>CAAGKR010140327.1_pt1 | contig 12306 bp, 8 predicted proteins | sample 2556971 | NCBI WGS metagenome assembly CAAGKR01 (sample SAMEA5207829, study PRJEB30636) | soil metagenome | biome: forest; feature: boreal; material: soil | place: USA | collected 2011-09 | depth 1 m
ACATTACGCGTGTGGCGGGTACGGGAATCGTGGCGCGTGTGGCCGGACGCAATCCAGAGGCGCCTGCCGTTGCCATTCGCGGCGACATCGATGCGCTTCCAATTCACGAAGCGACCGGGCTTGCTTTCGCGTCAGTGAACAATGGTGTCATGCATGCGTGCGGACACGACGTGCACGCCACCTGGACGGTTGGTGCCGCGGCGCTGCTGCGGGCCGAGCCGGCAGAGGGTGACGTGCTCATCGTGCTGCAACCAGCAGAGGAGTTGGGCAAGGGAGCGCGAGCGCTGCTCGATGCGGGAGCGCTCACCGGTGTGCACGCGATCTTCGGGGCGCACGTCGACCGTCGATTCACCGTCGGCCAGGTCGTCGCGCAAGCGGGTCCCCTCGCGGCATCCGCAGATACGTTCGAGATCGAGTTGACCGGTCGCGGAGCTCACGCGGCGAGACCGCACGAAGCGGCCGATCCGATAGTGGGCGCCGGTGCGCTCATTACGGCCCTGCAGACCGTCGTCTCACGCCGGGTGAATCCGGCGTCGCCCGCGGTGTTGACCATTGGTGTCATTACGGCCGGCACGGCAACAAACGTCATCCCCGACCGTGCGCTGCTGCGAGGTACGCTGCGCGCCGCGGACGTCGAGACGCGCGCGACATTGCAGGCTGGGCTGCGCACGATAGCGGAGCACATCGCGGCTGCGCACGGCCTCGACGCCCGGGTTGAGATCGATGACGGCGTACCTCCCGTTATCAACAGCGCGGACGCGGCAAGCTGGGCCGCCGAGGCCGCCGGCATTGTACTCGGCCAAAATGCGATCATTCCGCTCGGCACGACAAACATGGCCGCGGAGGATTTCGCGTGGTATCTGCAGACGATACGCGGGTGCTTCCTGCGCATCGGTGCGAGGCGGGAAGGTGAACGCTTCATTCCGGCGCACTCGCCGGAATTTGACGTTGCTGAAGAGGTGATCGCCGTAGGCGCCGAGGTGCTGGCGGAGTCGGCGCGAATTGCGTCGGCCGCTCTGGCGGAAGCCAGCCGATGACAGCCGCGCCGACGGACCTGCGTCGCACGCTCGGTTTCACCGACCTCGTGATGGTGACGCTTGGCACGGTGATAGGCTCAGGGATCTTCCTGGTCCCTGGCGTCGTCCTTCGCCGGACGCAGGGCAGGGTGGGACTGGCACTCTCCATCTGGTTTATCGCCGGTGTCTTGTCACTGCTCGGGGCATTCACGTACGCCGAGCTGGGCGCGATGAAACCGCACGCGGGCGGTCTCTACACCTACATCCGCGACGCGTTCGGGCCGTTGCCGGCCTTCCTCTACGGCTGGGCGAGCTTCTTTGTCATCTCAAGCGGATCGGTCGCCACGCTCGCCGTCGCTTTTTCAGGCTACCTCGGACAGATCGTACCGCTCAGCCCGGCGGGTGCGAAGGGCGTCTCGCTGCTGATGATCCTCATCATAGCCGTAGTGAATGTTGCAGGCACGCGGCGTAGCGCCACGATGCAGAACTGGACGACCGGCGCGAAAGTGTGCGGATTGCTCGCGCTGAGTGTGGCGATGATTGCGCTCGGCGGCGGCGAGCGAACCATGGCGCAGGCAGCCCCGCCGGTGTCGGCGTTGTCGCTGCTGCCGGGTATCGGCATTGCGATGATAGGCGTTCTGTGGGCGTACGAAGGCTGGCAATACGTCACCTTCTCCGCCGGCGAGACACGCGATCCGCAGCGGGTTTTTCCCCGCGCGATCGCCGTGGCAACATTCGCGCTCATCGTACTCTACGTGCTGGCGAACATAGGGTATGTTGCCGCACTCGGTCCGGTCGCCGCTTCGCGCAGCAATCACATCGCCGCTGACGCGATTCGCGCCGTATTGGGGCCTGCGTCGGGCGCGCTTCTCAGCGTGCTCGTATTGATATCGATTTTCAGCGCGGCGAATGGGCTCATGCTCACCACGCCGCGCATGTATTTCGCGATGGCGCGCGATGGCGTTTTTTTCGACAGGCTCGCCGGCATCCACCCTCGATTCGGGACACCAGCCTTCGCGATTGTTGCCCTCGCAATCTGGTCGGCAGTGCTGGCTGTGAGTGGGACGTTCGAGCAGCTCCTCACCTACGTCGTGTTTGCCGGGTGGATCTTCTATGGGCTCGGCGCGATGGCGGTCTTTGTCTATCGCCACCGGCAACCGGAAGCGGTTCGTGCTTTTCGCACCCCAGGATATCCCGTCACACCGGCGCTGTTCGTTGCATCGGCCGCAATGCTCGTGCTGAACACGCTGGTCGCCCAGCCGATTCGCGGCGTCGTCGGTCTTGGCACCGTGCTCGTCGGAACGCCCGCCTTCTATCTGTGGCGCGCTCGCTGGCGGCGCGCGCTGGTTCCTCGGCCTGCCGAAATCTCTCGAGAGCTCTGACATGAATATTGTGCGCCGCTTGATGAGTCGCGCCGCTGGTATCGCGACATTAGTGATTGTTGCGAATGTTCCGGCAACTGCGCAAACCAGACCGACGATCGCGCAATTTCTCAGTCCGGGATTTCCTTCCGAGCTCGTCTCGGCAAAAAAAACCGATCACATCGCGTGGATCGTCTACGAGCGCGGCATGCGCAATATCTATTCGGCGGCCGCGCCCGATTTCCGGCCGGTACGTCTCACGAAATTTCTCGACGATGACGGTACGGTACTCTCCGACCTCAGCATCTCCGACGACGGTTCGACGGTAGTGTTTGTGCGCGGCAGTGAGCCCAACCGCGAAGGCTGGATCGCGAATCCGAACAACCTCGCACTTGGTGCCGAGCGTGCCATCTGGACCGCGCGTACCGATGGCCTCGGCGCGTGGCGTCTTGCCGAAGGAGGCGAGCCGACGCTGTCGCCTGATGGTCGCACCGTGGTTTTTGCCAAGGACGGCCAAATATACAGCGTGCACACCAACCACCACAGCGGCCCGAAGCCGAGCGAGCACGACGCTGAGCTGTTGATCAAGGCGTGGGGAAAGAATGGCGAACCGCACTGGTCGCCCGCTGGGGACAAACTTGCATTTGTCAGCACGCGCGAAAACCATGCGTTGATCGGAGTGTACGACGGGAGAAAGCGGAGCCTCACCTACCTCGCGCCGAGCGTCGACTTTGATGCCAGTCCTGCCTGGTCTGACGACGGGAAGCGCATCGCGTTCATTCGGACTCCGGGCACACCGTTCGGACTTCAGGCACAGCGCGGTGACGGTAGCATCGGTAATCCTGGTGGCCCGACGACGGCGGCAGCCGCCGCTGCTGCGCAAGCAAGAGCTCGAGCGAACCGACAACGGGACACGACGACCCGGCGTCCGGACGGCCTCTATCGCGCAGCTTTTCAGAACGGCGCAACCATTTCACTCTACGTCGCGGATGCGTCGACCGGCGAGGCGAAAGAGATATGGCACAATCAACCGGGCGACAAAGCTTTCACGAACATCCGCGGGATCGACTGGGCAGATCAAAAAATAATTTTCGCGCAGGAGTCGGATGAGTGGGCTCGCATTTATTCGGTGAGCGCGTCGGGGGGAACAACGGCACCCGTCGAGTTGACGCCCGGAGCCGGGCAGGTCGAGACGCTCGGACTTTCCGCCGACGGAAAGACCCTCTTCTACGCCACGAATGCCGGCGATATCGACCGTCGCCATGTCTGGAGAGTGCCGACATCGGGCGGACAGGCCGTGCAGATCACTTCCGGCAATGAAATCGAGATGTATCCAGCGCCACTTGCGTCGGGCAAGAGTGTTGCCGTGCTCACCTCCTCTGCCACGCGACCGCTGTCGGTGGGAATCGTAACGATTACGGGAGGCACGAAGAAAACCATCTATCCGACGCTGCCAGCGGAATTCCCGACTGCTGCGCAGGTAGCGCCAGTAGCGGTGCTGATCAAGGCAGCGGACGGCTTGGAGTTTCACAACCAGTTATTTCTGCCGAAGGATCTTCGCCCGGGGGAAAAGCGACCGGCGATCATCTTCGTGCACGGTGGTCCGATCCGGCAGATGCTGCTCGGCTACCACTACATGGATTTCTATCATATCGCGTACGCCGTGAACGAGTGGCTGGCGAGCGAAGGCTACATCGTCATGTCCGTGAACTACCGGTCGGGCATCGGATACGGAAAGTCGTTTCGCACCGCTCCGAATACCGGCGGCAGCGGCAACGCAGAGTACCGCGATGTGCTCGCAGCGGGAAAGTATCTACAGAGTCGCCCCGACGTCGATCCCGCGCGCGTCGGAATCTGGGGCCTCTCATATGGTGGCGTTCTCACCGCACAGGCGCTGGCGCGCAACTCAGACATCTTCGCCGCCGGCATCGACATGGCCGGTGTACATCTCTGGGGCAACTCGCTCGACTCCAGCAGCACTTCCTATCAGTCCTCGGCGATCGCCTCAATTGACTCATGGCGCTCGCCCGTGCTCATCTGGCAGGGCGACGACGATCGTAACGTACAGTTTTCGCAGACGATCGGCCTCGTCGATCTGCTGCGCACGCGCAACGTGTACTACGAGCTCATCGTCAACCCCGACGATACGCACGAGACACTTCTGCATCGCCGGTGGCTCTATACGTTCGGCCGAATGCAGGAATTTCTAAAACGCTTTCTGTGGAACAAGAACGTGGCGACAGTCCCGAAATGAGAGTTTCAGCCAACCGAAGCGCGTCGCGGCTGCCATTGGAGTCTTCGCGCGATGTGACCACCGGTGCCGGCGTGCGCATCCGCCCGCTCACGTCGCTCGAGGATTGCAATGAGTGCGTCGACCTGCAGCGCGAAGTGTGGGGATTCGAACAGCCCGATATTGTGCCGGCGTCGCTCCTGCACATCGTCGATTACGTCGGCGGAATCGCTGCCGGCGCTTTCGACGCCGACGGAACGATGCTTGGATTTGTCTTCGGTATTACCGGCATCCACGAGGGCGAGCTGGCGCATTGGTCGCACATGCTTGGCGTTCGCGAATCAGCGCGGAACCTCGGCGTCGGCCGCAAGCTCAAGGAGCATCAGCGCACGGAGCTCGCGAGACTGAACGTAGCGCGCATTTTCTGGACGTTCGATCCGCTCATGACCAAGAACGCTTACTTCAATCTCAACCGTCTGGGTGCGAAAGTGGTCGAGTACGTGCCCAACATGTACGGGATCACCGACAGTCCGCTCCATCTTGGACTTCCCACCGACCGGCTTGTCGTATGCCTCACGACGGCTGAGGATTCGGCTCCATCTCTCGTGCTTCTGCCCAATCAGGATTTGCCGGTGATGACGGCATTTCCTAAACCGGGTGATCATACTCTCGCAGCGAACGGCGAGCGTCCCCCGATTACGCTGCTGGAGATGCCGGCCGACATAGTCGACGACGTAGCCCGCGCTCCCGCTGTTGCCTCAAGGTGGCGCCTGTCGCTTCGCGAATACTTTCAGTGGGCGCTCATGAACGGGTACTCGGCGCAGGGGGTGCACCGAACTGCGACGACCGGACGTTCTTTCTACGTGATGGTGCGCGACGCCTGACGTTCCAGGGCTAGTGCTTTCTGGGGCCGTAAGATTCGAAATCAACCTCAGCGTAGCCGGCGGACGGTCCTTTGAGAAGCGGTTGAGGCCCTTGCTGTCTTCACTCTGCAAGTACAGGAACGGGCGATGTGCTTTCCTCGAGCTTCAGCTCATTTGATCCTGGAAGCCGTCACGTTGCCTGCTCCAGGAAGGATCAGTTGTGTAACCTGTCCCTTGTCGTCCTTTACGAACCTGATCAGTAGCTCAGTGCCCTGGAGGAGGAAGTCCGTCTGGGATGTAGCAAGAAGCTGACGCTTCGACTCGGCAACGCCTCCCTGAGTCCACATCAGCTTGCCGCCTTCGTGGGTTATGTCGAGAACCGTTGTTTGCAGCTGGTAGCGTCCGACATACGAATCAAGAATGCTTGACTCGACGGTAATTATTTTCGGCTCGACGGGGATTTTGTACGGTTTGCCAAACACAATCGCAGCAAGGTCGCGAGCGATAGCGCCAGCAGCGACTCCTTCATGGTTCGTCAGCACGATTACCGTCACGCGATCATCCGGGAACCGCGAGATGTTGCTGGCAAAGCCGTAGATATCGCCACCGTGAGAGATCGAGCGGCGATCGAACTCCTTTCCTACGCTCCAGCCGTACGCATAGTTGCCTTTGAACGGCGTGAACATCTCGTCGAGTGACTTCCGCGAAATCAGCCGCGCGGTGTACAGCGCCTGGTCCCATAGCAGTAAGTCCCCTACCGTCGAATAAAGCGCGCCTGCTGCGAACGGAACCGACATGTCAATGTAGGCAGCATTCACGGGTGTGTTAGTCTGCGGATCATAGGCATATCCGGCTGCTCGATGAGCGAGCACCATGTTGCCGTCGTAGCCGCTGTTTACCATCCTCAGCGGCCCGAAAATGTTCTCGCGAAGAAAATCCTGATAAGACTTCCCCGAGACGCGCTCGATGATGTACCCCAGTACGATGTAGCCCGAGTTGCTGTAGCTGTATTTCTCACCCGGTGCAAAGTCCAGCGGCAGGTTCTTGAACAAATCCACCAATGCCGGAACTGTCATCGGTGTTCGTCCAAAATTCCTGAAATCCGGTAACGCGGTGTAGTTGGGAATGCCAGACGTATGTGTCAGCAGGTGCCTGATGGTGATGGCTTGCCAGGCGGCGGGGCAATCGGGAACGTATTTGCATACGGGATCGCCTACACTCAGTTTGCCACGCTCTTGCAACATCATCACGGCCATCGACGTGAATTGCTTGGTGACTGAACCCAGACGAAACTTTGTTTCGGGCGTGTTCGGCGCACCGTCCTCGAGGTTCGCCATGCCATAACCTTTGCTCACCAGCACCTGGCCGTTGCGAGCGATGAGGACCGAGCCGGCGAAGCGCCTGGCCTTCATCGCAGCCTTCAGGTACTCATCGACTTTTGGGGTGAACGTGGCATTCGGTGCCAGCGAGGTTGCACTGGGCTCCGCGCGGCCTGACGCAGATTGTTTCTGGCCGTAACCAGTGAGTGGTGAGCAGAAGACGAGCGTTGTTGCCAGCACCATTATCCGTCGAGGAATTACACTCATGATCTCTCCGTTGTGTTGCGGCGCAGGCCATCGCTTGTTTTCATCTGCCGCTGCTACTGGCAGAAGTTGAGATCTGGCTGAACGGAATGTTAAGGATCGGATATTCAGACCAGCCCGCGAAATCGAAGTGCCACCATTCAGCATGGTAAACCGTGAACCCCTCTGCTTCCATTGCATGTCTCAGCAGCTCTCGATGCCATCTTTGTAGAGCGGTGCCGCCGGGGTAGTTGGCGAACGAGCGATCCGACGTCTCGTCATACGTGCCTACCATGTCAACCGGCGCACCTGTAGCAAGATCATACAGCGAGATGTCGGCTGCGGCGCCCCGATTGTGCCGGGAGCCATCCTTGGGATCGGCAACGAAGATCTTCTTGTCCTCTGGCACCGCATCCCAGAACATTCGCGTTACGTACCACGGTCGATAACTATCGTGTACGAGTATGCCGTAACCCAGCGTCTTGAGTTTACGATGGGCGCGTACGAGCGCCTCGGCGGCAGGGCGTTGAAGGAACGCTCGCGCCTCGGGATAAAAGCGATTGCCGAGAAAGTTGTTGGTGGTCGCGTAGCGAATCTCGAGGTGAATCGTACTGTCGAGTTTTACGAGCTCGACGAGATCGGGCGCTTTTTTCCCGGATTCGACAGGCGGCGTCGCTGCGCGCGCCTCTCTCTCCAGATCTGCCAACGGACGCACCGGAGTAACTCTCAACTGGTTTCCCGACGCGGGCCCGACGGCTCGGCGCGGGAACCAGACTTTGCCAACGTGGAGGCCGGTGACGCTCCCCGACGGACTCATCGAGAAAGTGACCGGCTCGCTGTCATATAACGAGCCCGCGGGAAATACGAAGTTGTTCTGGGAAAGACGCTTGAGCGGTGACTGGAAAAACCACTCGATGAGTGCTTCCAGATGCCCGTCATCCTCCAGGATGTAGAGAATGTCGTGGTCCCAGCCATACTCGCCAACCAGCCGGCGCAGTTCCGGAATCGCAGGTGCGGGCTTGGTAGCGGCGACGCGGGTATAGTGAAGTCCCCGAAAGATCAGGGTATCGCCCCTCGGAATGAATTCGGCGCCGTAGCCCAGCCTGTCGTCGCGCACGAGCGTGTCGCCACGTTGCCGAAGCACCCCGTGAGTGCCGCCGAGTGTGGAGCGAACCACGAGCTGTGCTTCTGTTGCGGGAGTGTCGGACGGTGTTTTCAGGTAACTGAGCACGAGCGCCAAACTGTCTGACACATACCGCCCCGCGAGCCGCGCGGCATCTGCTGCTGCGACGGGCTCAGTACTCGCCCACGCTGGAATCGGACGATGTTGCCGAACGGCGAGCATCGCGCGCAATGCAGCTGTTGCGACCCGTGACGTCACGGCGTTCGTGGCGTCCAGCGTCGTAACGACAGCCACGCCAAGGCCCTCATCCGGAAGCATCGATGCCTGCGTAGCGAACCCGTATATCGCGCCGCCATGTGAGACGGTGCGGAGCCCATCGAGCGTATCCACCCCGAAACCAATTCCATATCCAGTCCGCGCTCCCGCCGGCGCAAACTGGGGAATCCACATTGCCTCGAGAGTCTTCGGGAGCAACACGCGTCCGCGCAGACCCTGGCCTCGAGAGAACATCGCGCTCATGAAGCGACAGAGATCGGTCACTGTGGTGTACAGTGACCCCGCGGGTGACTCGCCAAGCTGAAATTCTGGGGCAGGAAATCGCCGGCCATCGTAAGTCCACATGTATCCGGTTGCCAGCCTCGGCCGCAATGCGGGAGTGAGCTCGAATGCACTCTCTTCCATTCCGAGTGGCGCCAGGACGTGTTTTGCGAGGTATGAGGAAAACTTCTCGCGGCCAACGCGCTCGAGGACGTAACCCACGGTTGCAACACCGGCATTGGAATACTTGATGTGGCTCGCTGGCGGATAGATGAGCGAAGTGGAATTGAGGCTCGCGACGGTGGCTCGCAGCGATGGCGAGGAGGTATCGAAATAGTTGCCTTGCGGCGGCTCGCGCATGAGCCCTGCGCGATGCGACGTCAGCTCGCGGAGAGTTACGGCCAAGCCGAACCGGTTCGACGGATGGAAATCGGGCAGGTATTTCGAGACTGGCGCGTCGAGATTTACGCTGCCTTTCTCCACGAGCTGCATGATGCCGATATCGGTGAAAAGCTTCGAGACCGACCCGACACGGTACACTGTCTCAGCGGTAGCCGGGACGTGATGAATCGAATCGGCTTCACCGAAGCCACGCGCCCATACGATTCGATTCCTGTCTACCAGCGCTATCGACACAGCGGGCAGCTGCTTGTCGCGCATCTCCGTATTGATGACGCGTTCCAGGTACGCGGCCACCTCCGTGTAGGCCGGGTCGGCGGATACTGTCGACGGGCGGGCGATGTTGTTCTGCGCGAAGACACCCGACGGAGCTGCGAGCAGCACCATGGCCGGGATCATCCGCATCAGGGTGGAGCTGGCCGCGATGAACGGTGGCGTTGAACGGCGGCCTGTGACCATTTCGAATCTCCAGCGAGACGGAACAGCGAAAAAAAGGGCGATGCGGTATACCGCAACGGTGTACGCCAAATATGAGATCCGTAAACGCGGGGCGCCAGCACGCCGGTCTGAATTCACCGATCGTGCATCGAGAAGTCGACTGGCTAATGGCTCCGAAGGATGTACTTTTCGAAGCCGGGCGCTCACTGTAACCGACAGAGATCATGATGGAGACCGTTCGTCCCCTGATTCCATATCTGATCCCGATCATCCTTCTCGAGCTCGGCCTCGCGATCTTCGCGTTGCTCGATCTCTTCCGCCGCGAGCACGTCAATGGGCCGAAGTGGATGTGGGTGCTCATCGTCCTGTTCATTCAGCTGATTGGACCAATTCTTTACTTCACTATGGGTCGCCGGGATCAATAGATGGACGCGATTCGGATCGAAGGCCTCAGCAAGACTTACGGAGCTGTTCGGGCGCTCGACGGTCTCAACCTGGCGGTGACTTCGGGAAGTGTCTTTGGTTTTCTCGGTCCTAACGGCGCCGGAAAGACGACGACGATTAGAATATTGACCGGCTTGGCGCACGCCTCCGGCGGACGTGCGGTCGTAAGCGGCGCCGAAGTCACGGCTCACCGCCATGATGCTTCGCGACGAATCGGCCACCTTGCGGAAGAGCCCGCGTTTTACTCGTGGATGACCGCGGCCGAGTTCGTCGATCACGTGGCGCGGACGTTCGGGTTGCTGCGGGCGGCGCGCGTTGCGAGGGTCTCCGAGCTACTCGAGATGGCCGGTCTCGCTGACGTGGCTGGCCGCCGAATCAGCGGATTTTCGAGAGGCATGCGCCAGCGGCTGGGCATTGCGCAAGCGCTGGTCAACCGGCCCGACGTCGTGTTTCTCGACGAGCCAACCAGCGCGCTCGATCCTGCTGGGCGAAAAGATGTCCTCGAGCTGATCGGGCGCCTTCGCGGGCACTGCACCGTCTTCATGTCGAGCCACATCCTCGGCGATGTCGAGCGCGTTTGCGATACCATCGGCATCGTAGCCAGGGGAAAGCTCGTCACGCAAGCGTCGCGCGAACAGCTCCTCGCCGAGTATGCGGCGCCAATCTTCGAGGTGGAGACGAGGCCCGGCGATGAGTCAATGCTCGCGCAGTGGGCGGGCGGCCTCAGGCAGTTGCCGTGGATCGATTCGATCTCGGTAGAGGGCTCGGCGGCCCGCATCGTAGTGCGCGACACCGATCTCGCGATGCGGGAGCTGCCGTCAGCGGTCTTGCGAGCGGATCTCGTGGTGGTCAGGTACGAGATGATGCGTCCATCTCTGGAAGACGTCTTCCTGAGCCTGGTTGGTGACGAGCGCACGCCGTGAACATTTTCCTTGTCACGCTGCGAAAGGAATTGCTCGAGCAGTGGCGCACGTATCGATTGCTCGTGGTCGCGACAGTGCTCGTCGTCTTCGGACTCATGTCGCCGCTCGTCGCCAGATACACGCCGGAGATGATGAAGCTGCTTCCGAATGGGGCCGCGATGGCCCGGCTCATCCCGCGTCCAACGATCATGGACGCCGTCCGTCAGTATCTCAAGAACTTGTCTCAGTTCGGCGTCGTCATCGCGCTCCTCGTGACGATGGGAGCGGTGGCGCAGGAGAAGGACCGGGGGACCGCCTCGATGATGCTGGTCAAGCCATTGTCGAGGGGCACTTTCCTCGGCGCAAAATTCGCCGCTTTGACTCTGACGTTCTCGCTGAGTGTCGCTGGTGCCGCAGTCGGCGCATTCTACTACACGACACTCCTGTTCCATGCACCGGATCCACTGCGCTGGGTTGCGCTGAATGCCCTTGTGCTTGTGTACATCATGGTGGTTGTCGCGATCACGCTTTTGTCCAGTGTCATCGCCAAGTCGCAGGCGGCAGCCGGGGGAATTGCATTCGCGCTTGTGGCTGCCCTCGCACTGATCGGCGCCATTCCCGGATTCGGCGAATATCTCCCGGGTCAGCTCCTTGGCTGGGCCGGCGGGCTGATGGCGGGAATGCCAGCAACCCATTGGGCGACGCTGTTCGTATGTCTTGGTATTGTCGCTATCGCGTTGTCAGGAGCGTGGTATTTGTTCGAGCGCCAGGAGCTCTGACCAATCAGGGTCCTTTCGCTGTACGCATGAATGTTACACCGAGCATGCGAACCGATGCGACATTGCCACGACCGTCCGACACGAACGCGAGAGGAAAAGAATTCTGGTGTGCGGGTGTCTCGCGGGTCCGAAAGGTGTCGTAGTCCACGTGGTCGAGATTGCCCAGGTCGGCCTTGCCGAACCGCGCGTGGAGCACGGCGTTCGTAACCGTCACCTCAATGTTTCCGTAAGTCGAGTCGACGTAGTTCCCGCCATACTTCTCGAGAGGAAGCCCAGCGTGTGTCGGTGAGGCCTGTTGCGAAACCGCTCGTGACCTGCGACGCGCGGCGAACAGATTTTTTATATCGGTGCTCCAGTCCCGCTCGGGGGATCCTGTGTAAAGGTCGAATACCTTGTACATGAGCGCGTGGCGCAGCTCCGCGTGGTCTCCGTTCGCGAGGACGTAAACACCGACGCGCTGATCCGGGAGCAGACCGATGATTGCGCTCATGCCGTCGATGCTGCCAGTGTGCATCCAGGCAGTGTTGCCGTGATAGTCCTGTATGAACCAGCCGAATCCGTAACTAAAGAAATTCGGGCGTGCGAGACTGAGAGCCGGATACTCCTCCATCGGCGCGCGAATCTGCGGGGCAATGATCTCCTTGAACGCCGC
>CAAGKR010311576.1_pt1 | contig 12305 bp, 12 predicted proteins | sample 2556971 | NCBI WGS metagenome assembly CAAGKR01 (sample SAMEA5207829, study PRJEB30636) | soil metagenome | biome: forest; feature: boreal; material: soil | place: USA | collected 2011-09 | depth 1 m
ATCAGAGTAGTGGAATCTCTAAGACTTCCGACTTCCGCGCGTATGATGGTTGTGCCGGCGGCCTTGCCGATCGCGGTTCCGGCCGCGTCGATTGTCGCCACCGCGGGCACACTCGACTGCCACGCGACCGTCAAATTGTGCGACGAGCCATCCTCGTAAGATCCTGTCGCTCGAAAGCCAACGACGCCAGAAGTGCCGATGACGGCGCCGCGCGGCGTGATGGTGACCGAAGACAATCTCGCGGACTCGCCGCTGCTACTACTGCACCCAACAAGCAATGGGACAAGCCAACAACCGATCAATCGCCGCGACATTGGGCCGTTTTCCTCAGCTACGTTGCGCGAGAACCGCAATCGTCTGACCGAATCCCAAGCGTTCCTTAGTCCTCTCGATCGACTCCCGCGAGGCGAATCGACCCAGCATGCCGTTGAGCCGAGTGGAGTTGACGAGCCGCAGGAAACCCAATTGCCCCTCGGGCAACAGCGTCGTGAAGCGCCGGATGACGAAATCGCTTCTAACGAGTTGACGCACCTCGCCGGGAGACACCCAATGGCGAATTTGCCCGGCCGCTGGAGGGTTCACACCGGATCGGCGCTCGAATACGACCCGGTTCTGGGTCGTCAGAATCAGGTACCCGCCGGGCTTCAGGACATCCCGGATTCGTTTGATGAACGCCGGCTGATCGGCGACGTGACTCAGCGTCTCGAGCGACACCACAATGTCGAACTCTCCGTTCGCGAACTTTGAATGCGAAAAGTCTTCGCACTCAAATCGAATGTGTGGATAGCGTTGCCGAGCCTCGTTGATTGACGCATCCGCGAGGTCGGTACCAACCACCTCCCCGAACTCCGCCAACTGTTCGCTCAACCAGCCAGTCGCGCATCCCAAGTCCAGGATTCGAGGCCGCTTCAAGCCAAGCTGCCGTATCCACTCCAGCACCGTATCTCGCCGCCTCATTGTAGGCGGATCGATGCTCGGGTTGTATCCGGCGCCGCGATTCCTGGCATTCCACTCGTTCCAAAACCGTTGCTGGGCTGCCTTTCCGGGCAATCCCTCGAACGGCGCATCCCCCGTGGTCTTCGAAGCGTCAGTCACGCTCAGGTCTGTCGGCGATTGCACGCTGTTGCCATCACGAATGATGTGAAGCGCTGGATCCAATCGTATCCGTGCGCTGGGCAAGAACCGCGATTGTCTGCCCAAGCCCTAATCGCTCTTTTGCCCTCTCGATTGCCGTCGGTGAAACAATGCGCTCGAGCACACTGTTGACCTTGTACGAGTTTACGGCGCGGAGAACGCCCCGATGGCCCTCGGGCAAAAGAGTCGTGAAGCGATGAATGCGAAAACCGTCCTCCTCTAAGAGGCGACGCACTTCCCCGGGGTAGTTCCAGTGGCGAACCTGGCCGACGCCCTGCGGTGCCACGTCATCACGGCGCTCATACACAAAACGATTCGGTGTCGCGATGTACACGAAGCCTGCTGGCCGGAGTGCTTGCCTGATCCTGTCAACGAAGGCCCGTTGGTCCACGACGCAACTCAGCACGTCGACCGACACCACTATATCGAAAGCCTCCTTCCTGGGCTCCTGCTTCAGGAAGTTCCCGCACTCGAATTCAATGTTCGGATACAGTTCTCTGGCTTCGCGGATTGACGCGTCCGAAATGTCGGTCCCGACCACCGGGCCATACCGCGCCAACTGGGCCGTCAGCCATCCGGTGGAGCACCCGAGGTCGAGAATCCGCGGGCGGCTCAAACCCAACTCCTCTATCCAGCGCAACGCTGTGTCTCGTCGCCTGATCGTCGCCGGATCGAGGTGAGCCACCTGCTCGAGGCCGCGGTGCTTCGTGTTCCACTCATTCCAGAATTGCCGCTGATCGGCGTCATCAGGTGCCGACAGAGCCAAAACGGCTGCAAGGGAAAGCGTTATCATCGATACTCCTTCCTCTCGACGAGAGAGGCTTCGCTGGACAGAGCCAGCGCTAAACGAGATCTATCGATCACGCCGGGCTTCGATCCGTCGCCGGAAATGCCGGCATTGCCGTGGAGGCAGGGATCGCGGGCCGAGCATCATAGCGCGCCACGACTGGGTATAGGTTCGCCGCACCGCGGCTATCCCGATCTGTCGTCATCACAAACGACGTCGCAGGAAAAACGTGGTCGTATTCATGCTCCGTGTCGTACCGGTACAGATAGACGCCCAGATAGTAGGTACCGGGCCCCAGATGAAGGTCGACGTCGAAATCGCATTCTGCTTTCTGACCAGCCTCCAGCGACAGCGGCGGATGATCGAGTCGTTGGGTCGATGTATGGAAGACATCGTAGAAATCGGCGTTAAATAGCTGGATCACGACGGCTACCTTCTCGACCGCTGTCCGCGCCTCGAGCGTAACGGTAATCCTGGCTCTGCTGCCAGCCTGAAAGCTGCCGGTCGCCCCTGCCGCTCCGGCTATCTTGGTTGCGATGAGACGTACGGGGCCGCGCACCGGCCGTTCGTCATGATTCATCGCCGTGTCCAGATAACGGCGGATTACCTGGTCGGTTGGTCCATCAACGATGATGCGTCCACGTTCCAGAAGGATCCCGCGTTGGCAGAATTCGGCTACAGCCTGAAGGTTGTGCGAGACGAAGATGACCGTGGCGCCGCCCTTTGCGATCGCGCGCATCTTCTCGATTCCTTTGCGCTGGAAGGTGAAGTCGCCGACACTAAGGACTTCGTCGATTACGAGAATGTCGGGCTCGAGATGCGCGGCTACTGAAAAACCCAACCGCGCGAACATGCCCGACGAGTAGCGTTTGACGGGCGTATCAATGAATTCCTCCAGCCCGGCGAAGTCCACGATCTCATCGAACTTGCGCCTGACCTCGGCGCGTGTCATGCCCAGAATCACTCCATTGAGGAACACGTTCTCCCGGCCCGTCAGATCCGGATGAAACCCCGCGCCGACCTCGATGAGCGCGGACAAGCGTCCATTCACCTCGATGCTTCCGCGGGTCGGGACCATAATACCGCTCAGGTGCTTGAGCATGGTGCTCTTCCCCGCACCGTTATGCCCGATGATACCGAGCGTCTCGCCCTTCTTCACCTCGAATGCGATGTCATTGAGGACCCAGAACTCCTGCGGAGCCAGGGCCCGTTCCCGGTCTTTGCGAACGGCGCGCTTGACCAGCGACGGAATCAGGTCTCGGAGAGAATCGTGTTGCTGACCGCGTCGGAAGCGCTTGAAGACATGGTTCATGCGCAAGGCGAAATCGCTCATGGCTTCCTCCTCACACACTCTCCGCGAAGCGGGGCTCTAGTCTCTGGAAGAAACCGATCCCGCCCCAGAACAGGAGCACCGCCACGCCCGCACTGTAGGCGACCCAGGGCAGGTCCGGGCAGCGGCCCAGAACCACGCTCGAATTCAGCCCTTCGAGCAGCGGAGTCATCGGATTGAGCATCAGGAACGGTTGCCACTTGCCGGCCACAGACGCGTCATAGAGCACCGGCGTGAAAAAGATCGCAAAAGTAAGTACGACTTCCACGAGATACTTGATATCCCGAAAGAAGAGGTTCCCTGCCGACAGGACAATGCAAAGCCCCGCCGTGAAGATCACTAGAATGAGTAGCAGCACAGGAACCCACAATATGGCCAGTGACGCTCGTGCTCCAGCAAACGGGAGAAGCACGAGGAGCACCGGGGTCGCGATTGCCATATCGAAGAGAGAAGTCAACACCGACGATAGCGGAAAAATGAGGCGCGGGAATTTTATCTTGGTAACCAGGCTGCTGTTTCCTGTCAGGCTGATAGTCCCGAACCGCAGCGCGGACACGAAGAATGCCCATGGTAAGGCCTTCACCCCAATACCACCGATGTCTGCGGCGGTTACCGGTCGGCCGGACACTCTCGAAACCGCGATACGGACAACCAACCCGGCGGACGTGATGATGATCGGCATCAGCAGAGCCCACAGCAGGCCCATCACCGACTGTTTGTAACGAATCCTGATTTCCCGCCAGGTGATCATGTATAGCAGTTCACGGTTTCGTAGTAACTCGCTCAGCTCGGGCCTCACATTTCTCCCCGCCCAATCGGCGAACTCTGATCATTGCCATCTCTGACCCATTTGAGTCGGGCGCGTTCCCGCCGCAGCCACCTGGGCCTCACGACGGCTTTGAGAGCGGCTCGCGCGATTTGTGGTGCGAGACTCCAATGGGATGGAAGCTCTTCGCCAACCGTTGCCAGTCCCTGACGGTGATAATGCCAAAACGGTTGCTCCCGCCCCAGCAGTGCGTTTTCGCCCAGGATTCTCAGGTATTCGGCCCGCACCGGCCGCATTCGTTTCGCGAGCTCCTCTCGGGAAAGAAACTGCGGCCCGAACTTTCGCAGCGTCATGTACGAGTGAAGCAGAGTCCAAAAGTACGTCTCTATCGCTGTAAGATTTCCGTTGTTCCCCACGCGGCTGAACGACAGGACCTGATGCACGAACCCGAGATCCGCCTCGGCGAGAACCTCATAGCAAAGCTCGGTGTCCTCGTGCAGGGAAGATTCCGAATAGAAAGGTTCGCGTTTCGCCAGGAGATCTGACCGGTACAACAGAGTTGTGGGCGAGCCGAACAGGAAGCGCCCCTCGAGCAGCTGCATCCTGCTGACGCTACGTCCGGACATACATTCAGTCGGCCATTCAATTCCGCTTCCGCAGACCTCCCCACCCCTCAGACGATATGAGCTGATGATGGCCGCAGTTGGATGAGATTCCCCAATCGCCACCATTCGCTCGAGACATTCTGGGAAGATCCAGTCGTCGGCCTGAACGACCTTTACGTAACGCGCCTTCGGCGCGACGTGACGCAAAGCCCCGTTGTAGTTTGGAACTTGACCGACGAACTTCGCGTTACGAATCACTCTGATCCGAGAATCTTTCTCGGCGTATTCGGCCGCGATGGCGGCCGATCCATCGGTGCTCTGATTGTCCACGAGCAGGTATTCGAACTGAGGATGAGTCTGCGCCAGAACACTCTCAATACATTCGCTGAGAAAATCGGCCGTGTTGTAAAACGGAGTTACCACGCTGACCAATGGGAGTTCGGTCATGCGCGGCGCTTCAAAAGTCGGGGCATCAGATCATCCTGCTCTCGGAGCGCGCTGCTCGCAGCTTCAACGTATTCGCGCAGGCGCCCGGCACACGGATCCAATTGGTCAGTCAGATCCCGAAGGATCCCGGCGACTTGCTCCACGGTGACGGTAGTCAGATCAGCGCAGAATTCAGACACTCCCGCATCATTCATTGCCGCACGCACTTTCCGTTCGTGTGAAAGCGCCAGCACCGGTCGGGCCGAAACGATCGCCAGCAGGACACCGTGAAGCCGGCTGGCAATGATTACATCCAGCCGGCGAAACAATTCGAGCAAGGCATTGGGGCTTTCTGCGTGCGCAATGGTACAGCCGGCCCGGGACGCGTCGCCGAGTAGTTCCCAGATGTCCCGCACGGCTGCCATATCTCCGGGGTTGCTTACGAAGAGATGCACCCGGTCGCCTTTTGCTACCGTTGCCGTAACCAGGTTGGCCCAGAGTGCGATTAGCCGCTGATACTCGGCGTGATTTTCGATCGGCCAGCTGCCGGGACGCAAGTAAACCATCGGGCTGATGCCGACATCGAGTCCGGGCCGGCGCCGTGAGAAGGGCACAGGGGGCGTCAGACCAAAAGCCAGATCCGGAACCACCGGGAGGTCGCGCTTGACCCCGAGTCGGATCGTCATCGCGCGTGAGCCTTCGTCGCGAACTGAGCAGTAGGCAGCGCTGCCGACCGCGTACCGAAGAAACCGTCGGCTTAGCCAGGTGGACGCGCCTCCGTAGCCGACGCTGAGCAAGGCAAACGGGACTCCGGCTCTCCGTGCCAGCCACGCCCAACGCGCGAGGGCGTACGGTTGGCCCCAGGCACCGCCCCAAACAGCATCGAGTTGACCGCCGCCGGACGCAAGAACTAGGTCGGCCGTTCGTACCCAGCGCCATGCGCTGTGTAGTGAGATGGCTTCGAAAACCAATGTCGCGACCAGGTTCGATCCTCGGGCCGTAAATCCTCCGAGCAACGGCACGTTTCGAGATCGCCGGGCGAATGCCCGCGCCGCGCGGACCACGAACGGGCCTTCTCCCAGCGGCGCGCCGAAAAGATGACGGTTCACTCCGGTGAGGGGCTCGGCCTCGATATCATGGTTGGCAGCGGTTCGAGCGGGGTGCAGGGTGAAAGCCCGCAACGACGCGTCCGGCCAACGGCTGCGGAGCGCAGCGAAGGTTGCCTGGAGTATGGCTTCGTCGCCGAGATTCCCCCAGCCCGATGGATATAGCACGCCGATTCTGGGCATTCGCTCAGCCTGGACGTCGGCGACTGATTCTACGCTCAGCGGCACGCCGACTACAGTTATCGCTGTCACAATTCCAGGCGACTAAAAGGAGAAATAGACGAATTCGGGCAAGACGTCTTTTCCGGAGAGCTGGTCGATTTGGGAGCGCATCAGTTGAACGCCCGGAAAACTGGCTTCACTGGTTGTCCAACGAGATGGGAATCAACTCCGTCCTCAAGTGCGCGAGCGTACATCTCGGCGGCGTGGTCGGCCGCTTCGATCGTCCGATCGATGTCATCGTCGGTGTGGGAGTAGCTCACCACAAAAGACGGCGCCAACACTCCTCCACGAATCAGCTCCTGCATGAAAAGCGCACGATACGACTGCGACGGCAGGCCATCCGGCCCCCGCGTTGCGTAGACAAGGTTGCACGCGCGGCCAAGAACCATGAGATTGTCCTGAACTCCATGCCGGCGGGTAGCATCTTCGAATCCGGCGCGGAGCCTCTCGCCCTGGCGGTAGAGTGTTTCGATAACCGGCTCGCTCTGGTACACCTGCATCGTAGCGATGCCAGCCGCAAGGGAATGGGTCTCGGCGCCGTGCGTCGTTGACAGCAGAAAAACCCGTTCCTGGGAATGCCTGAGACCGCCTCGCTCCATCACCTCGCGCTTTCCTACCAGAGCAGCCAGCGCGAAACCGTTGGCGATGGCCTTCCCGAAGGTGGAAAGGTCTGGTACCACGCCGTGAACGCGCTGCGCACCGCCGAGATTCCATCTGAATCCCGTAATCATCTCGTCCAGCACCATCAACGCTCCGTACCGGTCGCAGAGGGCGCGAACGTCCGCCAGGAATCCCGCGCGGGGAGCGGTAGCGGTCTCGGCCTCCAGCATCACACAGGCGATCTGACCGGGATGACTCAGGAACAACGATTCGAGACTGGCCGAGTCGTTGAAGCGAAATTTTATCGTGAGGTCCCGAATTGCAGACGGAATGCCCGCCGGCATGCCGGTGCTGCCGATGAACCAGTCATCAGTCGAGAAGAAAGGCTGGTCGCCGCAGATCGCCACCAGGTCGCGCCCGGTGTACGCGCGCGCGAGCTTGAGGGCCGCAGTCGTCGCGTCTGAACCGTTCTTGGCGAACTTGACCATCTCTCCGGTGGCGACGCACGATAGAAAGATTTCGGCGCACTCGACTTCGCGCGGACTGGGCCGTGTGAAATTGGTGCCGTTGGCCAATTCGCGCCAAACGGCTTCGATAACTCGAGGAAAAGCGTGACCGAGTGCGACAGACCGCAGACCCATGCCGTACTCGATGAATTCGTTTCCGTCCAAATCCCAAACGTGACAGCCATCTCCGCGCGCGATGAACGGTGGCGCCGCTTCCGGATATTGGTCGTCGCCCTTGGCGTACGTATGGGCACCACCCGGAATCAGGTAATGGGCTCGGCGCTGAAGAGCGCGCGTCGCATGCGACGCCGCACAGGCAAGCGGTCTTTCTCCGACGACAGTCATGCAACGTTCCTTCGTGAGACGTGAGGCGATCAAAGGTTGAGCGCGCACGGCTCATCGCCTTGCGCCTTGGGGGGGCAACTTACAGACCACCCATCGACGCTATGATTTGCACCTTTGGAGGCCAGAAGCAACGAAATTGTTGCGTCCACGCGACCAGGTGATGCGTCAGTGTAGCGAGTCAGTGATGACACTCGTCACAGTCAAGGGTCCGAGCTTGCGGGAGCTCTGTCGTGGTTCATCCCCAGCGCGACTTGTCGCTGCGCTACGGCGCCCGTTCCGTCGGCTGTCCGCCAGAGCGGTAGGCCTCAATGATTTGTCCCCGCAGAACGTTTAGGTCCCACCGTGCACGGAAGACGGTTTCGGAGCGGAAGGTCAATAGACCTTTTGAAAGCAGCGCGGCTTGCCGGAGCATCTCCTTGAATAGATATCTTGGCACGCCCAGCCAGGCCGGCGTGTCAGTTGGCCGCTCTGTGCTCCCCATGCGATACAAGCCACGGCCAAAACGGATTGCTCGACGCATTATCCAGGAACTGGTCATCTGGAAATCACGAATGAAATGCTCCACCTGCGCGTTACGAACGTGCCATGCGGCGTACCCCTGGTTTGCCAATCGGCTTACAAACTCTGTTTCACTTCCCATGGCATAGTTCGACCCTTGCGGACCAATCGTCGGATCGAAGCGAAATCCTTCCTCAAAAACCTTAGTCCTAACCGCCATGTTGGGACCAAACACGAAGTGGTGATTTACGGGGCCTTCGCGTAACGACGGAGGCGTTAGCGTGAATACCGGCTCGAGGGGAACCCGCTTTACTACCCAGTCGGGCGGGGTGATTTCCCAACGCGGCAGCACAACACCGCCAAATATCGAATATCCCGGTTGATCATCGGCCGCCGACCTCATGGACGTCAACCAATCGGGTCTCGGGAACACATCGTCGTCGGTCAACACGACAAGGTCGCCCTCGACGTGAGCAACGGCGGCGTTCAAAGCCGCATTCTTGCCGAGCTTTTCTTCAGAGAGGCAAGTGAGGGGCAAACGATCCTTGAACGAAATGATGGTGTCGTGACTTCGGTCAGTACTGGCATTGTCTATCACGATCAGCTTCCATCCTCCTTCCGGGATCTGGAGCCGCAGATACGCGTCGAGCACCGCGGGAAGTGTACGCATCCCGTTGCGAGTCGCGAATATTACCGTGAGCATTGATCTTCAGGCGCTTCGTCGCTGCTTGCCAACTCTGCGTATGCGTGCACCGATCAGTGCCGCCACCTCGCCTACAGCGGGCAAGGGATCCGACCACCGAAAGATCGGCTGATAGGGCCCGATCCATGACCGCGCCCACCCGAGCAATCCGATCTGGCCGGCTGATCGCTCGGCACGAACCGCCTGCAAGTCGTAATAGGGGTATACGCAACGGCGTCCGACGGCATAGTCCGAGATTGTTTCAACTGGCTCGCCCAGAGCATCACGTATCGCCAGCGTGCAAACGTTCACTCCACACCGGGACGCGAAGTCAACGTACCACCATGGCCTGGCGTTCACTTCTATGAGGTTGAAGACGTCGTCCCGCGGATCCCGTTTGAACTCCGCGCTGAAGATTCCCCGGTAACCAATGTCGGTGAAAAGTTTTCTCAACGTCGCCTGGGCGTCACCGGTCGCGTTCATCGGAACGCTTATCTGTAGCGTGCTGTTGCCGAAATCCGGAGGACTCATTCGCAGACGCTGCCGTGCAAACAGAGCTCTGACGACACCGTCGCGATCGATAAACCCATCGACGAAGTAATGATTGGTGGGCGGGCCGGGGATGTACTCCTGCAGCATCATTTGGAACCCGGCGCCGATACATTCTCGCAGGCGATCCTGCGCGTCGGATCTGCCTGCAATGCGAAAGGCCTTCACGCCAAACCGGGCGAAAAACTGCTGCGAGTGAACCGGCTTGAGGAACGAGCTCTGAAGTACTGTGTCGGAGACTGGATCCAGATCCTGCACCGACCTCATCAGGCGAGTTGTCGGATGTGGCAACCCCAGCCGGTCGAGTGCGCTGCCGAATCGCGCCTTGTCAACAAGAAGATCCAGTGCATCGCGGGGAGCGACGCTCGCGGGATAACGAATGCGAACCTCGGCAGGGAGCGCCGCAACCGTTCTCACCCAGAGATCTGAGCACGGCATGAGCACAGTCGGGACGGGCAGACTTTCGAGGCACTGCGCGAGCGTCTCTGGCTTCATCCCCGACAGCGCCGGGGGACCCGGTCGGAACCACCGTGAGCGCCGCGTAGCACGGTCGACATCCGGCAGTGTGATCACGTCGGCATGTGCTTTCGAGAGTGTCCGAAGCACGCCGAGGACTGTTACGCCGGATCCAAGAGCGAGAACTCTGGTCCGCTTCGCGTCCGCTTTCACTGAGTCCTCCAGCTGAGGGGCTTTCTTACGGTCAGTCGGGGTTGAGACTGCCCGCCACCAATTCGAATCCGAACTGGTACGGTGACAGGAACCAGTCCGAGACCGTTATGCGTTTCAGCCGGAGCGGATCATCGCCAACCTGGACGGTCCCTCCGTAAGCTGACAAACTGCATCGAAGTCCGAGTTCCTTCAGCACCAACTGGTTTTGTTCGGACATGTTTTTCCTCCCACCGAACGGGTAGGCGAAAAGTCCGGAATGTTCGCCCAGCTCAGAGTCGAGACGGGAACTTCCGCCTTCAACTTCGCGTCGCGCGTCTTCCTTGGCGATGACTCCCAAATCAGGGTGTGTCTCAGTGTGAGAGCCTATGTCATGGCCTTTTTTGCGGAGCGAGCGTACCTGATCCCAACTCATCCATGGAACCTGGATTTTCTTTTCTGCGTCCCACCATGGCACATAATCGGAACCGATGAATTGCGTCGTCACAAAAAAACACGCCCGCTGACCGTGCCGTTCGAGAATAGGGGCCGCGATCGTAGCGTTGCCCCCATACCCATCATCGAATGTGATCGCCAGGCGCCCCGTCAGGTCGGCGCCAGTCTCCAGTCGGCCCAGCAGTGCACTCAGCGGGAGAACTTCGAAAAATCGTCCAAAGAAACGGACAAAAGCCTCGAAGTTCCGGGTGGAATGGGTCAACGGGTCGTTCGGGTAGGTATCGTTGACTCGGTGAAACAGCACGATAACCGCTCTTTTCCCACGCAATCGTCGGTAAAGTCCCGTGCGAAAAATTATCCACCCGGCGACGGCCTTGGCACGACGCCTCACCCAGTTTGAGTGCCCCTGGGGCATTATCGAGACACTAGAGTGACAAGAACTCTGCGGGAGACGGAATGGATCGGTCTTGGGACCGGACCAACGCGTTCACGCGGCGCGCCCGTCATGAATGTGCGTGGTGTGCTGAATTTGTGAGTGTTGCTGAATCTGTGAGTGTTGCGGGACACCGTTCGCTTGATCTCTTCAAAGGTACAGTCAGCGCGAAATGCGCCAAAGCGCTGACAATCTAGCTGACACCCGCCCAACTCAACATGGCTCAGCGCAAATCATAACAAAGTATTTGTGGGCCGATGACAGCGCGATGACTGCAATGACCGCAACGGCGATGCCGCGACCACGGCCGTTCCAGCAAAACAAAACTTCCCCCTTCTGAAACAAAACGTTCCCTTTCATATAACGCCTCCGACACAAACACGTAACTCGATTGTGGTTCGACCACCACAGGAATGGGGCAACACCGCGACAAAGCAGCAAGTGCTCGCGCGTGGCGGAGTTCCACCGAACTCATAAGCGCCTGTAGAAGCACGACTTATACGGCTGAGAACCTTGGGCTCGGTGGGAATGGAAGATGCTTTGTCGCCTCGCCGAGAGGCCGCGAGTGCGGCGCGTATGATCGAGCTGGGGTGCTCCCGCGCACGCTGCTCTGATTCTGCCCGGCGGGTACTCCTCCACTGCGAGCTCGTGATCTCCCTAACGTATCGTCGTCTTCGCGAACACCTTGTTTCTGCTCCCAAGGTCTGGGTCGTCACCGGGGTCGCCGGGTTCATCGGCTCCAATCTCCTTCAGGACCTGCTCGCACTCGGGCAAACAGTTGTCGGTGTCGACGACTTCTCGACGGGACATCGCGCAAATCTGGATGAAGTCCTCGGCAGCCCTCTCAACGGGATAGCGCACTTCCGGATGCTGGAAGGCGACATCCGGGATCTTGAGACCTGCCGCACTGCCTGCGAAGGCGCGGACTACGTCCTCCACCACGCAGCCCTCGGATCCGTTCCCTGGTCGATGGATGATCCGCTCCGAACGAACGCGGTCAACGTCGATGGCTTCATCAACATGCTGGTCGCGGCAAAGGACGCGGGCGTCAAACGCGTCGTTTACGCCTCTTCGAGCGCCGTGTACGGAGACACGCCGGACTATCCGCAGATCGAGGAAAGGCTAGGACGCCCACTGTCGCCGTACGCGGCCAGCAAGACGACCAACGAGACGTATGCCGTCGCTTTCCAAATGAGTTACGGCCTGCAGTCCATC
>CAAGKR010093760.1_pt1 | contig 12303 bp, 9 predicted proteins | sample 2556971 | NCBI WGS metagenome assembly CAAGKR01 (sample SAMEA5207829, study PRJEB30636) | soil metagenome | biome: forest; feature: boreal; material: soil | place: USA | collected 2011-09 | depth 1 m
CACCGAGCAGTGCGGCGGGTTCCGCGAGCGCCTCGCTCGCCGCACCGCTGGCCATTCCGGCCGGGGAGGAGGGCTCGGCCGCCGATTGGGCAGCGACGCTCGAGCGCATTGCGGGCAGCGTGGTCGCTATTCAAATCGACCAGGCCCGTGCCTTCGACACCGAACGCAACATCTCGGCCCAGGCCACCGGCTTCGTGGTCGATGCCGAGCGCGGCCTGATCCTGACCAATCGGCATGTCGTGACCCCCGGTCCGGTCACGGCGGAGGCCACGTTCCTGAACCGCGAGGAAGTGCAGCTCTATCCGGTCTTTCGCGATCCGGTGCACGACTTCGGCTTCTATCACTACGATCCGAGCAAGCTGCGCTTCATCAGCCCGAAGGCACTCTCGCTCGCGCCGCAGGCGGCGCAGATCGGCCGCGAGATCCGCGTGGTCGGCAACAATGCCGGCGAGCAGCTCTCGATACTCGCCGGTACGCTCGCGCGGCTGGACCGCGAAGCGCCCGAATACGGCATCGGACGCTACAATGACTTCAATACGTTCTACATTCAGGCCGCATCCGGCACCTCAGGCGGCTCTTCGGGCTCACCGGTCGTGGATATCCACGGCCGCGTGCTGGCGCTCAACGCCGGCGGGGCCACCGGCGCGGCCTCGAGCTTCTACCTGCCGCTCGATCGCGTGCGCCGTGCCCTGCAGTTGATCCAGCAGGGCAAGCCGGTCACGCGCGGTACTTTGCAGACCGAATTTCGCTACCGTCCGTTCGACGAGCTGCGCCGGCTCGGTCTGCAGCCCAGTACAGAAGTGGAAGCTCGCAAGGCGCAGCCCGACGGCACCGGCATGCTCGTGGTCTGGGACGTACAGCCGGGCTCGGGCAGCGATGGGGTGCTACAGCCCGGCGACGTGCTGGTGCGCGTCAACGGCGCGCTCGTGACGCGCTTCGAGCCGCTGGAGGCGGTGCTCGACGATTCGGTCGGCGCGAGCGTGGAGCTGCAGTTGCAGCGCGGCGGTAAGCTCTACAGCGCGCGGCTCAAGGTCGACGATCTGGACGCGATCACCCCGGCCGCCTATTTCGAGATGGGCGCGGCGGTCGTGCATACGCTCTCTTATCAGGAGGCGCGGGCGTTTCATCGCCCGGTCAGCGGCGTGTTCGTTGCGGCCTCGGGTTACATGTTCGACGCTGCGGCGGTGCCGCGCGGCGCGGTGATCACGGCGCTGGATTCCAAGCCGATCAACAATCTGGCGGACTTCGCGGCCGCCGTCAGTGAGCTGGGCGATGGCGCGCACGCCGCGGTGCGCTATTCGACTATTGACGATCCGTACGGCAGCGAGTTGCGCTCGATACGCATCGACCGGCGCTGGTTTCCCACGCGCCAATGCCAGCGCGATGATCGCGTCGGCTATTGGCAATGCAGCGAGCCTGCTGCCGTGCCCTCGGTCGGGCCGCCGGCACCGGCCTCGACGCTACTGCCGCGCGTCGAGGACAAGCTCGCGGCCGATATCGCCCCCTCGCTCGTGTTCATCAACTACGACATGCCCTATTCGGTCTCCGGGGTCACGGAGCGCAATTACCATGGCACCGGACTGATCATCGACGCCGAGCGTGGGCTGCTGATCACCGATCGCAATACGGTGCCGGTGTCGATGGGCGATGTGCGCCTGACCTTCGGCGGTACGCTCGAGATACCGGGCGATATCGTCTATATCCATCCGCTACATAATCTGGCGCTCATTCATTACGATCCGCGGCTCATCGGCACGACTCCGGTACGCGCGGCCCGGCTTGCCACCGAGCAGCTCAAGCCGGGGGAGAACCTCACGGTCGTCGGCATGGATGGCGCCGGCAACATCCAGTCGCGCGGCACGACCGTCGCCAATGTCGATGCGCTGCAGCTGCCGCTGTCACGTTCGGTCATGTTTCGCGACAGCAATATCGAAGTGGCCTCCCTGGTCAACGCGCCCGACGACCTGGTTGGCGTACTCGCGGACAATGCCGGCCGCGTACGGGGCCTCTGGGCGAGCTTTGCCTCGGACAACGGGCGCGAGCTCGTGCAGACGAATCGAGGCATCTCAAGCGATCTGGTCGCCGAGGCGCTCGACATCGTGCGCGAGAAGCGCCCTTTGCATTCCTTCGAGGCCGAGTTCGTGCTCAGGACGCTCGCCGAGGCGCGCCGATTCGGGCTCAGTGATGCCTGGGTGCGCCGGATTTCCCAGGCCAACCCTTCAGCCCGCGAAGTGCTCAGCGTCGCACGCCTGGTCGGTGGCTCGGACGCGGCCCGCGTATTGCAGCCCGGGGATATCCTGCTCGCGATTGACGACAAGCCGGTCACCCAGTTTCGGGATGTCGAACGCGCCTCGGCCAGCAAGGAGCAGGTACGCGCAACCATCTGGCGCGCCGGTGCCGAGCAGACGCTCGCGGTCAAGACAGCGAGCCTCTCGGGCAGCGACATCGACCGGGTCGTCGAATGGGCCGGGGCCACATTGCAGGCCCCCCACCGCGCGATCGCCGCCCAGAGGGGCATCGTGCCAGAGGGGGTGTACGTGGCTTACTTCGAATTCGGCTCGCCGGCGTCGCGTTATGGTCTAGTGCCGGGCCGGCGCATCGTTGAAGTCGACGGACAGCCCACGCCGGATCTTGATGCTTTTTTGCGACAGGTGGCTGGCCGGCCCGACCGCTCATCCTTGCGAATCAAGACACTGTCCTGGAACGGGGCCCCAGAAGTCATCACATTGAAGCTCGATCGCCACTATTGGCCCGCGTATGAGCTGCAGTACGGCGCGGCGGGCTGGGAGCGACATTCGCTCGAATAGCACTGGCGCGCGCCGGTACAATCGGTGCCATCATGAAGGTACTGCGCGCAACACAAGCCGAGCTCCAAACGGCCGTCCAGGCGCTGCGGGACGGCGAGCTCGTGGCCTTTCCGACCGAGACGGTCTACGGCCTCGGCGCGCACGCCGCGCACCCGGTCGCATTGCGCCGGGTGTTCGCGCTCAAGGGCCGCCCGGCCTCGCATCCGCTGATCGTGCATTTGGACAGCGTGCGCTATCTGACCCGCTGGGCGCGCGATATACCGGTCGCGGCTGAGAAGCTCGCCGAGCGCTTCTGGCCCGGCCCGCTGACCCTGGTGTTGCCGCGTGCCTACAACGTCGATCCGTTGGTCACGGGCGGCCACGACACGGTCGCGGTGCGTATACCGGCGCACCCGATGGCGCAGCAATTGCTGACGGCCTTTGGTGGCGGCATTGCGGCGCCTTCGGCCAACCGCTATGGCCGCTTGAGTCCGACGCGGGCCGAGCATGTGCGCGAGGAGTTCGGCAACAGCGTGCGCGTGATTCTCGACGGCGGGGACTCCAAGATCGGCCTCGAATCGACCATAGTGGCCTGCGTCGAGGGTAGCGTGCGCCTGTTGCGGCCCGGCTCAATCAGCCTCACCGAACTGCGCCGCATCGTCGGCGAGGTATTCAGCGAGCCCTCGGCACAGGCGCCGGCCGCCCCAGGCAACCAGCGCGCGCACTACGCCCCGACGACGCCGCTGGCGATCGCGTCGACCGACGAGATCGAGGAGCTCGCCGCCGAGCTTTCCGGACGCGGCCGCCGCGTCGCGGTGCTGGCGCAGCACCCCCCCTTGCGAGCCCATCAATATGTCACCTGGATCAATGCGGGCGCGCGCCCCGAGGTCTACGCCCACGATCTATATGCGCATCTGCGGGCGCTGGATAAGTCCGCGTGCGCGCGCATTCTGGTGCAGGGCGTGCCGGATGATGAGCGCTGGGATGCGGTGCGCGACCGACTCACGCGCGCCGCCGCGGCAAGCGAGGCCGAGAGCCAGGCCGATGATGATGCGTTGGCGGTAGGCGTGCTGCCTTGAAGCCGCCGCGCTGATGCCGCGTTTCATCGATCCGTTTGAGACGCAGCAGATCTCGCGCCTCACGCGCGAGTTCGGCTCACCGCTGCTGATCGTCGATTGCGCGCGCGTGCGCGCGCAGTACCGCAAATTGCAGCGCGCGCTGCCCGCGGTGGCGCTGCATTACGCCCTCAAGCCCTTACCGCACCCGGACGTGGTGCGCACGATCGTGCAGCTGGGCGGCGGACTGGATCTGGCGACCAGCGGCGAGATCCAGCTCGTGGCCGGCTTAGGGGTCGAGGCCAGCCGCTGCATCCACACACACCCGATCAAGCGCGAGCGCGACATCCGTAATGCGCTCGAATTCGGCATACGCAGCTTCGTGGCCGATAACGTCGATGAAGTGCGCAAGTTCAAGCGCTATGGCGAGCGCGCTGCACTGATGCTGCGCGTGTCGTTTCGCAGCCCCGGGGCGGTGTGCGATCTGTCGCGCAAGTTCGGCTGCGATCCGGAAGATGCGATCACTCTGGCGCGGCTGGCCGCCTCCCTCGGTATCGACGTACAGGGTTTTTCATTCCATGTGGGCTCCCAGGCACCCGACGCGCTCAAGCACGTTGAGGCGATCGAGGCCTGCGCGAAGCTCCTCAGAAGCGCACGGCGCGAGCGGCTCGGTACGCTCGATACGCTCGATATCGGTGGCGGGTTTCCGATTGATTACCTGCAGCACGTCCCGGACATCGGCAAATTCTGCGCGCCCATTCGCGCAGCCTTGGCCACGCTGCCTGCGCGCACGAGCGTGCTGGCCGAGCCCGGGCGCTACATCGTCGGTCCGGCGGCCATCGGGGTCGCGACAGTCATGGGACGCGCTCGGCGCGAAGGGCACTGGTGGTACTACCTCGACGACGGGCTCTATGGCTCATACAGTGGGCAGTTGTACGATTGCGCGCGCTACCCGGTGGAGCCGCTGCGGCAGGGCGAGCCCTTGCTGCCCTCGGTGCTGGCGGGGCCAACCTGCGACAGCATCGACGTGATCGCCGAGAACCTGCTGCTGCCGGAGCTCAAGGTCGGCGATCTGATCGTGGGTCGCGCCATGGGTGCCTATACCTGGGCCAGCGCCTCGGAGTTCAATTTCTTCCCGAAGGCAACTGTCGTAGCGGTCAACCGGCGCGCCGGTGATACGGGCGGGGTGGAAGGCTAACTGATGTCAGCCGAGGCGCAAGTTGCCTCCACGGCTGCGGCCGGCGGCGGCGTGCTGCCAGCGCTGCGGCTCAAGCGCGGCGAGGATCGCCGGCTGCGCGCCGGACATCTGTGGGTATTTTCGAACGAGATCGACAACGAGGCCACGCCGCTGACCGCGCTGCCGGTCGGCTCGATCGTGCGGCTGCTATCCGACCGCGATCAGTTCCTGGGCTACGCCTACGTCAATCCGCACGCGCTGATCTGTGCGCGCATCCTGAGCCGCAGTCCGATGCAGCCGCCCGACCGCTCGCTGCTGGTACACCGGCTGCGCGTAGCGCTCGCGCTGCGCGAGCGCCTCTACAGCGCGCCGTACTACCGCTGGGTGTTCGGCGAGTCTGACGCTCTGCCTGGGCTCGTGCTGGATCGCTATGGCGAGACCGTCGTGGGCCAGATTGCCACGGCCGGCATGGAGGCGCTGCGTGCGCAAATCGAAGCGGCGGTCGTTGAGGTGCTCGAGCCGCGCGCGCTGGTATGGAAAAACGACGGCGCTGCCCGCGAGCTCGAGCACTTGCCGCGGCAAGTGCTCATGCCGGTCGGGCGTGCGCCCGAAGAATTGCACGTGCTCGAGTCCGGCCTGCGCTACAGCGTGCCGCTGGCGCTCGCCCAGAAGACCGGCTGGTTCTACGATCAGTGCGCCAATCGCGAGCAATGGCGGCGGCTGATCGTGCCGGGAGCGCGCATTCTGGATGTCTGCAGCTACGCCGGGGCTTGGGCCATTACGGCGCTCGCGCATGGCGCGGCTGCGGCGCTGTGCGTCGATGCCGCGGAAGCGGCCCTGAGCATGGCCACGCGTAACGCCGCGGCGAACGGCGTGACGCTCAGCACGCAGCGCGGCGATGCCTTCGAGGTGCTCGATGAGTTGCAGCGCGCCGGCGAGCGCTATGACGCGATCGTGCTCGACCCACCCGCGTTCATCAAGCGCAAGAAGGATATCGCGCGCGGACAGGCCGCCTATCGCAAGCTCAATCAGTGCGCGATGCGCCTGCTCGAGCGCGACGCCCTGCTGGTGAGCTGCTCGTGTTCCTATCATCTTGCGCCCGAGGAGCTCATGGGGCTGATTCAGTCGGCGGCGCGCCACAGCGGCCGCTTCGTGCAGATTCTCTACAGCGGCGGTCAGGCGCCGGATCATCCGGTGCATCCTGCGATTCCCGAAACGCGTTATTTGAAAGCTTTTTTCTGTCGTGTCACGCGCGAGTGAGCCGCACGCTTCCCGGGGCAACCCGCTAATATTCCGCAATGCTGCGCTACCCGAACATCGACCCGATCGCCGTGAGCCTCGGACCCTTGCGCATTCACTGGTACGGCGTCATGTACCTGGTGGGATTCGCGGCGGCCTGGTGGCTCGCGCGGCGCCGGGCGGCCACGCCGGGCTCGAGCTGGAAAGCCGCCGACGTCGATGATTTCATTTTCTATGCGATGCTCGGGGTCATCCTCGGCGGCCGCATCGGCTACGTGCTGTTCTATGGCTGGCCATTGTGGCGTGCGGACTGGCTCTATCCGCTCAAGATCTGGCAGGGCGGCATGTCGTTTCACGGCGGCCTGCTCGGGGTCGCCATGGCCACCGCACTGTACGCGCGCCGCAGCGCACGCAATATGGGTGACGTCTTTGATTTCACCGCGCCGTTGCCCGCGGTCGGCTTGTTTTTCGGGCGCATCGGCAATTTCATCAATGGCGAGCTCTGGGGACGAGCGACTGAGGTGCCCTGGGCCATGCTTGTGCCCGATCCGAACGGCGGCCCCCCGGTGCCGCGCCATCCCTCGCAGCTCTACGAGGCCACGCTCGAGGGGCTGGTGTTGTTCACGGTGCTGTGGATCTATACGAGCCGGCCGCGGCCGCGCTATGCACCTGTCGGGTTGTTCCTGGCCTGCTATGCGCTTGCGCGCATTGCGGTGGAGTTCGTACGCGAGCCGGATGCGCAGATCGGCTACCTGGCGTTCGGCTGGTTCACGATGGGACAGCTGTTATCACTACCGATGCTGCTGGGCGGCGTGGCGCTCATGCTGATCGCCTACCAACGGCGCATACCCTCGGGTAATTTCTTGCCGGCACCATGAAGGCCTACCTGGAGCTGTTGCGCGCGGTGCTCGAACGCGGCCAACACAAGGACGATCGAACTGGCACCGGTACGCTGTCGTTGTTCGGCCAGCAGTTGCGCGCGGATCTGAGCGCGAGCTTTCCGCTGTTGACCACGAAAAAGATTCATCTGCCCGCCGTGGTCTACGAGCTGCTGTGGTTTCTGCGCGGCGATACCAACATCGCCTACCTGTGCGAGCACGGCGTGACGATCTGGAACGAATGGGCCGACGAGCGCGGCGAGCTCGGCCCCGTGTATGGCAAGCAGTGGCGCAGCTGGGGCAGCGCCGATGGCCGGCAGATCGATCAGATCAGCGCGGTGGTGCACTCGCTGCGGACCAATCCGAATTCACGGCGCATCCTCGTGAGTGCCTGGAACGTCGGGGAACTCGAGCGCATGGCGCTCGCGCCCTGCCATGTTCTGTTTCAGTTCTACGTCGCCGCGGGCAGGCTGTCCTGCCACCTCTACCAGCGCAGCGCCGACGTATTCCTCGGCGTGCCGTTCAACATCGCTTCCTATGCGCTGCTGACCTGCATGCTCGCACAGCAGTGCGAGCTCGAGCGCGGCGAGCTGATCTGGAGCGGCGGGGATTGTCATCTGTACCTCAATCATTTGGAGCAGGCACGCCTGCAGCTTGCGCGCACACCATTCGCCGCGCCGCAACTGCATATCCGGCGCCGCCCGCCGGGCATCTTCGAATACGAGTACGAGGATTTCGAGTTCCTGAACTATCAGTTTCATCCCGCGATTCGCGCGAGTGTCGCCATATGATGCGCACGCGCACCAAGCGGCCAGCACGCGCCGGCAAACGCGCACGCGTGCGGCCGATTCGAGCGCGGCCGGACATGATCCAGGTGCGCCGTTCGCGCCTGCATGGGCGCGGCGTGTTTGCGCGGCGCCGGATCCGCAAAGGCACCCGTATCATCGAGTACCTGGGCGATCGCGTATCGCACCGTGAGGCGGATCGGCGCTACGAGCACAGGCCGGTTACCGACAATCACACGTTCCTGTTCATCGTCGATCGCGCCGTTGTCATCGATGCCGGCAGTGCCGGCAACCATGCGCGCTATATCAATCATTCGTGCGACCCCAATTGCGAGTCGGTGATCGAGGATCGGCGCGTGTTCATCGAGGCCATTCGTAGCATTGAGGCCGGGGAGGAGCTGACCTACGACTACCAGATTGGCCGCGACCGGGATGATCCGCCGAATGTGGATCAGATCTTCGCCTGCCGCTGCGGCGCGCGCGGTTGCCGTGGCTCGATGCTCTGGCCGGCCAGGCGCAAGCCGCGCGCCCACACGCCGTGAAGGCAAGGCGGCTATCCACGGCGGCCGTCCTCGGCGCCATGGGCGTGGTCTACGGCGATATCGGCACCAGTCCGCTCTATGCGATGGAGGTCTCGATCAACGCCGCCGGTGCGCCGATGGATCGACTGGTCGTCATGGGCGTGCTGTCGCTGATCTTCTGGAGCCTGCTGATCGTCATCACGCTCAAGTACGTCGTGCTCATCATGCGTGCGGACAACCAGGGCGAAGGCGGCATACTGTCGCTGTTCGCGCTGGTGCAGCGCGGGCTCACGCCGGGCAGCCGCTGGCAGCGCATCATCGTCATGCTGGCCGCGCTGGGCGCCGCGCTGTTCTACTGCGATGCGCTGATCACGCCGGCGATCTCGGTACTCAGCGCCGTGGAAGGACTCGAGAACCTCAGTCCCGACTTCACCAGCGCGGTCGTGCCCCTCACGCTGATCATCATCATCGCGCTATTCGCGATCCAGTATCGCGGCACCGAGCGTGTCGGCCGGCTGTTCGGTCCGATCATGCTGTTGTGGTTCCTGGTGCTCGCAGGCACCGGCGTGATGGCGCTGGTGCGCTATCCGGCCGCACTCGCGGCACTGAACCCGAGCTATGGCGCCATGCTCCTGCTGAAGCGCTCGGGCGTGGCGCTGGTGATTCTCGGTGGCGTATTTCTGGCGATGACGGGCGGCGAGGCGCTCTATGCGGACATGGGACACTTCGGCAAGAAGCCGGTGCGCGTGGCCTGGTTTGCCTTGGTGTGGCCCGCGCTGGTGTTGAACTATTTCGGGCAGGGCGCGCGCATCCTGGCCGACCCCGCAGCTGCGCACCTGCCGCTCTATCAACTGGTGCCGGTCAGCGTGCTGCCGTTCATGGTCGTGCTGGCGACAGCGGCCACGATCATCGCCTCGCAGGCCACGATCACGGGCGCCTTCTCGGTGACTCGGCAATGCATCCAGCTCGACCTGTTGCCGCGCCTGCGCATCATGCAGACCTCGGCGCGCGAGCACAGTCAGATCTACGTGCCGGCGGTGAACTGGTTCGTCATGGTCGCGGTGTGCGTGTTCGTGCTTGGGTTTCGCTCCTCGGACGCACTGGGCGCGGCCTATGGCGCGGCCGTGGCGGGCACGATGTTCATCACCACGCTGCTTGGAGCGCAGCTGGCGCTCGCACAATGGCGCTGGGCCGCCTGGCGCGTCACGGCGGTGTTCCTGCCGCTGGCGTTCGTGGATCTGCTCTACCTGACGGGCAACATGACGAAATTCGCGCAAGGGGCGTGGGCGCCGCTGCTGCTGGCGACGGTGCTGTTCGGCGTATTCATGATCTGGCGCAGCGGACGGCAGCTGTTGCGCAGCGCACTGCGCGCCGTGGCCGTGCCGCGCGCGCAATTGCCGAAACTGCTGGCTGGCGTGCCGCGCGTTCAGGGCACGGCGGTGTTCCTGGCCAGCGATCCGGATCACGTGCCGACCGCGCTGCTGCGCAATCTCGAGCACAATCATGTGTTGCACGAGCGCGTCGTGTTTCTGAATCTGGAGATCACGCGCGCGCCGCGCCAGGATCCGGCCCACCGCGTGCGCATCGAGACCTTGATGCCCGAGATCTACGGCGTCATCGCCAGTTTCGGCTTCATGGAGACGCCCGATGTGAGCGAATCGCTCAGGCAGTGTCGCGCGCGCGGGCTCAAATTGTTTGCTCAGGACTCATCGTTCTTTCTCGGCTGGCACCTGGTCGTGCCGCGACCACGCGGAGGCTATGAGGGTGTGCAGCGGCGACTGTTTGCGTGGATGCACCGCGGCAGCACGCAGGCGATCGAGTTCTTTCGCATGCCCGAGCAGCAGCACGTGATCGTGCTCGCGACACAAGTCGAGCTTTGAGCGCCGGGCGATGAGCGCCGGGGTCACGCTGATCGCTGCGTTGGCGGACAACGGCGTTATCGGCCGTGAGGGCGCTTTGCCCTGGCATCTGCCGGACGATCTGAAGCGCTTCAAGAGCCTCACGCTCGGCAAGCCGGTGCTCATGGGGCGGCGCACTTTCGAGTCGATCGGCCGGCCACTGCCCGAGCGGCGTAACCTGGTGTTGAGCCGGCACACCTTGGGGCCGGCCGCCGGGGTTGAATTCGTCACGAGCCTGGATGCCGCCTATGCGCTCGCGCGCGATGCGCCGGAGCTGTGCGTGATCGGTGGCGCGGCGCTGTTCGCGCAGGCACTGAGCGCGGCCACACGCCTGCAATTGACCTGGGTGCATGGCGAAATCGCGGGCGATGTTTATTTTCCGCTGCGCGATTTCAGCCTCTGGCGTGAGCTCGAGCGCAGCGAGCATGCGCAGGACGCGCGGCATGCCTATGCGATGAGCTTTGTGACACTCGAGCGCGCCTGAATGGCGGCGCTCACGCGCCGCTTCAGTGCTGCCGCAGATGCGTGGCGGCCAGAAAGGCGCGCACCGGCTCGCCGAGCAGCTCGTAGAGCGCTGCGTAGGATTGCAGCAGCGCATCCGGATGCGGCAGCAGTGTCGCCGAGGTCAGCATCTGCGGGCCGGGCAGGCCAACCGGCGCCGGGATGACCTGCACGCCGGCGGCCGTGAATTCACGCACTGAGCGCAGCATGTGCGTGCCGCGCGTGATTAGCAGCACGCGCTCGACGCCCTGGGCGCGCAGGATGCGCGCTGAGTTGCGCGCGTTCTGGAAGGTGTCGTAAGCCTGATCGTCGACCCAGCGCGGCTCGATGTCGAAGTTATGCCGCAGCGTCTCGCGCATCGCCTCGGCCTCCACCCGAAAGCCGCTGACCAGGATCGGCAGCCCGGTGCGCCGGGCGATGAAGGCGCCGTAGGCGAGTCGCTCGAGTAGCATAGGATCGGCCGCCGCGCTGCCGTATTCGGGCGCCCACTCGCGAAAGCCGCCGCCGCCGATGATCACGATCGCCTGCGCGCCGCTGGGTCGTGTCCAATCGAACGGCGCATAAGCTTCGGCTCGGCGCGTGATCGCATCGGCAATCAGGGGCGTCGACAACAGCCATAGCGAGGCGACGCACAGCGCGATCAGACTGCGTGCGAGCCGTGGTCGGCGCGACCACAGCCACAGGCCGGCCAGCCCGAGCAGCAGCGGGCCGGCCGGCGGCAGCAGCAGATCCCTCACGACCGATTTCAGATGCAGCAGAAACATCATTGATCGCAGTGCCTATGAGATGCTCGGCAACGTCTCGGCGAGCGTGCCGAAGAGCTGCTCGATCTGCGCGGGCTCGATGATCAGCGGCGGCGAGAAAGCCAGCGTATCGCCCGTATAGCGCACCAGTACACCGCGCTCCAGGCAGCGCAGGAAGACCTCATAGCCGCGGCCGCCGGGCTGCCCTGGCCTCGGCTCGAGCTCGATGCCCGCCACCAGGCCCAGATTGCGTATGTCGCGCACGTGCGCAGCCCCGCGCAGTGCGTGCGCCGCGTTCTCGAACTGCGCTGCCAGTGATCGGGCGCGCGCAAACAGCTGCTCGCGCTCGTAGAGCTGCAGCGTGGCGATGGCGGCGGCCATCGCCAGCGGATGGGCGGAGTAGGTGTAGCCGTGAAACAGCTCGATCGCGTCCGGACTGGCCGCGCTGACGACGGTGTCGTAGAGCGCGCGCTTGACCACAACCGCGCCCAGCGGCACCGCGGCGTTACTGACGGCCTTCGCTAGCGTGATGATGTCGGGGGTCACGCCGAAGTATTCGCTAGCGGTGGCGGCGCCGAGTCGGCCGAATGCGGTGATGACCTCATCGAAGATGAGCAGCAGGCCATAGCGGTCGCACAGCGCGCGCAGGCGCTCGAGATAGCCGCGCGGCGGCACCAATACGCCACCAGAGCCGGCCAGCGGCTCGACGATCACGCCGGC
>CAAGKR010423902.1_pt1 | contig 12302 bp, 7 predicted proteins | sample 2556971 | NCBI WGS metagenome assembly CAAGKR01 (sample SAMEA5207829, study PRJEB30636) | soil metagenome | biome: forest; feature: boreal; material: soil | place: USA | collected 2011-09 | depth 1 m
CGAACGGGATTTATTGAAGCATCTTCGACAGGAAAAGAAGTAGCCTGCGGCGCATGGTGAGACGGCGGATGGTGCGGTCGCCGAGAATCGAAGCCGGTGTATTCCGTTCTCGCAACAGCTCTGCTGGATAATAATATCCAAAACTCCGAAGGGTAAGCTCGTTTTGCCGAGGTTGCGGGACTTGGCACCGGCATGCACAAGGCGGCACCAATGTTGGCAGGAATCGGACAGGAATATGTTCAATGAGCGCCTTGCACTCCGGGCTACCAAGTCCCGGTCCAACGCATGGATGGCCGTGATTGGGTAATTCTTGGTGCGGCGCGCCCGCGTACCCTCCACAGCTAGACCCCGTCTTGCCATCATGAAACCCGGATACGGGCAACTTAATTTAGCGCATCTGCGGCTCGATGACGGGTCCAATCCTACTGCCGTTTGCGACAGCCGTTGAAAGCCACAGGTGTAGGTTCGAGAACGCCGAACCCCATGTCACTGTGGGTCCCGTTTCCTACTGGGATTCATCAGCCGATGAATGGATTGCGGGTACCCGGACGTCTGCGCTTCACCTGTTTGCTCTTGAGCAGATCGTGAACTGCACGCAGTATTTTCTCTGCAGTATAGGGTTTGTCGAGGATCGTGCTTACACCTAGCGCCTCCAGCTCCGATCTCCGGCTCTCTAGCGCATGTTCGCTCGCAATCCCACTCGAAGCGAGAACTGCGACCGCGGGGTCTAAAGTTTTCAACACTTTGACAAGCGCCATACCGTCCATCACTGGCATCTCGAGATCTGTGATGACGGCCCGAATTTCCTTGGCGTGCAGGACAAACTGCTTCGCCGCCTCGGCTCCATTGTCTGCCGTAATGACCTGGTAGCCATATTTGACGAGCGTATCGCGAACGACTTCACGGATCTTCTCTTCGTCGTCCACCACCAGAATCAATTCTCCGTGACCGGTATGCGCTGCGCCAGCGCCCTCTGCTTTGGCGGCTTCCTGCCCTTCCGGCATGGCCGGCAAATACACCTGAAACGTGGTACCGACTCCCGTTTCTGTCAGCAGGTTGACGAAACCGCCGTGGCTTTTCACTATTCCAATCACCGTGGACAATCCCAGGCCGGTGCCTTTGCCGGGCTCCTTCGTAGTGAAGAACGGGTCAAAGATTTTGTCGACAATGTCGGGTGGTATGCCTGTCCCCGTGTCTGCTATGCGCACCTGCACATAAGGGCCAACCTTGGACCCGGGAGCCATGCTCACCATGCCCTCGTCGAATCGGACATTTTCGACGGCGATCGTGAGAACGCCACCTTGCGGCATTGCATCCCGCGCGTTTACGCAAAGGTTGAGCAAGACCTGGTGCAGCTGAGTCGAGTCGCCCATAACAGGCCACGCCATTTTCAAAGCGACCATCGAGATCGAGATATTCTTCGGAAAAGTGCGCTGCGAAATCATTGCCACCTCATCTAGGATCTCCCCTAACTTCACGATTCGCCGGGCCCCCTCAACACCGCGCCCGAAGGTCAGCAGCTGCCGAACGAGGTCCGCGCCGCGCTGCGCGCTCGTCTCAATCGTGGCCAGCGTCTGTTCTCTTTTTTCGACTGATAGCCCCATGCGCAAAAGGGGTGCAGACATCATAATTGGCGCCAGAATGTTGTTCATGTCATGTGCAATGCCGCTGGCCAGCGAGCCAATGGCCTCCAACCGCTGCGCGCGAAAGAACTTTGCCTCCAATTCCTTTCGTTCGGATATGTCGCGCACGACAGCAACAAGATACTCCCTGTCCAGCGTCACCAATTTCACATTGAATTCCACCGGGAACATGGTGCCGTCCTTCCGCCGGTGGGTTCCCTCCCCGCGCAAGAAGCCAGCGGTGCGCATCTTGGCCAGCAACTGCGGCCACGCCTGCACAGGTATGCTCGGCTCGATGTCAAACAAGCGCAGCGACAGGAACTCCGCGCGGCTGTAGCCAAGGTGCATGAAGCCTTTTTCATTCACGTCTATAAAGCGCGCGGTCTCGGGATCGATGACCTCAATGGAGTCGTTGGACTGGTCCACCAAAGCGCGAAATAGTCGCAGCGCTTCTCCAGCGTGCCGCCGCTCCCGTTGCAGCCGACGTTCGTTCAAAAGGTGATCAATCGACTGCCCCAGGCGCGCCAGCCGGTCCTTCAACAGGTAGTCGGAGACTCCCTCCTTCATCGCAGTCACGGCGATATCCTCGCCAATTGTGCCGGACACGAGGATAAATGGGACATCCAACCCGCTCGTTTTCAATAAATCTAGCGCTCGAAGGCCGCTGAACAGCGGCAAATCGTAGTCAGAGAGAATCAGATCGAGCCCCACGTGAAGACGGGCAAGATAGGCCTCCTCGGTATCGACCCGCTCCCACTCGGGTTCAAAGCCATCGCGACGCAGTTGGAGCAGCGCGAGCTCGGCGTCAGCAGGATTGTCCTCAACGATCAGGACTTTTAGCGGCCGCGGCATCGGATTGTCCTCAATCGGCTATCTTGGGAGGCTGGTTGTGCAGCAGCCAGTAGAGCCCCAAATTGCCTACGGCCTCTGCAAAACGCTCGAAATTTACCGGCTTCACGATGTAGCTGTTGACCCCCAGCTGGTAGCTTTCCACAACGTCGCTCTGCTCCTTTGAGGACGTCAACACCACGATCGGGATGAGCTTCGTTCGCGGGTCGGCCTTGATGCGCTTTAACACCTCAAGCCCATCGATCTTCGGCAGCTTCAAATCGAGCAGGATCACCTTTGGGGCGTCCGCGATTCTGCGCGCGGCGTGCGCGCCTTCACAAAAAACAAAATCGAGCGCCTCGGCACCGTCACGGGCAACGTGGATCCGGTTCGATAAATTGGCCTTCCGCAGCGCCCGTAACGACAGCTCTAGATCCTGCGGGTTGTCTTCGACGAGCAAGAGCTCGATGGCATCAAGTTCGCTCATACCTTGGCTCCCCCATTCAGCGTGAAATAAAATGTCGCTCCGCGATCGACGGAACCGTCTGCCCATACGCGTCCGCCATGGCGGTGAACGATTCGTTGCACGATGGCCAGACCGACACCGGTGCCCTCGAATTCTTCCGCGCGGTGCAGTCGTTGGAAGACGCGAAAAAGCTTGTCGACATAGCGCATGTCGAAGCCGGTGCCGTTGTCTCGAACAAAATAGACCTTTTCGCCATTCTTGTCAGTGCAGCCAATCTCGACAATGGCCTCGTCGCGTTTGCGTGAATACTTGAATGCGTTGGAAAGCAGGTTTATCCAGACTTGCTTTAGCAGTGATCGGTCGCCTTCGCACGGCGGCAGGTCGCCGAATTTGATTTGTACTTTTCGTCCCTCACACTGGGATTTTACCTCCGCTAGCGCGCTGTGCACGAGCTGCTCAGTATTCACCGTCTGTTTGTTCAGGGGATGCCGGCTCAGCCGCGAGAACGTCAGCAGGTCGTCAATCAATTCTCCCATCCTTTGCGCTGAGTAGCGGATCGTCTGGAGCTGGCGGCGGCCTTCCTCCGGCAGCTGTGCCCCGAAATCCTCCACAACAGCCTGCGAGAAGCCGTTCACGGCCCGTAGGGGAGCACGCAGGTCGTGCGACACCGAGTAGCTGAATGCCTCCAGTTCCTCGTTGGCTGCCTCCAGTTGGGCGGTGCGTTCGCGTACCCGTTGTTCCAATTCTTCGTTAAGAACACGGATGGTGTTCTCCGCCAACTTACGATCGGTGATATCCTGAACGATTCCGACCAGACGACGCATCTGGCCCTCCTTATTGGGTTGATGCGTGCCGGCCGCCCAGATCCAACGCACTTCTCCGTCGGTCCGGCGGATGCGACATTCGAAGTTCCATTTGGACTGTGCCGCGATGGCTTCCTGGAACTTCCCGGCCACCCCGGCGCGCTCGTCGGGCAGCACGTGCTCCATGAATTTCTCGAAAGTCCAGGATTGCTGGAGTGAACTGTACCCGAAGATGCGGTCGTGTTCCAGAGTCCGATGCGCGGTGTGATCGACAAGATCGAGATCCCATTCACCGATTTGAATCGTTTCGAGGGCGAAATGTAACCGCGCCCTGCTGTCCTCCAGAGCCAGCTCGGCCCGCTTCCGGTCCGTGATATCGCGGATCATCCCAAGCAGGTTGCCGTCCGGCATCTTGGTCGCGATCACTTCCGCTTCGAAGACCGAGCCGTCCTTTCGCCGAAACGCCCATTCGCGGTGGTAATCCGACTTGGTCTTGATCGCGTTCAGCGCCGGCTCGATGTGCTGGATCTCTGATTGGATGACGATGTCCGATGCGCGCAACCCGATCAATTCGTCGCGGGTATAGCCAAGCATCTTGCACACGCTCGCATTGGCGTCGATGTAACGGCTCTCCGAATCGGCGATGACAATGCCATCCGGTGCGTGCTCAAAGAGCGTGCGGTAACGTTCCTCACTTACGCGTATGGCTGCTTCCCCACGCTTGCGCCCGGAGATGTCACGCGCCACTTTTGAAGCTCCAATTATGGTTCCAGCGGAATCCCTGATGGCGGAGACCGCGACCGAGACATCAATCAAGTTGCCGCGTTTGCCCATCCTAACTGTCTCGAAGTGCCGAACGCTCCTGCCGCACCGAATTTGACTGAGAATCTCCGTCTCCTCCTGCCAACGCTCCGGCGGTATCAGGCGCGCAATAGGCTGGCCGATCATTTCTTGCGCCGAATAGCCGAGGATTTTCTCGGCGCCTAAATTCCAGCTTGTAACAATACCGGACAGATCCTTGCCGATGATAGCGTCGTCCGACGATTCAACGATGGCGGCCAGGAGCGCACCCGCCACCTCGATCCTCTTCCGCTCGGTTATGTCTGCGCGGATCGCAACGTATTGGCGGGGTTTACCATCTTTGTTGAGAAACGGCACGATGGTCGTGTCCACCCAGTAAAAGCTTCCGTCCTTGGCCCGGTTCTTGATCTCGCCCTTCCATACCTGGCCCCTGCCGATTGTCTCCCACAGGTTCCGGATGAATTCCTTCGGGTGGTGCCCTGAATTGATTATCCGGTGATCCCGGCCGAGCAATTCCGCACGCGAATACTTGGAAATTGCGCAGAACTTGTCGTTAACGTATGTGATCTTTCCCTTTGGATCGGTGATCGCCACGATCGCGTGCTCGTCCAATGCGGCCTTCAGGTCACTAACCTCCTTCAGCGAAGCGCTCAGCGCGACATCGGTAACCGAACCTGATTCCTCCTTTCCGGTGGATTGGGGATATTGCAAGAAAGGGTGTATCGGCGCTGGAACGACGCCTGCGTCTGTACATTCGGGGCCACCGCTCGGCCGCATCGGCACTATATGGCGCTTGCGGCACCGGTACGAGACAATTGATTCCCTGCGCCAACTCTTTTCCCAACGACCGCCTGCGGGTCATCGCCCAGCGCGGGTAACCCACAACCTCAACCTATCCATCCACGCTTTATATGGTGCGGTCGCCGAGAATCGAATCCAGTGCCCGTTCGTTTCACAAGCGGGTTACCGGCCAACAAATTTCGGCATTCCGACGGAAGTCGCGAATCCGCCCAGGTGGCATGATATGGCAGGAGCTTGCACAAAGCGGCACCAATGTTGGCAGGAATCAGGCAGGAATTTGCTTAAGGAGCGTCTCGTCGCAAAACGGCTTTCTAGGCGCTACGGCGAACGCTTCGCGCTGGGGGGCATTAGTCTTGAGATTCCCGAGGGCGAAACCCTTTTGCGAGGGACACTCGGAACGCCCCCTACGCGCAAAGGGACTCCCTGATCTTTAGCGATTTGGCACGGCCTCCAGTAATCGAGGTCGGCGTGGTAGTCTTACACCCCATTCCATAAGGTCGGGTTGGCATGCTACTCTGACCGGCCAGTGACCTTCACGCGCCCGGCGGTGCTCCCTACCTAGGACGCCTCTGCGGGATGAGGCGGAGCCGTTTTCGCCAAGGAGTGTCAGCCGTCCGCCGCAAGCAAATCACCAAATTACAAACACTATGAGAATACCCGCGCCCGCGTGGAAGCTAGCCGCCCTTATCCTCGCCCTAACCGGCATGAATCTGAAAGCCCAGGAGCTGTCCGTACTCGGTGGAACGGCGACTTCAGGGACATTTGAGAAAGCCGCCACCGGCTGGGAGGTAGATTATCGGCAGGATCTATACAAATATTTTGACGCCTCGATTTCCTATATCAACGAGGGCCATTTCCCCGATCACCTGCGCGATGGCACGGCCTGGGAGGGATGGACGAACATACCCTTCTTCAACGACAAGGTGGCGCTCTCGCTCGGGGCCGGAATCTACTACTACTACGACACGCAACCTCTCATAGGAGGCGGCTCCGCCGACGTCCACGGCACGGCCCCGATCTTCAGCTTCTCGGCAACGGGCTATCTTTCCGACCGGTGGTTCTACAGGTTCATGATAAACCGCATCGAGCCCGCCTCGGACATAAGGGACACGACATTGCTCGTGGGAGTCGGATACTGGTTCGGTCCCAACCGCCGCCCCGAGGGAAGCCAACCCAACGCAGGCGCCCCCGAGCCGGAGTTTGTCACGGAGCCGCAGCTGACCGTCTTCGGCGGGCAAAGCATCGTGAACACGTTCTTCAGCGACAAGGCGTGGGCCGGGGCGGTGGAATACCGCCAGGGCATCCTGCCCCACCTCGACGGGACTTCCTCGTTCATCTACGAGGGCGATCCAAAGACGGTGAGGCGCAGTGGCGTCGCCCTCCAGCTCTGGCCCGTCAACACGTTCTTTGATGACCGCACATCGGTCGGAATCGGCCTCGGCCCCTACTTCTACATCGACCGGAAGCACCCGACGACCACAAGCCCCACGAATCCGGCCGCCATCGCGCCCCTGGTCTCGCTGACCATTGAGAGGCGAATATCCAACAACTTCGTCGTCCGGTTCGTCTGGGACCGCGTGACAAGCTCATACAATCGCGATTCGGACATATTCCTTTTCGGGCTGGGATACTGCTGGCGCTAGAAACTGGACCTACATCCGATTCAACCGTCGGTCCTTCGCGGTGGTGCGGTCGCCGAGAATCGAACTCGGTGCGCCCAGTTTTCGCAACAGCGTTCTCCGTTAATGGGATCCGCCACTATGATCGATATCCCGCTTTTGCCCAAGTGGCAGGAAGTAGCATCGTGTTGCATAGAGCGGCACCAATGTTGGCAGGTATCGGACACGAATTTGCCCGACGAACGCTTGGGCCTTCGCCACCGCTCCTTTTTCCTGCTTGCGCCGCGGAGCCTAACCTCAAAACGGAGCTGAAAGGGCTAAGCATCGGCAATCGCCTCAGCCACAAATTGATTGAGGCTTATCCCCCGGGTCATGGCTCTTACGGCTGCCTTCTGGTGGAGGTCTGCGCCGATCCGGACGACGAACTTCCCACTATAGGTCCTTCCAGCCGTCGCCGGTGGAAGCCTTTCCTTGTTGGCAAGCAATTCGCCAACATGTTCCTCTACAAGCCTGCGGAGTTCCGCGTATACCCTTGTCTCGTCCGAGCCGTGACAGCCGCCAAAAAATAGGCCGGGGGCACGACCGACGAAGCATCCGTCCTCGTCCGACCACTCCACGATCTTTAGATACCGGGCCGTCGCCGCTTTCACGGCTGATCTTTCTACGATGTTCTTCATTTTTTCCCTTCTTTTGCCGCAGCGATCGCACGCCGCACGTCTTTCTCCTGGTAGTGGTGAGCATCCGAGCCGGATTGGCCGGAAAGGATTACTGTCGTTCCGCCTAAATGCCGATATTTCCGATCACTGCCGGAGGTGGATGTATGAGTGAATCCCGCTCGTTCAAGGTCGGAAATGAGTTGGCAAATCTTTCGCGGCCCAACTGGTACTATGATACTAACAACGTTGCTGTCAAACTTGGACTTTCTGTTTCTGGCGAATTGCCCGATCGCGTGCGGATCGAAGCCAAAGACGTTTTCGATATATAGGCATACGACAAGTATCCTTGTCGGTGCATCCGGCGGCCAATAAATATGACAATTCAGATGACAAAACCCGTTATTCCTGCGCTCCGAAATCCATACTTCGCGCTTTAAGGCAGCATCGCGGCGGGCTTCTTAGGTACCAAGGACGGTGCACAACACGCCATTCGCCCGCGGCAATGGCGGTTTTGGAGCCGACGATTGTCGTACAAATTGTGCCACCCCTATGGCCGTTGTGCCCCCGTAAAGTCGCCAATCACTGTTTACGATGAAGGATGGTGCGTGCGATCCAATCCACCGTAGCGCAGCAGCCCGTTTCCCGGTGTTGCTGCTGCTGCTGTGCATGCATAGGCTTGACGCGCAGACGGCCTGGACGGTGCAACAGTCTTCCACGCAGCAGGATCTATGGGGAGTTTGCGAGGGTGACAACCGGCAGCTTGTGGTCGTGGGAAACGGTGGAACGATCATCACGTCGGTGGACGCCGTAACATGGACGCAGCAACAAAGCGGAACGGCGAATTGGCTTCTTGCGGTAGCCGTTTCACAGCAGCAGTTCGTGGCGGTCGGAGACCAGGGAACGATCCTCTATTCAGCCGACGCGTCTACTTGGACGCTGCTTACGGTAGGAAACGCTCGTTTCAATGGAGTCGCCTACGGTGGCGGAATATGGCTCGCCGTTGGCGAGGGAGGGGCCGTTGCCCGTTCGACAAACGGAACGCAATGGATAGCGGGGAATGCCGGGGTTGTCGGCTGGCTCCGCGGAATTGTCTACCGGAGCGATCTGGGACTGTTCGTCGTGACGGGCCAGGGCGGCACGCTTCTCTCCACACAAGACGGAATCACCTTCAAAGCGATCGTCTCAGGCACGAGTTCCGACATAGAGTGCATCGGAGAAGGCGGCGCCCCGGCCGAGGATGTGATTGCGGGCTCAAATGGCTACGTCGCTGATTCGGCGGACAACGTCAAATGGACCGAGGTGGTCCCCGCAGGCTCGACTCATTTCAGGGGCTGCATCGTTGTCGGCAGCACGGCCGTCTGCGTGGGATCGGGGGGCGTGATTCTCAACGCGGAGCTCGGCCACGCGAGCGCGCAGACCGTCCCATCGGGGACAGGCAGCGACCTTTATGCGGCTTATTCTGCAATTGGATATTACAGCAATGCATACGCCGTCGCGGTGGGGCAGCGCGGAGTCATACTGACCTCGCCGCTCGAAGTGCCTTCGGCGACCGCCATCAATCCATCCGCTTTGGCGCCGGCACTCGGCAGCGCGGTCACGTTCTCGGTCAATGCCGGCGGGCAAGCTCCGTTGAGTTATCAGTGGGCCTTCAACGACGCGCCCATCGCCGGAGCCACGAGCACGACATTGTCGCTGCCGGGAGTTCAACCATCACAGAACGGAAACTACAGCGTCACAGTAAGCAATTTGCTCGGGTCGCAGACCCTGGGCACAGAACTCAGTGCGAATTATCAGCCGGCAATCCCGGGCCTCATCGACGAATCCTTCAACCCGGCCCTGCCACTCCCCTACTTTCTACAAAGCCCCGACATTGCAATCGAGAGTCTGCGTATGCCCGCCGCCGCCGCGGTCCAACCCGACGGCAAGGTGATAATCAATTGCCCGTCGATCACCCGGCTCAACACGGATGGTACCCCGGACGCCACCTTTAACGCGGCGGCTCTGCAGGCCAACATCCCCGGCTTAGTCACGGGTATTCTCATCCAGCCTGACGGGCGGATATTGGCATCGAGTTACAGCCCCGGGGGTTTCACCACTGCTCTCACTCCCGCGGCGTCGTACTCTTGGTCCGTGCGTTTGAATTCTGACGGAACGACCGATGCGAGCTACACTCCCGATGTCGTCACATCGGGAGGTGTCCTCACCCAGGATGCTATTCCTCAGTTTGTTCTCTCCGACGGGCGCTACTTAGCTTCGGCGAACGGGAAGATAGTGCGGTTGAGTCAAAATGGAGCGATAGATCCGACATTTGTCCCCACGAGTCCCGAGGGCGCGTGCTATGCTCTCGACCCGTCCAGACGGGTGGTCGTAGGTGGAGGCGCCTCGGACCTCGGGATCGCCTCTATATTTCGCCTGAACCCGGATGGCACGTCGGACGCGAATTTTGCGGCCACAACCGTGGCCGGCAAAATTGACTGCGTGTATGCGCAGGCGAGCGGCAAGGTCGTTTATCTATTTGAGACGTCCGATTCATTGCCCGGAGGATTCACGGTCAGGCGGCTCAACGCGGACGGCTCGCCCGATTCAACGTATCCGGGATTTTCCACGCCCAGCATCCCGGCGACAATCGCCGCGACCACGATGACGCCGGACGGTTCATTGTGGATCGACGCCACCGGCCAGAACGAATTGCCGGAGGAGTCGTCAGACCCCATCATAACCGTCAACGGGAACTATCACAACGGGATCATCCGAATCGATCCGAACGGCAATTTAGACCCAGCGTATGCTCTCAACGTGGAGGGGATGAACTTTGATATTTTTATCTACACCTATTCGCTGATCTCTGGACCGGCCCAAATCACCGGTATCCTCCAGGCCCCTGGCGGCCAGTGGTATGTCTGGGGCAATTTTGCCGCATTCAACGGGGAGCCCCGGGTTGGCCTTGTGAGGATAAATCCCCAGGTGGGCTCGCAGTATTCGAAACTGGGAAACATCTCGGCGCGGGTGTTTGCCGGGTCGGCATCGCAAACTCTAATTGTCGGCTTTGTGACCCGGGGACCCGGTGACATGACCATGCTGTTGCGGGGGGTTGGACCGGGGCTCGCCGGCTTCGGCGTTACCGGATTCCTCCTCGACCCTGAGATCGTCCTGTACGATCCAACCGGCGCCCTCCAGCTGACGGACAACGACTGGGGGAATGGCGCCGACGCGACAGCAGTTGCTACCACCGCCGCGCAGGTTGGGGCGTTTCCGCTGGCTAGCGGCTCACTTGATGCAGCGGCGCTCGCCTTACTTAGCCCAGGCACCCACACGTTCGAAGTCTACGGAAACGGTGGCGGCGCAGGCATTGCGTTGGCGGAGGCGTACGACACCGACACGTCGGCGCCTTCATTTTCAAGTCCCCGCGCCGTCAATTTTTCATGCCGCAGCGCAACGAGCCCAGGGACCAGCGTCCTGACAGCCGGGTTTGTGATCGAAGGGGGCAACTCCAAGCGGGTCCTGATACGCGCCGTGGGTCCGTCGCTCGCGTCGTTCGGCGTGTCCGGCGTCCTGGCGGACCCCGTGCTCACGCTCTACAATGGAAGCCTCCCGATCGGGGTGTCGGATCCGGGATGGTCCACCGACCAGAATCTCCGTGAGGTTATCGCCGACGTGGGCGCCTTCAGCCTCGCATTGGGGAGCCAGGATTCGGTGATGAGCCCGATGCTGGCTCCCGGAGCCTACACGGCCGAGGTGACAAGCCTGAGCGGCGGGAGCGGCGTCGTGCTACTGGAAGTTTACGAGGTACCCTAGACCCCGAGATGGGCGTGACCGACCATGATCCCAGCATAGCCCACGGCCATTCTCAGGCACATTTCGTATGCTCTAACGCCCGTTGGGGCATGGAGGGGAGTTCCGGCCCCAAAGACGATCCAGATCTGAAAGAAATATGGCAGGAATCCACATCCGAACACCTAACCCGTTTGTTTAGATGGTGCGGTCGCCGAGAATCGAATCCGGTGCACTCAATTCTCACAAGCGCGTTTCCGGCCAATAATTTCCGCAAATGCGAAAGGTGTCCTACTTTTGCTCAAGTTGCAGGAGGTGGCACAACGCTGCACCGAGCGGCACCAATGTTGGCAGGAATCGGACGGGAATTTGTCCACCGAGCACTTCGGCCCTGGCTGCCCGGTGGCACCTGGGCCACCGCGACATCCTAACGACCAACGTGCGCTGCATCAGCAAGAAGTGGCGCAGAGGTGCACTTGTCGCCCGAAGCCGACGACCTCGGGGCGCCCGTGCCCAAGTGGATGGTACGGCTCGGCCGGTCCCGGGTATATCCCCTCCTAAGGATTCTTCACAGGCCGCCAAAGCCGAAGCCCGATGTCTGATAGGCAGGACTATTGCGTATTGGTGCATGCCCTCAAAGATGGATCGATGGTCTCGCGTCCGAAGGAAAGTGGGCATAGGCTCAGGACAATGTCCAACGTAACGGGTTGAATGGCCTGCTATTTTTTCCCGATGCCTGCGGCATGAAATTAAACGCTCTGCTTACATGCAAGGTGGCAGACGGACGCCATTTAACCGCGTAACCTATTTCAAACAAAAAAATACATTATATCGGCTTATTGGCCTTCGGTCTTCTGCTTCTCGCGCTTGCGTCAATCGACATCAACAGGGGCTACTCGAGAAGAAGCCTTAATATGGCGGGGCGCAGGACTGGC
>CAAGKR010143409.1_pt1 | contig 12301 bp, 11 predicted proteins | sample 2556971 | NCBI WGS metagenome assembly CAAGKR01 (sample SAMEA5207829, study PRJEB30636) | soil metagenome | biome: forest; feature: boreal; material: soil | place: USA | collected 2011-09 | depth 1 m
CGCCGCGGGGGCGGGGGGGGGGGGGAGCCGGACCGGCTGGTGGACCGGAGCCGCTGCCGCGTTCGCGTCAGATAGCTGGACGACAGGAGCAGCGGTCGGCTCCTCGACGGTGGGCGCCTTGAACGCCTCGGTGAACTCGGGTGCATTGCGCGTGCGAACCGGGCTCGTCCACAGCACGTATCCCGAGTAAGGGGCCACGGTCGCCTGGCTTACGGCGGGGCGGCCGGCCAGCGCAGGGACGACCAGGGTCAGCCCGAGCCCCAGGACGACCAGATGGGAAAGCTGCCCGAGTGACGGCCGAAATCGCCGCCACGGCACCACCAGGGGCCGTGTCGACAGGGTGCCGCGCAGACGCCGCGACCGCAGGACGAGGCGCGCCGCCAAGTCGGATGACACCAGATATTGGATTCTGCTTATGGTTGACCCCAAAATGTGGACATGAGCCCTGGATACGATAGCAATAATCGTTGTAACGTTCAAGGGGCCTTCCCTCCGTCACTTACGAACGGCAACCCTTCTGTTTTGGTCCGGCAAGACGAGAGGAAGGCGACAGGCTACAACGAGGTGTAACGGACCGTCGCTTAAGGTATCACAGGGCGTGGGGCCCGGGTCAAGCGGTTCGAGCTCAGAGGAGCTCGATCAGCCGCCGCAGGAGTCGAGTGCGAGCCAGCCAGCTGTCGATCAGCAGATGCTCGGAATCGGCATGCGCGCCTCCGCCATCCGGGCCGAGCCCATCCAGGGTCGGCACTCCCAGCGCGGCGGTGAAATTGCCGTCGCTGGCCCCTCCGGTGCTTGTTTCCGTCAGATCGAAGCCGAGCTCCCTGGCGGCATCGGTCGCGAGCATGGCGAGGCGGGCGACGCCCGCGCTGCGTTCCATTGGCGGCCGGTCGAGGCCGCCGCTCACCTGAAGCGTGGCGCCCGCCAGTTCGGGCCGTAGCGAACGAATCGCGGCAACCACCCGCTCGGCTTCCGCAAGCTGCGTGAAGCGGACGTCGATCTCGGCTCGCGCCTGCGCCGCCACGACGTTCGGCCGGGTCCCGCCGGAGACCACCCCAACATTGATCGTCGTCCCCGTCGCCGGGTCCGCGAGGGCTCGCAGGTTCAGGATCTGCCGGGCCAACTCCTCGATGGCGCTGACGCCCTTTTCGGGCTCGACGCCGGCGTGGGCGGCCCGGCCTTCGACCTCCAGCACGAAGTCCGCGATGCCCTTGCGGGCCGTCTTTACCGCTCCGCCGGAGGCCGCGGGTTCGAGCACGAGGACCGCCGTCGCCCCGCGGGCCGTCTGTTCGATCAGCTCCCGGGAGCTTGCGCTGCCGATTTCCTCATCAGAGGTCGACAGGACGATGACCGGTCGTCGTGGCCGCGCGCCCTGGAGCGCAAAGGCCGTCTCCACGATGCCGGCTTTCATGTCGTAGCTCCCCGGTCCGGTCACCCGATTCCCGGCCACGCGGAACGGCAGTCGCGCCAGTGTCCCCTCGTTCCAGACCGTGTCGTGATGGCAGAGGACCACGATGGGCGCCGCGCCGTTCCCGATGCGGATCTCGAGGTGGTCGCCACGGTCAGGGCGGCGATGACGAACCGCCTCGATGCCGAGGCGCGTCGAAAACAGGGCGGCCACTTGATCCGCGCAGGCGTCGCAGCGACTCTTGTCGAGCGAGGGCGATTCGGCCTCGACGAGGACTCGCAGGGCTGCCAGCATCTCCTCGCGAGTCGACCCCTCCATTGATGGGAAATCTTACAAGCTAGTTCCGGCCCCCCTTTAAGCCGATGGCGGCCATCCGGCTGCGGTCCTGGCTGGAGGCTTGTCCTCCCTTGCGGCCGGCGGCGCGCGCCTCCTCGGATGAGAACTCATGAGCCGAGCCTCGCTCGTGAGCCACTTTGCCGCCCTTGCTCCCCGCTTCCCTGGCTTCCTCCCGGCTGAACTCATGGGCGGAACCCTTGGCGTGGGCGGCCTGGCCGCCTTTGCTGGCGATCTCGCGCTGCTTCGCCTGATCCATGGAACCGAAGCCCCGCTTGCCGGTCTCTGGCATCTCAACAGCCTCCTGCAGTCAAGTAAAAACCTTTCGCGACGTGGTGAGCCCAGTGGCAGCGCCGGTATCAGATTAGCTGATACGGTCGGCGGCGTGTCAAGCGCTCGAGTTGGAGGGAATGGTAGGGGCCCCACCCGTGGTAGGACCCCTCTTATCTTTGCCTCGTGGGGCTCAATATCCGGCTGGCTCGTGACCGCTGAAGAACGAGCGCACTCGCTCGCCGACGCTCGGCCGTGGCTGGTACGGAGTCGCGGTGCGGCCGCCCTCGTTCTTAGTCGACCCGGCACCGTCACTGACGATCTCCGAGCGGTTCGTCTCGCCGTCCGCGTAGGTCCGTTGACCCGCCTCGTTGTACGCCGGCATCGCGTCGCGGTCGCCTGCCATGGTGGCGCCGCGGTCCATGCCCCGCATCTCGCTTCGCATCCGGGCGTTCTCCTCGCGGAGACGCTGGTTCTCCTTGCGCAGGTCGCCGATCGTGCCTTCGTGGGTACTGACCCGGCGTCGCAGGGAACCCGTCCGGGCCCCATGCACCGCTCCGGCATAGAGCATGTAGAGGATGAAGAGGATGGCCACCACGGCGGCCGCCGCAACCACGGGCACCCAGTTTGCCACCGCGTGGAAGTGGACGTTCAGGACCGAGATGTCCTGGGTGCCGGAGTTCTGGGCGGCGTAAACGCCAACGATCGCCAGTGCCACGATCAGGAGCAGTAAGAACAGAATCATTTACAGGCCCTCCAGGTCATTGCTGTCAGCGCAGGTATAACTTTACCTGACAATCTGGCTCGGGTCAACTGTCGGTATTCTCGACGGCGGTGCCAGATCCTCAGTCGCCGCCGGTGCGCCGGCTCGGCCCCGATGAGTGGAGGATCTATCGAGGAGTACGCCTCCGGGCCTTACGGGAGGCCCCGACCGCCTTCGGGTCGACCCTGGCGAGCGAACGGGGGCTCGCCGAGGCTGACTGGCGGGCCCGGCTGGAGGCGCGCGCCCAATTCGTCGCCGTCGCCGGTTCCCGAACCGTGGGCACCGCCGCGGGGATTCAGGCCGAGCCCGGAGCAGCCGAACTGGTCTCGCTGTGGGTGTCCCCGCGGTTCCGGGGCACCGGGGTCGCGAACCTGCTCGTCTTGGCCGTGTTGAATTGGGCTCGGGCTGAGGGTTTTGGCTCGGTCCATCTCTGGGTCGCGGCGGAGAACCGAGCGGCCGAACGCCTCTACACGCGCCACCGATTCACGCGGACCGGAGCGACCCAGCCCGTGATCGCGGGTCGACTGGAGCGGTGCGAGGTCGCGATGTCCCGTCGGCTGGATTGAAAAAGGCGACCAGGATGAAACCCCCCGGCATCCTGGTCGCCATCGGCGCGGCCCCCTAGGTCGGCGGTGGCCCCCACCGCAGATACCGTACGCCGTTTCGCTCGCTGCCACCATCCCCCTAAGTGATGAAAGATCCCCTTTCCGTGATTCCAACCGGGGGAGGCCGAATGGGGGAGGCTTTCGGCGACTAGATCAATCGCTGCCGGGATGCGGCCGCCACCGCTTCCGCGCGATTCCGCGCTCCCAGCCGGCTCAAGAGGCTTTCAACATGCGTCTTGACCGTGTTTTCGCTGAGGTGGAGGCGACTGGCGATCATGGAGTTCGAGCAGCCCTCCGAGACCAGGAGCAGGACTTCTTGCTCGCGGGGCGAGAGGTGGACCGATGGTGGATCGGGCCGGCCACTGCTGACCGCCGTGACCACGGTGGCCGGAGCCGGCCCGGACGGCCCTGCGGGATCGGTTGATTGGGCGCCACCGACCACGATCCGGTCAAAGGCGGCGAGAATTGCCCCCGCGACCGCCATGATCAGACTCCACAGGAGCACATCCCGGCCGTTGAACGGGTCCCCAAAAAAGGCGGCCAGCGCCGCGTGCAGGGCGATCATCCCGAGAACAAAGATGGCCACCACCAGCATCGCGCCCTCGGTTCCGTCGTAGGCGACGATCCAGACGATCAGCAGGATGTAGGTCGCGTAGATACTCGTGCTGGCCCCGACACCGCCAAAGGCGGTGAGCACCAGGAAGTAACTGACCGTGTCGAGGAGGACCAGGCCCCGGCCGATTCGGAGGACGGCGTCGTCGCCGGCTCTGGGGATGGCCAGCAGACCCCAGCTGTTGTAGGCGGCCACCCACAGGAGGACGAGGGCGAGGAGGATCGGCACCCGGGGCGGCACCACCAGAGAGAGGATCGCCGCGAAGATCAGGCCTGGCCAGCGAACCACGGTGCCGAGCCTGGCCAGCTGCCGGATCGAGTTGGCATTCAACCGAGGACGCTCGAACACGCTGAAACGTGGAAACGACAACGTCGGCATCTTCCCCGGTCCTTTGCCCAGCCCCCTGAGCTCAACCCATTGTACGGTCGCGGTTCCGGGCCGTCCAGCCTGCCTATGATCTCGGATGATGCGAGGCGAAACGCTCCTCGTCGACGGCGACGACACACTCTGGGAGAATAACGTGTACTTCGAGGAGGCGATCGAGGCCTTTCTCGATTACCTCAGTCATTCATCCTTGAGCCGAGAGCAAGTCCGGTCGACCCTCGACGAGATCGAGCGGCTCAACAGTCAGGTCCATGGCTACGGCTCGGCGGCGTTCGCCAGGAACCTGCGCGAAACCTACGAACGCCTCGCCGAGCGCAAGGTGGAGAGGCAGGACCTCGACTACATCATGATGCTCGGTCAGCGCATCCTGAGACGCGAGGTGGCCGTCCTCCCGAGCGTTGCGGAGACGCTGTCCTACCTGGCCGCGCGGCACCGCCTCTTGCTCCTAACCAAAGGTGATGTCGAGGAGCAGCGGCTGAAGGTCGAGGGCTCGGGCCTGACGCCGCACTTCGAGCAAGTCGTGATCGTTCGAGAGAAGGATGTCGGTGCCTACCGCGACCTGGTTCACGCGTATCATCTCGATCCGGCGCGCACTTGGATGGTCGGCAACTCGCCGAGATCCGACATCAATCCCGCCCTGGCGGCAGGCTTGAAGGCCGTCTTCATCCCGCACGCCCACACCTGGCGGCTGGAGGCGGAGTTGATGGCCGAGCCCGACAGCCGGTTCCTGGTCCTGTCGACCTTTACCGACCTTCGCGATCACTTCTGATCGGGAGCACTCGTCTGCGCCCCGCCAATCAGGGTCCGCACCACCCCGCTCTCCCAGGGGGCGAACGCAATCCGGTGATTGTTGGTGTCGGCGATGAAGAGGCCGGCGCTTGCAGCGGAGAGGCCCCCGGGCTCTCGAAACGACGCGGTCCCGGCGGGTCCGTCGGCTCGACCCGGAAGGCCGGAGCCCAGCCAGGTCGAGACGGTCCGCGTCGCGGGATCGAGTCGCTTGATCTTGTTGTTGTAGCTGTCCGCCATGAAGAGGGCGTTGCCTCGCGCGGTGAGGCCCAGCGGATGCTGCAACCGCACCACGTCCCCGTCGCCGTCCTGATCGCCGAAGACGAACAGGTCCTCGCCCACGAGCGTTCGCACGGTGCCCGCCCGCAGATCGATGTCGCGAATGGCGCTGACCTCGGAGTCCGCCACGTAGAGGTGGCCGGCCGCGAGCGCAAGCCCGCTCGATTGGGCGAACCAGGCCTCGGTGAGGGTTCCGTCGAGGAGGCCCTCGCGGCCCGTTCCAGCGAAGGCACCGACCGCCCCTGTTCTCAGCGCGAGCGACCAGATCTGGTGTGTGCCGGCCATGGCGATGTAGAGGGTTTCTCCCTTGAGCGCGAGGTCCCAGGGCGAACTCAGGGGGGTCGACCGTCCGGCGCCGGAGCCGCCGGGGCTACCGGGGTCGGCGGGATGTGACGCCTGTTCGCCGGTTCCCGCCAGGGTGGTCACCGCACCGGTCGCCAGCTCGACCGCGCGAATCGCGTGATTCTCGGTGTCGGCGACATACAGCGTGGCAGCGGCACCCGCCATCCCCTGCGGCTGTTGAAATTGCGCGACCTCGGCGGGCCCGTCGGCCAGGCCGGGTAGACCCGAGCCAATCGTCCGAAGGATGGATCCATCGGGGTGCGCGAAGACCACGCGGTGATGGTTCGTGTCGGCGATGTAGAGGATGTCGTCGCCGGCCAGCACCTTGCCGGGAAAGCGCAGGGTCCCTTCCGGCTCGCGAATCCGGGCGAGGCCGATCGTCCGGGCGTGAGGGTCGAGCAGACCGCGCTCGTCGATTTCCCGCAACATGCCGCCCACCAGCGGGTCGAAGCGCTCGAAGGGTAACTCTCCTTCGTGCTTGCTGATGACGCGCCCTTCCGGGTCGATGAACATCAAGGTTGGCCAGGCCCGGCCCGCAAACTGATGCCAGACGTTGAAGTCACGATCGTTAACGACAGGGTGCTCGATCCGGTAGCGGAGCACCGCTTCCCTCAGGTTCGCCGTGTCTCGCTCAGCCGGAAACTTCGGCGAGTGCACCCCGATGACGACCACCTGGTCGCCGTATTTCTGCTCGATTTTCCGCAACTGCGGAAACATGTGCATGCAATTGATTCAGCAGAAGGTCCAGAAGTCGATGATCGCCAGCCGACCGCGGAGATCCGCTAACCGTAGCGGCCTGGCGACGTTCAGCCAGTCGAGCCCCTCGGGAAATTCGGGCGCCCGAACCTTCCCCGCGAACGAGTGCGTCGCCACGCCGTCAGGCTATCCTAGGCGGCGGTGCCAGCCCGCCCAGGCCTTCGCGTCGTCCCGGCCCTCCTGCTCGTCGGGGTGACGGCCATCTGGGGCTGGACCTTCGTGGTCGTCAAGGATGCCATCGCCCAGTACCCGGTCGTGTCGTTCCTGGGCATCCGCTTCTTGCTCGCCGCGGCCGTGCTCTGGGTGATCGTGATCGCCATGCGGCAGCGCGGCCGCGTGGCTCGAGCCGGGCTGGCGATCGGGGTAGTCCTGGCCCTGTCCTACCTTTCGCAGACGCTCGGGCTGAAGGGGACATCGGTGGCGAACACCGGGCTCATCACCGGTCTCTTCGTCGTCTTCACCCCGATGATCGACCGCGTCCTGTGGCGCGTGCCCGCTGATCGCCGCACCTGGTTGGCCGCGGCGGTCGCCTTCATCGGGACCGCGCTTCTCACCGGCGGAGCGCCCACCGGCTTCCACCTCGGTGACCTGTTCGTGCTCGTGGCCTCGGTGGGCTTTGCCTTGCACATCACGCTGTTGAGCCGCTTTGCGGCAGGCGGTCCATTGCTCCTGGCCGCCTGGCAGATGACGGCCGCGGCGCTCCTCCTCACCAGCGGGGCCCTAGTGACGCGGTCCGTTCTTCTGCCGGTGCCCGCGGCGGTCTGGCCGGCGCTGGCCATCACCGGGATCTTTGCCTCGGCGATCGCTTTCTGGGTGCAGACCTATGCGCAACAGCGGTTGGCCGCCAGCCGCGCCGCGTTGATCCTCACCATGGAGCCGGCCTTTACGGTCTTCTTCGCGTTTCTTCTCGTCGGGGAGCGGTTCCGCCTCCTCCAGGCGCTGGGCGCCCTGCTCATCCTGATCGCCTTGTTCTCCAGCGAACTCCGCCAGCGTCAACCCATCGGAGCCGCCGCGCCGGTCGAGGTGCCGCTGGTCTGACCCATCCCGCCTGCGCGCGTTCCACCGGTCGGCTGGCGGCTCTTCCGGTCGCCGCCGTGATCGCCACCGTCCTCCTGGGCACCTCGAGCGTCGCGCTGCCGGCGGGTCAGCCGGCGGCGCGGCCCGGCAATGGGGGCTGGGCGCCGGCAGGTGCCATGCTGACCGGTCGCGCCGAGCACACCGCTACGCGCCTCCTCGATGGTCGGGTGCTGATGGCGGGAGGAACGAACGGCCTGAATCACGGCCTGGCCAGCACGGAGCTGTTCGATCCCAAAACGGCACGCTGGACCGATGGTCCGCCGATGAGCACCACGCGGGTCGACCACACCGCGACCCTGCTCGAGGATGGGCGAGTGCTGGTTGCCGGCGGGTTCGACCAGCTCGACCAGGCGGAACGGTCGCTCTCGTCCACGGAGATCTTTGACCCGAAGGCCGATCGGTGGACGCCGGCCGCCTCGATGTCGGTGGCGCGGGGCCGGCACACGGCCACGCTACTGGCCAGCGGGGCGGTTCTCGTGGTGGGTGGCTTCACGGCTGCCCCCCTGGGCCGTTCGGGGGGATTCGCGAATACCGCCGAGGTCTACGACCCGGGGAGAAATCGGTGGTCACCGACGGGGCCGCTGGGGACCGGCGGTCGGCAGGGTCACACGGCCACCCGACTTCTCGACGGCCGCGTGCTGGTGGCGGGGGGTGAGGGAGGTCTGGGCGGGAATCCAAGCGTCGAAATCTACGACCCGTCAACGAACGGCTGGAAATTTGGACCCTTTTTGCTGGCGCCCCACGTCGGGCACACCGCGACGCTGCTGCCCACGGGCCAGGTCCTGATCCTGGGCGGGGCAGGATCCATCTCGCTCACGCTGCGGGAACCGCAGGCGCTGGCCACCGCGGAACTGTACGAGCCCTCCTCCGACCACTGGACCTTGCTGGCAGCCATGCATTCGACCCGGGATCATCACACCGCGACCTTGCTGACCTCGGGCCGGGTCCTCGTCGTTGGTGGAGCCCTTACCTCGACACCGCTGGCAGAACTCTTTGACGTCGCAGCGAACGCCTGGGTTGAGGTCAGCGGGCAGGCCCTGAACCGGTGGGCCCATACGGCCACCCTGCTCAGCGACGGGCGTGTCCTGATCGCCGGGGGGTACAACACCGGGTCGATGGCCAGCGCCTGGATTTATGATCCAGCCGGCCGGACCGTGACGCCGAGTGGGACCGGTCGGTTGCCGGTTGCGGCGGCGTCCCTGGTCGCCGGCCTGGCCTTGCTGCTGGGACTCCTGGTTGTCAGGCCGCGAATTGGGCTTCGCCTGCCGCGGTGGCCGTCTCGATCTGCCGCTGATGAGTGGCTTGACCCGTGAACAGCCACGGCGGTGTTAGATGGACCCTGTGAATCGCCAGGTCCGGCTCGCGGCCCGTCCCATCGGAATGCCGAGGCGCGCAGATTGGCGGTACACGGAGGAAGCCGTTCCGGAGCCGCAGCTCGGTGAGATTCTGGTCGAGGTCCTCTATGTCTCCATCGATCCCGCGATGCGTGGGTGGATGAATGATGGTCGCTCCTACCTGCCGCCGGTCGGCATCGGCGAGGTGATGCGCGCGGGTGGGATCGGCCGGGTGCTGGCGTCCAAACACCCGGGCATCGCTGTCGACGATTACGTCTCCGGGATGTTCGGCGTCCAGGAGTACGCGCGGACCAACGGCGCCGGCGTGACGGCGGTGGATCCCCGGATCGCGCCGCTGCCGGTCCATCTGGGGGCGCTCGGCATGACCGGCATGACCGCCTACTTTGGCCTGCTGGACGTGGGTCGACCCCAGTCCGGCCAGACCGTCGTGGTTTCGGCGGCTGCTGGGGCCGTGGGCTCCGTCGCCGGCCAGATCGCGAAGATCATGGGATGCCGCGCGGTTGGGATTGCCGGCGGCGAGGCCAAGTGCCGATACATCGTGGAGGAGCTCGGGTTCGACGCAGCGGTCGATTACAAAGCGGGGGATGTCCGACAGGGCTTACGAGCCCAATGTCCGAACGGGATCGACGTGTACTTCGATAACGTCGGCGGCGCGGTGCTTGATGCCGCGCTGGCCTGCCTGGCGCGCCACGCCCGGGTCGTGATCTGCGGCGCTGTCTCCCAGTACAACAGCACCGTCGCGATGCGCGGCCCGTCCAACTACATGAGCCTGCTGGTCAACCGGGCCAGCATGACGGGCTTCCTCGTGTTCGACTATGCCGCGCGCTATCCGGAGGCGGCCCGGGCCCTGACGGGGTGGCGGGCGGAAGGAACTCTGAAGTCCCGCGAAGAGACCGTCGATGGGCTCACCAGCTTTCCGGACGCCCTCATCAAGCTCCTTTTAGGGGAGAACACGGGCAAGCTGGTGCTGAAGGTCGCCGACCGTTGACGTCGGTTCGAGCCGCCCCGATCATCCGAAGCTGATCATCACGTTCTTCACCTGGGTGTAGTTCGCCAGGGCTTCGACGCCCTGCTCGCGTCCGAAGCCGCTGCGTTTGAATCCCCCAAACGGTAGGCCGATGCTGCCCTCGACGCTGTAGCTGTTGATCCGGATCTGCCCGGACTTGATTGCCGTGGCCAGGGTCAAGGCCTTTTGGAGATCCCGCGTCCAGACGCCGGTTACCAGCCCGTAGGGCGTGCCATTGGCGATCTCGATCGCCTCCTCGACCGAGTCGAACGAGGTCACCGTCAGCACCGGCCCGAAGATCTCTTCCTGCTCCAGGACCGACCCGCGCTCGACGCCGTCCAGCAGCGTCGGCTCGATGAAAAACCCGTTGACCAGGCCGGGTCCCTGGGCTCGGCCGCCGCCCGTGACCGCGGTGGCTCCATCACGGGTCCCCTGCTCGAGGTATTGCAGGACCCGCTTCATCTGGCGCTCGCTGACGACCGGCCCCATGTCGGGGTTGTCCAGGCCGCGGCCCAGGCGGATCTTCCGGACGCGAGTGGCGAGGGTCTCCACGAACCTGTCGTGGGCGGTGCGTTCCAGTAACAGTCGCGTCGGGGCGGTGCAGGTCTGGGCGGCGTTCTGCATCAGGGTGGTGGCGGCCGCGGCCGCGGCCTTCTCGAAGTCGGCGTCGGCCAGGACGATGTTGGGAGACTTCCCGCCCAGCTCCAAGGTCACGGGCACCACGTGGTCCGCGGCCGCTTTCATGATCGCGATCCCGGTGGGCACGGATCCCGTAAAGGTGATGTGGTTGATGCCAGGATGGGCGGCGAGCGCGGCGCCCGTTTCCCGGCCGCCGGTCACGACGTTGAAGACCCCGGGCGGGATCCCGGCCTCCGTGGCGAGATCGGCCAGCCGGACGATGCTCAGGCCCGCTTCGGCGGCCGGCTTGGCGACGACGGCATTGCCACACGCCAGGGCCGGCGCGATCCCACGCGACGCCAGCCGGAGGGGGTAGTTCCAGGGCACGATCTGGGCAGAGATCCCAAGCGGCTCCCGGAGCGTGAAGTCCACGAACCCCTGGCCCAGCGGGATACTCGACCCGAACACCTTGTCGGCGACCCCGGCGAAGTACTCGAAGAACGAGGCGGCGGCGGACACGTCATCTTCGGCCTGCCGCAATGGCTTCCCGACATCAAGGCTTTCCAGGCTGGCCAGTTCCGTCGCCCGTTCCCGGATCAGGGCCGCCAGCCGGTTCAGCATTCGGACGCGACGAACCGGAGGAAGACCGGCCCACCCTGCTTCGATGGCCTGACGGGCGGCCGTCACCGCCTGGTCGACGTCCGATCGGTCGCCGTTGGCAACCGCCCCAAAGATCTCTCCGGTGGCGGGGTCGATGGCATCGAAGGTCTTCCCCGATCGGGCGGCCACGCGCTCGCCCTGGATGAACATTCGGCCGTCGGCGCTCGTCACTTGCACTCGCCCTAGCCTACCGTTTAATCGCGCGGATTTCGGGAAAAAACCTAGTTTGTACCGGTTCTGCGGCCATGCAAAGGAGCGAGTTCATGCGCACGACTGTCGAGGCGAACACCGATCTTTCTCTCACCCCGCCTGAGCCGCTGACGCCGGCGTCCGGCCCATCGGGGCCGGCGATTACGCTCGACCCGCATACGACCGCGCGATTGGACGCGGCCGTGGACACGTACATCACCGCCATGCTGGCGGCGGATCCCCAATCGGACCTCTTCAAGAAGAAGGTCGATGGGATCCACGCGCTCGGCACCCAGGAGATCCGGGAATCCGCGAATGTCTCGAACCGGATGCTGGAACGGCCGGTTGGCGCGCTGACCCGGACGCTGGGGCAGTCCTCAACCGTCTCGGTCGCGCTCCTCCAGTTGCGGCGGACCGTCGAAGACCTCGATCCCTCGCATCGGCGGCTGCTGGATCGGCGGAGGATCCTGGGCGTCGTCCCCTTTGGAAACCGGCTGCGTGACTACTTCGGGAAGTACGAATCCGCCCAGGGTCACCTGAACGCCATCGTCCAGGCCCTGTACCGCGGCCAGGACGAGCTCCTCAAGGACAACGCGGCGATCGAGCAGGAGAAGGTCAACCTCTGGGCCATCATGGACCGGCTCAAGCAATACCTGTACCTGGCGCGGAAGATGGACAGCGCGCTCAAGGCGCGGATCGACGAGATCGCGCCCCAGGATGCCCCGCGCGCCAAAAGCCTCCGTGAGGACTGCCTCTTCTACATCCGCCAGAAAGCCCAGGACCTCTCCACCCAGCTCGCGGTCAGTGCCCAGGGCTACCTGGCGCTCGAGTTGGTTCGCAAGAATAACGTCGAGCTCGTC
>CAAGKR010453529.1_pt1 | contig 12296 bp, 11 predicted proteins | sample 2556971 | NCBI WGS metagenome assembly CAAGKR01 (sample SAMEA5207829, study PRJEB30636) | soil metagenome | biome: forest; feature: boreal; material: soil | place: USA | collected 2011-09 | depth 1 m
CGCCCCATCACTCCAGAAACGGGGGCGCGAGATTTTTACGCCCCCGGGAAAGCTTTCAACTTTTCCGGAGATGCCTGCCGCCACTTGTAGGTCAACCCCCAATGCTTCGTTGTGATAGGGGAGTTGCTTTAGCGTTTCATCGATAACACGTTGTTTGTGCATGGGAGCCAACTTCACCCAAAAATATTCTGTGCCCAGCAAAGCTCCGCCAATGAATAAGATGGCCAGGCCGACAAACAACTGAGTGGGTATTTCTTTTTTCATGCTGTTCCATCTTATCCTGTGTCGGATTTTGGCGCAACGCGATGGGTTGAAGATTAACCCGCGCCGCGTCTATTTTTTGGAGTGGGATGGCGCCGGTTTGCGATAGTTGAGGGTCAGGTTTGCAATTTTCGAGTTTCCATCCCAATGGCGGCAAATTTTGTTCGTCATCCGGGCATCGGTAAGCGGCTTCGAAGGTGAAAGCGCCGTTCGCCGGCATCCAATTTCGAAATTCCAGATCCCCCCTCTCAGTAAACGGGGATAGGGGGCATGGTTTTTCTAATATGCTGATTCTAAACCACATTCCGGCTTTGATTTGCATATTTGCCTCACCCCGCCGGCTCCCCAATCCCGACCTCTTGATCCCATGCTCTCTTGAGGCAAACATCTGCTCCTTCCCCCTACGTCTTGCGCGGGTCGCCCCGCCTCAATCCATGGCATTATCTTGATAACATACGTTTATATAAATGTCAACATATTTCCCTCGAACGGTCGTTTTTGAGGGTTGAATGGTAGGAAACGGGGGCCCAATGGTAACAAGATCGGTTTTCCGGAGGTCCCAAAGCTCCCGCATTCCCACTTTCATTTGATCCCAAATCGAGATAGCTTCTTCTCGTGCCGATGTCATGCGGAGAGTTTTTGTGAACCCCGGCCGCGATGGACTTGAAGCAGCGTGAGCATCACTTACGGATAAATCGACTCGTGCCGTTTTCAAAGGACCCACAATCACCATTGCAATTCACCCAAGGATTACGCAAAACTCGGGCCAACAGCGAGAATGAATTCCCTGCATTAAACGAAAGCAGGGAAGCTCTTTCCATGGATAAAAGCCGGGGCCCGACCCTTCCCGTGCTCTACGGCCTCACTATCTTCGTGAGTGCCTTCCTGCTGTTTCAAGTGCAACCCATCATCGCCAAGATCATTGTCCCGTGGTTTGGAGGTTCCTCGGCGATCTGGACCACCTGCCTGTTGTTCTTCCAACTCGTACTCCTGCTCGGATACCTTTACGCCCACTGGGTGATTAATTGCCTTCGTCCCAGAATGCAGATCGTCATCCATCTTTGCCTGTTAGCGCTCGGAATCCTGGTTCTGCCCATACTCCCCAATGACGCCTGGAAACCATCGGGCCCGGAACGACCCACCCTCCATATTCTGCTGCTGTTGGCTGCGACGGTGGGGCTACCTTACTTCCTTCTTTCCGCCACCAGCCCGCTCCTGCAGGCATGGTATGGACAAATCTGGAAAGGCGCCAAACCCTACCGCCTCTTTGCAGTCTCCAACGCGGCTTCCATGATGGCGTTGCTAACCTACCCGGTAATGGTTGAACCCGTTTTTTCCACGCGTCATCAGGATATGGGCTGGTCGCTGGCGTTTGCCGGCTTTGTCGCATTATGCGCGACGCTGGCCGTTCGCACGAAGGTTGCGGGCGTAGCATGGGAAGCGGGCGTCCCGGCCCCCAGGCCAGCAGGAACGGACTATGTCTTATGGGTGGCCCTCAGCGCCACCGCTTCAACCCTTCTCCTCGCCGTCACCAATCATCTATCGCAAAACGTGGCCGCCGTCCCCTTTTTGTGGATTCTTCCACTCAGCCTCTATTTGCTCAGCTTCATCCTGTGCTTTGAGGGAAGGGGTTGGTATCGGCGGAACATTTTTCTTCGGCTTCTTGCCGTGGCCTTGGGTGCAATGGCCTACACTCTTCCCGGCCAGTATTCAGGGGGCCCTTTGGCGGTGGTGATTCCCCTCTATTCGTTTGGACTATTCATTTGCTGCATGGTTTGCCACGGAGAATTGGCGAGGTTAAAGCCCCCGGCGGAACACCTCACGTCCTTCTACCTGATGATCTCGCTCGGCGGCGCCACGGGCGGCATCTTCGTCTGCTTGATTGCACCTCATGTATTTAACGGATACTTCGAGTTGCCGATTGGTTTAGGATGCTGTGCCGTACTGGTGATGATTGTGCTCCGCCGTGATCCCTCCTCCGTGTTTTACAAGGACCGTTCGCGGCCGGCATGGCTGGTTCTGGTTTTTCTCACTTTGGTTCTGTTGGCCGGTCTTGGGGCGCAGATTCGAAATAGCGTCGTGGATGCAGACTTGATGGTCCGCAACTTTTACGGATGCCTGAAGGTTATCAATGAGGACGAGTCGGACGCGGAGGACGCGACGCGGAAGCTCGTCAACGGGACCATCGAGCACGGAAAGCAGTTCTTATCTCTCCACCGGCGCCGCCAGCCGACCACCTATTATGGCCCCAACTCCGGAGTGGGTCTGGCCATACGAGTCGCAGGCGAGCGGAGCAAATTACACGTTGGCGTCATCGGCCTGGGCGCCGGGACGATCGCAACTTATGGCCGGCCGGGTGATCTGTACACTTTCTACGAGATCAACCCGTTGGTCATCGAATTGGCGCGCACCAAGTTCTATTTCCTGAATGATTCACCGGCGCAAATCGAAACCGTCCCCGGCGACGCCCGGCTTTCTCTGGAGCGGCAGCCCAAGCAAGACTTCGACGTGCTTGCCCTGGATGCATTTTCAGGCGACGCCATTCCGATTCATTTGCTCACCCGAGAAGCTTTCGTCCTGTACTTTCGCCACCTCAAGGCCGGCGGTGTGCTGGCCGTGCATGTCTCGAACCGATTTTTGGACTTGAAGCCCGTCGTTCAGAGCGCCGCCGAATCGCTGGGAAAAAGGGCGGGCTATGTCCACAATGCGCCGGACGAAGACAACGCTGTTTTCAAGGCCGACTGGATGCTGGTCAGCGGCCGGGAAGAGTTCTTCAGTGAGCCGGACATTCAAAAGGCCTGCACGCCGCTCCCCGTAATGACCCAGCGGCGATTGTGGACGGATGATTACAGCAGTTTGTTTGGAGTGCTGAAGTAGCCCATCTCCTTTGTGGACCGCGCGAGTGGCGCTTTATGAGGTCGATGGACGCGCCACCCGCGAATTGATTCCTGAAACGATAGAGCCATCCTACATTCGCGGAAGGGTGATGTAAAGCTGCCAAGAAACGGTGCCAAAAAACGGCCGCCTCCTCCGAGCGTGCGCGCCAAAACACATCGAGGCGGTTTCAGGATTATCTCTGCCCTCATTTTTACTTCTCCGAGGACATCACTCTCAGGTGTGCTTGTGGTCACTGCCAAGCTGTTGTCCAAAGGGCACAATTATAAAGGCAGTTTCCGCCCTGACCCGCGGGGCTTACCGGGCGCGGCGCAGCTTCCCTGCTGCGCAGGCCTGCAATCCCGTGGTCAGCACGGGAAGTTGAAACTTGGGAAAGGCCAGTAAAAATCGAAGAGGTGAAGCATGAAGAAATTCTCAACTCTCAAAATTGTGGGCTCGCTGGTTGGCGCCGCGGCGGCGGCAACCGTCCTCTACCCGCTTGCCATCCGTCCCTGGTTCCTCCGGTGGGGCGCCACCGACGATGAGCTGAATTGGGAATGGCCGGGCGACGAACTAACACCCCATCGGGTTGGGCAGGCCACACGCGCCATCACCATTCACGCTTCGGCGTCCGACGTCTGGGCGTGGATCGTGCAAATCGGCCAGGACCGCGGCGGGGTTTACAGCTACACGTGGCTGGAGAATCTGGCTGGCTGCAAGATGCACAACGCCGACAAAATCATTCCCGAATTTCAGGAACGCAAGGCGGGCGACACCGTGTGGCTCAGCACCAAAGAAAGCTACGGCGGACGGGCTCGCATGGTGGTCCGCGAGCTCATTCCCAACCGCGCCATGATCCTGGTCCCTGCCGAGGACGCCAAAACGGTGGAGAAGACGGGCCGCGCGCCGGGCGGCACCTGGGGGTTCCTGCTGGAGCCCCTCGACGAGCACACCACGCGCCTGATCGTTTGCTCGCGCAGTGGCGAGAAGCAGACCCTGTTGGGGAAGTTCTTCGAGCGCGCCATCTTCGATCCCGCCCACTTCATCATGGAGCGCAAGATGATGCTGGGCATCAAGGAGCGGGCGGAGCACGCCGCGATGCGGTCCAGCTTTCGCGCGGCCTGATCGTCAACCTGGGAGGTGAGCAATGTGGCAATGGATCATTGCAATTCTGCTGTTGGCGCATGGCCTGGGACATTGGTTGGGCGTGATGCCGGTGGTGGGCATGGCGAAAGAGGAAACCTGGTCGGACGACTCACCGATGTTGTGGGGAATGATGAGTCCTCGGACGGCGCGTGGGTTCGCCGTCGTGCTCTGGCTGCTGGCGATGGCGGGCTTTGTTGTGTCGAGCCTCGGCGTGCTGGGATTTATCCTCTCGCCTGACTCGGTACGTTATTTCTGTGTGGCCTCAGCGATTGTGTCCCTGGCGGCGCTCACGCTCTTCTGGAACGCGTTCCCTTCCATAGTGAATAAGGTGGGAGCCATCACCGTTGACTTGGGGGTTCTGGCCGTGGTGCTTGCACAGCCTTGGCCAATGGTGGCTTGAGGTTCGGAAGAAAGATCCAGGAGCCCGTCGTTGGCCAGTGTAGTGCGTCAGAAATATTGGTACTCGTAGCGCCGCCCTTCAGAGCCTGCCCTGAGCGGAGCGAATGGGGCGGCCCATGCCGGGCTCCCGATGGGATCGGGACAAGTTCCGCCCGGCGCTACACCGGAAGCCACAAGAATCAAATGCACCCTAAATTGCGCCGCACACCACTAGCGAGTGGCGCCCACCGGATACGTGCCCGCCAGTTTCAAGAAGAAGCCGTGAAGCCGGTGAAAAAATGAGGTTTCAGGAAGGAACATAAAAGGACAGTAGCCCGCCACCAGCCGCAATCCACGTTGCTGGCAGAAATCCACCGCGGCCTCACTGACCGCGCCCGTTCCCACGCCGCGGTGCAACCACACCCGAGTGATTCCCGCCTCCGCGCAGTCATGGACCACCTGCTCACTCTGACCAGGGCCCGTCATCACCAGGGCGCCCGCCACCGGCGGTGTCACATCCTGCAAACGCGCAAAGCAGCGTACGCCTGCCACTTCTGTCATTTGTGGATTAACCGGCACCATGTCGTAACCGCGCCGGCAAAGTTCGAAAAACAGGCCGCGGCTGAAGTCTTTGGGATTTCGCGAAACTCCCACCATGGCCAGCCGTTTCCGCGAAAGAAAATCATCAATGTCGTGACGCGTTGTGATGGTCATCAGAGAGCCTCCCGCTCAAACCATCCAAATCGGTCTCGAGGGAATCCCCAGGTTTGGAGGGCGAGGTCGTCGATCGATACTCCTTAATTATATATATCTGACAGGTTTCGAGAATCAGTGATGGGGATCACAGGGTGGAATGAGCGGGGCATGTCGCGCCATCCTGTCGTCGTGGGATTGGCGAAGTCACACTGCTGCCGCAATGCAGGAACAAATGCCCGCAGTCTTTTGGCTCAGCCTGGAGTCATGGGGCAGCAACAACTAAAGGGTCCATACCCCTCGGCGTTCAGGACGGATGAATGGCTCTGCCGAATTCACGTTTACAACTTTCAGGTTGGGCCGATCCCACACAAGCTTCTCGCCCACGCGCGTAGCGACGTTGGCGAGATGGAGGGCCTCGGTAACCATTCCCGAGAACTCGAAATTCGCGCCCGGCTTGGTCTTGCCCCCCTTGCAGGCGTCGAGCCACTCCCGATCGTTGCCCGGGGACCGCGGCAGCGTTTTCGCCGGCTGTTTGTAGGCCTGCATCGCGGAATCGGGAATCAGTTTGGGGTGTCCCCCGGTAAAACCACAGAGGATTCTTCCCTTGTCCCCGATAAACAGCAATCCTTCATTAGCTTCCCCGCTCATGGATTGCTTCTCGTCCATTTCCTCCGGACGAGCGGGCAACAGACCGCCGTCGTACCAACTCAGTTTAACGGGTGGCATATCGCCGCGAGCGGGAAAGTTGAAGCGCACGATGCAGCCCAGAGGATAGGTCTCCTCATGGCGCTCAGTGGAACTGGCATCGACGCTCGTGGGCGCTTCAAGTTTAAGCACGCGGAATATGGTGTCGAAACTGTAGCAGCCCATGTCGCCCAGCGAGCCGCAGCCGAAGTCGTACCAGCCGCGCCATACGAAGGGCAGATAGGCTTGGTTAAAGGGCCGCGTTGGCGCCGGGCCGAGCCACAGGTCCCACTCCAGTCCTTCGGGCACCGGTTGCTGGTCCGTCGGGCGGTCGATGCCCTGAGGCCAGAAAGGCCGGCTCGACCAGTTTTCCACCGCGCGCACCGGCCCGATGGCGCCGTCCCAAATCCATTCACACAGCAGGCGCGTGGCTTCCGAGGCTTGATTACCGACCGCAACCTGGGTGGCCACGCCTGTCTCGCGGGCGATCTCCGCAATGCGCCGCGCTTCATAGAGGGTGTGGGTCATGGGCTTCTGGCAGAAGACGTGCTTGCCCTTCTTCATGGCCGCCGCGGATACCGCCGCGTGCAGATTGTCCGTAGTGCCCACCACCACCGCATCGACGCCTGATTCTTTTTCCAGCAACTCGCGGAAGTCGCTGTAAGCCGCGCAGCCGCGGGACTCGCCGGAGCGCTTTTGAAGGCCGTTGTAGCCATCCACAATTTTCTGGCAAGGCTCACGTCCCGCCATGCCGCCGGTAACCTTCAGGGATTTCGTCAACTGAATGGGTTGCTCGGGGCTGAGCCAATCCCAGCCCGTGCTCGTGCCCAACAACTTGCGCACGGAATCGCGAAACTCGTGCTCTTCCCACTGCGGGTAATCGCCGCTGCCTTTGTTGGGATCACACACCGCGACGCCTTGCACGTCCGGCTCCTTCAGGAAGCTGAGCATGACGCGCAGCCCTTGCGCCCCCACTCCAATGAAAGCGATGTTCACCTTGTCGCTCGGCGGAATATATCCGGGCCCGCCCAGCACGTGGCGCGGCACAATCGTGAGGCCGGCCACCGTCGTGGCGGCGCGGCCCAGGAACTTGCGCCGGGTAAAGCGATCGTTCAAAGTGCCGTCAGAATTATTTTGATTTTTCATCACGCCACCTCGTTGGACGAGCTCAAAGATTTTGCGTCAGGCAGGTTGAGTATTTCCCGGGCATTCGGTTACGTCTTCATCAGCCGGCGCATGAACTCGGCGGCGAGCTGAGCGTTCTTTTCCGCGAACTCGATGCCCACGGTCTTCCCATCTACGACGGGCAGTGTGTGGCAGAGTTCGTAACCGACGTAGCCATGATATCCGATTTCGCGCATCGCGCCCACAAAAGGCTTGTAGAAATCCTCGCCCTTGACGGAGCCGTCGGCATTGCGCTCATATTCACCGCCGAAGTGCGACAACGCCTGCAGCGAGCCCACATCGAGCGCCGCCTGGCGAATATATTCCGGAGTTTTGACCGGCATGATGGGAGCGTCGAGCGAAACCTTGAGGTGGGGTGAGCCGACTTCGCGAACCATGCGCAGCACGTCGTGGTGAGTTTCAATGATGGGGTGGTGGTTTTGCAGCGCCAGAGTGACGCCTGCGTCGCCTGCGTACCGGGCACACTCGACCAAGCCTTCGCGGCACCAGCCCCACGTTTCTTCTTTCGTAAATTCTTTATGGCTGAATTCCCAGATGCTCCCCGCCACGTCGTACTTGGCGATTTGCGGATGCTTGGTAACACCGGGCCAGCCCAGAAACACGCGCACGGTCTTGGCGCGCAAGTCAGACGCCACGCGGATCAGTTCGCGCACGTAGACGGTTTGGGCTTCGCGCTGCTCCGGAATGGGGCTGGAGAAGTCGTTGTTGCCCGCCACGCCGTAGATCTCGATGCCTTCGCCGCCGGCGAGGCGGCGCAGCTCCTCACAGCGCTTCTTCGGCATATCGAGCGGATTACCGTGCGGCCGCTTGCCGTCGATTTCCACGCCGTCGTACCCGTACTGCTTGGCGCGCCGGATGACGTCCTCCAACTTGAGCGCCTCGCCGCGATACCAGGCTCCCAAGAACGTAATGCTGTAGAGTCCCAGTTTCATGCCGGATGCCGGTTCACTCGTACCGGGTTTTGAAATGCCCGGTTGCGTGCCCGCCAGCGCCCCGGCTGTGGCAGCCAAAGTTGTTCCCACAAACTCCCTGCGATCCATGGTGATTTTTTTCATAGCGGATTAACTCCTGTGACTGGATGAGTCCGAATTCGAGGCAACCGGGGCCAATCGAACCGAGCCGGTCAGTTTTGCAGTGCCCCCTGACGGCCTGAGCGGACTTGTCAAACTTTCTCCAGCGCCAGCTCCAAATCGCGGATGATGTCGTGCCAATCCTCCAAGCCGACGGACATCCGTACACCTTCGGGATGCATTCCAAAGGCGCGCTTCTGTTCGTCGGGCAGAGCCGAGTGGGTCATCGAGAAGGGATGCTCGATGAGCGTCTTGATCTGCCCCAGGCTGACGGCCAGGGTGATGGAGTAGGCGTGCTCGGCAAGGTAGTCCACGAGTTTCTCGGCCCTCGAGGTCTTGGATTCGGCGCCCTTGAGCACGAAGTACAGCATGCTGCCGGGAGCAAATTTGCCATCCGGGCTCACCATTTGTTGGTGGGCCAGCTCCTTCTGCCCAAAGGAATCGGCGCCCGGATAGCTGACGGAAGCCACCTTGGGATGCTTGCAGAGGAACTGCGCCACACGCATGGCGGTCTTCTGCATGTTGGCCATGCGGGTCGCGAGCGTCGGGAGGCCATAGACCAAGATCCCCCAGGCGCTGAGTGGGGCCAGCACTCCCCCAAAATCTTTGCGGTAAAGCATCATGCGGTTGTACCAGCCGGAGGAAGTGATCACCGCTCCGCCCATGTCCGTGCCAAAACCGCCGATGGACTTGGTGAGGCTCTCCACCACAATGTCCACTCCCAGGCTGAGCGGTCGTTGGCAATAGGGCGAGGCAAACGTGTTGTCCACGATCACCAGCAATCGATCCTGCTCGCCGCGCTGCGCGTTCACCCGGCCAGCAAGGGCTTGGATGGCGGCGATATCGATCAAAACGAGAGTGGGATTGATGGGCGTCTCGAAATAGAGCACGCGGGTTGCGGGGGTGATCTGGTCCAGCAGGGATTCCGGTTTTAGGAAATCGGCAAAACGAATGCCGATGCCGAACCGCGGCAGCCAATTCGTCATGTGGCTGTAAGTGCAGCCGTAAAGAATCTCGTGAGCCAGCACCTCCTGCCCCTGGCGCAATGCCGTGCCCAGCGCCGCACTGATCGCCGCCATCCCGGTGGCAAACGTGACACAGATCTCCCCACCCTCGGCGTAGGCGAGGTTCTCTTCCAACATGCCGCGCGTGGGCTCGTCCAGCCGATCGTAAATGTAGATGGGGATGTGGCCGCTTAGCGCTTCTTCCGCCGAGGCAAACTGAACAAATCCCTTTGCCCCTCGTTCCAGAGAACTCAGCCGGAAGGCCGTGGAATGGGAAGCCGGCGGGACCACGTGATGGTTGTAGTCCCATTTCTTGCTGTCGTAGTTCCCATGAATCAGGTGCGTGCGCAGCTTGTAGTCTTCCTTCTTGCGGTGGTGCTTGCGGGTTTCCATAGGCGGACCTTCCTATCGAGCGGCCACCCTTTCCCGAGGGCATTTCCAGGGCCGGGAAGGCGAGTTGCTCCTTCGATACTCCCTGGAGTTTACGATTCAGACGGTTCGAAATTCAGTGATGAGCATCACACGCATGGGTGTTGGAGAGAGCGGTATAAATTCAAGGTTAGATGGGGCTGTGGGGTGGCCGAGCTCGGAGAATTCAGATGGACGGAAAAAGTGGAAGGCGAAGAGCGTGGCAGCGCGTCGCGGAATCTCCGGCATGCCTCCACACGGCGCCAGCCGCTCAGCGAAGAGCGAGTTCCATGAAAGAGGCGCCGGGAAGGGGGTTCTCCCGATAAGGCGCAATGGGCTTAAAGCCGAGGGCGCGGTAGAGGACCATGGCGCGCTTCATCGATGGGACGGTATCGAGCAGCATGCGCCGGTATCCAATCTCCCGCGCCTCTCCGATGACAATTGTCGCCAGCAGTTTTCCCACGCCTTTGCCGCGAAACAGCGGACAGACGTAAAACCTTTTCATCTCGCAATCGTCATCCGTTAACTTTCTTAAAGCGATACACCCGGCCGGGCGCTTTCCCTCAAAGGCCAGATACAGGCGGCCCCCGGGGGGAGTGTAATCGCCGGGAAGTTCCGCCAACTCTTCCTCGAAATTCTGGAAGGAGAGGGCAAAGCCCAGGGAGTCTGCGTACTCGCGGAATAGCGCGCGCGCGACTTCAAGGTGCTCCGGGGTTTTGACCTCGCTGATTCTCAGCATCATCCTTGTCCAGGTTTGTCCTGCTGCCCCGGCGCTACGGTTTAGGAATCCCTTCAGGCGAAGTATCAGACTGTTTCAGGATCCGGCCCACCCTCAAGCGACTTGCCGCTCAATGTAATCATAGGATGTTTCGTCTTGTTGACCGTGAGGCGAAAAACATCGGGCCGCGCGTAGTGCCCCGCCACGTCGAGCTTCCACCTCGACCCGCGCATTTGCTGCAAATCAATTTCGGCATAAAGGATTTCTTCCTTTTCGTGCACCGGTCCGGCGATGAACTTTCCATCCGGATTGACGATGGCGGTGTCACCCTTCTTGAACCAATCGTCTGCGGCGGCGTAATACTTTGCCTTAAATTCGAACGAGTCAGGTATATCGCTTTTGCGCATGGCGTTGCTGGGGGCGACCACGTACACGCGCCCCTCCTTGGCGATGTGGCGCAACGTGGAGAGCCAGGGTTCGCCCTCATCCCAGGTGGGCGAGAGCAGAATCTCCACGCCTCAGGCGTACATCGCATAGCGCGCCAGGGGCATGTAATTCTCCCAGCAAATCAGCCCGCCGATCTTTCCATAGGGCGTGTCGTACACGTCAAACGTGCTGCCGTCGCCCGCCGCCCACACCATGCGCTCCGCCCCGGTGGGAACAAGCTTGCGGTGCTTGCCCAGCAGGACGCCGAAAGGGTCGATGTAGATGAGCGTGTTATACAAGCTGGAATTGCTTGCCTCGATGTTCCGCTCGTTGATGCCCATCACGACGTAGGTGCCCGCTCGTTGTGCCGCGCGGCAGAGTTTTTCGGTGGCCTCGCTCGGAATCGTTACGGACTGGTCGACCAGCGCGGCGTAAAGGTCCGCCAGCATTCGGTTCTGGCGGGGCGGAATTTCCCAAGCCCATAAGGGGTAGGTGGGAATGAACGCTTCCGGAAATACGATGAGCTTCGCGCCTTGGGCCGCTGCCTCGGCAATTAATTCGCAGGATTTCTCGACTGTTGCGTCGCGATTGAGAAAAACCGGCGCTGCCTGCACCGCCGCAACTTTCAAGGTGCCGCTCGTCGATCCAGCCATGGGGGTGTCCTTAAATGGAAGCTAGGAAAGCTTCGAATTTGAATTAATTGCTTTGACCTGGTGAGGCGGTTTTCGCTGTCGAGCGCCAGCCAACAAATAGACAGATGCGGCCAAAAGCAACGGCGACGAATAGACGCCCGGCATCCAACGTCTCAGATACAGTGAGCTCAAAACGTGTCCCATTCCGTTCATGAACATCAAAATTCCAAATACGTATGAGACCGGAACCATCCACCGGACGCCGCGAAATGCAAACGTCGAAAGCGCCAGAAGGGCCAGCACCGCGAAGATCAAACCTCCGAGCCAGATTCCAAAGGTGAAGGTCGGAAACGGCAGAAAGGGGATTCGGCTTCGGATGGCCAGGACGCTTGGATTATAAACCGAGAGGAAGTTCGTCAGCGCCTCGTCTGTAACGTGGATCGCGAGGCTCACACAAAGAGCCATCCAGGCGATACCCCAACGGCGAGCGGCCAGCTCAGTTATGTTCATCGGACTCGCAGCAGAGGTTTCGTTCTTTCGATAACCTCACCGATCTCTTTCGCTGTTACTCCGTTCGCCACAAGACTCTCCACGAGCTTTGAAGTGTCGTCTGGGCTCACCGCCAGGAGCAGCCCGCCGGAGGTTTGGGGATCGTAAAAAAGATTCCGGACATCTTCGGGAACATCGCGTGCAAATTCGACGCACTCACTAATGAACTCGATGTTGCGTTTCAGCCCGCCCGGCAGAAAATCCCGGCGCGCATAATCGAGAGCTTCGGGCAGGAATTCGATCTGGCGGTGATCGATCACCAGGC
>CAAGKR010162656.1_pt1 | contig 12295 bp, 13 predicted proteins | sample 2556971 | NCBI WGS metagenome assembly CAAGKR01 (sample SAMEA5207829, study PRJEB30636) | soil metagenome | biome: forest; feature: boreal; material: soil | place: USA | collected 2011-09 | depth 1 m
CGGGCATCATCTCGGCAGACCGCCATCAGGGCTTCTTCCGCTTCTATTTCTCGAAGCCCGTGAACGTGGTCGCCTACTATGTGCAGACCTATCTGCTGCACGGGGTCGTGTTCATCGCCCTGTTCGGCGCACTCACGTGGGGATGGGGCGCGCTGACCATCCATGTCTCGGTGCACCGCGCCATGGAAGCGGCGGCGCTCACCTTCGTGCTCGTCGGCGGATTGGGGCTGCTGTTCAGCGTGCTCCTGCGGTTCGACGGCCTGCTGCTCGTGCTGGTCTACCTCGTTTCGATGACGCTGCAGCAGATCGTGAGTCTGGCGGGCAAGCCGCGGCTGCCGGAATGGACGGTTCAGCTCGCGAAGGTGCTGCCGCCGGTATACAGGATGGACCAGGTGCGCAATCACCTGTATGCAGCCGAGGCGATCTCGGCCGCAGACGTGTGGTACGTGGTCGGTTACGGTATCGGCGCCTTCGCCCTCGGGCTCTTCCTGCTTCGGAAGCTCGCGCTCTCCCGATGAGGAAACGAAGGGCATCCCACTTGCGGCGCGCGCGGTTCGCGCGATGACCTCCGTCTCCGGGCTGCTCGACCTCGTGCTCCCGCCGGAGTCAGTCGTGCGGACGCGGTTGGCGAACGGGTTACGCGTGCTGATGCGGCGCGACACGAGCGCGCCCGTCGTCGCCATTGTCACGTTCGTGAAGGCCGGGTATTTCGACGAGACGGATGACGTCGTTGGCATCTCGCACGTGCTCGAGCACATGTACTTCAAGGGAACGCCCACGCGCGGCGTGGGGGAGCTCGCGCGCGAAACGAAGGCGAGCGGCGGCTATCTCAACGCCGCGACCATCTACGACCACACGCATTACTACGCGGTGATGCCTTCGACCGGGTTCGCCGCGGGTCTCGCCATTCAGGCGGACGCCTATGCCAACTCCCTGATCGACGCGGGCGAGCTGTCGCGCGAACTCGAAGTGATCATCGAGGAAGCGAAGCGCAAGGCAGACAGCCCGAGCGCGCTCTGTACGGAGACGCTGTTCGCGCTGCTGTACGACCAGCACCGCATCCGGCGCTGGCGTATCGGGCACGAGGCAGGTCTGCGCGCGCTGACGCGTGACCTCGTGGCACAGTTCTACCAGAACTTCTACCGGCCATCGAATACGGTGCTCGCCATAGTTGGCGACATCGAGCCGGCACAGGTGCTCAAGCTCGTGAAGCGGCACTATGGGGATATTCCGGACGCACGCGTCGAACGGAGTTTCGGGCCGGCTGAGCAGGAGCATCGCGACCCGGCAATGCGGTACTCGGAACTGGCGGGTGACATCCAGCAGTCCGAAGTCGTGTTCGGCTGGCGCACGCCGGCGATCACACACGACGACACGCCGGCACTCGACCTGCTCTCCGCGGTGCTCGCGGCCGGCCGTGCGTCGCGGCTCTATCGCGCCGTGCGCGAGCGGCGGCTCGCGTCAGTCGTAACGGCGTACAACTACACGCCTGAGGAGCTTGGCGTGTTCGTTGTGCACGCGACCACACGACCGGAGCGCGCGCGCAGCGCGGTGCGTGCCGCTTGGGACGAGGTGCGCCGGGCGCGCGACGGCGAGATCACGGACGTCGAAGTCGCGCGCGCGCGCCGCGTGCTGGAGGCGCAGTGGCTGCGCCGATTCGAAACGATGGAAGGACAAGCCTCTCACCTCGCGAGCTGGGAACTTCTCGGCGACTGGCGCTTGGGCGGCGCGTATGTGGACAAGCTGCTCGGCACGGAAGCGGTACGTCTCACGGATGTCGCACAGCGCTGGCTTGCGCCGGAATCCGCTGGTTTCGTGACGTACCGGCCGTCGAGCACGCCGCCATTCACGGACGGCCCGGTCGGCCTGCACGAGATGCTCGCGGGTGAACCCACGGATCCACTCACACCACTCACGAGGCCCAAGCGGCCGAGTCCCCTCCCCGGTTCGCGTGCCTGGAGCCTGGAGCGCGAGGAGGCACAGGTCAGCGTGTTCAGGACGTTGGCGGGCATTCCCGTGCTCGTGCAACGGCGCGCCGGCGCGATCGCGCACGTTGGCTGGTTCGTGCGTGGCGGTGCCGTGGACGAGGCCGCGACGGAGGCGGGACTCACGATGTTGATGGCACGCACTGCGCTCAAGGGGACCGAGCGTCGCGGCGCTCAGCGCATCGCCGAAGACGCGGAGTTCCTCGGCGCCGTGCTCTCGGCCGACGCCAACTCGGACGGATTTCAGTGGACGATTTCCGTGCCGGTGCACCGGCTCGAGGATGCGGTCGAGCTGCTCAGCGACGTAGTGCAGCGGCCGTCGTTCCCTGCGGATGCGCTCGAGTCTGAGCGCGCCGTCGCGCTCGCCAACCTCGCGTCGTTGCGTGACGACATGTATCGCTGGCCGCTCCGGCTCGCGGTCCAGGCGGCGTGGGCCGGTCACCCGTATGGCCAGCCCGTGCTCGGCACCGAGGCGTCACTCGCCGGCATCACGGGGGACGCGCTTGGACACTGGCACGAAACCCGCGCGCTTGAGGCACCCGGCGTACTCATCTGCGTGGGCGACGTAGATCCCGCGATTGCCGCGGGGCTCGCCGCGCGCTACTTCGGCGCCCTGCGGACCGTTGAGCGCGCGCTGGTCGCGCCACCGGCATGGCCCGGCGCGATGGTCGGCCGTACGGACGCTCGCGACAAGGCGCAGAGTGCGTTGGCCATGCTCTTCCCGTGCGCGGCGCGCAACGACGACGCCCGCTTCGCGGCGGCCCTGATCGGCGGGGTGACGAGCGGACTCGGCGGCCGCTTCTTCGAGGAGCTGCGCGATCGCCAATCGCTCGCGTACACCGTGATCGCCGGGCCGATCGTGCGGCTGCGAGCCGGCGCGTTCAGTGCGTACATCGCCATGTCGCCAGAGAAGGAAGAGCAGGCGCGCAACGGCCTCCTCCATCAGTTTGCGAGGCTCCGTGAGGAGCCCGTCACCGACCGCGAACTCGCCCAGGCTCAGACGTTCGCGCTCGGCGCGTGGGCGATCCGGCGCGAGTCAGCCGGCAACGTGATCGGCGACATCGCGGACGCGTGGCTGTTCGGGAAATCGATGCGCGAGCTGGCCGAGTACGAGGACAGGGTGCGCGCGGTGACGGCGCAGCAGATGCTCGAGCTGGCGCGAACGTACTTCCAGCCGGAACGTCGGGTGGAAGGAATCGTGCGAGGCGCCGGGAAGACGGTGTGACGGCGGTCAGCGACTCCGCGCCGGCAGATATCCCAGCGCCCGATTGAGCCACCGGCACATCGGGACCATCGCCGCAAAATCCTTCATCGTGCGGTCCACGAGAGTCGGTGACAGAATCGCCGCATCGTCGTAGTACCGGTGCACCGTGAATGACTTGTACCGCAGCCACTTCTCCGCCGGGTGCCCTTCGGCGTAGCCGCGCGGCAGGCGCTTGAGGAGGATCCCGTCCTCGTCGTCGAGCAGCTTGCCGAATCGCCGCGTGAAGGCGGTCCCGCTCACGGCGCGCTCCCATCCTGCGAGATCCCGTTCGAATCGCGCCCGCACGAGTTCGAGCGACGGGCGTGGCGGCATCCAAAGTCCGCCCGCGACGAGCGAGCCGCCGGGTTCCACGTGCAGGTAGAATCCTGCGCCGCCGTCGATTTCCTTCGCCACGCCGCGTCCGGGCGCGCGATGGTAGATCCAGAGCGCTGCGTGGGCCTTGTACGGCGACTTGTCCTTGGAGAAGCGCACATCGCGGTAGATGCGGAAGATCGAACGCTTCGGATCGCCGACGAACTCGGGCGCGAGATCCGCGAAGCGCACATCGAGCTCTTGCACGAGCGCTTTCATCGGCTCGGCGAGCTCGCGCACGTAGGTCTCGCGCCGTGCCTCGAACCAATCGCGGCGGTTGTTCTTCTTGAGTCCCCGGAGAAACCCGAGAGCCTCCTGGCGGAAGCCGCGGAACGTGGTCATCACGCCGCCCTCCTCACCCGCGGTCGAGCCGGCCACTCCGGGACTCGCTCGCGCCGAGCTTCCGCGTGAAGACGTCCACGGCCTTCTGCGGATCGCGTCCCGCCGGCACGAGCAGGTCCAGCAGCATGAGCTCGCGCGACGGGACGGTGTGCACCACAACGTGTCCGAGGTCCAGGAGGAGCACTACGGCGAGCCCATCGCGCGGCAGCTCGTGCACCGTCGGCGGTTGCGCGGTCGCGAGGCCCGCGGCGCCCGCTGCGGAGAGCAGCAGTCCCGATAGTGCCAGCCCATCGCGCAGCAATGGCGACTTGACGTCGCGAAAGTCCGCCGTCCGGTGCACGAGCGGCGGAGGGCCGTGCGCTTCCACCATAGCGTCAGCGGCCGCTCGAAGCCGGCGGCGGCGTCATCGCGGGCACTGCGCCCCGCCCGCCGCGCGCGGGGGTCGCGAACACGGTTGTCAGCGAGCGCGCGCCGTCGCCGCCGACGGAACGAACCGCCGCCCACGCATCGTCGAGCTGCTCGTCGATGACGAACGTCGTGCCTTGCACCGGGATCACGCGCGTGTACGTCGGAGACCATGTCGGGCGCACGAGTACCTCATAGGATGCCGCCCCCGGGACCGCGTGCCACGCCAGGGCCCACTTCTGTCCGCCGCTCATTGTGTTTTCACGGCGTTGCAGCGCGCTGTCCGGTGAGGGCGGTGCGGCAGCGAGCGAGATCATGGCGGCGAGATTCAACCGCGCGACCTTCGCCGTGTAGCTAAAGCTCACGTCCTTGAACGCGTCCGTCGGAAGGTGCTGGCGCTTGTAGTTCTCGAGCCGCTCCGTGAATCGCAGCGCCGGCACGCCGATCCGGTGGAAGGGCCCGTGATCGCCGCCGCGGCCAAGACGATCGAGACGGAACGTCGGCCGCACCTCGAACCGCGGCAGATACGTTTGCCCAAGTCCCCACACGTACCGCACCAACTCACCCCCGCCCGTGGGCACCGAATCCACCCCGAAAATCCGTACGCTGGTCGAGTCGGTCTTCCCGTCTTCCGCCACGACGTTCCCGACGATGTCGTCAGTCATCCCAGCGACGATCGAGTAGCCGCCCGCGCGGAGTCGCTCCGCGAGGTGCCGAGACCCGTTTGTGCCCTGCTCCTCGGAAGCGTACAGCGCGAAAATGAGGGTGGCGTCGAGCCCCTTCGGGTATCGCCTGGAGGCGACACGCGCAAGCTCGATGACGGCGGACGCGCCAGAGCCGTCGTCGTCGGCGCCCGGTGCGTCCGACACGCCATCGTTGGCACCGCCTGCGGTGCCGTTCGCAGGCACGCTGCAGATGCACGAGTCGTAGTGGCCTCCCATCACGACTACCCGCATCGTATCGCGCCCCGGAAGCCAGGCGATCACGTTCACGACGTTCACCTGCTGGCCGTTGGCGCGGACGATCGGCATGACCGCCGCATCGTACTCCACGCGCAGGCAGCCACCGCAATCACGACTGTACGCGCGCAGCTCACCGTAGATCCACCGCCGGGCTGCGCCGATGCCGCGCTCCGCGGACATCGTGTCGCTGAAGGTGTTCCTCGTGCCGAACGCGACAAGAGTCGAGTCGGTCTGGCGAATGCGCACGGGTGAGATGTCGGCGAGCGCCGCGGCGAGCTGCGGGTCCCGCACCAGCCCGATTTTCGCGTCGGGCATCTGCCCGCGAAGCACGAGGGGCGCAGCGCAGAGCGCGGCCAGCGTGGCAACGCGCATGGCTCTAGAACATCGACATCGCGAGGAACGATCGGAGCGAGTCGTTCGTCGACCGGAGCCGCCCCGAAAGCAGGCGCACGCACGACCAGAGCACCTTGTATGCCAGTTCACGATTGAAATCGAGCAGCAGTTCGAAGTCCGAGCGCGAGATCGTCAGGCACTTGGTGCCGCCGTTCGAAATGGCATCCGTCGAGCGCTCGCTGCGGTCGAACACCGACATCTCGCCGAACAGCGAGCCGGGCTTGAGCACCGCCAGCGCTTCCTCGCCGCTTCCTGGAATCGTTCGGCTGATGCGCACGTCGCCCTCGACGATCAGGTATAACCGGTTGCCGGGCTCTCCTTCCTTGAACACGTATTCGCCCGACACGAACTCCTGCGTGCGGCAGACTTCCGCCACGCGCGCGAGGTCGCCGTCGTCGAGATCCTTGAAGATGGCGAGATTGCGCAGCAGCTCGATTGCATCCGCCATGGAGACCGATTCCTTCACGAGAGAGGGCGTCCGGCGAAGCTAGACCGCGCGTCACGCGCTGGCAAGCGCCGGAGGCGCCGCCTAGCTTTCGCCATCATGGAGCGCGATTCGCTGGCGACCCTGCCAAACCTGATCTCGCTCTCCCGCTTGGGGTTGGCTGCTGCGTTCGTGTTCCTCAAGGGCTCGGACGAGCGGCTTCTGATCATCGCCGTGGCGGGCGCCACGGACTTCCTCGACGGCTACTTCGCGCGCACGCGAGGCGGCGTCACGAAGTGGGGCGCCCTCATCGACTCGATCGCAGACCGCTTCTTCATCTTCATCGCGCTCTGTGCGCTCCTGTTCGACGGGGTCATCGGGACGTGGCAGTACGTCATCCTGATCTCACGCGACTTCATGACCGCGGTGGGATTCCTGACGGCGAGGATCGTTCCCATGCTCCGCGCGGTGACCTTCAGGTCGCGAATGCCGGGCAAGGTCGTGACGGTGCTGCAGCTCGCGACGCTCGCGCTCATCTTCGTGCAGCCGGAGTGGCTCAACCCGGCATTCGCGATCGTTGCGGTCGCGTCGGCGTATGCGATTGGCGACTACACGCTCGTGCTCTGGCGTGCGCGCGCTCGTCCGTAGCGGTCGCGCGGTCGCCGGTGCGATCGGCCCGCTCATTGGATTCGCCCTCGCGCCGGCGGCGCTTGCCGCGCAGGACTATGCGTTCTCGCCGCGCGTGCAGTGGGAGGCGCGCGCCGACGCCCTGTTCGGCTCGCCGACCAGCGGTCAACTCGGCGCCGGGGTGAACATTCCTGCCGGCTACTACGTTCGGCTCGGCGCATCCGTCGCGGCAGGCGGTGCACAGCACGCCGGCCGCACGTCCGCGACGGCACGGACGGACCTGGTCACGCGCTACCTGCTCGATCCATTCCGGGAGCTTCGCTGGGGCCCGTATGCCGGCGCCGGACTCAGTGTGCGCCGGGACGACGCGCACTGGCGCGGGTATCTCCTCGCGATCGCCGGCATCGAGGGGCCCGTGCGCGGAGGATGGAGAACGGCCGTGGAGATCGGGCTTGGTGGCGGATTCCGCGCGGGAATCGTCCTGCGGCGCGCCCGAACGAACGGGCGTTAGGCCGAGACGGTTTGTCCCGACTTCGCCGGCTTGGCGAATCGTTCACCCAGCGTCCGCAGGTCCGCGAGCTCCACTGCGGTCAACTCGTGGTAGCGATCGGCCATGTACGCGATCGTTTCGTCGAACCACTCCTTTTGATGATCTGGGCTCGATCCGGGGACTTCGCAGCGAATGATGTGTTGAAACAGCTCGTCTCGAGCCTGCTCGAACGGCGTCGGTTCTGCGACGACTCTGCGCGGCTTGGTCTTCTTATTGTTCATTGATCCGGCTGTGGTTTTTTTCCAGAGATGCTGCATGTGAGAGAAAGGTAAACGGTCGCTCGTGCGGTTCCTATGGCTCACCTCGCCCGCGTGTCCGGGCCGATCCAGTCACGGAGCAGCCCTGCGAGCGCGCCGGGCGCGTCCTCGGGAATGAGCCGCGCCGCGTCGGCCATCTGCCGGTGCTCACCTCTCGGAAGCCGTGAGGCGAGCGTCGCCGCGACACCGGGTGGCATCCATCCATCGGAGTCTCCGCGCACGATGAGTGCGGGCGCGGCAACTGTCTCCCACTCTACGCCCTCGAGCGCGCGATCGTTGACGGCGCGCTCGAGCTGCATCAGGTGGTGCACGCCGTCGCGGCCAACAAAGGGGGCCGCGTAGCGCGCAACGAGCGCTCGCGACATCCGTTCCGGGCGCGCTACGCTGCGCTCGAGGATCGGGCCGAGCAGCGCAGAGGCGCCGAGCATGCTGTGCGCCGTGTCGAGCAGATGGCGCGCCGAGAGCCGGGTCAGTTCGGCGAACTCGCTCCCGCGCAGCCGCGCCGGATCGAGCGGGTTGAGCAACACGAGGGAGCGCACGCGGGAGGCGCGTCGCGCTGCGAGTGCCAGCGCGACGGCCGTGCCCAGATCCACAGCGACGACGTCCGCTTGCGCCACGCGCAGAACCGTGAGGGCGCGGTCCAGGTACTCCGCCTGCGCCATGATGCCGTAGTCGGCATCGCTCGCCCGGTCAGACTCGCCCCAGCCGAACAGGTCCACCGCGAACGCGGTCATCCGCGCGAGGGGCAGCGCCGGCGCCACGTCGCGCCACAGAAACGCAGATGTCCCGAAGCCGTGCAACAGCACGACCGGCCGGTCGCCGAAGCCGTACCGCTCGACGTGGAGGGCCCCTGGACCCACGGGTATGCGCACGCGTGCAACCTGTCATCGGACGCGGAGAGCCGCTAGTTTTCGCGTCGGCGCCGCACTGGCGGCCGTGCGAACACAGGTCCGGCGAACGCGAGGAATCCTGATGGCGAAGAAGGCCGTGACGCAGGGGAACACCAGGCAATTCATCGGCGTGCTGGTCCTCGTTGCCATCGCCGGTGTCGGCGGGCTGGGGTACGCGATCACGCGCCCGGGCACAAAGGCAATCACCGTCGACCCGACCATTCCCGCCGGCGCTGCCGAAGGGCACGTCCTCGGAAACGCCAGCGCTCCGGTCAGGGTCATCGAGTTCGGCGACTTCGAGTGTCCCGGATGCGGCGACTTCGCCAACATCACCGAGCCGGATGTGCGCGCCCGCTTCGTCAACACGGGCGTCGTCGCATTCGAGTTCTTCGACTTTCCGCTCACTCAGCACAAGAACACGTGGACGGCGCACAACGCCGCGGCCTGCGCGGACGACCAGGGCAAGTTCTGGCAGATGCACGATCGCCTTTACGCCGGACAGCTCGACTGGAACAGCGAAGCGACGAGCAATCCCGTCAAGGTGATGGCGCGGTACGCGGCCGACCTTGGGATGGACGTCAGGAAATGGCGGACCTGCGTGAACACACAGGCGCACGCGGGACGTATCAAGGGGAACCAGGCCGAAGGCACGCGCCGGAACATTCAGCAGACGCCGACCTTCATCATCGGCAGTAAGCAGATGGCGGGTTCCATTAGCTTCGACGTGCTCAAGAGTCTCGTGGATTCGGCGCTCATCACGGCGAGGCCGGACTCAGGGAATCGAGGCGCAAAGGGCGCCGCGACGAAAAGCGGCGCCCCCAAGAAGGCGCAGTGACCAAGCGGATGGTGCTGGCCGCGCTCTCGCTCGCGGGTGTCTTTCTGGCCACGTACCTGACGCTCTACAAGCTCGGCTACATCGGCACCCTTGCCTGCGGCACCGGCGACTGCGAGAAGGTGCAGACGAGCAAGTGGGCTTCTCTTCTCGGCGCACCCGTCGCGCTCTGGGGAGTGGGATTCTACGCCGCGATGTTCGGCCTCTCCCTCGCCGGATCGCTCGGCGCGCTGGTGGAATCGCGCGCGACCAGCATCGCACTGGTCGTGATGAGCGCATGGGGCGTGCTCTTCTCTTCTTGGCTCACATACGTGGAGATCGCTCAGATTCACGCGATCTGCCGGTACTGCGTGGTGAGCGCCACGCTCGTGTTGGTTCTGTTCGCCATCAGCGTCGCTGACCTGCAGGAGCGGCGCGCCGGCGTCCGGCAGACCTGAGACGCGCGCTATGCCCTGCGCGGCGTTTTCGACCGATCTGACGCGTCCGCGAGCCTCAGCCTCGGCCGCATTTCGTCCGGGTTGGGCTGCACCGCGCGCCTGGCCGGCAGCAGGTCCTGCCCGAGCACGACGAGCACGCGCGTGACGATCGTGCTCGCGAGCGGCTCCGCGATTCCCATGACGCGGATGTAGCTGTCGATCGCGCGGTCGAACGGCAGTTCCTCGGCAAGCGTGTCCACGAAGGTGAGGGCACTCTCGACGTGCGTTCGAACGAGAGCCTCTTCGGCACGCGCCTGCGCGAGCCGCAGGCGCCGGTCGAAGGCGGGCGGCAGCTTCTTCGCGAAGAGGGAGTCGGGAAAGAGATTCTCGAACATCGGCATTAATAAAGACGCTCGAGGACGCCGGTCGGTTTCACCCTTCGTTCTCCTCGTACTGCACTTTCAGCAGCGCCACGACCGCCGGATCCGCCAGGGTCGTTGTATCGCCGAGTGCGCGCCCTTCGGCGATGTCGCGCAGCAGCCGCCGCATGATCTTGCCCGATCTCGTCTTCGGAAGATCGGCCGAGAAGATGATGTCATCCGGCCGCGCCAGCGCGCCGATCTTCTGCGTCACGAACTCGCGCAACTCGTCGCGGAGCGCGGGTGACGGGTTGATCCCTTCGCGCACCGTCACGAAGGCCGCAATCGCCTGTCCCTTGAGCTCATGCGCCTTGCCAACCACCGCCGCTTCGGCGACGGCGGGATGTTCGACCAGCGCGGATTCCACCTCCATCGTCCCGATGCGATGTCCCGCGACATTCAGGACGTCGTCTACGCGTCCGAGAATCCAGAAATAGCCGTCGTCGTCTCGTTTCGCGCCGTCGCCCGGGAAGTAGAGGTCCTTTCGGCCGCCCCACTTCGTGAAGTACGTCTGCACGTAGCGATCGTCGTCTCCCCAGATCGTACGGAGCATCGACGGCCACGGCTTGGTGAGCGCGAGCAGCCCGCCGCCGACCGCGATGGGTTTCGCCGCCGAATCGAGCAGGTCGGCCGTGAATCCGGGCAGAGCCCGCGTTGCACTCCCCGGCTTCGTGTGCGTCACGCCGGGGAGCGGCGAGATCACGATGCACCCCGTCTCGGTCTGCCACCACGTGTCGACGATGGGGCAACGATTTCCCCCGATGTGCTCGCGGTACCACATCCACGCCTCGGGATTGATCGGCTCCCCGACGGTGCCGATCAATCGCAGGCGCGAGAGGTCGTGCTTGTCCGGATGGTCGGCGCCCCACTTCATGAACGCGCGGATCGCCGTCGGTGCCGTATAGAGGATCGTGACGCCGTGACGCTCACAGATGTCCCAGAAGCGGTCCTTCTCGGGCCAGTCCGGCGCACCCTCGTACATCACGCACGTCGCCCCGTTCGCCAGCGGGCCGTACACGAGGTATGAGTGTCCGGTCACCCACCCGACGTCGGCCGTGCACCAGAAGACGTCCTCGTCCTTCAGATCGAAGACGAGTTTTGATGTCACTGTCACGCCCGTGAGATAGCCGCCCGTGGTGTGCACGATCCCTTTGGGCTTCCCTGTCGTGCCGCTGGTATAGAGGATGAACAGCACATCCTCGGCGTCCATGGGCTCCGGCTCGCACACGGCGCTCGCGTGCTGCATCAGCCGGTGATACCAGTGGTCGCGCCCTTCCTTCATCTCCGCGTATGCCTCGCCGATCGGCCCGCCCGCGCGACGCTGAACGACGATCACGTGCTTGACGCTCGGTGCGTCCTCGAGCGCCTTGTCGGTGTTGCGCTTGAGCGGCACGATCTGACCGCGGCGGTATCCACCGTCCGCGGTGATGAGCACCTTTGCCTGTGCGTCGTTCATCCGGTCGCGCAGCGATTCCGGCGAGAAACCGCCGAACACCACCGAGTGAATGGCCCCGATGCGCGTGCAGGCGAGCATCGCGATGGCGACTTCGGGAATCAGGGGCAGGTAGATCCCCACGCGATCGCCGCGTTGGACGCCGAGTTCCCTGAGGACGTTCGCGAACTTCTGGACCTCGCGGTACAGGTCCCAGTAGGTGAGGGTGCGCTGGTCGCCGGGTTCGCCTTCCCAGATGAGCGCGGCCTTGTTCCGCGCCGCTCCGCGGACGTGCCGGTCCACGCAGTTGGCGGAGACGTTCAGTTTCCCGCCCAGAAACCACTTGGCGTGCGGCGGATTCCACTCGAGCACGGTCTTCCAGGGCGAGATCCATTCGATCGCGCCGGCCATCTTCGCCCAGTACGCCTCGGGATCGCGCGCAGCCTCCTCAGTGAACGCCTCGCTGTTCACGTGCGCCCGCGTGCGGAACTCCGCAGGAGGAGGGAACGAGCGCGTTTCAGTTAAGAGGACGTCGATGTCGGACATGATCCGGTGGAAGGAGCGAAGTAAGGAGTTTACCGCCCGCGCGCGCAGGTGACGAGTGCATGCAGAGGCGCCTGCGCGAAGAGACGGTCCGCCGTGTGACGGTTCGCGCACCGCCTGAAACGGCGTGATTTCGAACACCACTTCGCAGAGTGCGGTGCCGGAGGCGGAATGCGATTCCGGTGAAGCGCATCACACTGTGA
>CAAGKR010045352.1_pt1 | contig 12289 bp, 14 predicted proteins | sample 2556971 | NCBI WGS metagenome assembly CAAGKR01 (sample SAMEA5207829, study PRJEB30636) | soil metagenome | biome: forest; feature: boreal; material: soil | place: USA | collected 2011-09 | depth 1 m
CTGACGCAGCTCGCCGTTCACCCTGAGGAACCCGGGCAGCATGTCGCTGCCCTGGACGGGCGGCGCCATCTTCAGCTCCGGCGAATGCTCGATGATCTCGGGCACGACGCGGTTCAGGAACCGATCCTCGAGCTGAATGGTGCTGCGCTTGAACGGCTTCTCGAACGCGTTGTCGACGAAGGCGAGCTTCGCCTGATTGCCCGCTTCATCCTGTGCAAAGACGACGATCGGCGCGTTCAGATCTTGATCGTACAGAAGCGCGAAGAAGGCGACTTTGAGCGCGGGATCGGCGCCGGTGATGCCCGCGCCCGATGCAGGGAACCCTGGATACTCGACGTTGCCGACGCGCACGCCGGACCGCACGTCGGCCGGCGTCGCGCGGTACACGAGCATCTCCGATCCGCCGTGGTTGACGTAGTGATGCGTCGACACCACCGCGACGCGCGGCGCCTCGAGGCGCACCTGGACGTCCCTGGTCGCGGCACTGGAGATCGCGCGCAGGTTCAGGAACGACGGCCGCGTCGCCGTGACGACGATGCGCGCCGGCCCCGGCCGCAGCTCGGGGACGCTTTGCTTCCCGAAGGGCCGGCTGATGCGCAGGCGGTTGGCATCGACCTGCGTGATGGTCGCCGCTTGCGCGCCGAGCAGCGTGAAGAGCGGCACGCTGCGGCCGTTCTGCTCGATCGCGATCGCGAGCGACGTAAATCTCGCGCCGGGCGCTTCGGCGGTCACCTCGAGCGTTCCCTCCTGGCCGACGAACCGCTCGGGCTTGTCGATTGTGAGGCGCGGGGGAGCGCCCTGTCCGGCGACGACGTACGCGCCGGCGGCGATGAGGACGATGAAGAGCAGGAGCGCGGCGAGCCATCGGAACATGGACCTAATAATACAAGTTTGCTAGAATGAAAGATTCCTGCCGGCGCGTGGCGGTATCGTCTAACGGTTAGGACGGATGGTTCTCAACCATCAAATCGGGGTTCGATTCCCCGTACCGCTACCAGATAGGTTGGTAAGCCGGCCACGCCTGCGAGCAGGTGGCCGATCGATGCTTCCCCTTCGAACCGATACGTTCGACCCTCAGGCGTGAACCTGAGCGGCCCCGCGAGCACTTCTCGCAGCAGTTGCCGGCCCTCCGATGTGTGCTTCGTGAGCAGCGCGCGCCAATCGTCGATGTGCCGCCGAACCTTCTGCTCGATCGTCTTTCGGTCAAATCGCAGAACATTGCCGCCCTCGTACGCGGCGATCGCTGCGAGCAGCTCGTCGCGTCGCGCCTGCCGGACCCGGAGTTCCACGAGCAGCGGCTCGAGCTGGCCACCCGCGGCGATGGCCTTCGCCAAGTTGCCGATCTCGCGCTCGACGGTCTGGAGGGCCGTTTGCTGCTGACCGACGTCGTGCGCGGCCACCCGCGGCTCGAGTCTCGCGAGCACTCCATCGACGATGGCCATGACGACGGCCGGACGGAGCACGTCGCCGGCGAGCGTCTTGAGCACCGCGCGGTCGATGCGATCGATCGGGATCTTCAGCGCGTTCCCACACACCGATGTCCCGCGCTTGTGGTACGCGATGCAGCCGTAGACGTGCGCCCTGGCGCTACTGTGACTGCCACTCGTCACGCCGAGGCTTCCGCCGCAGACCGCGCAGCGCGCGAACCCCGAGAGCAAGTAGGCTGACTCGATGTCCCGCGCGCGCCGATTGCCGAGCACGCCCCCCGTGGCCTGCAGCAAGCGCGCGCGCACCCCCGCGAGGCGGCCGTGCGCCGCCTGCCAGTCCGTCTCGGCGATGATGCGCAGCGCCGGCGCCGCCGTTCGGATCCATTCCGTTTCGGGCCGCGTCTGCTGATTCTTCTGACCCCAGGTGTCGCACTTCTGCGTCCGATTCCAGACCACCTCTCCCAAGTAGAGCCGTCGATCGAGGATTTCCTTGACCGAGGACGGCGCCCAGCCCGCCAGCCGGCCCGCCTTCGGTCGCGGGGCCGGTGCGTGCTCCGCGTTCAGTAACTTGGCGATGCGTGTATACCCCGTCCCGGCCGCGCACAGCGTGAAGATCCGACGGACGATCGCCGCTTCGGTGGGATTGACGGCGCGCTCGACGTGTGATCGTTTGCCGTTGGCATCGACGATTTCGACGTTGTCGTAGCCGAACACGCGCCCGCCGCAGCAGTGGCCGGCGCGCGCTTTCCGCATCATCGCGTCGGTGACGCGCTGGCGCGCTTTCTCCCGCTCGAGTTCCGCGCCGAAACTGCTCGCCGACATCAGAAACTTGTTCGTCGACGTGTCGAGCAAGACTTCGCGATCGTCCAGATAGGTGAACACGCGGACGCCTGCGACCGAGAGGCGCTTCAACGCGTAGCCGGTTTCCAGTTGCTCACGGCCAAGTCGCGAGAGTTCCGAGACAATCAGGATGGTGAAGGTCGCCGGTTTCAACGCCTTCAACAACCGGACGAACCCAGGCCGGTTCTCGAACTCGGCGCCCGAGATCCCATCGTCGACGTAGACGTGCTCGTCGGCGACGACCCAGCCCTTGCTGATCGCGTACGCCCGCGCGTGGTCGATCTGGCGCGTCACGGACTTCTGCTCATCCGCGACGCCGTTTTGCTCCGTGCTCTTACGCGCGTAGATGGCGGCAATCATGGGGTGTGTCATCTTACGCTTAAGCAGCCGGCTGTCGCAGCGGAGGCTGCGCGGCTTGCAGTTCCTTCACGATGGCCGACACCAGCGCCGCCACCAAAAGACGCTCCACGGGCGAGAGCCCCACGTCGCCGCCGACCTGCGTCCGCTGCTGATCGGCGATCGAGGCCGCTCGCTGTTGGTCGGATGCGAGCGTCAACGGGCGACGGGCGGAACGCGTGGAACGGGGCATCTTACCCTACGGTCCTTGCCTGTGTGCCTTCGACGGCTCCGCGGACGCGGCTTGCTCCCGAAGGAACCGCTCGAGGAGCGCCGGCACAATCACGCGGTCGACAAAGGCTCGAAGGTCTGAGCTCATGGTTTTAGCGCATAGACGCTGCGACGTGTCGCAGACGGCTGCCATCACGCGCACACCTTGGCGCCGTCGAGCGCATCGGCCAGCACCGCGGGCACCGGCAGCCGGCACGCTAGGCGCCAGCCGAGTGAGCAGCGCCAGCAGCGACCGAAGCGCAGCACAGGCAACCGGTCGCCACAGGAAAAACAAGTGCCCTTCACGTAGGAGATGTTCACCATGAACACGAACGCGGAGCAGCGGGGCGCCGGAACGGCCAAATACTGGCGCCGGAACTCGGCCACGCGGTCAGTCACGCCGGCATCGCAGCAGCGCAGTAACACCTTAATCGCGGCTTTGCACGCAGCAATCGCCTGCATCCGCTCGGGCGTCAGGCGGGACCGTGGGGCGATGCAGAGCGCGCCGTCGGCCGTCAACTCGACGTGGAAGCCGTCGTGCTCCAAGTCGCACAGAATGCCCACGGCCGGCGACTGGAGGACGTGAGTCGTGATTATAGGGTCCATCGGTCCTCCCTTTCCTCCGGGTCCCGCCAGAGCAGATCCGGATGATCGACTGCGGCGTCTTCCCCTTCGACCTGTCGATCCGGGGTTTGAACTGGAACACTGGAACGGTCGGCGCCTGGATTTGGCTCTGAAGCTGGAACACTCGGAACAGAGCAGGGGGAGAGGGAACCATCCTCCCCGAAACCATTCGAACACTCGAACCCTCCCCTGATCTGCGCCTCGGTCGGCAGAGCGGAGACCACATCGGGGAGGTCGGCCCCCAGGGCGAGCCGAGCCGCATGTCCCTTGCGGGTCTCGCGGTTTAGAAGCCAGCCCCCATCCAGGGCTCGACCGACCCGGTACGAGATCGTGGATTTGGAGAGCTTGAGCCGTTGCGCGAGCGCCGTTTCCGAGATCTCTTCCCCCGCCTTCACCGCCTCAACGGTCGCACGAACAACCGGCGTGACCGCCTCGGCCGCCACCGCGTCAAACACGGGCGCCAGGAGCTCGCGGGCGATTAGGTAGTCCTCGATCGTCGCTTCCACCCATCCTTCCGGGGTCCGTTGCCGCTGGAATTGGTACAGGAACGCGATCGCCTGGATGGTTGTCAGCAACTGTCGAAAATCCCGTCGCATCCGCACGGCTTGGGACGGTACCTGGTCAGCCAGTACGCTGGCGAAGGGCACTGACACCCGCTTGATCCCCGTGGCCGTCAAGCACCGTTGGAGCGCAATGAACGGCCCAAGGTCTACCTGCGGCTGGCCAGTCGGCTGGACGCTGCGTGCGTGCGCGTGCATCACCTGCTTCGTTTGGTCGGGATCGTCACGGACGGAGATCTCGAGGACGCGTGTCCCCATCTGCGCGCCGAGCGATCGCGTACTGGTCGTAATCAGTCCCGTGGGGCCGGGCTTTTCGATGCGCCGCGTCTCCCAGCGGCCGGTCTTCGCGTTCTTCTCGACCACCTCGTAGATCATCCGGCCATCAGCCGCGATCGAGCGGACGGCCGATGCCGCAGGGCCATCCTCCGGGATTGAGTCCGCTTCCCCGAAGATCACGATGCGATGTTCGAAGGACTCCTCGGTGTAGACGAGCGCTCGCGCACTCCCCGCTGTGACGACGTAGACTGCTTCCGGTGGCATCAGCTCGACAGCCGCATCCACCGCCCGGTTCTTTCCCGCGGCCGATGGCGCGATGACCGCGAGGTTCTGCGGCCGTTCCAGCTCGCGCGAGGTCAGCGCGAGATAGATCAGCTTCGGCGTCGTGAGGTCGCCTGCGTACCCTAGTGCGCGCATCGTCTCGCCGATTTGATCCAGTAAGTGAGGATCATGGAGAAGTGGCGCCGCCTGCGAGGAGAATGACGCGGCCTCACCGATGCGACGTTCCTGGTCGAGCTTGGCCCACTGGACGGCATGGTCAACCGCGTCCTGCCATCGGCCGCGAAAGTTCTCGGGCTCGCGGACATACAGATCAGACGGGTCCTTTGCGCCGTCGATCCTGATGAACTTCACGCGGTCTCGGAAGCGGCAGCGCGTGATCCAGGAATAGACCGTCTCCCCGCCGCGGTCCGGCTCCAGGACGACGTAGATGGTGTTGAAGTCGTCAACGTAGGCGTCCCAATCGCGGCGCCACGCCGACGCACCAGGAATCCCAAGTGCGTGCAGGTCGTGGTACCACAGCGTCTGCGAATCGCTGGCACCCTCAACGAGGACGATCGAGCCGGCCGCCTTGGCGTCGTTGAGTCTCCAGAGTCCGTACGGGAACGGCTTGCTTCCGGTCTTCCAGCGGAATCGGTCCCCGCCCTCCATCGACAGCCGGAACTGCACGGCAACCTCTTGACCCTGCTCGTCCCGGTAAGGGATTCGAACGGCTGGCGCGCTGAGATACGAGACGTCCGAGAGTCCGAGTCCCTGCAGGAAGCTGGCGGGAAGCTGTTTCGCGGAGGCGTAGGTGTCGAGCGTCACCCCAAGTGTCCGAGTGTTCGAATGGATCAGGCGTGGACGTGCCCCCCTCTCCCCCTCTGGGAAGAGGTCGGCCATCGTGAGCCCGATCGCCGCGACGATCGCCTCGGTCGTGCAGCCGGCGAAACACTTGAGCAGCACGCGGCCATCGTCGCCCGCCCCGATCGACAACGACGCCTTCGCATCCTCATGCGCCGGACAGCGGGCCATCCAGCCGGATCCGTTCCGGCGCGCCGAGAATCGCTCGATGATGGTTTCGAGCGTCATCGCCACGCCCTCCGGAAGTCGGGGCAGACCCAGTGGACGATCACGGCCAGACGGCGCGCGAACGCAAGCGGGAGCAAGATCAGCACGGCGACGAAGGCGGCCTTCGCGCGGGACTGGGTGATCATCGGCCGGCCTCGCGCGTAACGACGGGATGCTGCTCAAGCCATTCAGCGTCAGGTTTCGTGGACTCAATCCGGTCCTGAGCGTCTCCAGCACCAGCCGCGACGACATTTTCAGAGACGTTCTGCAGCAGCGCCTGACGGTCGATTCGGAGCACGTTAGCGAGCTTTTCGAGCTGAGACGGATACGGACGGAGACGCCCGCGTTCGATCCGGCTGATGTCTCCAACCGACATGCTTGCGTGATAGGCGAGAGACGTCTGGTTCCAGCCGCGGCGCAGGCGCTCGTACTTGACTCGAAGCACGCTTCCCCCTTTCGCAATGCACAAACATTGCGCTTTTGATAGAGAGGCGCGACACCAGTGCGTCGCCGTTGCTACACGTTTGTCACGCGGTTACGAGGTTGCTACACGTCGGTGGGGAGTGTTTGGGTTGTGCGGGCTTTCAGAGGAGCGCGGAGCTATAGGAAGGCGTGCTGCGCTTTGAGACGCTCGTCACGTCATCCACGTGATCGCTTTGTCAGGCCGATAAACGAACTCGGCACCGGCGGAAATACACTGTCGAAGGTGGTCCGAGAGATCCGGCAATGATTGTCTTAACATCTTGATCGCGGTCCGATACCGGCCTGTCGCTGCCTTTCTGGCTCGTTCGACGTCGGAGCCCACGTGGCGAGCGCGTCCGTGTAGCCCGACGTCCGCCCTGAGCTGGGCTTTGATCGCTTCAATCTCGTTACCGAGTCGTGCGCTCTCGCCTTCGTCGCTTCGTGCCTCTGCCTCTGTCAGTTGCTGGTTGAGTTGACGTAATTCCTTCTGATAGGCACGCAGTGCCTGAGGGTCTAGGGTCAGATCACCACCAAATTGGCTGGTTGTATTGAGTCCGGCTTCGTGAAACTCGTCAGTGACCTGTCGCTCATTCACGTCGACCACCCCATCAACGACAAACTCAGAAGCGTGAAACGCACGACCAGGCGTCGCGAGTAACGCACGGATCAGTGCCATGCCTGTAACGTTCTTTAGGCCGACGCGCCGCTCCGCCCCATACGAGACTTCCCAAAGGCCGTCAGCCGCTTGCTTGAAAGTCTCGTGTCGTTGCGCGGCTTGTTGAACTGAGAGCAGGCGATCCATTGGTGGCGGCGGGGTCACAGTCGGAACGGGCGGCGCGGATGATGTTGATTCTGACTGATTCGCCACGCCGTCAGCCGCATCGACCTTAATCAAATCCTGGGGCACAAGCGCCGCAGCGCTCGCCACTCGAAGCCGGAGCGTTTCGACGTTCGGCGGCGGGTATCGCTCACAGTGGTTGTGTCTGGCCTCCGCGAGCAAGCCCAGGATTCGAGCACTCAACTTCAGGGCCACTCGCGTGCGAATATCTTCTCGAATGTCAGCGCGTGTGCTCTCGAGCACCTCTGTCAAGAACCTCAACGACTTTTCCTCCATAATATGCAGGCGCCGCTCGTACTCCGGATTGATTGCCCCCGGGTTTTGGGATAGCGCGAGCCATGGGAACGACGCCGCGCACAGGTCGAAGCGCTCGAGGCAATACTGCTCGAGGAGTAGGGCGAACTCCGGCCCATCCGCGGCGTCAGCAAGTCGTTGCTGAAAGGCACTATCGAATTGGTTGAGGTCAGCCTGAAGTGGAAGCGCGAGGCGTTGAAGGGCCTCAAGCACTTCAAGCGGGATCTCTGGCTTGTCGACGCTGTGCATCGCTCCCTCGGCGATTTCCTGAAAGGAAGTTGTCGCCACCGGGCAGGGTTCCCGGCGTTCGCCCCGGCTGATCAGGCTAAGGCTAGGCGGCTGCTGTCAGTTTACTGCGCTCGGCTTTGGAGGCAAGCCGTCCCCAAAACACCTGATTGTCCCACTGAGAAGGCCGGCCCACCCCGACAATGAAACCGGGGCGAAAGTCCGTGGGCTACCGAGGAGCATTGTCCCAAGGGGGGCGACTGGTCGCCATCCGGCGAGCGGCGGTCGCTCAACCGTTCGCGACTTATCAGGAGTTGCCTTCGCCCTCGATACCCTGCGACATGCTGCACCGAAACAGACGTTATTCAGGTCGGTCTAATCTGGCAGTCCCAGCGCCGGCCCTGTCCCAAACGGCCGCGAATGCAGGGACTTCTTCGCAAGTGGACGTGAGGCTGTCTTGCGTTATGCTGCGAGGCACGCTAAGACGTGTCGAAATAGGCAGGTCCGTCTACTACTAGTTAGGCCGAAAAGGGCCCACATTCAGCATGGAATCAGATCAGATTCACAGGATCGAATGCAATCGCTGCGGCGCGATTACGTTGCACGATCGCCTTGCATCAGAGACCCTCTGGGGTGTGACCAACCAGATCACCGGGGAGGAGATACCTGGGGTCGGGGATGCGCCTGAGTCCGAATACGAACCCGACTGGCCGGAGGGGTCCGACTGGTGCGAGACCTACGCCTTGTTCAAGTGCCGCGGCTGCAATGAAGTATGCCTGCAGGTCCAACGCGTAGATCGCGACCAACTGGACCACGATCCGCTCACTCGTTATTACCCGCCACGAATATTTCGAAGACGTCCTTCTTGGTTTGCCGCTCTCCGCCCTGAACTTGTCGCGCTATTGGACGAAGTATATGCAGCCCTTGCCGCGAACAGCCCGCGCCTGGCGGCGATGGGACTGCGCGCGGCTATGGATATGGTGTTGTCGGATAAAGTCGGGGACAACGAAAAGAACTTCTTCAAGAAGCTCGAGAAATTAGAGGAAGTAGGATGGATTGGGAGGACGAATCGCGACCAGTTAGGAGCGGCACTTGACGTTGGTCATGCGGCGGCGCACCGTGCCTATGCACCGCCGGCCGCCGACTTGGAACAAGTGGTGGATATTGTGGAGGCGCTGCTCATTTCGGCGTACCAACTCAAGGACGCAGCTAGCAAACTCAAGAAGAATACTCCTCGTCGCTTTCCGCATGGAGTGTAGGCGAGGCAAGATTCGGCCTAACAAGCGCTGGAGCCGACGCGCCTGAATGTCGGAGCGGATCGTCGTGCGAGGCGCGCGGCTCAGCGCCAATCGTTAGCCAGATGCTCGGGAGGTCCAGCGGTGGGAGAGCCAGAAAAACCAAACGCCGGGTTCGACGGCCTTCAGTTGTGGAAGGAGTACGAAGGGGTCGCCATGCACTTCAACGACCTCATTATCAAGCTCCGCGGTCAATCCCTTGGTGCGGTCGCGGCGTTCTCGCTGCAGTCGTGGCCAAGACGGAAACGCCGAACGAAGTACGCTGGGGGCTACTGGCCGGTGCGTTCTCGTTCCTGTGTGTGTTCTGGGTAGCCGTTTGGGCTCTCGACCTCGGGTACTACAACCGGCTTCTCGCTGGTGCCGTCGACGCGCTGCTCGCCATTGAAAGGGGGAGCCATGGCTCGAAACTGGTCGACCAGATCGAGTTGAGCACGAGAATCGAAGACCGTGTGAAGTCCGGTGGTGTAGGCAACAACGGCTATCGGCTGTTCTTCTACGTTATCGTCCTTCTCGCGCTTCTCGCTGGCCTGGTGGTCTCGGCGTGTCATCTACATTCTGCTGGTACTGGCTGACAACGCGCTGCACCCCACAGGCGCGAGTCGTGCAATCATGACCATGCCCGCCCGGGGCTGAGTGCTGGCGTTAGACGGCTTGCTTTGAATCCATGCGAACTGTCCTTTATCTCTTGGCACTGGCGGCCGGAACCTGCATAGGCTGGTTCGGGCGGATCTGGTGGCAAGCGGCACCTTCAGCGGCTCGCCGGGTCGATCCGCTCGATCACGAGGAGTACTTGCGTCGACTCGAGCGGTTGGATCGAGCGTACACCGAAAGCATCAGAGAGTACGACCGGTTGGTTACCTGGGCAAGCGGAGGGGCCTTGGTTGTGTCGGTTACCTTTCTCGAGAAACTCGCTCCCAGACCACGGCCAGAAACGGCGTGGCTATTGAGTGGGAGCTGGTTGCTACTCGCCGGGGCATTGCTGCTATCGTTGATGTCTCAGTATGCGAGCAGTCGTGTACATTCCTGGCGAATGAACGAGCTCAACCACCTACAGCAGTCGGTCGAGCAACGTGGCGACAATTGGCTGGCGGAAGCGGGTCGGCTCAATCGCGGTGCACGCCTGTGGGGGAAAGCGACGAAATGGTCGACGTTCCTTGCCGGAATCGTGCTTGTCATTGGCCTCATTGTGCTTTCGCGATTCGCTCTACTGAATACGTTGTTCTCTACACGGTGAGGCCTTGATTGAGGAACTGTCATGCCGCGCCCCTACAGCCAGAAACTAAACCCATAGGTCCGCTCGAGAAACGGGGCTCCGAAGATCTCCCAGAGCCGGTTCGAAAGCCCCCACCGAAAGGGCCGGCCAAGAAGTAGATGCGACATCGCCGTCTAACAAAGATGCAGCAGGCGGCGGATGCCATCGTTGACCGCCGCGGCTGAAATCTCGCGTTAGACCGCAGACTCTGAACGGACTCAACATGAATGTTCGCGCGGCGAAGTTCGAGATCCTGGCGACCCTAGCTTCAGTGCGCCATGCTCACAAATTCACGTTGATCGGCCGGGGCTCTGATCAGGGCGACCTCGAGCGGCGTCTGGGAGTTACCTTTGCCCCTGATGACCGGGAATGTGCCGACGTCGCGTTTCAAGAGCTGAGAGCCGCGGGGCTGATTCGTTGCACCTACTCCGATCTGGTTGATCCTGAGGCGTGGGTCGCAATCACGAACCTCGGACGCAGTGCACTCGAGGAGAGATGCCTTGATGCGCTCGACAAGGCGCTTCTAGCGATTAGCGCAACACTCGTCGAACTGCGGGATGGCGCGTGGGCGGCGATCGCATCTGCCCGACCCGATTCGTTACGCCAGGCCGCCCACTCGGCTCGCGAACTTGTAGACCAGACGCTAAAAAGTGGCGCACCTGATGACGTTGTCCGTTCGATGCCAGGCTACAAGCCAGACGCGTCGAGCCGCTCGGGTGTTACCCGCAGACACCGCCTCCAGTGCCTCATGACGGCAACCTGCGGGCGGATCTCCGAGTCCGATCTGAAGGTGGCGGAGAAAGCGTGTGATTTAGTCATCGCCGTGGACGATCGCCTCATGGCGTTGGCCCATGCTCGCGATATTCCCGACGTCTCGGATGTGAAGGATGCGTTGAGCGCCGCCGAGATCGCGCTTCGGCGCGTACTGCTGAATGATGGGGCTGCCGTCTAATAAGCGTTTGCAGCCGAGCGAAGATTAGCCGCCGCGGCTAAAACGCGGTCGTCAACCCGCGATAAACGCCGTAGTGGCTCCTAACTCAATTCGAGGGGATCGGTGTTCGACCGACCGCAATCCACCGAGCTGCGGTCGACTTCGAGACACCCCATATTGAGGCCGCCTCGCGCACGGACCCGCCAGGAATAACGATCGTGGTCGGTGCCTTCCGCGGCCTTCCAAGGCGCTTCCCTTGCGCCCGGGCCCGCTGCAACCCCGCCTTGACCCGCTCCGCGATGCGCGCGCGCTCGAACTCCGCGATGGCCCCAAGGATGTGCATCTGCAGCTTGCCGGCGGGTGTCGTGGCGTCGATGCCCTCGTTGAGCGACACGAACGCGATGCCAAGGGCTTGCAGCTCCTCGAGCAGCGTGATCAGGTGGCGGAGATTCCGTCCCAGGCGATCCAGTCGCCAGACGACGAGCACATCGAAGCGACGACGTCGGGCATCGATGAGCAGGCGATCAAGCGCAGGCCGACGGTCCTTCGCCCCGCTGATGCCGCGGTCGACGTACTCTTCGGCCGTCCACCCCCGCGCGGCGACGTAGCGTCGGATCTCCGCAAGCTGGTTCTCCGGCTCCTGGTCGAAGGTACTGACGCGAGCGTAGATGGCGGCACGCATAGGAACCTCCAAGGTCGTGGGGTTCCCGTAAAATGGCGGGAGCCCGCTCGACCGACTTACCTCGGTTGACGGGTTAGGGGCGCTTGCGGGTGACAGCCCGCTTGCGCTCCGCTTTCGTTCCCACGATGATTCGACGCGTGGCAAGAAACTCCGCTATTGCGCGCCGAACCGCTTCAGACTCCGGAATACCGTCCCGCGCCTTGAGGGCTTTCAGGCCGACGGCGATCTCGTCGTCAATGAAGAACGTGTAACGTTTCCGTGGGCTCACGTGGAATCGATGGTATGGCGACGTGCATACGTTGTCAAGTGGCTTTGCGTTACCGCTTTCAGATGCAGGCACAGACCAAGGGTTGCCGTGGCGTGGCTATGTGGCCACGAAGAGAATCACTCCGGGTGAGCGAACAACCCGCGTTGCCCTGAGCTACGTGCGTGATTTGGTGCGCGCGCCTCTTCCGCGGCGTCGAACTCTAGATGAAAGCCTTCGAGCTCCGGTATCGCCTGTGTAGCAGCCTTGATGAACTCGGGATCATTCAGCAGCTCGTACGTGACACCCTTGAACATGCACCGCACCTTCATCTCGCGAATCAACTGTTCGGCGGTTCCAAAAGCCGCCAGCAGGTCCTGCTTGAGCCGCGATCGGATAGTCCC
>CAAGKR010274792.1_pt1 | contig 12289 bp, 11 predicted proteins | sample 2556971 | NCBI WGS metagenome assembly CAAGKR01 (sample SAMEA5207829, study PRJEB30636) | soil metagenome | biome: forest; feature: boreal; material: soil | place: USA | collected 2011-09 | depth 1 m
CGCCGGCCATGTGGAAATAGTGTTTCCCACACAGTCTGCGGTCGGCTGGAATTCCGATGACGCTCAAGCGAGACATGTTTAATATATTAAACGTCCAGATGGACGATTGGGCTTCCTTAACGACCGTATTACACCACACCCCCGGTGACGCGTCCTCTTGCAGGTGCCACAATTGGCTAAGATTCAGGCATTTCCATGACTTAGCGACACTTTGTGCGATGCACCAACCTTGCAGGATACACAAATAACCCGCTAGGCTCACAGGCGCCGAATCCTGTCAATAGCCACAAGATTTTAAACACCTTAAGCCAAAAGAGAGTCGTCTTGCGCCTGTCCGACCCGCCCGCCGTTTCGTATTACGCCGCCTCCGCGGCGACCTCGGCGTTGTTGGGTGCCGGCGCTGCCCAGCGCGAGACGCTGCGCGGTTCCATCGACGCGGATGTTGCGGTACTCGGCGGCGGCATCGCTGGATGTTCTGCCGCCTTGCACTTGGCGAAGCGCGGCTACCGCGTCGCCCTGCTCGAGGCGCGCCTCGTCGGCTACGGAGCTTCCGGACGCAGCGGTGGGCAGCTTATTTTTGGACTGGCCGCGAATCAAAAGGCGCTGGCGGCCGAAGTCGGCCCGGTCGACGCCCGGCGCTTGTTTGATCTGTCCATCGCTGCGCTCGATCTCACACGATCGCTGATCGGCGAGTACGCCATCGATTGCGATTATCACCCGAACCATGTCCACGTCGCAGTCAAACCGAGGCATCTCGAGGAACTGCGGGATTGGGTGCGAGAATTGCACGAGGAGTGTGACTACCCGTCGGCCCGACTGGTGAATCGCGAAGAGTTGCAGGCGCACGTACGCAGCGAGCGTTACTTGGGAGGACTCATCGACCCGCGCAGCGGCCACCTGCATCCGCTCAAATTCACGCAAGGGATTGCGCGAGCCGCCGAGTCGGTCGGCGCCAAGATCTTCGAGAACTCCCAGGTGCTGCGCTACGAAGATGGGCCGGCGGTCATGGTGCACACCGCGGAGGGGTCCGTGCGCTGCGCGCATCTGGTGCTGTGCGGGAATGCCTATATCGGCGGCGTCGCACCGGCCCTGTCGCGGCGGATTCTGGGCGTGGGCACCTACATCATAGCCACGCAACCGTTGGGCGAACAGCGCGCGAAAGAGCTGTTGCCGAGCAATGCGGCAATCGCCGACATCAACTGGATCTTGGACTATTTCCGGCGCTCGGCCGATCACCGGGTGTTATTCGGCGGTCGCGTGAGCTACAGCGCCGTGCAGCCGCCGGGGCTTGCCGAATCCATGCGCAAGCGCATGGTGCGCATATTCCCGACGCTCGACGATGTCAAAGTCGCCTATGCATGGGGCGGTTATTTGGACATCACCATGAGCCGCGCACCGAACTTCGGGCGCCTGGCGCCCAATGTGTTCTACATGCAAGGCTTCTCGGGTCACGGTATGTCGCTCACCAGCCTTGCGGGACAACTGGTGGCCGAAGCGATCGCCGGCACGGCGGAGCGCTTCGATGTCTTCGCGCGCATTCCGCATCGCGACTTTCCCGGGGGGCGGCTATTGCGGCGGCCGTCGCTCATGCTGGCGATGCTGTATTACCGCTTGCGCGATCTGATGTAGAGCGGTGCACGCCGCGGCGTGACCGCCGGCCCGACGCTATTTCAGCCCCGGCTCTTCCTTGCCAAACTTCGGGATCAAGATCTGGCCGGTATCAATCAAGGTCACTGAATTCAGGCCTCCGCCGTGCGATCCGTCGCGCAGCGGACTGAAAGTCACGCTCACGCGATCGCCCACTTTGATGGACTGGCGGGTCCAACCGGCGCGCGTCAGCACGCCCGGACTGGTGGTTTCGAACGACCACTCCTGCGCTGCGCCGCCATCTTCCGGTTGCACGAGAACCCACAGGATGACGTGCGGATTGGTCCATTGGAACGTCTTCACGGTGCCCTTGAAGGTCAAGGTCTTGGTCGGCTCATACATCGCGAATGAATGGTGCGCCGACGCGGGCAGCACACCGCCGAGCAAGGCAGCCACGACGATCGCCGAAACCTGGTTCAACCACTCGCGCTTCATTTCGATTCCGATCCCACGGGAACTCCATTGTGAAACTTGACGGGGGCGAATATCGAATTGCCATCCTTGTCGAGCGCCTCCGTGAAAGAGCCCTGCGCACACACGCCTTCGGCGATGTCGTATTTCTGCGCACGCTGGCGATAATATTTGCGTGTCGTGCGCCATGGCTTGGACAAGATTTTGTTGGCGGTAATTTCCAGATCATCCGCCAATGTGTCGGGGTTTAGTAAGTGCAGCCGCTCGACGATGTGCATATCGCCGTTGTTCGGCACGCCCACGGCTTCATTGACCGCGAGATAGGCTTGCGGCAGCAGTGCCACGGTATCGACCACCAGCGTGTCCTTGTCCCAGTGGCCTATGGAATGACCGTGAAAGCTTGGGTCCGGATCAGGCGGATGCGGCCGACCGTCCGTGTAGATGCGCCGCAGCCGGTTCCCGTCGCCTTCGCCCAAGATGGTGACACGGCCGGGCGTGAACAGAATCTCGAAGGCGTTGTGGGTAATGAGCATCCAGCTCGGCATGCCGGTCGGGAAGCAATGATCGATGATGGGGAAGGGTCGGCCGGCGTCCTCTTCGGCGTACATATGTGCGATCTGCCGCGCGGTCCGCGGATTCCAGGGCGGCGCGTTTGACTTCTCCTGCGCGACTTGGTCGGAGATTACCGGTGTCCACACACCGCTCCAATCCGGGAGCTTGGCGAGCGCCTGCCAATCTTGCGCAGTCAGCGCAGGGTTGATCGGATCCTTCTGATCAGCAGCAGATGCCGCCGCGAGCAAACCCACGACCGCCGTGGCCGCAATCAAGGCAGTGCGAGTTGTGCGAATGCTCATAGTTTCGGAAGAGTACCGCAAGCTCGAGGCAAGTTGCCAATGATTTGAACGGCGCAACCTCACTTGAATCGAATCGAGAAACAGCGATGAATCCGCGCATGGCGCTCGAAATCCTTGGGGATGGTGCGGTCGCTGATATCCTCGACGCTTAAGTCGGCCAGCGCCGCCGCGTCGAGCTTGAAGCGGGTGTAGTTGGTCGAGAATACGAGGCGCCCGGACGGGCGCAGCAGCTTCAACGAGCGGCGAATCATCCCGACGTGATCGCGCTGGACGTCCAGCACACCGTCCATCCGCTTGGAATTGGAGAAGGTCGGCGGATCCACAAAGATCAAATCGAAGCGCGGACCCCGGGATTCCTGCTCCTCAAGCCATTGCAGACAGTCGGCGCGATATAGCTCGTGCTCGGAACCCCGAAAGCCGTTGAGCAAGAGATTCTCGTGCGCCCAGTCCAAATAGGTATTCGATAGGTCGACGCCGGCGCTGCTGCGCGCTCCGCCCGCCGCCGCGTAGACCGTGGCGCTGCCGGTATAGCAAAATAAATTCAGGAAATCCCCGCCCTGCGCCCACTCACGCAACATTCCCCGCACCAGGCGGTGGTCGAGAAACAATCCCGTATCCAAGTAATCGCGGAAGTTGACCCAGAATTTGAGGCCGCCTTCCTGCACGGCGTAGCGTTCGCCCTGCGAGTCGCGCTTTTCGTACTGCTCGCTGCCCTTCTGCGGCTTACGCACCCGGGAATGGACCTGAGCAATCGGCACTGCCAGCACTTCCGGAAGCACCGCCAATGCCTCGCGGCGGCGCTCCCTGGCACTTTCCTGATTGACCGTTTTGGGGGGAGCATATTCCTGGACATAGACGTGCCGGGGTTCCCGTCCGTACAGGTCGATCGCGAACGCATATTCCGGCATGTCGGCGTCGTACACGCGAAAGCAATCGATGTGCTCCCGTTCGGCCCACGGCTCGAGAAGCTGCAGATTCTTACGCAACCGATTCGCGAACATCTGAGCGCCGGGTCGGCCCGACCAATCGGCGCGCACCGCTTCGGCCGGCCGCTGTTCGGCGGCCTCGTTCAACTCGAAACGCAGCAGCCGACACTCGATGGTCCCGTTGAAGAAGCGGTGCGTGCGCTTGGCATAGATCCCAAGATTCCGCGCCAAGGGCGGATTGCCCGTGAGAATCGCGGCCTGCCAACCTTTGAACCGATCGCGTAATGCAAGCCCAAGCTCCGAATACAGGGCCGGCAGCCCCGATTCCGCTCCGATGCGTTCGCCGTAGGGCGGATTGGTCACGATGAGGCCGACATCGGCCTTGGGACGTTCGATCTCGCCGAGCGAGCGCCGCTCCACGTGCAGCCAATCGGCAACGCCGGCGTGCTCGCCGTTGGCGATCGCCATGCGTACCGCATCGCCGTCGACGTCGGAGCCTAGAATGCAACGCCGCGCCGGGCGGGCAAGGCGCCGGCGGCCCGCCTCGGCGCGCAGGCGCTCCCAGAGCTCCGCATCGTGACCGCGCCAGCCCAAGAACCCGAAGTATTCGCGCTCGAGCGCCGGGGCGGCGTCCGCCGCAATCAAGGCGCCCTCGGTGAGAAAGGTACCTGAGCCGCACATGGGGTCGAGCAGCACGCCGCCGCGTTCGCAAATGGCAGGCCAGCCCGCGCGCAACAATACCGCGGCGGCGACATTTTCCTTGAGCGGCGCACGGCCGCCTTCGGCGCGATAGCCGCGGCGATGCAGACTCTCGCCGGAAAAGTCCACCGACAGCAATGCGGTGGGTCCTTCGACGTGCAAGTGCAACAGCACGTCGGGACGCTCGGGCTGAATGTTCGGCCGCTCGCCCGTCGCGTCGCGCAGGTTGTCGCAAACCGCATCCTTGAGCAGCTGGGAGCCGTAGATCGTGTGCCTGATGGATTCGTTGCCGCCGCTGCAATCGCAGGCGAGCGTCGCACCCGCACGCAGATGGTCGCGCCAGTCGATGCGCTTCGCGGCCTCGTACACGCTTTGCGAACTGCCCGCATCGATCGATCCCAAGCTGAGCAGCACCCGGGTCGCGGTGCGCGACCACAGGCACGCTCGATAACCCACTTCGAGCGTGCCTTGAAACTTCACATCGTGGCTGCGCTCGCGGACATCGTGTGCGCCGAATTGCGCGAGTTCCTCGGCCAGCACCGAGGCTGCGCCCACCGGCGCCGTAGCGATCCAATAACGTACGTTGTCATTCACCTTCGGCGGTCCGTCTCACGGCTCACGGTTCAATATCGTCGTCGATTTCTTTTTCAGAATCTCTCGTGAAATCGTCGTGCTCACGGGACCGCTCTGGAGCGGAATCCGCCGATTTTTCAGCTTGCTTCCGTCGCAACTCCAGCCATTCCTCTCGGCCTCGAGCTTGTTCCCGCTCGATCTTTTCACGGGCTCCCATTGCCGGTTGATTAACCTCGCTCTGTTCCCGACTTTCACGAAGCTCGGCAGCATCTGCTAGATCTTGCGCGCGCCCCGCGGAAATTTTCGAGGCCAATAGATCGTCGCGCGATATGAACGACACCGTCAAAGTATCGTCGATTTGGACATCCACCCTCCTTTGCCACGCGCTTTCGAATTCGACGCCGCTTATCCTCGATAATATGTCCACCATCACCGGCGGCGTGCCCATGCGATAAAAGCTGTCCGGCTCCGTAAAGTCTTTTGCGCTGAGCCCTTCGAGCGGTGCCCCAAATTGTGCGAGTGCCGCATACACGGCCTTGCCGTTCTCGGCGTCTGGGCTGATCAAAATGTCCAGGTCTTTGGTTGCCCGCGGCTCGGCATGATATGAAACCGCATACCCACCTATAATCAAATACCTAACCCGGTGGGCGTTTAATGCGGACAAGAGTTCTTTGAAGTCGTTGTACATCCGGCGACTGTCCCTTTAATGCATAAAGAGCAGTAGTGAGCTCCGAGACGGCGCGAATACGCTCGCTAGCCGGTACGCGTTGCCAAGCCCGAATACCATCCGCCTTCATCGCATCCAGACTACTGTAGCGCTTAATCGTCTTATCCATGGAGTGAAATTAGCATTGCGAGCGCCGCGGTACCAGTGTGGGCGCTTGCGCACGCCGCAAATCGAGCCAATCGAGTCTCGGGTGTTTGGCGAAGTAGCGCACCAGAATCCTGTAGACGTCGACGTCGAACGCAGCGCCTGATTCCCTCGCGCCGATCTCGGCGAGTTCCTCCTCGGTCCGCGCCGTGCCGAGATAGGCCCAGTGATCGACGACATGCAAGTCCGTGCCGCGCGCTTCAGTCGCACCGCGCCACGGATGGCGCTCGCGCAAAGCGACGCGTCCGGGAAACGGCCACGCCTTCAATTTCAGCGACGACAAGGCCAGCTGCAGCCGCGTGTCATGCAGGATGAGCGGTTCCTTGCCTATGCAGGCTCCCCTGCACTTGCCGAACTGGTACGCGACGCACGAACCAACGCCGTCTTCCAATCCTAAGGCCTTGAAACACAACTGCTGCGCACGCGCGATGTCGCCGAGCGCCTTGCGGGCATCCTTGTCGGAATGGAACACGCCGAAACATTGCCCAAGATCGGCCAGATCCACGCCATCGACCGCCACCGCCTCGGCGCGGCGCAGCGCCCCGTTCGCCGGTGCAGCGCTCACGCGCAACGTGTGCGGCTCCGCGTTGCTCTTGGCGCGCCGGTTGTAGGCGGGTTTGAGCGTCTTGATCCATTCGGCTTCACGCAGCATTGCGCCGAGTTCGCCGGCGGTCTCCACCCAATCGACCCGCCGTACTTGACCCGCCCATCCGCCGTCCTTGGCTTCGGCAGCCCCGCCGGCAAAGTGGCCGCAAACGCGGGCGCGCAGTGAATGGCTCTTGCCGACGTATAACAAAGCGTCGTCTGCGCCGAAGAATCGATACACGCCCGGACCTTCGGGTAAATCGTCGGCCAGCCCTCGCGGCAGGTATGCGGGCAACTTATGCGCGCCGAGCACCGTCTGAACCGCTGCAGCGAGCCGCGGTTCGTCCACCTCACGGCGCAACTTGACCCAAAAGTCATGCAGGACCTTGGCGTCCCCCAGGGCACGATGCCTGGCGCCGCAGGTGAGCCCGTTGCGCTCCATCACGGCATCCAGGTTGTGGCGCGCATATTCCGGGAACAAGCGCCGCGACAGTCTGACGGTGCAGAGCACTTGCGCGGAAAATTCCAGCTGCGCCTGCAGCAATTCGCTGCGCAAAAACGAGTAGTCGAAGCGGGCGTTGTGCGCGACGAACACGGCGCCGCGCAGCTTGAGACGCACCTCATGGGCGATCTCGGCAAAGCGCGGTGCGCCGGCCACCATCTCGTTGCTGATGCCGGTGAACGCCTGGATGTACTCCGGGATCGGGCGTTCGGGGTTCACCAGCGAACTCCATTCCTCGACGAGTTCGCCGTTCGTCACGCGAACCAGACCGACCTCGGTGATGCGGTCATACGCCGCGCTGCCGCCCGTCGTCTCCAAATCGACGAATACCAGATCCTGAGGGAGATCCTCAGCCGTGACCATCGAGCGTCAGCAGAGAATGGTACAGATCGGGCCGGCGATCGCGGAAAACACCCCAGGACTGGCGATAGCGGCGCACTTCATCCAGATCGAAATCGGCTGTCAGAACCGTTTCAGTCCCGCGGTCCGCTTCAGCGACTTTTTCGCCGGTCGGGGAAGCGATGAACGACGAACCGTAAAAAGTCATGGTGTACTTTTCGCCCTGCTCCGTACCGATACGGTTCGACGCCACCAGCGGCATGATATTGGCCGCAGCATGGCCTTGCATGGTTCGCTGCCAATGTCCGCTCGAGTCGATGCTCGGGTCCTGCGGCTCCGAGCCGATGGCGGTCGGATAGAGCAGCATGTCGGCGCCCATCAATGCCATGGCCCGCGCCGCTTCCGGAAACCATTGATCCCAGCAGATCGCGACGCCGAGCCGCGCGTAGCGCGTGGCGAACACCTTGAAACCGGTGTCGCCCGGCGAGAAGTAGAACTTCTCGTGGTAACCCGGCCCCTCCGGAATGTGCGACTTGCGGTAACTGCCGAGTACCGCCCCATCGGCATCGACCACGACGACGGAATTGTAGAACGCGTTGTTGGCGCGCTCGAATACGCTGATCGGCAGCACGACGCTCAATTCGCGCGCCACCGCGCGGAAGTGTTCGACCGCCGGGTGTGCATCCAAGGGCTTGGCCAGCTCCAAATGCCGCGCGTCGTGATCCTTGCAGAAGTACGGTGTCTCGAACAATTCTTGGATCAAGACCACCTGCGCGCCGCGGCCCGCCGCCTCGCGGATCAGCCTGTCGGCCCGCGCGATGTTCGCGTCGCGGTCCCAACTGCAAGCCATTTGAGTGGCCGCCACGGTTACGATATTCATGGTTTCACTATGCTACCTGAAGGTCTTTGTGATATGCGGACCGCGAGCCGGATTAAAAGGTCGGCGGCGAACTCGCGCTGACGATCTCGCATTCGTCGCGCCCGATGTTGCGGAAGCGATGCGGCAGGGAGCTCTTGAAATAATAGGCATCGCCGGGGCCGAGCACCCGCGACTCGCCGCCGACGGTGAGTTCGATTTTTCCCTTGACGATCACACCCCCCTCCTCGCCGGCGTGCGTCAGCATCTCCTCGCCGGTATCCGCGTTCGGCGCGTAGCGTTCGTGCAAGATCGACATCGTACGTTTGGCCAGACGGCTGCCGACCAGCCGCAGCTCGACGCTCGCGGTGCCGATGTCGCTGAGCTCCTCCCGAGGAAAGAACACCTGCGGCTGCCCGCCGAGATCCAACGTGAAAAAATCGGCGAGCGCCATGGGAATGCCGTCGAGCACCTTTTTCAAGGAGCTCACCGAAGGGCTGACCCGGTTCTGCTCGATCAAGGAAATCAAACCATTGGTGACCCCGGCGCGCTTCGCCAATTCGCGCTGCGACAGCCCGTACATCTGCCGTACGGCCTTCAAATGGGTACCCACGTCCAGGCTCATCTGTCTATTATAATAGACAGATCGGTGGACTATTGCGCTAAAATTGAGCTCAGTGTCAATTTTCCTTATCATCTGTCAGTCGATGGCTCAAATACCGCAAGGATCCTAAAGCATGAACGCCCAGGTCTCCCCCGCGCACTCGAACGGCGAACTCGACTCCTTTTGGATGCCGTTCACGGCGAATCGGCAATTCAAGTCGAATCCGCGGCTGCTGGCGCGCGCCGAGGGCATGTACTACTGGACACCCGATGGCCGCGAGATCCTCGACGGGGTTGCGGGCTTGTGGTGCGTGAACGCCGGCCATGGCCGGCGTGAAATTACCGAAGCGGTCACGAAGCAGCTCAGCACCATGGAATACGCTCCGGCTTTTCAAATGGGGCATCCGATCGCGTTCGAGCTTGCGAATCGGCTGGCGAAGGTCGCACCCCCAGGTCTCGATCGCATCTTCTTCACGAACTCAGGCTCGGAATCGGTCGATACCGCCCTGAAAATCGCGATCGCCTATCATCGTGCTCGCGGCGCGGGTCAGCGCACGCGCCTCATCGGCCGCGAAAAGGGCTATCACGGCGTGGGTTTCGGCGGCATGTCGGTCGGCGGCATGGTCAACAACCGTAAATTCTTCGGTTGCTCGATGCTCCCCGGCGTGGATCATCTGCCGCACACTCTGGCCATCGAGCACAATGCGTTCTCGCGCGGACTGCCGCAGTGGGGCGCCCATCTCGCGAACGAATTGGAACGGCTGATCGCCCTGCATGACGCGTCGACCATCGCCGCGGTCATCGTCGAACCGATCGCTGGGTCTGCCGGCGTGGTGCTGCCGCCCATCGGCTACCTGAAGCGGCTGCGCGAAATCTGCGACAAGCACGACATTCTCTTGATTTTCGACGAAGTGATCACAGGCTTCGGCCGCACGGGCAAACCGTTCGCGAGCCAATCGTTCGACGTCACCCCCGACCTCATGACCACGGCGAAAGGCCTGACCAATGGCGCCATCCCCATGGGCGCCGTGTTTGCTCATCGCAAAATCTACGATGCGTTCATGCAGGGACCGGAAAATACCATTGAGCTGTTCCACGGCTACACCTATTCCGCCCACCCGGTCTCCTGCGCCGCCGCGCTGGCGACGCTCGATATCTATACGAGAGAGGGGCTGCTGACTCGCGCCGCATCCCTGGCAGCCGAGTGGGAAAACGCCGTGCACTCGCTGCGCGGACTGCCGCATGTGATCGACGTGCGCAATTATGGTCTGATCGGCGCGGTGGAACTCGAGCCGCGGGCGGGCAAGCCCGGTGCGCGCGCCTTCGAGGCGTTTCTCAAGTGTTTCGAGCGCGGGGTCATGGTGCGCCAGACCGGCGATACGATCGCCATGTCGCCGCCGCTGATCGTCGAATCCAAGCAGATCGCGCGCATCGTCGAGACCTTGGGCGACGTGCTGCGCGAAACGGCGTAACGGCGCGCGCTGCGCCGCCCGCTAGTCCTTGGCCTCGAAAATCGAGTACCACTTTTTACAGGGCTCGGTGACCTCCCAGATGCCCGCGAATCCCGCGGGTACGACGAAGGCGTCGCCGGCGCGGAACTCGTGCTTCTCGCCGGTGACCGACTCGATGCGCACCCGGCCTTCGATGATTACGCAGAACTCGTGCTCCGTGTAGCGGACGCGCCATTTTCCCGCGGTGCTGGTCCAAATGCCGCAAAAGAACTGCTGAGTCGGCTCGGTATACTGATTCGATGCGCGCGCCCGCGGAATGCCGGCAAGAATATTCTCGGGCGCCGGATTGGCGGACTCTCCGGTCTGCAGCCGGTCCAGGACGACAATCTTGGGGTGAGCACTCATACGCTATCGTAGGCTGGGGGTGCCGGCGGAAACAAGTGCGGCCCGGAGCTTGGGCCGCGCTCCGGGCCGCGATCGCCTCTCATCGCGTCAAATCACTGGTTCGCACCCACCTGAGCAACCGCTGCGCCGTCCGCCGCCTGCAGGGTCATTCGCACGCGCCGTTCGAGCGCAAAACCATCGCTGTCGGCCGCGACACTCTGACTCTTGCCGTAGGCATTGACCTCGAGCGCCTCATTGCTGATCCCCGCTGCAACAAACAGATCGCGCACGGCATTGGCTCGAGCCTCCGACAGTTTCAAATTGGAATCCTCCGTGCCGCGGGGATCTGCATAGCCGTCGACGCGGACCTTGAGCGCCGGAGCCTTCGCTACGGCCAGCGCCAGCACTTGAATCTGATGCGCAATTTCCGGCGTGATCTCCGCGCTGCCGGTTCGGAACAGGACATCCCCTTGCAGTCCATCGAGGACTTCGCTGCCGTCCATCCTGACTTTTTGTGCTGCCTCCACCTTCTGAGTCAGATCATCGAACCGCGCGGACAAGCCGCGATTGGTCTCGATCAGCGTGCTCTTGTCCACGAGCCACGCCGACTTCTCGGCTTGCAACTCGGTTGCATCGGTCCGCAACGCAGCAGCGGTGGCCTCCGCCTGGGTGGCATCAGCCGCGCGGTGCACGCGATTTCCCAGCCAGGTACCAAGCCCGGCGCCGATCACCGCGCCTATGGGACCTGCGGCAAAGGCACCGATCACTCCGCCCGTCACAAATCCGAGCGGCTCTTGCGGCGTCGCCGGTTTGGTCTCGCCCGCCAAGGCCACCGCACTGATGCAAAATAGACCAATCGTCCCAACGGCCCTGGAAATTGCAGTATTCATAACAACTCCTTCAACGTACGTTCGCCAGGAGGCGGCGACCGCCGCCTCGTGAGAGCTATTACGGCGCTGCATTCGGGCGCTGCGCGGCCGAACTTGAGGCAAATGATGGCTAACCTACGACGAATCAGGCTTTCAGCGAGAACGGCGTGAAGTTGGTATCGATGTCGTAGTAATCCTCGTTCTCAGCCTTCTTCAGGAACGCGACGACTAGATAAGTGAGCGGCGTAGCGAGGATTTCCCAGGCGCTTTTCAGCGCATATTGAGTGAACATGAGGGCAATGAGCTCTACCTGGGGCATGCGGCCATAAAACGCGACAAAGTAGAAAATCACCGAGTCCACCAGCTCGCCGCACAGGGTGGAGCCGACGATGCGAGTCCATAGCCAGCGCCCTTGCGTCCAGATTTTCATTTTGGCGAGCACATAGCTGTTGACGAAGGTTCCGCACAGAAATGCGGTGATCGACGCCACGACGATTCGCGGCGTGTTGCCGAAGACCGCTTCCACCGACGCCTGGGAGGCGAGCGACGATGCCGACGGCGGCAGATGAACCACCACGGCCGCCATGACGGAGGCGAAAGCGAGCGCGGCGAATCCCGCCCATACGACCCGCCGATCGCGCCCGTAGCCGTACACTTCGGTCAGGATGTCGCCGAAAATATAGGAGATCGGGAAGAACAGCACCCCGGCCATGAAGGTC
>CAAGKR010371198.1_pt1 | contig 12289 bp, 10 predicted proteins | sample 2556971 | NCBI WGS metagenome assembly CAAGKR01 (sample SAMEA5207829, study PRJEB30636) | soil metagenome | biome: forest; feature: boreal; material: soil | place: USA | collected 2011-09 | depth 1 m
GGACCGTAATAGTGGGTGTTAGGAACAAAGTCGATCTCTTTGCCACGCGTATACTGCGAAACCTTAAAGGGACCGGTACTGCCGCCCTCCGTCAGGTGATCCGTAAATGCCGTCTTGTACGTATCGATCAAGCGCTTCTCCACCACAAAGGAGCATGGGTAGGTGAGCATTGCCAGGAAGTACGGTGCCCTCTTTCGAATATTGATCACCAGCGTATTCGCATCTGGCGTAAGCAAGCTATCATTGACCAGCGTTGGCACGAAACCGCCCAACAGTTTATCGGAATCTCTGATCAGAGATAAGTAAATTGGAGCGACAGTGGACTTTGTGACAGGCTGCAGCGCCCGGTCAATGCTATAGGCCACATCTGCCGAGGTCAGCGGCGTGCCATCGCTGAATTTCAAGTCATGGCGCAGGTGAAACGTATAGCTGAGACCGTCCTGCGATACATTCCAGGACTGTGCAATCTGTGGTTCTACCTCGAGCTTATCGTTCAGCTCCACCAATCCGCTGTAAATCATCTCAACGGCGCTCATCGACGGCTGGTCAGCCCCCATAACGAGCGCGGGATCAAGTGTCGTAATATCACTGATCCCCACTTGCGGAACGATATACACCTGTTTATCAGCAGGCGCCTTCACCAACTTTTTCACGGTCGGAGCTAGATTAAACCCCAGATCACAGCCCACCAGCAGCATGCTCAACAAACAAAAAAAGATTGGTAGCAGTCTATACCTTACAGAAATACGTTTCTTATAGTACATTCACATCATCCTTATTTCACCCTACAAATCGTCCACCAACGCATTGCGCCTGGCAAACGTCGCAGCCCGCAGCGCCACATGCAACAACACATCAATGTTGGTATCAGCTAAAGAAGCAGGCCACGCCATATATTCTTCGCCAGCCGCCTGCGCGATCTGCAGCGTGTGCCCCTGATCTGTGGCAGCATCCGCGCTCGCAGCCGTAAGACCAATCGTGGCAAACAAAGCCCGGGGGTCATTGTCAAGCCTCAGATAACGCTGAGCAGTTGCAACGGCCCCGTTGTAATCCCGCGCCTCTACCTGCTCGCTCAGCGTCTCAAGCAGCGCCGGGGCAATCAAACCACCGCCCATGAAGGAAGCCGTCGTCGACGCTCTCTCAGTCGTCTGTATGTGTTGACCCAACTCTTTAAACAATGCATTGGCATAAGCCGCGGCAGTATAGAGCAATGGCAACGCTGCAATGTCCTGCACACGCGCATAGACTACGCGCACAGCCGCTGCAAAGAGCAACCCATGGGCTGCTCGCACAAACTCGTCGCGGTCATCATCTCCCACTCGCCGCAGCACATCTGCCGCGGCCAGCGCGATTACCGAACCCACACCGCGAGACGATGCTCCTCCCTTCACCAGGGCGTCATAGACTCCCTGGCAAATCTGGGTTGTATCGGCATCGCTCAGGATCAGGTCGCGCAGCGGCAGGGCATTGACATCTTTCGGCGCCGCCAGGCGCGTGCGCAGGCCTGCAAGACTGTGGGCAGGCTCGGCATGAAACGCCCGCACTGCTTGAACCCAGTCAGGCTCTTCGCTGCGCAGAGGGAGATGCGGCGTGAGCCAGTGTAAAATATGCGGCGCTCGCTCTCCCCACTCGGCCGCGTCCAGCAGCTGAAAACCTCGTACTGCAAACATCAGCGGGTGTCCCGCGTGCTGGATCGTTGTAGAGATGCCATCATACGTGCGCACCTCCATCGTACGATAATCCGCGCCCGTTCCATACAGGCCGAAGAGCAGTCTCTCGACACGAGTTGCATCGTTGCCATACACAGCGTCAAGTATCGCATCTTCGACCGTTTTGCCTTCTCCCAGTTCGCTTGGAAAGAGCGGATCAGGATAGCTGACCTGCGCCTGTTTCCCAGCTCTCAACGCCGGAGCGGTTGCAACCAGGGCCTGTACCAGCAGTGGCAACTCTTGTTCATGGCTGTGTGGGTCTTGTTCGGAAGGCCGTGGCAGCGCCATCATCCAACGGCTCAGCCCGGCGGCCGCGCTCAGTGTCAGAACCGCGTGTCCATCACCGTCGCCATCAGCAACGATCAAACCCGCGCGCGCTGCCAGTTCAGCGGCCGGCGCTCCTCTGCGCAAAAGATCGCGCGCGATGGCAATTACGTCCTTGCTATTCTCAGCAATGGTAGCGTCAACAAGCGCCGAAATATCGACGCCCATACCAATCGTTGGCATATCTATATTTCTCCCCAACTAGCTCGATCTAAGGCCAGGTGTCATTGATTTTGCAGTTCGCGAATAGCTCGCTCAATCTGTGGAATATCTGCGTACTCTTCGTCGAGAAGCTTGAAACCGCGTTCCAGGTATAATTCTGCCAGTCTTGCGCCGCGCTCGCCTGCATCCATTGCGGCATTCATCAGCTCAAAACTCTTATACTTATCCGCTAACCGCCCCGCAATACGTTGCATCTTCCGCTTCGTCTCGTGCAGCAGGTTGGTGTCGTGCCCTTCTAATGCGTAGCGTGCCACACCCGCCAGCTTCCCCAATTCCGTCAGTCGCTCGCGGTCTGTCATCGTCTGCATCAATAGCTCTTCCGCGTCCAGATCGTCCAGTGGGGACTCTGGCTCGTTCAGTTGCTCCATGCGCGCGGGAGATGATACTTCCTCGAAGGTCAATGTGTAGCTGAGATACAATTGTCCATACTCCTGGCAACCCTCCGCGACCTTTTGCATCCTCGCCCCTTCATCTTTCGGGTTGATAGAACCAATATCGCACAGGTCATCATCACGACGATCGGCCAGCATCTGCAAGTGCTCTAAGCTGCCTCCTTCTTCTAACATAGGAGGGATCGGCATCACATTGACATTCGCCGCTTCCCGCAGCTCTTCAGGCGGCAACTGCGCGGCTAAAAAAGAGGGGAGATACTTTGCCAACGATAACGGCGTTGGGGGCACTATACAATACGTGCAGAAAACCGTCCGTGGGTCAGTGGTACTTCGCGCAATAAAAATGGCATGTCCCTTTGGTGCTTGTGGATTACCACGTAAGAACCGCATATCCATTATATAGTATTCCTCTCGGCAAAAGTATTTATCCTGTTGAAAGTATACGAATTACTTCCCTGTATCATAAGCCGTTTGCGTCCACATAGCAAGCTATGACCCCAGGGCTTCATCATCTCAATTTCTTCCACAATTGCTCTAACCGCTTCACCAGGTCCTTATTTACTCGTATCTCATCCTCCGTCATTTCGTCACCACTCGTAGGTATCGTCTCCTCATAGGCAGTAATATGCCGTACAATAGCAGAGCCGCCCGCTATCTGCGCGAACGCTTGCACTTGGTCCAAAGCCGCCGTATCACGATTCAGCCGTACCAGGGTAATGGCCGATTGCGTATAAAGCTCCGCGTACTGTCGCAGGAACATACTCCGCCGCTGTGGCATACTCATGCTGTTCATCACCTGCTCGACCAGCCCTATAGCCCTGCTCAACTCGTCGTAAGCAGCATCCAGCTCTCCCCGCGCCAGGAATATTCCGGCACGTTCGTAGCGCGTATCCGCTTCGCCCAGTAGCTGCTGCTGCTCTTGATACAGCTTCAATGCCATATCAAAATCTGCTGACGCTTCTTCAAGCGAACCATTGCCGCGCTGGGCCAATCCGAGCGTGAGCATGGTATCGGCCTGGCCCATCAAATCATCGCTCTGATTGAACCGCGTTAAAGCCGCCTCACAGCGCTGAATGGCCTCCTCCCAGCGCTCCAAACCGATCAGCGTCTGCGCAACCCCCAATACGGCTGCTCCGTCTCCGTCGGTGCTCTCTATCAACTGGAACTGTCGCCCTGCCTCCGTAAAAAGTGTTGCGGCTGCCTCTAGCTCCCCTTGAGCCAGTTTCGCCTGGGCCATGCCCAACAGCGCCTCAGCAGCGAGCAGCGGCTCTTGTAACCCCTCAGCTTGCTTATACGCGGCAGTAAATCGCGCTTCTGCCTGCGCAAAATCACCCAGCGTTAACGCCAACTGCCCCTCTACCAGCAAAATTAAAGGCGACAACTGGGTTTCATATTCATATGTCCACTGTGCAATACTTGCTGATGCATTTGTCAGATACGAGCTTGCCTCATCCAGTTGCCCGGCAAAGACAGCCAGGCGTGCCAGGCGAATGTGCGCCTCTGCCGCTCCTAGCTCTTCTCCTATCTGCTCAAAACGGCTTTGAGCATCACGGTAGCACACGCTGGCCTGGGCCGTTCGACCCTGCATGCGATAGACCTCGCCCATACCCAACAAAGCTCTACCTTCCACAAGTTCATTCTCCAGCGTGTTAGCCAGTGTCAATGCCTCGTTATAGGTCTGTACCGCCGACGCCAGGAAGCCCCGACGGCGCTGAATCTCACCATGCCCCGCCAGTGTTTCTGCCTGCCCAATACGGTACGCGGCCGCTTTATACGTCCGTAGCGCTTTCTCCATTGTTGAGTTCGCATAGGAAAGTTGCCCTCGACGTGTATGAATCTCTCCCAGTAAGCGGTTTGCGTGAGCCGTGCCAAGGGCATTGTGTTTGTCCGTATATTTTTGCAGAGCTAATTGAGCGCTGGTCAATGCCTGCTCTACCCGCCCCCGTAATTGCGCTACCTCGGCCAACCCCAGGTTTCCATCTGCCTCACCTAATTCATATTCCAGCGCGCGCGCTTGCTCCACCGCCTCCGCGAACATATCCGCCGCATCGTCTGGTCGCCGTTGATCCAGGTAAATGCGCCCCAGGCCAATGAGCGTGTCAACGATGCCATATATGTCCCTGCGTACCCTGTAGACATCCAGAGCGCGCTGATAATCCGTTGTCGCCTCGTCAAAACGCCGCGTCAGGCGGAGAATATCGGCATAGCTGCGACGCGCATCCGCTTCGTTGATGCTATCTTGAGCATCGCTAAAATGCCGGATTGCATGCTGGTAATACGCTGTAGCTTGATCGGTATTGCCGTGTTGCAATTCGATATGTCCCAGCGCGAATGCTACGTTTCCCTTACCCAGCGCATTACCGCCAGCCTCCATACTATAGAGCTTTCCCGCGTTCAGATACGCTTCGCGCGCTAGGTCCAGGTGTGCCTGTTGCCGCTCCAGGTGTCCAATCGCGAGCGCCGCCTGGGCCTCGCTCAGTGGACGCCCGGCCTCGCGATACAACTTCATCGCTCGTTGGTAGCTGCTAATCGCCTGTTCAACCAGGTTATTCTCGCGCTGCACATCGGCCAGCAGCGAGCGACTATCACCCGCGCGTTTAAGATCGCCTGACTGCCGAAACAGCTTCTCTGCCTCTATAAAAGCATCTGCCGCCGCCTCCAACTTGCCATCATTATAGGCAGTGATACCCGCTTGTAAGCGTATCTCAGCCATCGCGTTATCCTGTATTGCCATGAAAATCTATCTTCCTCGAACTCTTACTCTGCTACCCTTTTCTTTGTTCCATTGTAGTGTGTCCCATCAAGAATGTCAAAAACTGACGCTAGGATTAGCAGTACCATTGTGGTAGAATACAGTCTAACGATAGACTAGCCTGGAGTATCGGAAGACTCCCACACAAAATACGATGAAGGAGCTTTCAAGCATGTACGAAGATACCCTGAAGCGCGTAAATTTATTCTCAAACCTCGACAAAAAAGACTTACAGGCGCTTGCCCGAACCTGCCAGGAACGCAAATACAGCGCAGGTACCACCCTTTTCCAACAAGGCGACACTGGCGTTGGACTCTACATACTGACCGGCGGCACTGTGCGCATTACCCAGGCAATCAATCCTGATAAAGCAGAGGAGGTACTGGGTACGGAGAGCGTGGGAGGAGTGTTAGGCGAAATGGCACTGCTCGATGATCTACCTCGTTCGGCCACCATTACCGCCGTAGATGATGTGACAGCGTTGTTATTGCCCGTCTGGGATTTCCGCGCGACCCTCCACAGTCATCCCGATATCGCCGTAAAGCTCCTTGCTGTGCTCAGCCGCCGCCTGCGCAAGGCAGAGAACCGCGTCCACGACCACTAAACCGTTGACGTTGCGTGAACAAACAGCGAAGCTGGCGACCGCGGTCGCCAGCTTCGCTGTTTGCGCCTTTTATGCATTATAATCTCAATGGCTGAGGTCGCCCGTTTGAGGATCGCAACCAACCATTAAACCTCGGTCGTCGGCTTGGCTCTATTCAGCAGATTCTGTATCTCCTCGAACATCGTCTCAACATCGCCAAAGGAGCGGTAGACGCTGGCAAAGCGGATATAGGCAATCTTATCCATACGTTGCAAGTGCTCCATCACAAGCTCGCCGATAACATTACTCTGCACTTCCTGACGGCCCAATCGATAGAGTTCCTGCTCGATCTCTTCCACTGCATTCTCAATTTCGCCTACTGGTAACGGGCGCTTCTCGCAGGCTTTTCGGATACCAACATACAGTTTCTGCCGATCAAAATCCTCTCGTCGTTGGTCGCGCTTTATCACCATCAAGTGAAATTTTTCAACTCGCTCGTATGTACTGAATCGACCTTTGCACCGCTCACATTCGCGTCTCCGGTGGATAGCATCCCCCATATCACGCGAATCTTTTACACGCGATTCAGTACCTCCACATAACGGACATTTCATCCTGCTGTACCCCGTTGGAATATCGTAATAGCATCATTCTATCACAATACACAAAACGCGGCAGACCTGTATGTGTATTAAATCATCGCCGGAGTTGCTTCTTCGGGTGTGATAGTTAAAGTTCTCCCCATGTTTTTGTGTATTGCTGGGGTTGTCGCCACACCGGTCGGCTGGACTTTACCGATATAGCCTGAGCGTAAGCGTGAACCTTCACGCCAGTAGGCATACCAGTACGGACCATGCCCCTGGCCATCGCGACAGGTGCTGCACGAGGCTTTCCCGCATTTGCGGTACTGTAACTGATACGTGATATGTTGATTGCCTGGTAGCTGATTCATAGCCACATAACCTTCCACAAAACGGTAAAACTACAAGAACTCATTTCATTGCCTCAACCAGCATACCATCAATGAATGAACATTTTATGAATTTGTTTTATGCAATGATTACATAATGTTCATTCTGGTAGCAAGTATACAATAATAAATGTCCCAATTACATAACACCTTTTTCATAAATTTTGTCGAGATGGAATTGTGATGGCAGAGAGATCAAAACACTCTCTCCGAAGTGATATAATGATGGTGTACCGAATCTGCCTGGTTTTAGACAAACCTCTTTTGTTTTGAGAGATGTTGGATCAGAAAGAGAAAAAACTATGCAAATCATCATTAACGGTAAGCAGATGGAGGTCACTCCACAGTTACGTCAACACATCGAACGGAAAGTGCAACGCCTGGCCCGCCATGTCGATGAGGAGGCTCGCGTAGAGATCACCATCGCAGAGGAGGATACGCGCAGTGCCCATGATCGGTATTCAGTACAGGTGGCCCTTGCCGATGCAACGTATTTCGTTCGTAGCGAGGTGCGGGCAGTCAATACCAATATGGCCCTGGACCTCGTCCTGGATAAAGTTATTGCCCAGCTTGGTCGTCAGAAAGATCGTCATACCTCCACCATCCGCCATCGTACCCCGGCTATGAAAATGCTTTCTCTCTCCCGTGCCGGGAACCTTGCTCCCATAGAAGAGGAGGCGATAGCTGCCACCTCTGCGGAAAATACCGGTGAGCCGCAAACCACTTCCCTTGATAGAGAAAGCAACGAAGAGATATGGTCGAAAGTGGTTGAGATTCGTCGTGTTCCTACCAAACCAATGGATGACCAGGAGGTCATAGCGCAGATGAAGGCGCTGGGACTCACCTTCTTCCCATTCTTTAATGAGGCTACCAATAGTGTGAACGTGATGTATCGCCTGAGTAAGGGCGGCTATGGCCTGCTTGTGCCAGAATTGCAGTGAAGTCACAAACTTAACAAAGGAACTGCATGGTTTCAGTAAGAAAGCCATGCAGTTCCTTTGTTAAGGGCTTCCCCTAAAACGTGATCTCGAATTGCCAGGGATTTGGCATGATCTCTTCAAGTTGAGCGAGCGGATCTACCGCGCGCACTATCATCGAATGGGCATCTGCTGAAGGCAGAGGGCGGAAGCGCGCGCTCCCTTGATAGACCGCCTGGTGGCGCGCGTCACTCATCAGCTCCGGGCGCGCCAGCAGCATCCCCCCGCGATCTCCCATCCACTGTGCTCCAGTATTATCCTCTATCACGAATATGATGCGCGGCACAAACGCAAAGCCCACAGGAAAAGGTGGCCTGATCCACAGGTAATGAAGCTCAAAATGCATCTCGTAGAATTGTAACTGGTGCAGCATCAACACCATGCCCTGCTGCTTCTGTTCAAGCTCGATAGTTACGCTGCGTTGAGGTTCTCGCGGCATAGCCTGAGCCGCTTGTTCAAGTTCCTGAGGCGCAGCAATCACAATGGGTGGCCGTGAGGCCAGTTCAAGTGCTTTAGACGAGAAAGGCGCTGTATCATGCAGAATGTCATTGCACAGTTGTAAGCAATCATCGCAGATATACGCCGCCCCTGGGCCGGCTACCATGCGGTGAACATCCGCTGGGCGGCGACCACAGAAAGAACAGCGAGCCAGCGTTCGATCGTAACTCATGTCATTCAATCCTCGTTCTTTTACGTCAACTCACCTATCAATAGCTATGAGTCCGCAATGCTGCAACAGCCGCGTTCTGTAATCCCATTCGTTCAAGCAGGGAAGCATGTGCCTCCCATTCCAGGCGATCGTCCAGTGGTGAAAGCGCTGCCGATGGGTCATTTTCCGCTGTCTCTCCACCCTCGGAAGCATTCACCCCATTTGTCGAAACGCCCTCCTCTTCACTACTGGAGTAGCCCCAATCATGCTTCCCATAGGTGCGTCGCAGCGCCAATCCGATCAAGTGATCGGCGAAGTGCGGATTTTTTGGCAGGAGCGAGCCATGCATGTATGTTCCATAGGCATTGCGATAGATAGCCCCTTCTGAAGCATCTTCCGCGTTATTGCCATTGCCCTTGAGCACTTTTCCCAGGGGTTGAGCAGTGCCCAGGTAGGTGCGACCGCCATGATTCTCAAAACCAACCAGCGTGCTACCATTCCAGTTAATCGCGATATCTCCAATACAACGCGCGCTACGCTGCCCCTTGTGAATCGTCCACGCGTCGAATACCCCTAATCCTCGCATATCGGGACCGCTGGCTGGTCTGTAATAGTGTGCCAGCAGTTGATAACCGCCGCAGACCGCCAGCACTGGCATATCGTCCTCAATTGCAGCCCATAGCCCAATACCCTTGCTCTCATGCAAATCTTGCGCAACGGGTGCCTGCTCCCTATCCTGACCACCCCCAATAAACAACATATCATACTCATCTGGCGCTAAAGCATCTCCGACGCCCATGCTGACAACTCGTAGATCGATACCACGTTGCTGGCATCGCCAGCGCAGCGCCAAAATGTTGCCGCGATCCCCATAGAGATTCAATTGATCGGGATACAGGTGTCCCAATGTAAGCGTCAGGCGCGGAGTAGTTTGCTCGTTCAATTATCTTTACCCTCCCAATAGTGAGGTGTCAGGCCTCTTCGCTCTAGCTCGCGCTGAATTTCTAACAAACCTGTATACGTTGGAACAACAAACAACGTTTCGCCTGCAGGCGTCTGACGAACTGCTGTATCTAATGCCTCGGCAATACCAAAGCGTTCGTAGCGTTGTATCGAATCTGCCTGAAGTGCTTCTTGCTCTGTTCCTTCAGTTCCCTTCACAGTGCTATTCTTTCTTCGTCGTTTATTACGGTTGGTCAGAGCGCTCTCGCGCTTCATAGCTCGCAATGGAGCCGTGGTCACGATCGTCATCTCGTCCTCGTCCACGCCCGCGTACTTCAAGCGCAGAGCCAGGTCCAGCGCGCGACCGCCGGTCACTACCAGCGTCATCGTTTGATGGGCCGCGCGCTCGAAGTCTACATCCCAGATCCAGGAAACATCGCGTCCGTCTGCAATATTGTCATTCAGAACAAATAACACGTGCCGCTTTGTTCCTTCATTAAAAAGTGTCCGCAGCACTTCATTAAAGCCTGTTGGATTTTTTGCCAGCAGCAGGCGGAGAGTGCGCCCTTCAATTTGTAGACGCTCGCCGCGTCCAAAAATAGGCTTGAATTGTTCTATACCCGTCACTATCGGTTCCCAGCCTATGCCAAGCGCCTGGGCTACCGCGGTCGCAGCCAGCGCGTTATAAACGTTATATATGCCCGGCAGGGGAATGACAATCTCCTGTTGCTGTTTTGTCGTTGCCGTTGCGACTGTGCTTGCAACGAGTATGCGCGTCCGATCAAAGTTATCAGATTGCGTCTGTACCGCTCGCACATCAGGTTGAGGGCGTTGGCGTCCACAACCCAGACATTGGTAATGGCCCATGTGGCTGAAAAAGCGTAGCTCGTAGCGGTATTCCCCCCCGCACTGTGGACAGGTGCGCGTATCGATAACCTGGTGCCTTTCATCGTTTTTCTGCTGCGTCGATAGGTCGAGCGCAGGATCATCGATCCCAAAATACAGTACTCGGCCTGCGAACATCTCACCGAGAGAAGCAGTGGTAGGATCATCGGCATTCAGAATGAGCACTGTATCAGTTGAGAGTGCCTTTATAGCCTGCTGCCATCGTGCCGCAACGCTATCAACCTCACCATAGCGGTCAAGCTGGTCACGAAAAAGATTAGTAAACATCACCACGCGAGCAGATACTGACTGCAACGCCAGTGGCACGACAGCTTCATCCACCTCCAGAATCGAGATTGCCCGTCCATCTCTACGCAAATTCCCATTAGGCAGCGCGCGTATCACCAGCGAACTGGCAATCCCTCCCATTAGATTAGAACCTTCTCTGTTGCGCCACACGCGCAGCCCAGCGTCACCCAAAATTGCGGCAATGAACCCGCTCGTTGTCGTTTTGCCATTGGTACCTGTAACGACCACACTCCCATGTTCCAATTGCGTTGCAAGATGGCCAACTATATCAGGATACACTCGTTGAGCCACAAGACCAACAACGCTCGTACCCCCGCCCAGGTGGAGTCGGCGGCTCAATGCTCCCACCGTCCGACCCCCTACTACCGCCAACCCTGCGCGCAGCGAGGTTCGCCGCCTGGGATGGTAATCGCGGCTCTGACCCTTCTTGCCCCGCTCTGAGCGCGGACCCACACGGGGTATCCTGGCGGATGGCCTCTGTTTTTGCATACTGTTCCTCCAAAGCGGCGCGCCTAAGTACTCTTCTCTAATGAATGCAGCATAGCATGGGAGGTCGAACAGGTCAAGCTACCCAGAACCGGGAATTTTTCAGGTAGAGCGCATCGTTTCATCAAAATAGACAGCGCCCTATTGACAACGTAAGCTATTCTATCCATTGAGACGGAATGCTCATAAATTGGTTACGTCGTGAGTTAAGTGAATAAAACAAGATCAGGTAAAATGCATGACAAAGAAACTTGTAATAGTAGAGTCACCAGCAAAAGCAAAAACCATCGAGAAATTTCTTGGGCGAGATTTTGAAGTCCGCGCCTCAATGGGCCACATCATGGACCTCCCTAAAAAAGGACTCGGAGTAAACACGCGCAAAGACTTTGCGCCGCAATACGAAATAATCGAGAAAAAAGACAAACTCATTGACGACCTGAAAGCAGCATCAAAGAGTGCTGACGAAGTATTTCTCGCCCCAGACCCCGATCGCGAGGGCGAATTTATTGCCTGGTCTCTCAAACAAGCACTGGGACTGCAAAACCCCCATCGCGCCGTCTTCAACGAAATCACCAAAAAAGCTGTACAAGACGCCATCAAAAAACCGCGCGAGATCAACGAAGACCTCTTCAACGCGCAACAGGCCCGCCGCGTCCTTGATCGTCTCGTTGGCTATAAAATCAGCCCGTTGCTCTGGCGGCGTATCCAATCCGGCACCAGCGCGGGCCGCGTCCAGTCGGTCGCGCTCCGGCTCATTTGTGACCGCGAAGCAGAGATTCGTGTCTTTGTGCCGGTAGAATATTGGAGTATCACCGCTACCCTCAGCAAACAGCAGCAACAAGAACTCTTCGAAGCCATTATCATTACGCGCCTCAAAGATATAGCCGTATTCAACAGCCAGGAGAATGTCTCTGAAGGGGAGGAACAGGCTGCGCCTGCATCGTTAAATGGCGCGAAGATACCTGTGACTGAAAAAGGCCGCATTAAAATTTCCTCTAAAGAAGAGGCCGACGCTATCCTAGCTGACTTAAAAGGCGCAACGTACACCGTCTTAAAAGTTGAAGAGAAAGAGCAGCGGCGCCAGCCATA
>CAAGKR010112511.1_pt1 | contig 12288 bp, 9 predicted proteins | sample 2556971 | NCBI WGS metagenome assembly CAAGKR01 (sample SAMEA5207829, study PRJEB30636) | soil metagenome | biome: forest; feature: boreal; material: soil | place: USA | collected 2011-09 | depth 1 m
AAGCTGGCCTCGGCCCGCAAAATTCTCGCTTTTGATGAAGAAGCTTGTCTTCAACAAGCCTACGAAGCAATGCTCAAAGCTTCGCTGGGGTTCGTGTTCAGCCATGGATTCCGTGCAAGAAGTCAGCCAGGGCACCACATCGCCATCATCGATTTTGTGCGTTCGCGCATCGACAAGAAAAATGCCGGTCTGCTGATAGTCTTCGATCATTTGCGCCGGAAGCGCAATACAGCCCTTTATGATGACACCGGATTTGTTTCCCACCATAGATGCTGCGCAAGCTCTCGAATCCGCTGGCGACTACTTAAATGTGATCCGAGTTGACATAGCTGCCAGAAAGGCCCGAAAGCCTTGAATAAGACGCTTTTTGAAATCGATTTTGAAGTGATCACCGACTGTCATGCCGACGCGGGCGTAGCGTCCGCCGCGCGAGCGACTTGGTTCTGACGGGTACTCGGAAGCTATTCCCGTCCAGAAATCCCGATGTAGGCAGTGAGGTCTCGGCGAAGGTCGCTTGAGTTCTCATCTCCTCGAACACCGTTTCTGGACCGCGAGGACGAAGCGCTGAAAGGCGCCCGGATTAGTTTCGCATTTGCAGACAAACACATGAGCTGTGTCGGGCTGCGCGGACTTTTGTTTTAGCCAGGCCGGAAAGTCGTTGGTCAGGCATACTAGAACATCCAAGCCTCTTCACGGGTACGCCAGCAGGTCGGCCAACAGTAATCGAGTCTGGGACTGCAAGCAAGATTTACTTCCTTCCTCGACTCGGTGGACTCGCACCATCGTTACGCCGTCGCGGCTTAATTCTGAAAATCTGTCTTGTTGGCTTTCGTCGCGGGCCGGTCCTGTGGCTCGGACTGACATCGGTCGGAGTAATCACGACTCACGAGGCTGGAATGCAGCGGGAAAGAAAAGCTATTGCCTATGCGCGAGTTTTGACGAACCACAGCCTCAGTGCCCGGATCGGGGAATCGCAGGAAATAACACTGGAATAGAACACACCGTGTTCCTTGCCTGCGGATTTTTCCGGAGTTCGACTGCTCGACTCGCCTGATCTTGCAGCGCTGCCGGGGATTATTTGTTGTTGCGAAGCAGCTTGGCTTTCATCTCCGCTCGCTGAGCTTCCCCCTTCTTGCCAACTCCAGAGTAAGCCGTCGCCAGCTGATCGAAGACATGCGCATTCTTCGGTTGCACTTTCGATAGTGCTTCCAGCGATTCAGCCGCCTCCGCGAAGTTGCCTTTCGCTATCTGCGCGTCTGCCAAGCCGATCTCCGCGTCCACGCTGCCCGGTTGGAGCAACAACGCCGCTTCAAACTGATCTTCAGCGGCTCTAGGGTCTTTCAGGCCCAAGTACACCTGGCCTAGTAGCAAGCGCGCCTGGAACTGTCCGGGCATGAGTTTCAGGCTGGTCTCGAGCGCATCGCGCGCACCCGCCAGATCGTCCGTCTTTTCCAGCGCTTGCCCCTCGTAAAACGAGGCCGTGGCATCATCCGGGTGGACTTCTTTGGCGCTCTTTAGATGTTGGGCCGCCTGAGCATAATTCCCTGTCTGCAACTCCAACTCACCCAGTTGACGCAGTGCTGCGAATGATTTCGGATCGAATGCGAGTACTTTCTCCAGGGTTTTGCCAGCCTCTGCCGTCCGATTGTCTTCCGAAGCGATCATGGCCGCGTGCAGTAGGTTCTGCTCTTCAATCTTGTCCTTCGGATCAGGCAGCAAGGAGTTCGAACCGGCGTCCGTTCCTCCCGCTCCAGCGGAGACGGAATTACTATAATCTCGTTCATTGCTGGTTCGGGACCCTACGCCTTCCTTGGATCCTCCAACTGAGGACTCTCTGGCGTGCAGTTCCGCCAGCATCGCACGCGATTTCTGCACGCGTGCGTCCCGAGGTTTGTACTCGTTACTCGATTCGGCGGCATCGAGTTGCAGATCATAAAGCTCCGGCCGCGGTGCTTCGATAAACTTGAAACCGGCGCTCCGAATTGACCGTAGTGGAGCCCATCCGAAAAGCAAGGGGTAGTCGGTTTCCCCGAACGCAGGGCGGCCGGCTTCATCTTTGCCGGCAAAATAAGGCTTCAACGATTCTCCATCTCGTGTCTGAGGAGCAGGAGCGCCTGCCAATTCCAGCAAAGTTGGCATAATGTCGACGGTACGCACTTGCGCCGTAACGACTGTGCTGGCGCTGAGTTCTCCGGGCAGCTTAACGATCAATGGGACGTGAGTGGTTGAGTCATACAGGAAGATCCCGTGCGTGTCTTCATGGTGCTCTCCCAAACCTTCGCCGTGGTCGCCAACGGCGACGATGATCGAATTCTGGTACTCGCCCCTCCTCTTGAGATAAGCAATGAAGTGCGCCACAGCAGAATCCGCGTATGCGATCTCACCGTCGTACAGGTGGTCCTTGTAAATGTGCGAATAAGGCATTGGGGGTTCGTACGGATCGTGGGGATCGTAGAGGTGTACCCAGACGAAATGTGGGCTGGCAGGATGCCTACTTAGCCATTCTTCCGCGCGCTGCACGACGTCCATTCCGCGGCGTTCGAGACGTCCCCAGCGAGACTTTGTCAGTGAATGCTCCGGAAAGTTATCGTAGAAATCAAACCCGCGCTCGAATCCCGGAGCCAAGGTCTTGCTATCGAGGATTACCGCCCCGATAAAGGCCCCAGTGTGATACGCCTTTGCTTTGAGCAACTCCGCTACGGTCGGATGGGTCGCCGACAACGGCACGCCGAAATCCGTCACCCCATGAGACCCTGGCATCAGTCCAGTGAGAATGCTGGCGTGGGATGTGTTGGTGATTGGGCTAGGCGTGAAAGCTTGGGTGAAGCGCACACCGTCTTTTGCTAACGCGTCCAACCCGGGGGTCGCCACATCGGTATACCCGTAGCAGTGAACGTGGTCCGCTCGAAGAGTATCGATCGTTATAAGGAAGATATCTGGAAGCGGCGTCTTCGTGGGCACGGAGGATGCCGCAGCACACAGAGTAACGAGTACATGCAGTCCGATCAGCGCGCGAAGAGTCTTCACGGGTTTCATCAGCCTAGCACACCTACACCATGCCCACTCGCGATTGGCGAAACGGCGACCAGTCATTCTTTCTGAGATGCTTTGTTTCGCTCATGAGCCGCTTCCGGGCTGCGTCCCAAGTGCTCGTAAACCTCGGCCAGCATGGAATGCAATGCAGAAAATCCAGGCAAGCGCCCCGACGCGATTTCCAGATGCACGGCGGAAGTCTTGAAATCACCCGTCTTCATCAGGCTGAGACCCATCTCATAGTGGGCCCAGGCGGAGTCCGGCTGCAGTTCGATCGCTTTGTGCAGGTATCCGATGGCTTCTGCATATTGCTGCTGCTGAGTCAGTGCGGTACCCATGGCATACTGTGCAAGGTAAGCGCTGGGTTGTGCAGCAATTACCTGCCGCAGCGCGGGAATTGCCTTCTCGGGTCTGCCGTCGTCCAATTCAAGGAGTGCCCCGAGTGTTTTGTTGACCGCAGCAATGACATCTTTCGGATCGCTGCCCTCCGTTGCGGCATTTACGCCGGCGCCCGATTTCTGCAGCCCGACGTATCCTAACGAAGCCAGCTTCTGCATCTCGCTGGAGGTCAATCCTGAGCCAATTGATTTGCCAGGTTCGTTCCCGATGTGGCTATCTAGGGCTTGCAATTGCGAAGCCATGGTTTCAAGGGTCGCCTTTGCACTCTGCGCCAAGTTGTGGATCGCATTCGGATCGACCGACAAATCGTACAGTTCTGGTTTTGGAGCGCGAATGTAGAGATACTTTCCTGCCCGCCATGACTCGAGCACGCTGCATCCGAAACCCTGCTGAGGAAGTTCGCTGCGAGAGTAGGCCGGTTGGTCGGCCTGGGAACTGGCTTGAGCAATTCGCATCAGCGACTGCCCTTGCATCTGCGCGGGAACCGGGATACCGGCTTCCGCTAACACCGTGGGTGCAATGTCCAGAAGGCGTGCGCGGTTCTTGACTTGTTTCCCAGCCATCTGGTCTTTCGGCAGCTTCAGCACGAGTGGCACGTGGGTGGTTTCGTCGTACAGGAAAATACCGTGCGTATCCTCTCCGTGAGCGCCTAGACTCTCTCCCTGGGAGGAGGCGATCACAATCAGAGCGTCTTCATAGAGCGACTGGGTCCGCAGAAAGTTGACCAGATTTCCAACCGCGGCATCCGCAGCGGCGACCGCGCGATCGTACGATGCGCCATAGGCGCCCTGGGGGTCCTGCAGCTGCACCCAAAGAAAGAACGGCCTTTGTTTGTTCCCCACCAGCCACTTCGTGGCGCGCGCAACCGCTTGGCCCCCACGGCGTTCGACCGACTGAAAGCGGCTTTCGCCACGTTGCGACTGGTGAAACCCTGCATCGTACACATCGAAGCCGCGGTCATAATTCTGAAAGGGACCATTTCTGAAATCCAGCAGGATGGATCCCACGAACGCAGCCGTGCGATATCCGGCCGCGTGAAGCAAGTCTGGCAAGTACGGAAGCGTGGCCGCAAGTGGAACCCCGAGTTCGCTTGCGTGATGTGTCTGGGGATAAGTGCCAGTGAGAATGGTCGCGTTGGATGCGACCGAGAGCGGCTCTTGCGCATACGACTGAGTAAAGACAATTCCGTGATGCGCAATACGATCCAGACTCGGGGTAAGGCCGCTCCGCGCGCCCAGAAAGCCCATTCGGTCAGCCCGCGTCGAGTCAAGCGTAATGAGGACGATGTTCGGTTTAGCTGCGGCCCGGGAGTCGACCGAAGAAGCAACGAAGATTAGAATGCCAACAGAGAACCACGAGCCCAAACACCGCAGCATGGATAGAAGTCTAACAATGTTCCGAGGAAGTGTCATAGGCGGAACGAGGTCCTCCGAGGGTTGAGTCTCTGAAGAAAAGTTTCTGGGTACCGTGCATGGGCGTCCTTCTGGTAGCGGTGGCGATGCTGCCTTCCTGCCGGTCCGCGCGCCCGAATTGGCGCGGCGATCGGCGTCTGATCATTCTAGGCATCGACGGCATGGATCCCCAACTCCTGCACCGGTTCATTGCCGAAGGCAAGATGCCCAACTTTGCGAAACTGGAAGCCCAGGGAGACTTTCGCGAACTAACCACCAGCGTTCCTCCACAGAGTCCGGTGGCGTGGTCCAACCTTATTACAGGCATGAATGCGGGCGGCCATGGGATCTTCGATTTCATTCACCGCGACCCCAAGACCATGGCGCTCTATTTCTCGGCCTCGCGGGTCGAAGGACCGAAACACGCGATCCACCTTGGCCGTTGGGCGATTCCGCTCGGAGGTGGCAGCGCCGAACAATTGCGAAAGGGACAGGCATTCTGGCAGATTCTTGATCAACACGGTATCCCGAACACGATTTTTCGGATTCCCTCGAATTTTCCTCCCGTTCCCGCCAAGGGAAGAACTCTCTCAGGTATGGGCACTCCCGATCTGAGGGGAACTTACGGAACGTTTTCCTTTTACACCGATGATCCCACAGCCGCGGTCGGAGCGGTCGAAGGTGGGCAAGTCATCCCCGTGCAGGTTGAAAAGTCTCGTGTGACGGCCAATCTGATTGGGCCCGATAACTCTTTCAGAAAGGGAGCGCCGGCCGCGACCGAACCGTTCTCGGTTGCAGTCGATCCTCTGGAGTCTGTGGCCGAGGTCGCAGTGCAGAGCCAGGAATTTGTGTTGCGCGAGGGAGAGTGGAGCGAGTGGATCCGCGTCGAGTTCCACCTCATTCCGTTCTTCGGAAATGTGAAAGGGATGTGTCGCTTTTATCTCAAGCAGGCGCATCCTCGGTTTCAGTTGTACGTATCACCTGTCAACATCGATCCTGCGGATCCCGCGCTGCCGATCTCGACGCCATCCAGTTATTCGCGTTTCCTTACAGACGAAGCAGGAGAGTTCCACACTCAGGGAATCGCCGAGGATACTAAAGCTCTCTCGGATGGCATACTCGATGACAACGAATATCTGCAGCAGGCCCGAACTGTGCTGGCGGAGCATCGTCGTATCTTCCACGCCGAGTTTCCCAGGTTCGAGCACGGGGTTTTCTTTTTCTATTTTTCTAGTCTTGATCTCAACTCGCACATGTTCTGGCGGTTGATGGATCGCAAGCATCCCGAATACGATGCCACGCTTGCCGGTCAAAACGGAACAGCGATCGCGGAGTTTTATCAGCAAATGGATCAGGTACTGGGGGAAGTGCTGCCCAGACTGGATGATCACACAACTCTGCTCGTTCTTTCCGACCACGGATTTGCCCCCTACTATCGCTCCTTCAACCTGAATACCTGGTTGCTGGACAACGGATACATCAAGCTGAAAAAAGACGCGAAGCTCGATTCTGGCGAACCACTTGCCGGCGTTGACTGGACTCAGACGCGCGCGTACGGTCTCGGACTGAACGGACTTTACCTTAATTTGCAAGGCCGCGAGAGCAATGGAATCGTTGAGCCTGGAACCGCGGCCGACAGCTTAATGGCGGAGATTCGTGCAAAATTGCTCGCCGTGCAAGATCCAAAAACAAAACAGCCCGCAATCACCCGCGTGGACCTTGCCAGCGAAGCCTATCAGGGACCATATGCGAGGTCTGGTCCCGACATGCTCGTCGGATATAACCGCGGCTACAGAGCTGGATGGCAGACGATCTTGGGCGCATTTCCAGCCGAGGAACTTGAGGACAACACCAATCCCTGGAGTGGCGATCACTGCATGGACTACACTCTCGTCCCCGGGATTCTCCTGAGCAACCGCAAGATTGCAGCCCAGGCGCCCGCTCTGACAGACATTGCCCCGACCATTCTGGCGGAGTTTGGAATCGCCAAGCCAAAGGGTATGATTGGACAATCCGTGTTTAATCCCGGTCATGCGACCCACTAATTGTTGTCGCGATAGAGGAGGTCGATGTTCGGCTCCCACAAAGTGAAGCTCGAAGGAGAATTGCTGGATAAAGTGAAGCAGTGCACCGAGGCCTGCGGCTACTCATCGGTGGACGAGTTCGTGGTGCACGCCCTCGAAAAGGAAGTGAACAAAGTGCTACCTCCCGGCGAGGGTGGTTCTACGTCGAAGGAAATTATAAAGAAGCGGCTCCAGGGGCTTGGGTATATCGATTAGTTTGACCTCGCGATTGTGCACGTCTATGGGCTCTCTTGGAGTTAACCTCCCAGCCATAATCGTTGTCGGGATCTCGCTTGTGATCGGTCTGCTGATGGTGGTCGTGTTTCGCTACACCTCCGACCAGAAGGCAATCCACGTTGCTAAGGATCGACTCAAGGCGCACCTGCTGGCGCTCAAACTTTTTCAGGATCAGATTCCCGTAGTCATTCGCTCCTACGGTCGTATTGTGCTGGCGACCGGCCATTATCTCCGGATGGCATTCAAGCCTTTGCTGTTCGTGATTGTTCCTCTGACCCTTCTGATCGTGCAACTCGATCGCTATTTGGGCTCTGTGCCGCTCGAAGCCGGGCACACATTCTTGGTAAAGGTACGGATGGACAATCCTGAGACGCTGAATGAGGTGTCGCTCCAATTGCCGAAGGGGCTGGCGACTACGGCCCCCGCGGTTCACGTTCCGTCCGAAAGCGAAGTTGCTTGGAGAGTTGTGGCGGAAGAAGCTGGAGAATACATGGTCAACGTTCAAGCCTCGGGCCAGACCTTTTCGAAGCGAGTGGTCGTTGGTTCCGGGTTGTCGCGCTTGTCCTCTGTCCGCCTTCGCGGAAAATTCTGGGAGCGAATGTTTGTCTCTGGAGAACCCGCTCTCCCCCCCAACAATCTCATCGAAGCGATCGAAGTGCAGTATCCTTCCCGGAACATAGCTTTCGCTGGCTTCGAATGGAACTGGATCTGGCTGTTCTTTGTTTTGTCGCTGGCGGCAGGTTTCCTGTTCAAGAGTATCCTTGGGATCGAGATATGAAGTGCGGAACAACTTCCCAGGCTGAACGCAGACGCCTTCTTGCATACCTGGCGGTTCTCGGCATCGTTCTGCTCTGTCCCCTGCGCAGCCACGCATACGCCGGGCCGGGAGCGGGTTTCGCCGTCCTCTCTTCTTCCTGGACGCTTTTCGTAGCCTTCCTGTATTCGGTGTACGCCTTTCTTACCTGGCCCTTCCGACAGTTATTTCGTCTGTTGCGGCGACGCAAGACTTACGGAAAAGCAACGATCAAACGCGCCGTCATTCTTGGCTTCGACGGCATGGACCCGGAATTGACGGAACGATTCATCGCCGAAGGCAGGCTACCCAATCTCGCGAAGCTGCGTGAGCAGGGGACCTTCCGGAAATTACGGACAACGTTCCCGCCTATTTCTCCGGTCGCATGGTCCACGTTCATGACGGGTGTAAACCCCGGCAAGCACAACATCTACGATTTTCTCGGCCGTGACCTCAGCAACTACCTTCCCTACCTCTCCTCAGCGGAGATCAAAGGACCGAAGCGGAGTTGGAAAATTGGCAAGTACACCATTCCGCTCGGTGGGCCCAGAATCCGAGGCATGCGCCGCGGAACCCCCTTCTGGCACTGGCTCGGCGAAGCCGGCATTTTCTGTTCCGTGATTCGCGTGCCGGTGACGTTCCCGCCAGAGAAATTTCCCGGAGTTCTGCTTTCCGGCATGTGCGTCCCTGACTTGAAAGGGAGCCAGGGTACTTTCTGTCTGTGCACAACCCGCCACAGCGACGAAAAATTTCGCGAAGGCGGTGTGCGGATTCCGATTGAGCGCGCCGGATCGACTTACACTTCCTACGTCCCCGGCCCCGACGATCCGCTGACGAGTGGGTCCGGCAACGAACTCCGAGTAAGTTTTGAGATTCATCCCGACAACCACCGTCGTCAAGCCCGTTTCAAGGTGAACTCTGAGAGTTTCACATTAAAGGTTGGCGACTACTCACAGTGGATTCCGGTGAAGTTCAAAGCAGGTTTGGGCTTCAGTGCGCATGGAATCTGCCGCTTTTACCTCAAGGAGTTATCGCCCGAGATCGAGGTATACGTGACGCCGGTGAACATCGATCCCGGCAGACCCGATCTACCCATCTCCCACCCCGTGACGTACGCCATCTATCTTGCGAAACTCCTTGGGCCTTATGCCACCTTGGGATTGGCGGAAGATACATGGGCATTGAATGAAGAAGTGCTCGATGATCAAGCCTTCCTCGTGCAGTGTTACGCCAACCATGACGAGCGTGAGCGCATGTTGTTCGACGCGTTGGAGAAGACGCAGCAGGGCCTTTGCGCCTGCGTCTTCGACACGACGGATCGTGTACAGCACATGTTCTGGCGTTACCTCGATGAGGATCATCCCGCCGCTCGCGATGTGCCTCCCGCCCAGCGTCCCACGGTGATCCAGGATCTTTATGCTCGCATGGACGAACTGATCGGTCGCGTCATGCAACAGATCGACAAGGGGACTCTGTTGATGATCGTTTCCGATCACGGCTTTAAGTCGTTTGCTCGCTGCGTCAACCTGAATGCGTGGTTACATCAGAACGGATACCTGGCGCTGAAATCCGGACGAACCGAAAGTGGCGACTGGTTCGAGGACGTGGACTGGTCTCGCACGCGAGCATACACCATGGGCCTGAATGGGCTGTACCTGAATCTCAAAGGACGGGAGCGCGAAGGCATCGTTAAGCCAGGCACCGACGCAGACGCTCTGAAAGACGAATTGCGGCGCAAACTCGACGGACTCGTCGATCCTGCATCAGGCCGCGTCGGCATCACCGGTGTCTTCGATTGCGACTCCGTGTATGCGGGTCCGTACGTGGATAACGCGCCTGACCTAATTGTCGGTTACGGCGACGGCTTCCGCGCCTCGTGGGATTCAGTCATGGGCAAGGTCACCAGTCAGATTTTCGAAGACAACCTGAAGGCGTGGAGCGGCGACCATTGCATTGATCCACGGCTCGTCCCCGGAGTTCTCTTCTGCAATCGCAAGATCAGCGATGAAAAGCCCGCTATTGTTGACGTCGCTCCCACCATTCTGAAACTGTTCGGCTTGGCGCTTCCCGGGCACCTTGATGGAAAACCCTGGACCGTCGCACCGTCCACGACGCCATAACCTCGCCTCGCCGTATTACTATGGTCAAATTGTGATCACCATCGTCTCGGGCTTGCCGCGCTCCGGCACGTCTCTTATGATGCAGATGCTGGCTGCCGGTGGCATGCCTCTGCTCACCGATCTGGAACGTAAGCCGGACATCGACAATCCCCGCGGTTATTTTGAATGGGAGCCGATAAAGCTACTCCCCAAGGAGCCCCATCGCATTGACGAAGCCGAAGGTAAAGCGGTGAAAGTCATTTCTCAGCTTCTGCTTTCGATTCCCAAAGGCAGGTCTTACAAGCTGATTTTCACGGAGCGCCCACTGCTCGAGGTGCTCGCCTCGCAAGATGAAATGCTGAAGCGCCGCGGATCACTCGAGCTGGTGGATCCCGCGCTCCTGACTTCCGCCTTTCGCGATCACATGAGAGAAGTCATTGCCTGGCTCGAGAACAGGACGGACATCCCGGTTTGCCGCGTGGGATACAGGAAAGTGCTGAGTGACCCAACGGGTTCCGCAAAGATGGTCCGCGATTTCCTGGATCTTCACTTGAATGTGGAAGCGATGGCCCTTGAGGTGGATCCTTCGCTGTACCGCAGTCGCCGCTCCTGAGCTCGCTGGAGTGAATTCGTAATCGTAGTAGACAGCTATGACGACTTCCTCGCCGGTTCGGAAACACGCGGGTGCTAGCGCCAGAATGACCAACCACCTTCCCGAGCCTTCGGTTACCGAACGACTGACGATTTCATGCTGCAAGCATCCCAAGACGATTTTCACTCCGAAGCGGGCGATGCTTTAGTTGCTTGACGCCGTATCCCGAGGGATGGCACAAGGCCAATGCAACCGCAAGCAGAAAGCGATTGCATCAGGAGCTTCGAATGGGTGGACAGGGAATGGAACGTCGGGAAAAACCTCCGCATCATCGGCATCGCGTCCGTGCGGCCACCTTTCCTGGGTTCCATCAATGGGCGTTCGCATGCGCTCATCATCAAAACGCTTCTTCATGAGAAGCTTCCCGAGGCGGTGCAGTTTTCTCGGACGATTGCTGAGTGCATTTGGGCAGCGGTATTGCTTGCAGAAGAGTTGCTACTTCGCATCCTTCCGAACTGTCGCCTCAGCTCCGATCAGACCATACTCGTCCTCGATGACATAGGAACAGATGCGAAACGAATCGCAATCTACTTCGGAAAGGCGGGCCAGATATTCCGCCGCCAGCTGTGCGGGTACGATATCGATCATAAACTGCCATTCTGGGTGCACTTCGGGAAGTGCAAAGACCAGATCGCCTACATCTGGCGAAAGATTCTGGCCAATCAAGACCACTGAGGTCCCCAGACGTCTGAGATCGCGCACCACGGAGAGGTCTTGCTCTCGGCTCCGTTGCCCATCAATCCACATCGCGAAACGGCTTCCCTCCACGACCATCTCCTGCGGACCGTGTCTGAAACTGCCAGTCCCCAATGCGGTCGCTTCCGATTTGGCTCCTTCCTCCCACAAAAGCCGGGCCTCGTGACAACTCCCCAAACTGCCGCCTCGAGCCAGAAAATGGACCAGCTTGCCGGGCGCAAACCAGTGGCTGCCGGCAATCTGCTCCTGCCACTCCGGAATCCTCTGTCCTGTCTCGGCGGCCGCGCAGCGCAGCGAAGCAGCGAGCTTATCGTCAAACGAATCGACTGCCACGCAAGCAAGAACCGCCGCCGCAACGGCCAGAGTGGAATAGGTGTTTACCGAGATCGCGTGGTCGCGCAAGGCTGGAACGAGGATCGGGAACTGCGTTTCCCGCGCGAGCACTCCGTCTGCCGAATTGGTGATGCCAATGACCTTTGCTCCGCCCTCGCGAGCTTTCGCCGCCAGGCTCACAATTTCCGCGCTACGGCCGCTGCGGGAGATGTCGATGATCACGGATTCCGCTGGAAATGTTGCAAACTGCACCAGTTCTCCAGCGTCTTGCATATACACGGGTCTGCCGGCACTGGGAAAAATTGCGCCTGCCCCGAAGGCCGCATGCCAACTGCTGCCTATTCCGTTCAGATACACATGGCGAGCTTTTCGGATCGCGTCGGCCGCAGCTTGCAATCCACGCCGACCAGCGCCAGTAAGGTAGTCAAACGTCCGGTCCAACTCTTGTGGTTGCCGCAGTATGTCTTGAAGAAAGTGAGTCATTCACAACCTTGCGAAAAATACCGCTCGAAAGTTCAGTTGATCTAGGGAAGCTCTGATTAAGTTTCGGCAAAAAGCATAAACCACAGGGTACACGGGGGTGCACGGAGGG
>CAAGKR010200028.1_pt1 | contig 12286 bp, 8 predicted proteins | sample 2556971 | NCBI WGS metagenome assembly CAAGKR01 (sample SAMEA5207829, study PRJEB30636) | soil metagenome | biome: forest; feature: boreal; material: soil | place: USA | collected 2011-09 | depth 1 m
ACCGACTTTGCAAACGCCCTGATGCTGGGCTATGACGCCCCCGGGCTGAATGGCACCGAAAAGTGAAACTATACGAGGGGAACCGCGTTCGGCGTGGACAGGGACGATTTGTACGCGGAGATCCGGGAGAACCGGTATTTCGTGGTCCTGATGGCCTATGACTTCCAGGTCCTGTGGAAGCAGAGGAGGCACAAGCTCCTCTGGGAGACGCGTTTCAGCATCAGCGCGCATCGCAATCAATTCGACAAGGCCCTCCCGGTGATGGCGCAGTACGCCTCGCGGTATTTCGGCCAGGCCAGCGACGGGCTGCTGAGGATGCGGGTCCCGGAGGGAAATGTCGAGGTTCATGAGCCGACGCTCATCGAATTCCTTCCTGAACCCAAAAAATGAATACGCCGCATTTCTCCAGGGTGAAGGCGTGGCTCCTTGCCGGCGGCGCCGTGCTGCTGGCCGCCCGGCCCGCCGCCCGTGCCGAGGATGGCGTCGAGGGGGTCACGGCCGTGGCGTCAAAGGTGAGCAGGGACTACATTCGCGAGAAACTGCCCGACGGCACTTTCCAGCCCGAATTTTATGCGTTTGGCGAGGGAGGGAAATGGGCCGGTGAAATAAGCGACGCGACGATCGACACGCTCCATTTCACGGACGTGGCGAGGGTCATAGCCGCCCCGCTGGCGGGCCAGGAGTATCTTCCCGCGAGGGATCCGAACAAGACCAGGCTCCTCATCATGGTCTACTGGGGAACAACCGCGGTTCCCGAACCGATTTCGAACTCGGTCGCATACCAGCAATTCGAGCGAATCGCTAATATCTTTGCCGCTGCCTCGGCCGCGGGCGGAGCTCCCACGAGCAAGGGCTACCACTCCGTGGGCGGCGGCTCAGCCAGCGGAATGCTTCCCTATCAAATCGCCGAGTATTCAGCCGCGCTGACAATGCTCAACGTAACGAATCAGCAGCGCACCATAGTCGATTTCAGGAATGCCAACATGCTCGGTTACGACTCCGAAGGGGTGATCGGAACCGAGCACGGGAACTACGTGAGGGGAACGGCGCTCGGGACGTACAGGGACGACTTGGTTTCGGAAATCGAGGGGAACCGCTATTTCGTCGTGTTGATGGCCTACGATTTCCAGCTCCTGTGGAAGCAGAAGCAGCACAAGCTGCTTTGGGAGACGCGCTTCAGCATAGATGAACGCCGCAACCAGTTCGACAAGGCGCTCCCTGAGATGGCGAAGTATGCCTCACGGTATTTCGGCCAGCCCAGCAACGGGCTGATGAGGATGCGTATCCCGGAGGGCAGTGTTGAGGTGCATGAGCCGACGCTGATTGAGTTCCTGGCTGAGCCAAAGAAATGAGCGGACCGGACTGGCTCCAGAAAAATGCGTGGCTGCTGGCAGGCGGCGCCATGCTTTTGGTCGCACGGCCGGCTTTGCGCGCGGCTGAATCCCTCAAGGGCGTCACGGCCGTGGCGTCAAAGGCGAGCAGCGACTATGTCCGAGCCAAGTTGCCCGACGGCTCGTTCCAGCCTGAATATTACGCGTTTGGCGAGGGAGGGAAATGGGCCGGCGAGCTAAATGACGCGACGGCCGACAAGCTCCACTTCACGGACGTGGCGCGGGTCATCGCGGAGCCGTTGGCGGGCCAGAAATATCTCCCGGCACGGGACCCCAGGAACACCAGGCTCCTCATAATGGTTTACTGGGGAACAACCGCTGTTCCCGGGCCGACTTCCGACTCGATGGCATACAGCAATTTCAGCATGGCGCAGGCCGACCTCAGGCGCGCAATGAACAAGATGAATCCGGAGCCGCCAAAGATGCAGAACGCCATGATGGCTGAGATGTCGGCCGCGACGTGGCAGCTCAACATGGAGAACCGCGGGCGTGATCTCATCGATTTCAAAAACGCCTCGATGCTGGGATACGATTCCGAGGGAGTGATAGGGACGGATTACGGCCTCGAACTGAGAAGGACCCCGCAGAAGTACCGACGGGATGAATTGATCGCGGAGATCGAGGAGAACCGGTATTTCGTCGTGCTGATGGCCTACGATTTCCAGCTCCTGTGGAAGCAGAAGCAGCGCAAGCTGCTTTGGGAGACGCGATTCAGCATCACAGAGCGCAACAATCAATTCGACAATGCGCTGCCGGCGATGGCGCAATACGCCTCGCAGTTTTTTGGCAGGGACAGTCACGGCCTGCTGCGGGCGGAAATACCCGATGGGCATGTCGACGTGCGCGAGCCGACTGTCATTGAGTTTTTTTCCGAGCCCAGGAAATGATGCTGCAGTCCCCCCTCGGGCCAGGAGCTCCCGAAATGGCGCAGATGCCGGGCTGCGGTCATGGATTTCCGATGGCGCACTTTCCGGGGGCCAGACGTCTTGGGAACATACACCCAATTTGAACCCGGAGCGCCGGGTGAACATTGCTGCAGTTACCCAATACATCGCAAAGTGCCAGTAAATGCCGCCAGCATCAATAACTTAATCTATTTATAGACAATATATTAGCTTATCATCTGGAGACTTGGCATGCCATGAGCAATATTTGGAGTCATCCAAATAAACCTGGACCGCGCATCCAAGTGCGGGCCCCCACCCCACCGCCGGCAGGCGGATGATTCCAGGTCGACCCAATTCTTGAATTAAAGACCAAATGCCTACCTCACGAAGCCTACGAACAGGCGCCTTCCTGGTGCTGGGTTATGGTGCGTCGTTCATCCCGCAATCAGCCGCGTCAAGGGACCCGATTGGCCAGATCACAGCCGTGTTCTCGGATGTGAGCGACGACTATGTTCGAACGAGACTGCCGGATGGTTCGTTCCAGACGGAGAGTTATGCATTTGGGAATGGTGGCTACTACCGCGCGCCCGTCAGCGATGAGACGATCGACAATGAGACCTTCATGGACATCGCGCGAACCCTCGCGGGGCCGCTTGCGGTCCAGAACTTCGTGCCGACCAAGGATCCCAAGAAGGCTACGCTGCTGATCATGGTCTACTGGGGAATGACCAGCGGAACGAATGACCCCACATCGTCCAATTACCAGTTCAGCATCTACAGCCACACCCGCTCCGGCCTTGGCGGGGTGGGCATGTCATTCGATCATTGGGGACCCGTCAGCTTCGAAGGAGGCCTTGTCGACAACCAGAACGCCGGGATTCTGGGGTACGGAACGGAGCTCATGTGGGACAATTCCAGGATAGGATTGATTCACAACATCAGGCGCGAGGACCTCATCGATGACATCGAGCACAACCGGTATTTTGTCGTCCTGATGGCCTACGACTTCCAGATGCTCTGGAGGCAGAAGAAGCACAAACAGCTTTGGGAGACGCGCTACAGTATCCGCCAACAGGGCAATGACTTCGAAAGGATCCTGCCGGCAGTTACGGAATATGCCTCCCAGTTTTTCGGCGAGGGCACCCATGGGCGCCTGATCCGCGAGGCGCTTCCGGAGGGAAAGGTCGAGGTGGGTGTCCCGAAGTCACTCGGCGTTGACCTGAAGGAAGGCGCTCCAATCTCCGAGACCACGCTCATCGCGGACCCTGGCATCCTTTCCGCAAGGTCAGCCGACGGTTCGCCGGATATGTCGGCATTGCCGGCGGAGCTCGCCGCGCGTGTCGCGGCCTATCAGCGCGAGCGAATGGCCCTCCAGGCCTCCCTCGCCGCCAAGATCAAGGCGCAGGCGCCTGGCGATGGGACCCGCCACGCAATCGACGCCTTCAACGCCGAGAACTCCGTCAGGATAGCGGCGCTCAACCGGGAAGCGGAAAGCATCCGCGGGGAGCTCGCCAAGTTCGCGGCCGCCAACTCACAACCGGCCGCCGGCCAGTCGGTCGACACCCTCGTGCGGCAGTTCAACGACAGTGTCAGGGAGATTGAAATGGAAGGGCCCGCATTTTCCCACCCCTGAACGCTCCTGAGGTGACACCCCAAGCTGATACTCAGCCCCACGCAATGTGACCCAGCGATTCTGGCGCCCTTCGATGCTGGTGATTCTCACCGGGGCTCTCCTCGTGGCCATCTTCGCCGCGATGGTGGTGCGCTTTCGCTCCAAGCTTCGGGAGGAAATCCGCCTGACGATCATCAATCGCGACGCCACCGTTCTGTTGCCGGTGGCCCAGCGGCAGCTGTCCCAGAGAACCACGGTGTCAGCGGGGCCATCGGACCTGCTCGCCGCCGTGCTGGAGAGCGCCCAGCAGGAAAACATGCTGGCGGTGGCGATTTTCGATGAAAAAGGCCACATCCTGCGCTTTGCGCCCGACTCGCTGATTTTTGCGGAGCTTCCGATCGACGACTACCTGCGCCTGCTCAAGTTCGAGCCGATCAGCCGCTTTTACCCGGAATTCCCCCTCAACCGCTATTTCGCGGGGATGTCAGGCTCCGCCACCCAGCAGCCGACGCCCGTGCTCGAGGTGCTGCTGCCGCTGCACGGCCAGGACCCGGAAAAGATCGTCGGCTTCGCGCAATACTATATCTACGCCAGCTCGCTCGCCAGGGAACTCACCCTGATCGATCAGCGCATCAACCGCCAGACGATTGCCACGCTCGGCATCGGCGGCGCGCTCATCGCGGCCGTCGTCGCGGTCGCCTACCTGGGCCTCAGCAGGGCACAGCAGGTCATAGTGGAGCGCAGCGGGCGGCTCGTGCGGGCGAATATTGAGCTTACGCTTGCGGCAAAGGCGTCCGCGCTCGGGCAAATCACCTCCCACCTGATCCACGGCCTGCAAGGCCCGGTCGCCAGCCTGCGCGGCGTCGTGGCCGGCCGCGACCCGGCCTCGAGGGCGGCTTCCGACTGGAAGACCGTGGGCGAATACACGGAACGCATGCAGGAGATCATCCAGGACACGGTGGCCCTCCTCGGCGACTCGGACTCGCGCACATCCTTTGATGTCACCGGGAACGAGCTTGCCGCCATCGTCCGCCAGCGCAATTCGGCGGCCGCGGAGAAGAAGGGCGTCTCCCTGAGCGTCAGCGGCGGATTCGAGCACAGCCTGGACAGCCATCGCGGGGGCGTGCTCTGCCTCATCACGAGCAATCTCGTGCAGAACGCGATCGACGCGACGGCCGCAGGCCGGCGCGTTGCTGTTGCCTTTCGCAACGGTGGCGAAATCGCGACGGTCTCGGTTTCCGACGAGGGCCACGGCATCCCGGATGAATTCCGGACGCATCTCTTCGAGCCGGGCCGCAGCGGCAGGCCGGGGGGCACCGGCCTGGGCCTCGCGATCAGCCAGCTGCTTGCCCGGCAGATCGGGGCCACCCTGGCGCTGGATTCCACCGGGCCGGACGGAACCACGTTTTGCCTCACTTTACCGCTCGCCGCCGGCTGACGGAGCCGGTATTCACTATCCCTCATTTTTTTGAAACATCGTCTGCCAATACAGTACCCAACAAGAGCCATATGAAAATTTCACGCCCCCTGAGAATGTCGGCCCTCTCCCTGCTGGTTTGCGTGGCGCCATTCGCGGCAGCCTTTCTGTCGGCCCCGATGGCCCGCGCCCAGAGTGTCTACACGACGCCCTACACGTTCACCACCCTGGCTGGAATCCCGTACGTTCCCGGCGCCACGGACGGGACGGGAGCCGCAGCGCAATTCTCTTTTCCCGGCTACACTGCGCTGGATGCCAGCGGGAACCTCTACGTGGCGGACCAGGGAAGCGACACCATCCGGAAGGTCACGCCATCCGGCGTCGTGACGACCCTGGCGGGCGCCAGCGGGATCGTCGGCAGCGCGAACGGGACCGGATCCGCCGCGCGGTTCAACGGTCCCCTCGGAATTGCGGTTGACGGAAGCGGCAACGTGTATGTCGCGGACACGGGAAACGACACGATCCGCATGATCACGCCGGCCGGCGTCGTGACCACCCTGGCGGGCACCCCGCTGGCTTCAGGGAGCGGCGACGGCACCGGGGCCGCCGCCCAGTTCGCCAATCCGGCGGGCATCGCGGTTGACGGGAGCGGCAACATATATGTCGCGGACGAATTGAACGACACGATCCGCAAGGTCACGTCGGCGGGCGTCGTGACCACCTTCGCGGGAACCGCGGGCTCCGCCGGCATAGCAGACGGAACCGGCGCCAATGCGAAGTTCAGGGCGCCCTATGGCGTCGCGCTGGATTCGGCTGGCAACCTGTACGTCGCGGATGCGGGGAACAACACGATCCGCAAAATCACCTCGGCCGCGGTCGTGACCACCTTGGCGGGCAACGCCGGGGTTACCGGCAGCACGGACGGGACCGGCTCCGCCGCGCTGTTCTACGTGCCGATCGGTGTCGCCGTGGACGGAAGCGGCAATGTGTATGTTTCGGACTACGACAATAATACGATCCGAAAGGTGACGTCCGGCGGCGTGGTGACGACCCTGGCGGGCACCGTGAAGGTAGTCGGATTCGTGGACGGGACGGGAACTGCGGCAAAGTTCACGAATCCCGTGGGCGTCTCGGTGGACGGCGCCGGCAACGTCTACGTCGGGGAAAGCGGCGACGACTTGATTCGCAAGATCGACTCGGGGGGCACCGTGACGACCTTGGCGGGCTTCGCGGGCGGGGGCGATGCCAACGGGACCGGCTCGGCTGCGCGATTCAATATTCCGACTGGGATAACAGTGGACGGAAGCGGCAACCTCTATGTTGCGGACGAATTCAACGACCTGATTCGAAAGATCACTCCCGGCGGCGCCGTGACCACCTTGGCGGGCACGCCCGGCTCTCCCGGGAGCTCGGACGGAACGGGTTCGGCAGCGCTGTTTTACTCCCCGTTTGGGATAGCGGTCGACGGCGCCGGCAATGTGTACGTCACAGACGCCAACAATGACACGATCCGGAAGATCACGCCATCGGGAGCCGTGAGCACGCTGGCGGGCTCCACGGGGAAACCCGGAAGCACCAATGGGACGGGCTCCGCCGCGCTGTTCAACGACCCGGTCGGAATCGCCGTCGATGGCAATGGCAACGTGTACGTCTCGGAGCAGGGAAACTTCGACATTCGCATGATCACCCCGGCGGGAGCTGTGACCACGCTCGCCGGCACCGCAGGGGCCAAGGGGTTCCAGGACGGGACGGGACCCGCGGCGCAGTTCAACCTGCCTGCAGGGCTCGCGGTCGACGGGAACGGCAACGTGTATGTCGCCGACTACACCAACAGCGCGATTCGCAAGATCACGCCGGCCGGCGTCGTGACCACCATTGCTGGCCAGGCAACCGCACCAGGCAGCGCGGATGGCACGGGGACCGCGGCGCAATTCTACCAGCCGACCGGCGTCGCCGTGGACGGCGCGGGCAACGTTTATGTTTGCGAGCAGACAAACGACACCGTCCGCAGGATCACCCCGGCCGGAGTGGTTACCACCCTGGCTGGCTCGCCAAAGGTTTTCGGCAGCGCCAATGGCACGGGAGCCGCTGCCCGGTTTACCGCGCCGGACGGCATTGCGGTGGACAGCCTCGGCAACCTGTATGTCGCGGACACCGGCAACGACACGATTCGGAAGGGCACCCTTTCCGGGGCCCCGCAGATCGAGACCCAGCCATCCGACCAATACGTCGCCGTGGGTGGGACCGCGACCTTCTCGGTCGCGGCCTCGGGGTCCACAGCGCTTTCCTACCAGTGGAGACTGAATGGCGCCGCAATTCCCGGCGCGACTGGCGCGTCGTACACCGTCTTGAACGCCCAGGCTTCCAGCGCGGGCGCATACACGGTGACGGTCACTGACAGCGACGGCTCGACCACGAGCACTGCGGGACACCTGTACGTGAACACAGGCTCGACGAATGCGCGGCTGATCAATATCGCCACCCGGGCCCAGGTCGGGACCGGAGCGAATATCCTGATCCCCGGCTTCGTCATTGCCGGCGGCGGCACCGAGACACTCCTGATCCGCGGCGACGGGCCCGCCCTGACCCAGTTCGGCGTGGCCGGCGCCCTGGCGCAGCCCAGCCTGAGCCTGTTTGACAGCACGGGAAAGCTGATCGCCACAAACACGGGCTGGACCACAAGCACCAACCCGGCCCAGATCACCAGCGTTGCCTCGCAGGTGGGCGCCTTTGCCTTCGCCGCTGGAAGCGCCGACTGCGCGCTCATAGCCAACCTGCCCGCCGGCGCATATACCGTGCAGATTTCCGGCGTGAGCAACTCCACGGGAGTCGCGCTTGCCGAGGTCTACGAGGTATCCTCGAGCGGAACCAGCCTGATCAATATCGCCACACGTGCCCAGGTCGGCACCGGCGGGAACATCCTGATCCCCGGCTTTGTCATCGGCGGCAGCGGCACCGAGGAATTGCTCGTGCGTGCGGACGGGCCCGCCTTGACCCAGTTCGGCGTGGGCGGCGCCCTTGCGCAGCCCAGCCTGAGCTTGTTTGACAGCACGGGAAAGGTGATCGCCACGAACACGGTCTGGGGCACCGACACCAGCCCGACGCCGGCCCAGATCGCCGGCATCGCGAGCTCCGTGGGCGCCTTTGCGCTCACACTGGGCAGCGCTGACAGCGTGCTTGTCGCCGACCTCGCGCCCGGAGCCTACACGATCCAGGTGTCCGGCGTTAGCAGCACGACCGGCGTCGCCTTGGCGGAGATCTACGTCGTGCCTTAAGAAATCGCCGGACCCTGGAGCATTCCCGGGACCCGGGCGCAGTCCTGGGAATCCATCAGGCGCTCGCCGGCTGAGCCGGATGGTGGTTGCTCCGTGGCCGCCCCGCCCAATCCTCAGGCGGCGTGACCAGCATCGAGCTTCTCGTCATCCTGCTGTTGCTTGCGATGGCCGTTCCCGACGCCTGCTCCTGGCTGGGCAGGCCGGCGCTGGCATATCCGGCGTTCGCGTGCTTCGGCAGATTCGCTGCTCAAGCAGTCGCAGGCTCCCGTCATGGCGGCATGGCTTCTCATGACGGGACTTCTGGTCACATTGACTGCCCTGGTTCTGCTGGCCGCCCGGACCGGAGAGGAGGAGGCGCAATGACCCGGCGACCCGCGCCCGGGGATCGAGGCGGCGCCGGGCCACGCCGCTGCCGGGTCCCGCCGGTCGTCCGCGTATTCCGGGGGCGTCCCGCCGCATGACTTCCCGCGGCCCAAAGGCGCCCTCGGGAAACGTCCTGGTGCGGATCCTCCGCCTCATGGGGCCCGGCGTGATCACGGGCGCCGCCGACGACGATCCGTCGGGCATTGCCACCTACTCGATCGCAGGGGCGCAGCTGGGAACGAGCCTGCTGTGGACCTCCGTTGTCACGTGGCCGCTCATGGCGGCGGTGCAGATGATGTGCGCGCGTATCGGCATGGTAACCGGGGAGGGGCTGGCAAGCGGGTTGCGCAAGAAGATCCCGCGCTGGATCTGCATTGGCTTCGTGCTCGCGCTCCTCGCCGCGAACACGATCAACGTCGGGGCGGACCTGGCCGGCATGGCCGATGCGGCGGAACTCCTGACGGGGTTGAATTCCCACGTCTTTGTGGTCGTATTCGGCGTCGCCATCGCGGTCGTCACCGTGAAATTTCGGTACCACCAGATCGCGCAGATCCTCAAGTGGCTCGTCATCAGCCTTGGGGCCTACGTCCTCACGGCCTTCCTCTCCCATCCCGACTGGGCCGGTGTCCTCCATGATACCCTGGTGCCGCGCTGGCCGGCTGACCGCGAAACCTGGGGCATGATCGTCGCCATCCTTGGGACGACCATCAGCCCCTACCTGTTCTTCTGGCAGGCGGCCCAGGAGGTGGAGGAGGAGAAGGCGAAGGGCAGGCGCATGATCGTCAAGCGCTACGGAGCGACAAAAAATGAGATCCTGAACCGCAAGATCGATGTCGGGATGGGGACTTTCTTCTCCAATCTCGTGATGTTCTTTGTCATCCTCTGCTGCGCAGCCACCCTCCACCGGCATGGCGTCACGCAAATCACCTCGACCAAGGATGCCGCGGAGGCGTTGAAGCCCCTTGCCGGGCGGTTTGCCACGCTCCTCTTCACCCTCGGCCTGATCGGCGTCGGCTGCCTCGCCATTCCCACCCTCGCCGGCTCCGCGGCGTATGCGATTGCCGAGACCTTTGACTGGTCCGAGGGACTCGACGAGCCCTATGCGGGCGCCCGCGAGTTTTACGTCGTCCTCGTTGCCTCGATCGCCTGCGGGATCGTCATGAACTTCCTGGGGCTGTCGCCGATCAGGACGCTGTACTGGACGGCCGTGATCAACGGCCTCCTGGCCCCGTTTCTCCTGGTCGGGATCTACCTCGTCGCGACGGACGCCAAGCTCATGAAGCGGCAGCGGGGCTCAGGCCTGGGGCGCGCAGTCGTGCTGCTGACCATCATCGCCATGTTCGGCGCCGGCGTCGCGTTGTTCGTGGTCTAGGCGCGCCGAATCGCGCCTTAAGGCAATCGGTCGACGGTCCTCAGTGACTCTTCCCAGAGGCGGTCGGCGTTCCCTGGATCAAGGGCGTAGGGCGCCACTCCGCCCATGTCCAGGGAGCGGCGGGTGACAGGCGCGGCCTCGTTGCAATCCACAAAATAGCGCCCCCCCACGCGTTCAAGCAGCGGAGAGGTCGCCAGCAGGACCGACGTGGCGGCACCCTGCTCGGGCGTCTTTCGCCGCTCCGGCGGGGTCTTCATGCCGCCGACATGGCGCTGGAGATTGGTCGCGATCGCCCCGGGCATCAGGGAATTGGCGGTGATGCCGTCGCCGGCCCATCGCAGGGTGGCCCCGACGGCAAAAAGCACGTTCGCCGTCTTGGATTGCCCATATGCCAGCAGCGGGTCGTAGGGGCGGAAGACAAAATGGATATCGTCGAATACGACCGGCGAAATCTGGTGCGCGCTGGAACTGACGGAGACGATTCGCGCGGCGCCGTCCGCGGCCAGGGCCTTGCGCAGCCGAAGGGCCAGGGCAAAATGCCCCAAATGGTTGGTGGCGAATTGCATCTCCCAGCCCTCCTGCGTGCGCTGCTCGGGCAAAGCCATTACCCCGGCATTGTTGACCAGCACGTGCAGCGGCCCGTCCCAGCCGGCGGCGAAGGCGGCGATCGACGCCTGGCTCGACAGGTCCAGGCTTGCGACGTGGAGGTTCCGGTTTCCGGTGGAGGCGGCTATCTCGGCGGCAACCCGCGACCCGGCCTCTGTGTTGCGCACGGCCAGCGTGACGTCGGCACCGGTCCGGGCCAGGGCCCGCGCCGTCTCCACGCCGATGCCCGAGGCCGCGCCCGTGACGACCACCCGCCTGCCGGCGAGATTTATCCCGCCGGCCACCTCGGCGGCCGTGGACCGGAAGCCGAACGGTGTCGTGATGCGCGCCATCACCGGCTCCTATGTCCGATTCGCGGAAATGGCGAACACTGCGTCGCGAGGCGCCCTTCACACGCACAAATTGACCGAACGCCTTCCCGACGGTATTGATGAAGGCATACCCCATGCCGAACCCGAACGCCGAGAAGCCCCGCACGCTGCTGCAGACGATTGCCCGCCGCGTGATGCTTGAGCGCGGGCTCGCGCCCGATTTTGCACCGGCGGCGCTGGCAGAGCTCAACGCCATCCACGGGGCTGCCGTGGGAACCGCGGCGTCGACCCGGGATATGAGAGGCCTCCCGTGGTGCTCGATCGACAACGACGACTCGCGCGACCTGGACCAACTCTCGGTCGCGGAGGCGATGGCAGGGGGCTCCGTGAAGCTGATGGTGGCCATTGCCGAGGTGGGCGCGCTGGTCAGGAAGGGCTCAGCCCTCGATGATCACGCCCGGAAAAACACCACCTCCGTCTACACGGCGGGGGGGATATTCCCGATGCTGCCCGAGAAGCTCTCGACGGACCTCACATCGCTCGGATTCGGCTCAGACCGCGTCGCCATCGTCATCGAGATGGTCCTGGCCCGGGATGGCACGCTGGCGCAGTCGGACATCTACGAGGCGAATGTGCGAAACCGGGCCAAGCTTGCCTATGACAGCGTGGCCGCATGGCTGGATGGCACCGGGCCGATGCCCAAGGCGCTCGGCGCCGTCCCCAGCCTCGACGAAAACATCCGGCTTCAGCACCGAACGGCGCAGCGGCTGAGGGAGCTCCGGCACCGGCGCGGCGCGCTGTCCCTCCAGACTGTACAGGCGCGCCCCGTATTCGATGGGGAGATGCTCCAGGACCTCAAGGCCGACGAAAGCAACGTGGCCAAGAACCTCATAGAGGAACTGATGGTTGCCTCAAACGGCGTGACCGCCCGTTACCTCGAGGCGAGGAAGTTCCCGGCAATACGCCGCGTGGTCCGCACTCCCCAGAAATGGGACCGGATCGTCGAGCTCGCAGCGGAACGCGGCGCAACGCTGCCCGGGAAGCCCGACGGC
>CAAGKR010323258.1_pt1 | contig 12286 bp, 6 predicted proteins | sample 2556971 | NCBI WGS metagenome assembly CAAGKR01 (sample SAMEA5207829, study PRJEB30636) | soil metagenome | biome: forest; feature: boreal; material: soil | place: USA | collected 2011-09 | depth 1 m
ATCGAGTCGAGCGCAGATGCTTACCTCGCCGCCGAAACGTGAGGGTGTAATCCCGTGTTTTATCGCGTTTTCGACCAACGGTTGGACGAGCAGCGAGGGCAAACGTTTGGAAAGCAACTCTTCGGGCACGTCGATAGACACCCGCAACCGTTCCTCGAAGCGCGCGCTCTCGATGTCCAGATACGAGGCGATGAGTTTCAGTTCTTCTCCCAGGGTAACGAACTCGCCTTCGGTGCGCAGCACGGCGCGCAGCAGGGTCGTCAGCTTCATCAGCGTTTCAAGCGCACGGTCAGGCGCGGTTTTGACCAGATAGCCAATCGTGGTTAGGGCGTTGAACAGAAAGTGGGGATTGACCTGGGCCCGCAACGCGCGCAGTTGTGCTTCAGTCGCCAGCTTGTTGATTTCCTGCTCGCGCAGGTTCTGCTCACACCGTTCGTGCGTGACGCGTAAGGCGTCAATTCGCCGCGCGACTGAAACAGCCACCGAACAGAGCATCGCAATATCATCGGAAAGAAGACGACGTCCGCCGGCCAGCTTGCCAATATTGAACTGGTAGTATGGTGGTTCGGCGGTAGGCACAAAGACCAGCGCACTCTTTCTCCCCGAACCTTCCAATAGCGTCACATAATCATCGCTTAAAGGCTCTGTGAGCGGCCCGTCCTGCGAAATAAGCCTAATGCCGGGAACTTCACCTGCGCTCACTTTGAGGGGATCGCTGTCGAGTGCCTCTGGTGATTTCTCCAGGTCCGCGTCATCGGTTGGGCCGAGTTCCGACCAGGTGATTTCATGCGCCGAGAGCGCCGGCGCAAGTATCGAACACACTTCATCCAAAATATCCCGTGGACCTTCATGTTGGGTCAGGAGTTGCGCTACATCAGCTCGTAACTTGCCGTAGTCAGCTCGGCGAAGGACCACACCGTCTACAAACCACGTCGTTGCCCGACGTAAACCGGGATAGAGCAGAGCGGTGATGACCCAAAGACCAACCAGCACGCCAACTGAGCGGGACTCACTCCATCGGTGGCCCGGCAGGAGTTGAGAAGCGACCCCAAGATATAAACCAAACGCCACTGCTACTAAGCTGAGCAGGGCCAGCGCCCGCTTCAAAAAGATGTCGGCAAAAGCAAAGCGATAATCCTCGTAAAGAATCGCCAGCGCGAGTGGCAGCGAAGCATGGTGTCCGCTTAATTCCGTGTACCATGTGTCTGCGCCTCCGCCGCGATGATGACCCAGGTGCAGGGCCGATACGGCGAAGACCGCCAATGCGCTGGCCCAGATCGCCTTCTTCCAGCCTTCCTGCCGACGGGTTGAAAGAAACAGCGCCACGAGCAACACCACGTAACCGAAGGTCAATAGCCTTAGCGCCCAGAGCGAAGGGCTCGTACCGATCACGAGAGCGTCGTAGAAATGCAGAGCGCCGGCAATCGCGCTCAGAGCGTAGGCGGAGATAGAGATCGCTCGCGATATCTTGCTGTTGGTTTGACCAAGCCTGTTCAGCAGCACTGACTGCACGACAACGGCGGGCAGGAAGCCAAGGGCGGTTAAGGAGATCGCGGAGAGTATCGGAGAGGTATTCGCAAAACCAACTCCTCGCATCCCGTAGGTTGCCGACGCGCCCACATTCCAGAGTAGCCCGAGGATCGCCGTGGCCAGCATCAGCCCGTTCACTGACGGGCCTGGTTGATTCCCACCGCGAGATGAGTCTGACACGCTACCAACGTGAGTCGGATGCCTCAACACAATCGCCAGCAATATCGCGTACAGGGCAATGCCCATCGCATAGCCGAGCAGGTTTATCAAACCGGCGAGATTGATAGCGTTCATATCGTGTCAGGCTTGGTCTAACCGAATTCCTTGCGGACAAATGTAAGCCGCATGACAGTCCATTGCAATTTGCAGGACATTCCCAATTCCCTGTGGAATTGCATGCTAGAGCTTAGCAGCTGATTTAGGCAGCCTTTTCTAATGAATGGTCGATCGGGGCCGGTGAACGGTCGCTCGAAGTGGCTGAACTGAAATTGACTACGGCACTTCAGGCGCACCAGGACGCGCTCGCATCTGATTGCGCCACCGACGCCGCGTTAGCGACCGTTCATCGCCAAAGACTCGCTGTTCGTTGAAAAGCAGTCGAAATGGATCGCAACCCTAAAGTAGGCTCGACCCTTCTCTGAGCCGGCGGCGACCGTAACCTGGGGAAGACTGCTCAGGCTAGGCTGGGAGCAACAAGAGGGGAGAGATTGCTCCGGGTGGTTTGTCCGAGGCCGGTCGCCGCCATATCCGTGAATGAGGAAGCGCCTTCCTTTATCAAGAATTCTCGGTGGCGGACGACGATGCCCTTGACGCATCTGCGTGGTTATCTTGTGCGCCTGCGTTCTGCATGGCGCCATGACCCCGTTCACACTCATTCGTTATCAGATCGGGAGAAGCACCATGAGATCACTGCGCTCTTTTTGGGTGTCGATTACGACTTTGACGTTCCTGCTGGCGCTGACGCTCTGTCAGCCAACCGCATTACTAGCCCAGCGCAGGCAGCAACAAGGCTCCCGAGAACTTCCCGCTCCGCGCTATTTACCCAGCCACGACTTCGACACGCAGAACATCAAGTTGGACTTGCGTTTCGACTGGGAGCAGCAACAGGCTTCGGGCACAGAGACGATCACGCTATCGCCACTCATCACCAATCTCCGCGTGGTCGAATTGGACGCCGCCAATATGACTTTCAATTTGGTCAAGCTCGCTTCTGGCCCGATGCTGAAGTTTGATGTGAACACGGCGCAAGAAAAGCTGCGCATCACTCTCGATCGCGTCTATCAGCCAAATGACACGCTGAACATCGTCATTGATTACCACACGAATGGAGCTACCACCTCGCGAGGCATTGGCGGGTTCCGAAGGGGATTAACCTTCATCAAGCCAAATCCTGATGATCCCACCAGACCGCGTCAGATATGGTCGCAGGGCGAGACGGAATACAACCACTACTGGTTCCCCTGTTACGACCATCCGAACGATTTCACCACCACCGAAATCATCGCCACCGTCGAAAAGCCTCTGATGGTGATCTCCAACGGCAAGCTGTTAAGCACGAAAGACAACAAGGACAACACACGTACTTTTGATTGGAAGATCGACCAACCACATGCAACTTATCTGACGTCGATAGTAGTCGGCGAATATGCAGCTCTGGAAGGGAATTACGCGGGCATTCCCGTCATCTCGTACGTCTATCCATCTGAGGTGAAGGAAGGGCGTGAAACCACCTCCCGCTTGCCCGAGATGGTCAAGTTCTTTTCGGAAAAGACTGGCGTGAAATACCCCTACGCCAAGTATTCGCAGACGATGACCCGTGACTTTGGCGGCGGGATGGAGAACATCTCAGCCACGACGCAGACCGACAACATGATCCATGATGCGCGGGCCGAACTGGATCAGACGAGTGATAGTCTGGAATCGCACGAGTTGGCCCACCAATGGTTCGGTGACTACGTAACTTGTCGTTCCTGGGCGGACATCTGGCTCAACGAGAGTTTCGCCACTTACTTTCAGGCGATGTGGGACGAGCATAGTTTGGGCCGTGATGATTTTCTTTACCGTGACGTGAAGTCGAATCAGGATACCTACTATCGCGACTGGGTGCGTGGTGTGCGTCGTCCGATCGTGACGGAGAACTACGCCAACCCCGACGCGGTGTTTGATAACTATGCCTACCCGCGTGGTGGCGCTGTGCTTCACATGCTGCGGAAGACTTTAGGCGAAGATAACTGGTGGCGGGCTATCAATCATTACCTGACTAAGTACGCCCATCAACCTGTGTCAACGGAGCAGTTTCGAATTGCGATCGAAGAGGCAACGGGCCAATCGATGGATTGGTTCTTTGACGAATGGCTTTACAAAATGGGTCATCCCATCTTTCAAGTTACCCAGGCTTATGACACAGCCTCCAAGACGCTGACGCTTCAAGTAAAGCAGCACCAGAAACCTGATCCGACCTACCCTTATCCGCAAGCGACCTTCTTTCAGACTCCGGTTGAAATTGAGATCGGCACCGCTAGCGGCGTTCGCATTGAGCGGTTGACTATCGAGCCCAAAGAAGTGCAATCGTTCACCTTTCAAGTCGAGGTGGAGCCTCAACTGGTCAACTTTGATTATGGCGACACCCTCATCAAAGAGCTGCTGTTCGAAAAATCAACTGACGCTCTCATCTACCAGTTGACGCGTGACGAGGACGTGATGGGTCGCATGTGGGCTCTTGGCCAACTCTCAGAGAGACGACAAGCCGTAAACATCCCAGATGCCGCAAAGGAACTGATCGCAAAGGCAATCTCATCTTCTCTCACTCAAGACAAGTTTTGGGGTATGAGGTTCGAAGATGCAGCGGCTCTTCAGGACGCAGCCGGTGACGTCGTAATGACAGCGCTGCTCGCAGCTACAAAGGACAAGAGTCCGCGAGTGCGGGCGCGCGCTATCCAGTCGCTCAGGGTTCGTAAGGACCCTATCCTGGCGACCATTTATCAGGAGGTGCTCAGCGATGAAAGCTACGCCGTCATCCACGCAGCGGCCGAGGCCTTAGGCCAAACTAAGAACCCGGCGGCTTATGACTCGCTCACTAAACTACTCGACACTTCATCCTGGCGCGACAACATCCGTGTCGCCGGATTGAATGGGCTGGCGGCACTGGGCGATCAACGCTCATTAGACAGCGCACTGAAGTATTCCGCCAGCGGTAATCCGGCACAGGTGCGGGCCGCAGCCATGACAGTGCTGGGTGCGGTGGGAAAGGATGATCCGCGTGTCTTCCCGCTCATTTCCGAAACCCTCCTGAAATCGCTGTCGCCGTTCAATGCCGCGCTCTTCAGCGCATCCGGTCGTGCACTGGTTGCACTCGGCGACCAACGCGGCTTGGAAGTCTTCGAGCAGGCCAGCAAGAAGCTCACCTCTCCCCGAGCGCTGCCACTCTTGCAACAACTAGTTCAGCAATTGAAACAGAAGGGCCAGACGGCGACGCCCAAGACTCCAAGTGACTGAGTACACGTGTTGCGCTATATTACAGAAGTCGCACGCAAGGGAAGACAGTCTATGGGATCCTGCCGAAAGCTAGTGTTCGCCCTCGCCATCTTTGCATGTTGTTTGTCCTCCACCTTTGCACAACAGATAGTGAGAGTCAGTGAAGCCGACGTAATCGATCCCGCCGAAGTTGCGATAGCCATCAATCCGAAAAATCCTGAAAACATCGTCGCGACTTCGTTTCAGACCGGGCGACCGCCCCGCCCTCGCGCCGGCAGTTACAACTATGTCTCGATGGATGGCGGCAAAACCTGGAAGACAATTCCAGTATCAGATCCAAAGGGTCTGACGCAGGGCGACGATACAGTCTACTTTGGCAGCGATGGCTCGGCTTATCATGCGCATCTTTCTTTTGTGGGAATTCGCGTTGCCAGACCTCCGCGTGCCGAGAGTGGCATTCTGGTTGAAGCGTCAAAGGACGGCGGACTGACCTGGAATGAATCCGTTCCAGCAATCAATCACATAAACTCTGTCACCCCGTTTGAAGACAAGCCGGGCATTGTGGTCGATAACGCAGCCGAGTCAAAGTACAAAGGCAATGTTTACCTCGCATGGACTCGCTTTGACGTTTACGGCTCTGCCGATCCCGAATGCCACTCTCAGATTTACTTTTCACGGTCGACAGACGGCGGCAAAAGTTTCGCGATGCCATTTCGCATTTCCGATACCGGAGGCGACTGCAGAGATAGTGATAACACCGTCGAAGGAGCAGTCCCGGCCGTGGGGCCAAATGGCGAGGTCTATGTCGTCTGGGCTGGGCCCCTTGGTCTTGTTTTTAAGAAATCACTCGATGGCGGTTTGACGTTTGGCAAGGACAAAGTGATTGGGCCGATGCCGGGTGGGTGGGACTTCTCGGTCGAAGGTCTCGATCGTGCGAACGGAATGCCGGTGACCGGAGTTGATCTGAGCAATGGTCCAAACAAAGGAACCCTCTACCTCAACTGGATCGACGCCCGCAACGGCGACCCGGATGTTTTCATTGCGTCGTCACGCGACGGCGGGGAAACGTGGTCTGCGCCTCTTCGCGTGAACGACGATCCTCTGAAGAATGGTAAAGTGCAGTTCTTCACCTGGATGTCTGTCGATCCGATCGATGGTTCAGTGAACATGGTCTTTTATGATCGGCGCGACACTGAAGGCGCGCTGACGAAACTCACTCTGGCGCGAAGCGTTGACGGCGGACGGTCATTCGTCAATTACAAGATCGATGTGCCACCGTTCGTCTGCGATCCGAAAGTGTTCTTCGGAGACTACAGCGGGATTTCCGCGTACAACGGCCAGGTCGTGCCAATCTTCATGCACTTCACTCCAGATAAGAAGTTAGCCGTCTCGGTCGCTTTGTTTCATTTCAAGCCGGGAACACAAGATCGGACCAACTGGCCTCGATACATTGAGGCGACTAGCGGTGTGATCTAGATCAGCGGACGCCTGACCCCATTATTTCCAGCGTTCCGTTAGTCGCGTCGAGCGTGGCTGCAACGCCAAGCGGCAGGGTTAACTGATCGTCGGTATGGCCGATTGTCAAACCGTAAAGCACCGGCACCTTCAGATCGCCGAGAATATTGTCAAGCACTTCACCTAGGCCGTAAGGAATCGTCGTGGAAGGTTTGTAGTCTTTAGGCCGGCAATCCTCGCATTCTCCAAAGACTATTCCAGCGACGCCATCGAATTTTCCGGCTAGCCGCAAGTGAGTCAACATCCGATCAATGCTGTAAGGCTCTTCATCCACGTCTTCGAGGAAAAGGACTTTGCCGCGTGTCTCGATCTCATAAGGGGTGCCCATCGTGTTTGAGATGAGCGTAAGATTGCCGCCGATCAAGGGACCTGTAGCGCTACCCGGCCGAATTGTCCGCAGAGTATGACTTGGACGCAGTTCGTTGGTCTCGGGCGGATTAGTGACTTTGCCGATCGGTTGAGTTTCAAAAAGCGCCTTACGGAAAAACTTCTGCGTATAGTCGGTGAAGCGGGACAACGCGATGGGTCCGTGAAAGGTCACCAGCTTCGCATTTTTGTTGATGGCTAGATGCATCGCCGTGATATCGCTGTAACCGAGGAAGATTTTTGGATTGCGATGGATCAGGTCATAGTCAATGCGATCCAGGATGTGCATCGAGCCGTAACCCCCGCGAATGGCAAAGACTGCGTCCACGTCCTGATCGCGAAACATCGCATGAAGATCGTCCAGACGCTCTTGAATCGAAATGCGGTAGTCATTCATTCGCTTGCCCGCATTCTTGCCCATTTTCATCCGCAGTCCGAAATACTTAATGGTGCGTTCGGCCATTGAGAGGCGATCAGGATCAGGAACGTAGGTTGCCGGAGTAATCAGGCCAACGGTATCACCCGCCTTCAATGCCCTCGGACGAATTAGTTGATCGGCCAAGGCAGGCGCGCAAATGAAGTCCCTTGCCATCACTGGAAGGGCGAGGCCGGCGCCAAAGCTCTGCAAGAAGTTCCTGCGTTTCATTTCATTTTGCTTTTGAAGCGACAGCAGTATACCGAAGCAAACACCCAATCGCGCAGTCGTTTTTGCTCCCCTCTTTAAGAGTCAAAACCGATCTTCTCGCCAGGCCGGTGTAATCACTTGGCAGTGGGTCATTTTCAACGTTGAACGTCTGAGGGTTGAGGCCGGTAGCATAGTGCATACACTGTGATCCTCGAGAGTACTATACGTGCAGGTCCAGCCGGAGCTTGCGGCGATGCTTCCACCATTTCCCGGATTCGGAGAAGAATTGCGAAGGTTGGCATAGATTCTTGTCGATCGGCAGCCTCCTGAGATCGCGTAAGATGATGAAGGACAATAGGTCGTATGCGAAATCTCCGAACCAGCAGAAGTGCTCTCCGTCCATGTATAAGCCGGACTGGGGGTTGCATTGGCGCCACCAGCGCTCAGGCGGTCGCGTGAAGCGATGCCGACAACTGCCAGCGCCACCAGGACAAGAACCCACTGCAACCTTTTAGATTTCATGAATCTGTTCTCCTTCAACTAGCCTTCTTGCCGCTGTATATCACTAATCTAGAAGCTTCACAATATCTTCAATCTCATATCTTCAATCTCCCAAAGATGCTCCGTAACACCAGCGGCCATTGCGGGAGTGCATCGCAAACTCCTATGTATGCGAACAAAGTTATAGTGACCCGGAATTTTCTACTTTAGGCTGGTACTGTTTTTAGGGAGAAGGTCAATTTGGATCGCGTGGTCGTGCTATGAGCGGATCATATCACGGCTGAAAACCACCAGATCAGTTATGTTGACTGTTTAACTTTATAAATGACCCACCAATTACCTACCTCGCTTGTGTTTTCGCTTCTTTGCCACTTGAGTCCGTCCGGCGCTGTCCAGACGCTTCAGGACCCCGCCAGCTAATACATTGATCAGGGCTACGAAAATTAGCACACCAACCGCGAAAAGAAGCATCGTTCGCCAGTCGGCTTCGTGCTCATGAAGGAGAAAGATGAATTGCATTTGCAGGCTCGCCCCTGAACGTCTCTAGGAAGATCCACGAGAGAAGTCTAGTCGGGCTCAATTCTTTTTCTTGGGGGAACCATAGGTCGCGCGGCAGATGGGAACACTCAATATTCAGCGGACTGTTTCAGACGACTTATGAACGGGCAAAGTGGGCGGGTGAACGGCAAAAGGGCCTTTTGCCTTGCTGAAGTGAATGGGCCTGGCCGGAAGGGTTAAGTATCCAAAGGGCATTGTGAGGCCCAGCGGGGGCCACTCATTGGTTAGCAGTAACAGCTCATCGACGATTTCATGCAGTCCATTAAATATGACGTGCTGTTGAGAAGGTCTGGCATCTAGGATTCTGTGTTTTCTCTTAGCAACACTGGCAATCCTATGCAAACGGGAGATAAGGCATGTCATCAAAAGTACGCTGCAGAATAGTCTTGATTCTCATTATGTGCGGTGTTTCCGCCGTATCGGTTCTGGCCCAGGGCTTAACCTCAGGGACGATAACAGGCGTCGTTGTCGATCCGAACAAGGCTGTCGTTCCGAACGCAACGGTCACTCTTGAAAATGCCGTGACCGGCTATAACCGAACAATGACCACTGGCGCGGATGGGGTGTTTCGTTTTGATAACATTCCATTCAATAACTATGTGTACAGCGCAACCGCAACGGGCTTTGCCGGAATTCGCGGCGGAATCAATATTCGCTCGTCAGTCCCGGTCACGCTGACGATTCCGCTTGCAGTGGGAACTGCGACGGCTTCGGTTACGGTCACATCTGACGGGAGTGACCTTCTCGAGAACGTCCCTTCCGCCCACGTCGATGTTGACAAGAGTCTCATCAACAGATTGCCGGCGGGAGATCCGGGTAGTAGCTTGAGCACGGTGGTCACCCTATCAGCGCCGGGAGTGGCCGCTGACTCGAATGGAGGGTTTCATCCAGAGGGTGATCACTTTCAATCCCAAATCGTGGTCGATGGCACGCCAATCACTGACCAGCAAAGCAAGATCTTCTCAACGCAAATTCCGGTGAACGCTATTGAGTCAGTGGAAATCGTTACCGGCGCCGCAGCCGCGGAGTATGGCGACAAAACGAGCCTGGTGATTAATTCCACGACGCGCTCCGGCCTGAATAAGAAGAAACCCACTGGCAGTTTTAACGGCTCCTACGGGACTTTTGGAACCACGCACGAGGATGGAGCGATTGCTTACGGTAACGCCAAAGCGGGAAACTTCGTGGCCTTCAACTACGAACGCTCGCGTCGCTTTCTTGATACTCCGGAGTTTACTGTGTTGAATGATCTCGGCACGGCGGTGAATCTTTTTGATCGCGCCGACTACAGCCCAAACTCAACAGACACCTTTCACCTAAACCTGTTCTTTGCGCGCAACCGTTTCCAGACGCCAAATCAGTTCGATCAACAAGCTGTCGGCCAGGCGCAGCGCCAGTTGGTCGACACAGTCAACATCGCGCCGGGCTATGTGCATATCTTCAGCCCCACGACGGTGCTTTCGATCAATCCCTATTATCGGCTCGACAATGTTAAGTACTCCGCCAGCCCAAATCCGTTTGCGGATCTGCCGCTGACTTTTGGGGAGTCGCGGCGATTGAACAACGTCGGCTTGAAAGCCGATTTGTCCTATGTGAAGGGAAAGAACAATGCGAAGTTCGGCGTCCAGGTCTCGCATACTTTCCTGACCGAAGGATTTCAGTTTGGCATTACCGATCCAACTTTCAACGATCCGGCCGATCCGGCGTTCCTCCCCGGCCTGCTGCCCTTTGATTTAACGCGCGGTGGAAAGCCTTTCCTCTTCCACGGTCATACTGACATCAAGCAAGAAGCTTTCTATGCCCAGGACAGCCTTACCCTGGGGAATGCAACGGTTCTATTAGGAGTGCGCTTCGACAATTACAACGGCATTACCAAAGCCAGACTGGTTCAACCGCGCCTTGGCGTCTCGTATCTCGTGAAGCGGACGAACACGATCCTGCGCGGCTCTTATACGCGCAGCATGGAGACGCCCTACAACGAGAATTTGATTCTGTCGAGCGCGACCGGAGCCGGGGGTTTAGCAAATGGCATCCTCGGCGATAGCACCAACCTGCCGTTGTCCCCAGGCCGACGACATCAGTTCAACTTCGGGGTGCAGCAAGCGATCGGCAAGTACATCGTCATTGATGGCGATTATTACTATAAGCGCACTCAGAATGCGTTTGATTTTAACGTGCTCCTTAGCACATCCGTTGTGTTTCCGATCGCCTGGCAGAGATCAAAGCTCGATGGAGTTGGCGCGCGCATCAATCTCACGAATTACAAGGGGCTAACGGCCTTCATGGTTGTCGGGCATACGCGGGCCCGATATTTTCCGCCAGAAAGCGGTGGACTATTCTTCAATTCGGATCTACCGGCCGGCGTTTTTCGGATCGATCACGACCAGGCGTTCCAGCAAACGACGCAGGTCCAGTACAGATTCGAACATTGGAAGCGGCTGGCTCCGTACGTCGCATTCACCTGGCGCTATGACAGCGGTCTGGTAGCAGGTTCGGTTCCCGACTTTGCCACTGCACTCAGCTTAACCGCCGACCAGCAAGCACAGATCGGTCTTTTCTGTGGCAGCACCTTCGCTACCCCAACGTCGCCCATTCTGGCATGCGGTTCCGCTAATCGCGGAGCCTTGCGCCTCAAGATCCCAGCGGATGGAGCAGAGAACGACGATACTAATCCACCGCGAATCACGCCGCGCAATCTATTCGATTTTAGCGTCGGCACCGACAACCTGTTGAGGGGCGAACACACAAAGGTGACGCTTCGGTTCAGCGGAATCAATATCACCAACAAAGTCGCTCTGTACAATTTCCTTTCGACGTTCAGCGGGACTCACTTCGTAACGCCCAGAGCATTTCAGGTCCAGGCCGGAGTGACGTTCTAAGCGGCGCGCCTCGGTTAAGTGTCCCGGACGTCGAGCGGGTTATTGTTGCGGCTCTGGCCGTAGTGGTCGACTTCTTGGTTACTGGTTCTAATTCGCTGGCGAAGTGCGCGGAAGATTCGCAAGAGAATCCGATTCTCAGTTTCTCGTACGGATTGCAAGGCGCCACGAGTTGTGCATAATTTGTGACGCGCCCGCCTCCCCGGTGGGCGAAGTGGTCGCGTGGGGTGAGGACACGTGGCCTTAGGGCGAGGCTTGTGGGAGGGCCTCGCCCGCTTTGTTTCCATTGCCAAACCTTCGATCACTAATGGTGATGGGACGATACCGTCCCTCTAGATTGCGCCATCGCCGTTGTCATTCGAGTCTCCGGCTATCGCTCAAGGGTTATGAATGAAACTTGGGGATTCAGTGAGTCGTGAGAGTTTTCCGAGAGGTTGGGCGGCGCGATGATCCGCGCCGCGCGGCAGGGTGCGGCCAAATGGGTGCTGGAGAACAGAGACCTGCGCGCGCTCGGGGCACGCCACCTTCGAAAACAACGAGTTGATTAAGGCAATCTCTAGATCATTTACAGACGGGATGAAGATGCGGCAACGCAAGATCTCACTTACACATTTCGCCTTCGAGATGGCGCAGTGCCCGCTGGAGCATTTCGCGGTGCGCAGGATTGGTCGCTCGCTTGAGCCGCTCCTCCGTGTGTGTCTGTGAAAGTCTCAAGGACTCGAGTCGGGCTCGGTGGGCCCGCTCTGCCGGCGAGATCGTCTCTTCCGGCTCAAGGCATTCAAATGTGTACGTACGCTCGGCAGCGTCTTCAATCCGCTTCACGAGATCTTCAGCATTCCAT
>CAAGKR010498764.1_pt1 | contig 12282 bp, 9 predicted proteins | sample 2556971 | NCBI WGS metagenome assembly CAAGKR01 (sample SAMEA5207829, study PRJEB30636) | soil metagenome | biome: forest; feature: boreal; material: soil | place: USA | collected 2011-09 | depth 1 m
GAAAGCTACGTCCACCGGTTCGATGCCGGCGGCCGTTACGTGCGCAGCCTTTCCGGCGAGGAAGGGGCGGGGCGCTTCAAGGGACCGCACGCGGTCTACATCGATCGACGGCGCGGTACGCCGGAGCTCTACATCGCGGACCGGAACAATGGGCGCATCCAGGTCTACGACCTGGAAGGCCGCTTCCAGCGCGTGGTCGGCGCCGAGGTTCTCTCACGACCCACCTGGTTCGCTGCCTACGGGGATCGTCTGCTGGTGCTGGAGTTTCGGCCCCCACGACTGACCGTGCTCGATGCCGCTGACCGGCTCGTCGGCTATCTCGCGGAAGATGCCGACGCCCCATCGCGCGAGGGCTGGCCCAATGAGCTCAACGGCGCCGGCGTCCCGCAGCGGGTGAGCTCGCTGCAGCCCGGCAAGCTCAACAGCCCGCACAGCCTCGCCCTCGACCGCGAGGGCAATATCTACATCACCGAGTGGCTGATCGGCGGCCGGATCGTGAAACTCAAGAAAATCTCGGGCTGACCGGTAATCAGGATGGTCGCGGGCCTGGCCCGCGGGCGGCGAGCGCAGCCTCGTACTCCTCCAGTGACTCGAACTCTTCGGCTTCGAGCAGGACGCGCTTCTGGGTTGCCTCCCAGTCGCGCGGGATGTTGCCCACCAGCGGGTGCCGCTGCTTGCGCCGGTGGAGCATGTACAGCAGGACCGCCACAATGATCCACCCCGGCCCGGCGATCCGGCCCACGTCGTGGGTGAGGATGACCTCGAACAGGATGGTCGACACCCCCAGCATGCCGACAATGCCGAGGAGCGGGAACTCGACGGTGCGATCGCCAACGCGGATCGGCACGTTGAAGGGCATCTTGTATGGCCGTGGCGTGTACGGGTCACGGAAGCGCAGCACGATCAGCGCGGTGAAGACCAGCAGATAGCCGCTGGTCGCCCCGAAGGCATATAGATTGGTCAATAAATCGATGGCCGCGTTGCTGCCCGGCTTTCCCGGGGTGAAGAAGGCGAAGAGGGTCTGCACGATCGCCACCCCGCTGAACACGATGATTGTCCGCACCGGCGTGTGTCGCTTCTCGTGCACCTTGTTGAACCAGCGCGGCAGCAGCTGGAACTGGCTCATCGAGTAGGTCAAGCGCGAGGCGCTCACCACGCCCGAGTTTGCCGAGATGAAGACGATCAGCCCGCCGATCAGGGCGGTCACGGGTGCGGCCACGATGCCGATGACCGGAATATGCCCCGCGATCAATGCCACCGGGTCGCCCTCGTGTCCGCGAAAGCCCTGGGCCGGGATCATCCCCATGGCAAGCACCGCGAACGCCATCGCGAAGATCAGCACCGACAGGATGAGGCCGATCGAGGTTCTCGGGATGATCGTGGCTGGACGGCGCGTCTCCTGGGCGACCTGCGAGATCGACTCCAGCCCAACGAACGAAATTATTGCCAGCGACGAGCCGAAGGCGAACTGCCCCAGGGTCGGCCGGTTGGTCATGAACTGCTGCGCCACCAGGCTCGGCTGCCAGACCAACACGAACCCGGCCACGACGATGATCGACTGCCCGAGGATGGCGACGACACCCAGAATCTCATTGAAGCCCGACGAGAAGCGAATCCCGCGCACGTTGAGCCAGATCAACACCACGATGCCGGCCAGCGTCTCCACCAGCCAGAGCCAGGCCAGGTGGATCGGCCCCAGGGTAATCATGTAGTCCCCGATGTGATGGCCGAAGGTCAGGTAGGGCAAAAAGAAATTGAAGTAGCCAAACGACACCACCATGAACAGGGATATGTCGATCGTGTAGTCGAGCAGGAGAGCCGCCCCGGCGATGAAGCCGGCCAGGTCGCCGATGCCCCGGAGCGTGTAGTATTGGCCGCCGCCGGCGACCGGGTAAGCCGAGGCCAGCTCGGCGTAGCCGAGCCCGACGAGCGCGTACACCAGCCCCGCGAACAGAAACGCGAGCGGGGTGAAGCCCAGCGCGGCCAGGGCGACGATGCCAAGCGCCGTATAGATATCGGCGCCGACGTCGGCGTACCCCCACATGTACGAGCCCCAGACGCTGACGTCGCGCCGAAGCTCGCTCGGTGCAACGCCCGAATCTTGAGCCATGGTTTCCCGATCCAGCATGGACACCCAGCCGTCAACAACGCATAAACAGGATTTCCGCCTCGGGCGCAGTACGATTCGGGCGTATGAGCGCCCCGGCCGGCAGCCAGTGGAGGGAGCTCGCCGGGTATGCGGCCGCCCTGCTCGGGCCCGCTGCCCTGACCGCCATCCTGCAGCCGGTCGGAGCCGGGCGGCAGCGCGATTACATCTTCTTGTACATGGGGCTGGTCGCCGTGATCGCCGTCCTGCGCGGGCTGCTTCCGGCCGTGCTGGCGGCGGCGGTCAGCTTCATGCTGGTGGACTATTTTTTCGTCCCCCCCCTGCACACGCTCACGATCCAGGGATCGGACCTGATCAACCTGGCGGTGTTCTTCGGGACGGCCGGGGTGATCGGCACGCTGGCGTCGAATCGCCGCCGCGCCTTCCTGCAATCCCAGGGCCTCGCCCGCCAGCTCCAGCAGCTGAATGCCGAGCTGACCCGGCTCAACCGCGAGCAGGCGGAGGCGGCCCAGTCGGCCATCCGCCTGGCGCGCGCCGAGCAACAGGTCCAGGTCCTGCAGCAGCTCGATCGCGACCGCCGTGACCTGCTGGCCAATGTCTCCCACGACCTGCGCACGCCGATCGGCACCATCCTCACCGACAGCACCAACATGCTGCGGACGCAGCAGATGAACGCCTCGGTCCGCAACCGCCTGGAAGCGATCACCGCAGAGGCCCGGCGGCTGAACCGCCTGGTGACGGACATGCTCGACATGGCGCGGATCGAGGGCGGAGCCCTCCAGCTCACGCTCGAGCCTATCCAGGTCAAAGACGCCATCGCCGCCGCCGCCGAGCGACTCAAGAACACGTCCCCCGAGCGGCCGGTGCAGTGGGACGATAGCCAGGCGAGGGTCAGCGTGCTGGCCGACTGGAACCGTCTCGGGCAGATCTTCGACAACCTGCTGGCCAATGCCGATCACGCGGCGCCCGCCGGCACGCCGATCGTTCTCCAGTTCGCCCCGACCGGCAAGGGATTCGTCAGCATCTGGGTGACGGACGCGGGGCCGGGGATCCCCCCCGAGCTGCGGGACCGCCTGTTTACCAGGTTCGCGAAGGGCGGGAAGGACGACCAGGGCGACGGCACCGGGCTCGGCCTGGCGATCACCAGGGGACTCGTCGAGGCGCACGCCGGGACCATCGTGCTCGAGGACCGCCCGCAGGGTGGCGCGAGCTTTCGGTTTACGCTGCCGGAGGCCGAGTTGCCCTCAGGGTCCCGGCCGGCGAAGGATGTGGACGTCGACGTCCGTCAGCAGGCGAATTAGGCGGGCGGTCGTGTCCCATGGCCGCCACGGTTTGCGACGGCGGCTAAGGATGAGCTCCGTCGTCAGCCGCTCGCGGACATACCTCGCGATCGAGAGCGCGATGTCACGACCGTAGAGACTGACAAACTCGCCGCCCTGCTGGTGGACGAGCGCCGCGTACTCGCCGAGCGTGCGACGCTGCGCCTCGGTGAGCTTGGGCGGCCGGACGCTGATCACGGTGAGCTGCGCATCGTGGCGCGCGGCGTGCGCCGCGACGTTCTGAATGCGTGTTTCCATGCCCGCGCGCGGGGGAATCACGGCGACCACCCGAGGGCGAGCTTCCCAGGGAACATCGATATGGCGTTCCTGCATGTAGCGCAGCAGCCGCCGGTCGGTGTGCTGGGCGATGATGCGGAAGGACATCTCCCGGAGCGACCGCAGCACTGGCACGCGGAACTCGGCTTGCAGGGCACGGGCGGCCTGGGGGGGTGGCATGATCTCCCCGCGCCGCAGCCGCTCCAGGAGCACCTCGGGCGTGAGGTCCACGAGCTCGAGCTCGTCGATCTGGGCCAAGATCTCGTCAGTGAGTGGCTGGCTGGCTTGTCCCTGTACGACCGGTTTGAAGGACTCGCGGACGCTCGCCAGATCGAGCATGTGCACCGTCCCGAGCACCGTGATCCCGGCCCGGACGATTCGATCAATCGACTCGGCGCGCGGCCGGTCACGGGTATCCAGCCCATTGAGCTCGTCGAGGACCGCGACTTCCGGGTTGCGGACCAGGAGCGCCTCGGTATCGAGGCGATCGTGGGCAGCCGGCCCGTCTGGCCCGCCGAGCAGCTCGAGATTGCCCGGCCCTCCTGCGCGCGCATTCAGGGCGGCGATGACGACGTCGGTTCCCCTTGAATGGCGCCGGCGCGCTTCATCCAGCATCACGGAGGTCGTCCCGACACCCTGGGCGTATCCGAGGTAGACGCGGACGTCGGCATCGCGACGGCCCGCCTGCGGCTCGGCGCCGAGCAGCGCGTCGGGCGACGGCCGCTCGGGCAGCGCCGGCCGCGGGGCGTCATCCGGCATCCGGCCGATTACGTGCAGGTCGACGTCGGGGAGGGCGTCGATCAGCTCGTCCGCCAGCGTCTTCTGGTAACGGGCGCGGCCCCCCCTCGATGCGCTCGCGCCGATAAAGACGTGACGGATGTTTGCCTGCTGGGTGGCCGCGATGACGGCCTGGGCCACGCGGTCACCGCCCAGCGCGCTGAAGGAGCAGCCCAGCTGCTGCGCCAGCTCACGATAGCGGCCGGTGTCCGCGCGGTCGGCCCCCACGACAGTCATCACCAGGCAAAGTCCCCCACGCCGACGGGCGAGCCGCACCCCGCGGCGGATCAGCGCCTCCGAGTTTGCGCCCCCAGAAATGGCGACCAGCACGTCCTCGCCCTCGGCCTTGACCTGCCGGGATGCCGCCATCGATTCGGCCACGAGTCGCAGTCCGATCTCGCGGAGCGCGGCGAGGTTCCCCGGCCGGAAAAAGTTCGCCAGCGCGGTGTCAACTCGATCGGGCTTGTAAATATTGCCGTGGCGCATCCGCTTGCGCAAGGCCTCGGGCGAGATGTCGATGAACTGCATCTCGTCGGCGGTATCCAGGATTCGATCCGGGATCGTCTCGCGCACGACGATGCCGGTGATCCGCTCGACGACGTCGTTGTAGGACTCGACGTGCTGCACATTCAGGGTGGAGATCACATCGATCCCCGCGTCACGCAGGTCCTCGACGTCCTGCCAGCGCTTCTCGTGGGTCAATCCGGGCGTGTTCGTGTGGGCAAGCTCGTCGACGAGCGCGACCTTCGGATGGCGGGCGAGCACTGCCGTAAGATCCATTTCCTCGAGCACGGTGCCGCGATAGGGAACCTTCTGCCGGGGGATGACCTCGAGGTCGACCAGGAGCTCCTCGGTGCGCGGCCGGCCGTAGGTCTCGATATACCCGATGACCACGTCCTCGCCGCGCTGGCGCCGCTCGCGCCCTTCCCGGAGCATTGCGAAGGTCTTGCCCGCACCCGGGGTGGAGGCGAGGTAGACCTTGAGGTGGCCCCGCGTCTTAGCCGGCGGAGCCTCCATCGAGAGCCATGTTAAGCAGCAGCACATTGACGTGCGGCTCGCCGAACACGAGTAGCACGCGGCCCTGCACCTGCTTCTCGACGAGCGTTTTGACCCTGGCCGGGTCCAGGCCCCGAGCAGCAGCCACCCGATTCACCTGGATAAGCGCGGCCGCCTCGGTGATGTCGGGGTCGAAGCCGCTGAAGTCCGTCGTCACCAGGTCGACCGGTACCGGCGCGTTCGCAGCAAGATTGTTCGCTTTGCGGACGGTCGCGACCGCCTTGCGGAGGCGATCGATCAGCGCCTTGTTCGAGGGGGCGAGATTGCTCCCGGCCGAGTTCTCGGCGTTGTAGGGCTGCGGCTTGCTGCCGTCGTTACTCAGCGTCGCCGACCGCCGGCCAATGAAATATTTCCCATCCGTGAACTCCTGGCCGATCAACTTCGAGCCGACGATCTGTCCGTTGTTGGTGATCAGGCTGCCGTTCGCCTGGTCGTGGAACACGAGCTGGGAGATGCCCGTGATCATCAGCGGGTAGATCAGGCCGGTGACGACGGCGATCACGAGCGTCAGCCGGAGCGCCCGAAGCAGCTCGCCCGGTAGTGCGCGAATCATGCGAGGTGCACCGCCGTGACCAGCAGATCGATCAGCTTGATCCCGACAAAGGGCGCGACGAGGCCGCCGAGGCCGTAGATCAGGAGGTTGCGGCGCAGCAGCGCCTCGGCGCCGATCGGGCGGTAGCGGACGCCGCGGAGCGCGAGCGGGATCAGGGCCACGATGACCAGCGCGTTGAAGATGACCGCGGACAGCACGGCACTGTTGGGGCTGTGCAAACCCATGATGTTGAGCGCGCCGAGCCCGGGCAGCGCGATCGCGAACATCGCCGGGATGATCGCGAAATACTTGGCGACGTCGTTCGCGATGCTGAAGGTGGTCAGCGCGCCACGGGTGATCAGCATCTGCTTGCCCGCCTCGACGATCTCGATCAGCTTGGTCGGATCGCTATCCAGGTCGATCAGGTTGCTCGCTTCCTTGGCCGCCTGGGTGCCGGATTGCATCGCCACCGCGACATCAGCCTGGGCGAGCGCCGGCGCATCGTTGGTCCCGTCGCCGGTCATGGCGACCATGCGGCCGAGGGCCTGCTCCTTGCGAATCAGGGCCAGCTTCTGCTCCGGGACAGCCTCCGCGAGAAAGTCGTCGACCCCGGCCTCCTGCGCGATCGCCGCGGCGGTCAGCGGGTTGTCGCCCGTGATCATCACGGTGCGCAGGCCCATCTGGCGGAGCTCCGCAAAGCGTTGCTTGATGCCGGGCTTCACGATGTCCTTCAGGTGGATGATGCCGAGCGCATTGTGATTTTCGGCCACCAGCAGGGGCGTGCCGCCCGACCGGGCGATGGTGGCGACCCGCTCCTGGACCAGCTCCGGCAGCTGCGCGGGCGAGGGACATCCGCACCAGGCCGAGATCGCGTCGACCGCGCCCTTGCGGATGCTCTGCCCGTCGAAGTCCACCCCACTCATCCGGGTGGTCGCGGAGAACGGCACGAACGTGGTCTCCGCCTGCGGCGCGCCGTCGGCACCGAAGCGCCTGGCAAGCATGACGATCGAGCGACCCTCGGGGGTCTGGTCGGCAATGCTCGCCAGCTCGGCAATTCGCACCAAGCGATCCATGGTGATGCCGGGCGCGGGGATGAACTCGGAGGCCTGCCGGTTGCCGTACGTGATGGTGCCGGTCTTGTCGAGCAGCAAGGTGTCGACGTCGCCCGCCGCCTCAACCGCGCGACCGGACATCGCCATAACGTTGCGGCGCAGGAGCCGGTCGATCCCGGCGATCCCAATCGCCGACAGCAGTCCACCGATCGTCGTCGGGATCAGGCAAACGAGCAGCGCGATCAGGACGGTGATGGAAACCGACGTCCCGGCGTAGATGGCGAACGGCTCCAGCGTGACGACTGCGACCAGGAAAATGATGGTCATCGCGGCCAGCAGGATGTTCAGCGCGATCTCATTTGGCGTCTTGCGCCGGGCGGCGCTTTCGACCAGGTGGATCATGCGGTCCAGGAACGTTTCCCCCGGGTTGGCCGTGATCTCGATGACGATCCGGTCGGAGAGCACGCGCGTACCGCCGGTGACCGCGCTGCGATCGCCACCGGCTTCGCGGATGACGGGAGCCGACTCGCCGGTGATCGCCGACTCGTCGACCGAGGCGATGCCTTCAACGACGGTGCCGTCGCCGGGAACCTGGTCACCCGCCTCACAGACGACCCGGTCGCCCTTTCGCAACTGGGTCGCGGCCACCGGCTCTTCGCGGCCGTTGACCAGGCGGCGGGCGGTGGTTTCGGTGCGGGCACGGCGCAGGCTGGCTGCCTGGGCCTTGCCCCGTCCCTCGGCGACCGCCTCAGCGAAATTCGCGAAGACGACCGTGAACCAGAGCCAGACGGCAATCTGGCCAACGAACAATTCGTCGGTGGCGCCGCGGAAGAGGCCGAGGATGAACACAATCGTGGTCACGACGGAGCCGACCTCGACTACGAACATGACCGGGTTGCGCGCCTGCAGGCGCGGATCGAGCTTGGCGAAGCTGGCCCCGATCGCGGGGACCAGGATCGAGCGGTCGGTCAGGCTGCTCTGCTTCATCCCGACAGGTGCCCCGCGTGCAATTGGAGTTGTTCCAGGATTGGTCCCAGCGCCAGCGCCGGGAAGAAGGTCAGCGCCCCGACGATCAGGATCACGCCGATCAGCAGGCCGCCAAAGAGTGGCGTGTCCGTCGCAAGCGTGCCTTTGCCGGCGGGGATGACTTTCTTGCCGGCCAGGGCGCCGGCCAGCGCCAGCGCGGGAATGACGAAGATGAAGCGACCGATCCACATCGCAATCCCCAGCGTCGTGTTGTAGTAGACCGTGTTCCCGGTGAGGCCCGCGAAGGCACTCCCGTTGTTGCCGTTGGTCGAGGAGAAGGCGTAGAGAATCTCGGAGAAGCCATGCGCGCCCGGATTGAGTGGCCCGGCTTTGCCGGCCGGCACCAGCACCGAGATGGCGGTGAAACAGAGGATGTTGAAGACCCCGACCAGGATGACGAGCATCGCGAGGCGAACCTCCTTCGACTCGATCTTCTTACCGAGGTACTCGGGGGTGCGCCCGACCATCAGCCCGGCGATGAAGACGGCGATCACGACGAAGGCGAGCATGCCGTAGAGACCGGCGCCGACGCCGCCTGGCGTGATCTCCCCCAGCTGGATGAGGACCAGCGGGACCATGCCACCGATCGGGGTGAAGCTGTCGTGGCTGGCGTTGACCGAGCCGGTGCTGGTCCCGGTCGTGGCGGCTGCGAATGCGGCGGAGTAGATCGGTCCAAACCGGACCGACTTCCCCTCCATGTTGCCGCCCGCCTGCGTCGAGGAACTCGCCTGGTCGACGCCGACGGCCGCGACGGCGGGGTTGCCCGCCTGCTCCGCCGCGCTCGCGATCCCGGTGGCCGCGATCAGCACGATCGCCATCGCCCCGGCAATCGCCACCCCCTGCCTGATGCTCCCCACCATCCTGCCGAACATCAGGACGAGCGCAAACGGGATGAGCAGCAGGAGAAAGATCTCGAACTGGTTCGTGAACCCGTTGGGATTTTCGAAGGGATGCGCGGAGTTGGCGTTGAAGGGCCCGCCGCCGTTGTTCCCCAGCTCCTTGATCGCCTCCTGGGAGGCGAACGGTCCGACCGCGATTGTCTGGGTGGCGCCCTGCACCGTGTGCGCCTGAGGATAGCCGCCCAGCGTTTGCACCACGCCCTGCGAGACGAGGACAAACGCGGCAATGACGGACAGTGGAATCAGCACGTAGAGGATGGCGCGCGTGACGTCGACGTAGAAGTTGCCGACCGTCCTGAGGGTTCGGCCACTGAAGGCACGGATCAGCGCGATCGCCAGCGCGATGCCAGTCGCCGCCGAGAGGAAGTTGTGCATGACCAGGCCAAGCATCTGGGACAGGTAGGACATCGTTTGCTCGCCGGTGTAGTTCTGCCAGTTCGTGTTGGTGGTAAAGCTGACCGCCGTGTTAAAGGCCAGGTCAGGAGCCACGCCTCCGAATCCCTGCGGATTCAAGGGGAGGTGACCCTGCAGACGCAGAATGACGTATGTGAATAGCAGGGACACGAGGGTGACGGCGAGCATCGCGATCAGGTAGCCGACCCAGGTCTGTTCGCGGTCCTCGCGGATTCCGCTCAAGCGGTAGAAGCCGACCTCGACTGGACGCAGGACCGGGTGTAGGAAGGTCCGCTCACCCTGAAACACCCGGGTGAGAAAGGGCGCCAGGAACCAGGCGCCCACTCCAACCGCAATCAGGGTGACGATCGAGCCGATGATGTCGAGGATCATCAGAACCGCTCCGGGAAGAGCATGGCAAAGAACAAATAGATCGTCAGGAGCAGGGCGATGGCGCCGGCGAGGATGTAGCCGACCATCTACGGAAGCTTCCTCAGGACCGCGACATAGAGGACGCTGACCGCCGTGAGCAGCAGCGTGAGCCCCACCATCCAGAGGTCCAATGCCATGACGTCAGGCTACGGCGCGACCGGTCAACGACCCATAAATAACCTGACGTCGTTGGCCGAGTCGTTTATGCGTTGTTGACGCCCGCGACCATAGCGTGGAGATCGTGAACCCGACCCTCCTGCTCGCCATCGAAGCCGTCCCGCAATCGCGCGCCGTCATCGCCGCGGCGCTACAGATGGCGTTACCGTTGCAGGCGGAGGTCGTGGTCCTTTCGGTTCGCGAGCGTGAGTACACGCGTGGGCTCGTCTGGGATCGGCGGCCCTCGAGCGAGATCGCCGAGCTCATCAACCGCGCCATCTTCGAGTTCCAGCGCATCGGACTTCACGCCACGGGCGTCATACGGACGGCGCGGACGGGACAGGTCGCGGAGGAGATCATCGACGCGGCGCACCGGCACCAGGCGCAGACCATCGTGCTCGGATCGTCAGGCCGGTCATGGCTTGGCGCCTTGGTCTCCAGCTCCGTGAGCCCGCGGGTCGTGCGCCTGTCAGACCTGCCGGTCGTGGTCGTGCCTACCCGCGTGCCCAGGGCAACCGGTCAGCCCGCGGGATCGCCCGCTCGATCGACGGCCTCGCCGAAGCGGTAGCCACGGCCGGGAACGCTCAGGATCACGTTCGGATGAGCCGGGTCCCGCTCGAGCTTGAGCCGCAGCCGTTGGATAAATACCCGGAGGTAATGCCGCTCATCGGCGTAGGTCGGTCCCCAGACGCGCTGCAGCAAGGTGCGAAAGTCCATCACCTCGTGGGCATGCCGGGCCAGCTCCGCAAGCAGGAGATACTCCGTCGGAGAAAGGCGGACTTCGTGCCCGTTGCGAGTCACGGACCGGGCGCCCAGGTCCACCACCATCTCGCCAGCCCGGACGATGCCCGGTGGGTGCTGGGGCGGCTGCGCCCGCCGAAGCACGGCGCGGATCCGCGCGAGCAGCTCCTCGGTGCCGAACGGTTTGGCCAGGTAATCGTCGGCACCCATGTCGAGCGCGCGGACCTTGTCCTGCTCGTCACCACGAGCGCTGATCATGATCACCGGCGGCTGCCGGCCATGCTGCATCTCGGCGAGCACGCGCCAGCCGTCGACGAACGGCAGGCCGATGTCGAGGAGCACCACGTCCGCCGCGGGCGCCGACTGCAGGGCCTGGATCGCGGCTGCGCCATCGCGCGCCTCCGTGACGGCGAAGTCGGCGGCCTTCAGGGCGCTGGCGACCGCCTCGCGTAACGGCCGGTCATCCTCGACAAGAAGGATGTGCCGCGCCATCTCGACCGGATGATACGCGTTGCGTGGCCCGGAGTTTGGGCCGATAGGTGATAGAGTCGGGCCATTAGTCAGCCGAATCCCTCGCTCAGCCCGCCGGCGAAGCGTCCGAATCCCGCCATGCAGTGGGCGATGGTGCGGGGCGTCCGCCTCCATGGCTTCCTCTACAAGCGTGGCATCGGCCGGAAGATGGGGTCGTCAACCGCCATCCTGGTTACGGTCAAGGGACGCAAATCAGGCAAGCCGTACACGGTCCCGCTGGGCACGTTGCGTGACGGCAGCGACTATGTCGTCATCGGCTCGATGGGTGGGGCGGATTACGACCCGCAGTGGTGGCTCAACATGCTGGCCAACCCCGAGGTCACGGTGCAGGATGGCGACAAGATGAGCAAAGGGCGCGTCGAGTGGGTCTCGGACCCGACCGCACGGGACGCGCTCTGGAAGAAAGTCACCACCGCGATGCCGAACTACGGCGCCTACGAGAAGAAAACGACACGTGTCATCCCCTTAGGACGCATCAAGCCGATCCATTAGGGCGTGATACCGGCCGGGGCTCCTAGCCCGAAGCTGGCCGATACACTGCCTTCGTGCAAGTGCGATGACCCAGCCGCGCCACGATGAGGAAGGCCACCGCCGAGAGGCCAACCGAGCCGTCGGCGTGTCCGCCGTTGGGCTTGCCCTCACCGGCGGACTCGAGCTGGTTCTTGCGGTCTTCACCGGGTCCGTGGCCCTGTTGGGTGATGCCCTCCATAACCTGTCCGATGTCTCGACGTCGGCAGTCGTCTTCCTCGGTTTCCGCATCTCCAAGCGAGGGCCGACTGCGGCCTATCCCTACGGCTACGAGCGGGCCGAGGACCTCGCCGGGCTCGGGGTCGCCCTCGTCATCTGGCTCAGCGCGGCCTTCGCCGGTTTCGAGAGTTACCTCAAGTTCGTCCGGAACGGGGCAACGGGCCATTTGGCGATCGGGATGGCCGGCGCGGTCCTCGGGATCATCGGCAACCAGGCGGTGGCGCGCTACAAGGCGCAC
>CAAGKR010373682.1_pt1 | contig 12281 bp, 12 predicted proteins | sample 2556971 | NCBI WGS metagenome assembly CAAGKR01 (sample SAMEA5207829, study PRJEB30636) | soil metagenome | biome: forest; feature: boreal; material: soil | place: USA | collected 2011-09 | depth 1 m
ACCGAGTTGGCGAGATTGCCCGTCGACGCGCAGGCGACCGTCTTGAATCCGAACTCGAGCGCCTTCGACAGGGCGACCGCGGTGACCCGGTCCTTGAACGAGTTCGTCGGGTTGCGCGTGTCGTTCTTCAGCCACACCTCACCGAGACCGAGCTCCTCGGCGAGCCGGTCGGCGCGCACGAGCGGTGTGAACCCGGCGCCGAGGTCGATCGCCGAGTCGCAGGCGACGGGCAGCAGATCGGCGTAGCGCCAGATCGACAGCGGTCCCTGGGCAATCGCCTCGCGGCTCGTGTGGGCCGCGATCGCGTCGTAGTCGTAGACCACCTCGAGCGGGCCGAAGCACCATTCGCAGGTGAAGATGGGGGCAATCGCGAACTCTCGAGCGCATTCGCGACACCGCAAGCCTTGTACGTACGGCATGGACTCGGTCCTCCTGGTCTCGATGCGCTCTCGAGCGCCTCAAGCGGGGGAACCGCTCTTCGGCTAACTCATCGGTCAGGCATTGGCACCTATCCCCCGGACCGGTACGTCCGGTACGGGGAGTTGGTTGCCGCGGCGTCGTAGGGCCTGTCCCTCGGCCGCTCTGGATGAGCGCGTGTTTCCGTACACAATACCACCGGCTCGGGCGGCGTCGTCGAGTCATTGCTCTAGCCTGGAGCCGATGGTGGTGAGGGTCCCGATCGACGGTTCCGACCGCGTGCGTCCGCTCGTGTCGGTGTGCCTGCCGGCCCGCGACGAGGCGGCGACCATCGGGCCCATCGTCGCGGCGGTGCGGCGCGATCTGGTCGAGCGGGACGGTCTCGTCGACGAGATCGTCGTCATCGACGACGGCTCGAACGACGACACCGCGCGGATCGCCGAGTCGGAGGGCGCGCGCGTCATCGCCGAGTCGGCGATCCTGCCCGAGCTCCCGAGTGGAAGCGGCAAGGGCAACGCGCTCTGGAAGTCGCTCTACGCGTGCCGGGGCGACATCGTCTGCTGGCTCGATGCCGACATCCGCAAGTTCGATGCCGAGTTCGTGACCCGGCTCGTGCGACCGCTCATCGACGACCCTCGCGTGCTCTTCACCAAGGCGTACTACCGCCGCCCGTTGGAGGGCGAGCCCACCGGCGGCGGGCGAGTCACCGAGCTCGTCGCGCGCCCGTTGATCAGTCACTGGTTCCCCGGCCTGCGCGACATCATCCAGCCACTCTCCGGCGAGTACGCAGGTCGACGCGACATCCTCGAGACACTGCCGTTCGTCGAAGGGTGGGGCGTCGAGCTCGGTCTGCTCGTCGATCTCGCGCATCGTTACGGACCCGACGCGATCACCCAGGTCGACCTCGGTGTGCGCGAGCACCGGAACCGTCCGCTCGACGAGCTCGGGCCGCAGGCGTTCGCGATCCTGCTCGCCGCGTTGCGCAGAGCCGGTGTCGGCGACGTCGCGCCACTCGCGGCGGAGCTGGTGCGCTTCGACGTCGATCACCATCGCGTCGCGGTGCCGGTCGAGGTTCGGGAACGGCCGCCGATGCGAACCGTTCCCGCGTACCGCGCCCGCTTCGGCCGCGAGCTGACTGCCTAGATTTGTCGCACTCGCTGTATCACTGTCGCGCTCGCTGCGAGGCGGCTGACGCAGGCCGGTCATGATCGCGCTCGTTCGTCCTCGGCGAGTGAACCGCCTCGCGGGCGCTCGCCGCTCCTGACGCCTCAGCCCCCAAGCGAGTCCTGCGGGAACGAGAGGTCGGTCAGGCGAGGAACGTGCGGGCGCACTCGACGGCGGCTTCCTCGACGAGGAGGGCGGCGCGCGTGAAGGTCTCCGAGGCCTGCCAGACTCGGTCGGACAGCGCGAGAACGAGCACGTGCTGCGCCTCGAGGCTGTCGCGCGCCTCGGGATCGACCTGGCCCGCGATCACTCCGCAATGTGCGACTCCGTGTTCCGATGCCCACTCGAGCACTCCGCCCACGACCTTGCCCTCGAGACTCGTACGGTCGAGCCGACCTTCACCGGTGACGACCATCAACGCATTCTCGAGCGCGTCGCCGAGACCGGCCGCTCCCGCGACGACGTCGAAACCGGGCTCGAGCGTGGCACCGAGCGCGGCCAACCCTCCGGCAAGGCCGCCCGCCGCGCCGGCACGCGCCATCACGCGCACGTCTACTCCGGTGCGAGCCTCGTAGTGCTCGGACAGCCGCTGGAGCCGTCGGCCGAGCAGCGCGATCTGCGCCGGCGAGGCGCCCTTCTGAGGCCCGTAGACGCGCGCCGCATCGAGAAACGGCGTCGTGACGTCGCACGCGACGGTCACCTCGACGGGCGGAAGCGTCCACCCGAGCGCGTCGATCGCGCCCAGGCCACCGTCGGTCGACGCGCTGCCGCCGACCCCCACGATGATCCGGCGCGCACCGCTGCGCGCCGCGGCGGCGATGAGCTCGCCGGTACCGCGACTCGACGCGCGCAACGGGTCGTTGCGCCCCTCGACGAGCGCGAGCCCACTCGCGCGAGCCATCTCGACGACCGCGACGCCACCGCGCAGCATGGCCCACTCGGCTGCGATCGGGTCACCGAGAGGGCCGGTCACCACCGTGGTGCGTCGCGAGCCACCGACGCCGTCGAGCAGGGCGTCGAGCGTGCCTTCTCCCCCGTCGGCGAGCGGGAGCGCCACAACCTCGTCGACGCCGCCGCGACGCAGTCCCTCGGCCATCGCCCCCGCCGCGGCGCTCGCCGAGAGGCTGCCGCGGAACTTGTCGGGACAGACGACCGCGCTGGTCATGTCGCATAGATTGCTCCACCAACACACCGAGCGGGAAAGCCGAGGTCTCGTGCTCGAACGGGTCCCACTCCTCGAGAAGAGCCTGAACGACTACACAGAGGTGGTCGAGCCGGGCACGATCGAGCGCATCCAGGCGCTCGCCGGCCCTTTGCAGGGCGCTCGGGTGCTCCATGTGAACGCGACCGCGTACGGCGGAGGCGTCGCGGAGCTCCTCGCCACGCACGTTCCGCTGCTGCGCGACCTCGGCATCCAGGCCGAGTGGCAGGTGATCAGGGGAAGCGACGAGTTCTTCCACGTGACGAAGGCGGTGCACAACGGGCTCCAGGGCGCCGACATCGAGTGGACGTCGGGCATGGAGCACGCGTACCTCGAGCGAGTGCTCTCGAACGCGATCGAGCTCGAAGGCGAGTGGGACTACATCGTCATCCACGACCCGCAGCCCGCTGCACTGCGCGAGTATTCGCGCGGCCGGTCGGTCGACCATTCCGACACCGAGTGGATCTGGCGCTGCCACATCGATCTCACCGACGCCAACCCCGACATCTGGGGCTTCTTCAAACCGTTCGTCGAGCATCACGACGCCGCGGTGTTCACGATGCCCGAGTTCGTCCCCGCGTCGCTCGACATGGACAACGTCGTCCTCGCGCCACCCTGCATCGACCCGCTCGCCGCGAAGAACCTCGAGCTGCCGACACCGTTCGTGCGCGAGATCTGCCGCCAGTACGGCGTCGACGTCGATCGTCCGATCGTCTGCCAGGTCAGTCGCTTCGATCCGTGGAAGGACCCCATCGGAGTGATCGAGGCGTTCCGGATCGTGCAGACGACCGTCCCCGACGTGCAGCTCGTGATGGCCGGCTCGATGGCGACCGACGACCCGGAGGGCTTCCACATGTGGGAGCTCACCGAGGAGGCGCGCGCCGGCGATCACAGCATCCACCTGCTCTCGAACATCCAGCAGGTCGGAGCGGTGCAGATCAACGCATTCCAGCGCGCCGCCGACGTCGTGGTGCAGAAGTCGCTGCGTGAGGGATTCGGGCTCACCGTCAGCGAGGGTCTCTGGAAGGGACGGCCGGTCATCGGTGGCCGCGCCGGCGGTATCACGCTCCAGATCGCCGACGGCGAGACCGGATACCTCGTCGACTCGATCGAGGAATGCGCGCAGCGGTGCATCGACCTGCTCGAGAACCCGCTGCGCGCCGACGAGATGGGCCTGAAGGGTCGCGAGCACGTCCGTCGCAACTTCCTGTCGACGCGAGAGCTCGAGGATTGGCTCCGACTCTTCACCGACGTGGGCTCCTGAGCCGGTGATCGTCGCCACGCAGCGGGGCCCGGTCTCGTTCCATGCCGAGCCCGGTGGCGGCTTCAGCTCGCGCAGAGGGGCCGGCGGTGTGGTGAGCGCGTTGGCGCCGCTGCTGACGGGCAACACAGAGGCTCGGTGGGTCGCGGCGGCGAGCAGCTCCGACGACCGCGCGGCCGTGCGCGCGGGCGCGGCGACCGTCGACGGGCTCGATCTCCTTCTCCTCGAGCTCGACGGGGATGATCACCGCCTCCACCTCGACGTGGTCTGCAACGCAACGCTCTGGTTCCTGTATCACGGCCTGTTCGACCTCGTTCGCCGACCCCGTTTCGACGCTCGCTTCCGCGAGGCGTGGGCCGCGTACGTCGCGGTCAACGAGCAGTTCGCCGAGGCGATCGCGACCGACGCGAGCCGCCGTGATGCGGTGCTGGTGAACGACTACCACTTGGCGCTCGTGCCCGCGATGCTGCGCTCGCGCCGACCCGACCTTCGGGTGCTGCACTTCACCCATACACCGTTCTGCGGTCCCAACAGCATCCGCGCGCTCCCCGACGAAGTCGCGGAGGCGATCTGCGCCGCGCTCGCCGGCGGCCCCGCGGGGTTCCACACGGTTCGATGGGCGCGGGCCTTCACCGCGTCGGCAACCGAGGTCCTCGGCTCGGCCCCCGCGCACAAGCCGTTCGTCGCGCCCCTCGGCCCCGATGCCGACGCCCTCGAAGCGGCGCGCGCGATGCCCGAGGTCGCCGCGGCGCGCGACGCGTTGGCGGCGACCGTCGAAGACCGCACCGTCATCGTGCGCTCCGACCGGATCGAGCCGTCGAAGAACCTCGTGCGCGGCTTCCTCGCCTTCGACCTGCTCCTCGAATCACGCCCGGATCTGCGCGGACGCGTCGTGTTCGTCGCGATGGTGTACGCCTCGCGTCAAGGTCTGGCCGAGTACCTCGCGTACGCGAACGAGGTCGAGCAGGTCGTCGACCGCGTGAACGAGCGCTGGGGCACCGCGACTTGGCAGCCGATCGTCCTCGACGAACGCGACGACTACTCGCGAACGGTCGCCGGGCTCGAGCGCTACGACGTCCTGCTCGTGAACCCGCTCAGAGACGGTCTCACCCTCGTCGCCAAGGAGGGTCCGTTACTGAACCGGCGCGACGGTGTCGTGTGCCTCTCACGCGAGGCCGGATCGTTCGACGAGCTCGCGCCGGCCGTCGAGATGGTGCATCCCTTCGATCTCGACCAGACCGCGGCCGCGCTCGCCGCGGCCCTCGACCTCGACGCGGACGACCGCGCGCCACGCGCGGCGCGCCTGCGCGCACTCGCGGGCGCCCGCAACCCGCGACGCTGGCTCGACGACCTCCTCGCGCAGCTCGACCCCTAGGCGAGCGCGTCGGCGAGCGCGCGGAGCCACTCGACGAGACCCTCGGGGCCCTCGACGACGAGGTCGGCGCGTTCGAGCAGCTCGCGCGGCACCTCGGTGGACCGCACCGCGATGCGAACGACACGGTCGAGGCGGCCGCGCGCTTCGAGCTCGTCGAGCGCGTCGAGCGCGGGAAGGTCGCCGCGGTCGTCGCCCGCGAACGCGGCGCGCGTCGCGGCCGGTGCGTCGCGCAGCAGCGCTCGAACCGCCGTCCCCTTGTCGACCGCGAGTGGCGGCCGCAGCTCGCGCGCCATGCGAGTGGGGTGAACCGCGAGACCGAGCTCGGCACCGAGGGCCTCGACGTCGGCCGCGACCGACACGCCGACGTCGCCGAGCGAGCGCCAGTGCACCGTGACCGCGATCTCGCCCTTGCGCTCGACCAGCAGATCGGGCCAGCGGCGTTCCGCTTCGGTCGCGGCGGCCGCGATCGCTTCGCGGTACGGGAGCGCCGCCGGCTCGACCTCCGTCTCGCCGTCGACGCGACGCTCGAGCCCGTACTGGCCGACGAGCTCGACACCTGGGATCGGCACGGCGCGGGCCAGGAAGTCCAGCGGCCGGCCGCTCACGATCCCCACGAGCACGAGCCGCCCCACGATGCGCTCGAGCACCGCGAGCGTCGGCACGGGCGCCGCGGCAGTGACCGGATCGACGACGATCGGGGCGAGCGAACCGTCGAAGTCGAGGAGGAGGGCCGCCGAGCCCGGGTGCGCAGCGAGCAGCTGCACCATTGCGCCGGGCGCGACCACGGTGGGACGCTAGCCCGCGTGGAACCGGAGGAGGCCGCCCGAGCGACGGTCGCGCGAAACGAGCAGTCGCTCCTCGGCCTGAGCCACCGGATTCACGCCCACCCCGAGCTGTGCTTCGAGGAGACGCGGTCGAGCGCCTGGACCGCCGCCCTGCTCGCCGAAGCCGGCCTCGCGGTCGAGACGGGGGTCGGCGGCCTCGATACCGCGTTCGTCGCCCGAGCGGGTTCCGGTCCGCTCCACCTCGCCATCTGCGCGGAGTACGACGCGCTGCCCGGAATCGGGCACGCGTGCGGGCACAACATCATCGCGGCGACCGCAGTCGGCGCCGGGCTCGCGCTCGCCCCGCTCGCCGACGACCTCGGCCTGACCATCTCGGTGGTCGGCACGCCGGCCGAGGAGGGTGGCGGCGGCAAGGTCTACCTCCTCGAGCGGGGCGTGTTCGCCGGTATGCACGCGGCGATGATGGTCCACCCTGCTCCGTTCGACGTGCTCCGTCCGCGCGTGAGCGCGGTCGCCCATTTCGCCGTTCGCTACACCGGTCGAGAGTCACACGCGGCCGCGGCCCCGCACCTGGGGATCAACGCGGCCGACGCGTTCGTCGTCGCGCAAGTCGCGATCGGCCTGCTCCGCCAGCACCTCCGCGCGACCGATCAGGTGCACGGCTTCGTCGACCACGGCGGCGACGCCGCCAACATCATCCCCGCGCACACCTCCGGCGACTGGATGGTGCGCGCGCGCACGATCGACGAGCTGGCCGAGGTCAGACCGAGGGTCGACCGGTGCCTCGAGGCCGGCGCGCTGGCGACCGGCGCGGTCCTCGAGCTCGAAGACGTGTGTCCCACGTACTCGCACATGGAGCACGACGACGATCTCGTCGACGCTTACCGCGCGAGCGCGGAGTCGATCGGACGCATCTACGGCGACGGCGACATGACCTTCTCGACCGACATGGGCAACGTCTCGCTGGCGATGCCGTCGATCCATCCGTGCATCGCGATCGACAGCGCCGGCGCGATGAACCACCAGCCGGAGTTCGCGGCCGCGTGCGTGAACCCCTCCGCCGATCGGGCCGTCGTCGAGGGTGCGCTCGCGCTCGCGCTCACCGCGATCGGCGCCGCTCGCGGGCCGCTTCGGGAGCGGCTCCTCAGCCGCGCCTCGTAGTCGGCCTCAGCCGGCCGCGTCGACGCAAACAGCGAACGGGCTCAGCCGGTGCCCACGAGGACGACGCAGTCGAAGCCCGTGCTCCCGGGAGGAGCCGGGTTGCCGATCGTGCTCTTCGTGGTGCCGGTGCCGAGCAGCACCGCGAGCGTGGTCGCCTCTCGGGTGAGCCCGGCGCGACACAGCACGGTCTTGCCGGCACTGTGGTTCGGGTCGTTCCCCGGTGTGCCCTGGTTCGTGTAGCCCTTGCCCTTGAGCGTCGCGGAGACCGACGCCGCCGAACCGCTGGGTGCGCCCGCGTTCAGCACGAGCAACCGAACCTGAGCCGGCTTCTTGGCTGCGGTGGTCTTCGACGTCGTGGTGGTCTTGGTGGTGCTCGACGTCGCCGTGCTCGTCGTGGAGGCCGTCGTGGTCGCCTTGCGCCCCACCGGACCGGGCGAGCCGTTGTCGACGATCTGGAGCAGCACGATGCCGACCACGACCGCGGCCCCCACGAGCAACGCGCCCTTCATCGTCTGACTCCCCGCGCCGAGCGGGAGCCCTCGCCCTCTCGCGGACCCACCCGTCTCCGTGCCCCGATCGGCCATGGCCCCATTCTTACGCACGGCTGCGTGCGCAGCAGCGGTTCTTGGCTTCTGCCGCCCCGATCTCGAGACGCGGTGGAACCGCCGTCCTAGCGGGGGCCGGCCGGCGCGCGGGGACCGGCCGGCGCGCGGCGGCCTTCGATGCGCCGCCGCCGACGCTGTTCGCGCAGCCTGCGCAGTCGGAGCACCGTCAACGGGTCGTGCTCGTACGCGGCCCGGCGGGTGATCAGAGCGCCGAGCGCGCGGTAGTAGGTCGTCGACGAGACGGCGAAGCGCTGACGGATCGTCGGCTCCTTCGGACCCGGGAGCAGCGAACACTCGCGCTCGAAGTCGAGGATCGCGACTTCACGAGCGGAAAGAGGGTCCATCGGAGGACGATCCTGGCCGCACCGCGCGCGAATTACAAGCATTTCGGAGCGCGCGCAAAAGACCACGCTACGCGACCGCATCGAGGACCGGAGCCGGGTGTCGGAATCGAACCGACGACCTGCGGATTACAAAGCCGCTGCTCTGCCAACTGAGCTAACCCGGCGAGGGACCCCTCGAGCCTAGGTCGAGCGGAACGAGCGGCGAGCGAAGCGAGCAAGCGACCCGACGCGCTCCCAACCCGCGGAGCGGCGAGCGTCAGCGAGCGCGACCAGACGCGATCGCGCGCCGTCTCGCGATCTCGTGGCATGCGACCGCGGCGGCGGCCGCGACGTTGAGCGATGCGATGGCACCCTTCATCGGGATGCACGCGAGCGCGTCGCAACGCCGCCGGGTGAGCGGTGAGAGACCGCGGCCCTCGGCGCCGAGCACGACGGCGAGCGGCTCGCTCGCGAACGGCAGATCGGTCAGCGTCGAATCGGCGTCACCGTCGAGTCCGATGCACCACACGCCCGCGCGTTTCGCCCGCTCGAGCACGGCCGGGATGCCGCCGACCAACGCGAACGGCACGTACTCGATGGCGCCGGCCGCCGTCTTGGCCGCGGTGGCGCTCACCGGCGCGCTGCGGTGCTTGGCCATCACGATGCCGGTTACGCCCGCGGTCTCGGCCGCGCGTACGATCGCACCGAGGTTGCGCGGGTCGGTCACCCCGTCGAGCACGACGAGGAACGCGAGCGGGTCGGCGAGCAGCGCATCGAGGTCGGCCGCGCGCAGGGGCGCCGCGCGCGCGACGACGCCCTGCGGCGCATCGGTCTGCGCGGCCGCGCGCAGCCGGTCGGCGGGCACGATCCGCAGCTTCGTGCCCGCAGCCTCGACGATGGCGTCGATCACCTCGTCGCGCTCCACCCCTTCCGACAACGACACGCTGTGCACCTCGCGCTTCCCCGCCCGCAACAGCTCCAGCACCGCGCGGCGCCCCTCGACCTCGGTGCCACCGACCTCGTCGGGACGACGCTGCCGCGGCGCGGGATCGCCGGGTGCGCGACGAGCCCCGCCCCTCCGCCGTTCGCTCAACGATCCGCTCTCGCGTCGCCCTGGTACTGCGTTTGTCGCGCATATGAAACAAACGTCGTACCAGGGACCGGCAGGCGGTCGGGAAGCTCGCTCACCGGTGCCAGGTCGTGCCGCCGGGACCGTCCTCGAGCGTGACGCCCTGCGCCTTCAGCTCGTCGCGGATGCGGTCGGCTTCGGCGAAATCGCGTCGAGCCCGGGCCTCGTCGCGCGCCGACACCAACGCGTCGATCTCGGCGTCGTCGTCACCCCGGACGGCCCCCGAGCTCACCGTGCGGGCGCCGTCGTCGAGCTCGAGGCCGAACGAGCGGCAGAGCTCGCGCACCGTCGCGAGCAGGGTCGCGACCGCCGCCGTTTCGCCCGCGTCGAGCGCGGTGTTGGCGCGGCGCACGAGATCGAACACGAACGCGAGCGCGGCCGGCGTGTCGAAGTCGTCGTCCATCGCCGCGCGGAACTCGGCGGTATCGCCGACCGAGCCGTCATCCACACCGGCGTTGCGGGCGCGTCGGAACAACGCGTCGATCCGGTCGACGGCCTTCGCCGCGTCGGAGAGCTCCTTGTCGCCCATCTCGAGCTGCTTGCGGTAGTGCGTCTGGAGCGCGAGCAGCCGGAACGCGCGCGGCCCGTGCCGATCGAGCGCGTCGGAGAGGTTGGTGAAGTTGCCGAGCGACTTCGACATCTTCTCCCGGCCGACCATCACCATGCCCGAGTGGATCCAGTGCCGCGCGAACGCGTGGCCCGCGCCTTCGGCCTGCGCCCGCTCGTTCTCGTGGTGGGGGAAGACGAGATCGTCGCCCCCGCCGTGGATGTCGAATCCCTCCCCGAGGATCTCGAGCGACATCGCGGAGCACTCGATGTGCCAACCGGGTCGGCCCCCACCCCACGGTGACGGCCACTCCGGCTCGCCGGGCTTGGCCGCCTTCCAGAGCGCGAAGTCGAGCGGGCTGCGCTTCTCGTCGTCGACCTCGACGCGTGCCCCCGCACCTTCGAGGAGGTCTTCCGTGCGGCGGTGCGAGAGCACGCCGTAGTCGGGAAGGGTCGCGACCTCGAAGTACACGCCCTGTCCTTCGATGACGTAGGCGCGACCCGCAGCGACGAGCTCGCCGATGAGCCGCTGCATCTGCTCGACGAAGTTGGTCGCGTGCGGCATGTCGTCGGGGCGTTGCACACCGATGCGGTCGAGCTGGTCCCAGTAGGCCGACTCGTACTGGCGTGCGAGCTCGCCCTCGGTCGTGCCGCGCTCGTGGGCCCGGCGGATGATCTTGTCCTCGATGTCGGTGATGTTGCTGACGTAGGTGACCGCGTCGCCCCGCCACTGCAGGTAGCGACGGATCACGTCGAACGCGACGGCGGTCCGGCCGTGACCCACGTGCGGGACGTCGTAGACGGTGGGGCCGCAGACGTACATCGTCACGTGGCCCGGCCGGCGCGGGACGAACTCGACCTTGGCGCGCGCGGCGGTGTCGAAGATCCGCAGCATGGAGCGAGGCTACCGCCGGCCGCATATCGGGCAGCCGAGTTTGCCCGTGTCAACCGCGGTCTTCAACCCCGGTCGAGGAGTGCCACGGCCCAGACCGCGATGCCTTCCGAACGCCCGACGGCGCCGATGCCTTCACCGCGCTTGGGCTTCACGCTCACGTGGATGCCCTCGCCCATCGGTTCGGCTGCCGCCTGCAACGCACCCACCAGGTTGGCGGCCATCGCGCCGACGTGGGGCGCCAGCCGCGGCTCCTCGGCCGCGACGACGACGTCGACGTTGCCCACCCACCACCCCGCCACCCGAACCCGCTGCGCGACGTCGCGCAGCAGCGCGATCGACGACACCCCGCGCCACTGCTCGTCGCTCGCCGGGAACAACGTGCCGAGGTCGGGTAGGTCGGCCGCACCGAGGATCGCGTCGGCGACCGCGTGCACCACCGCGTCGGCGTCGGAGTGCCCCACGAGACCGGAGCCTCCGGCCCCGCCTCCCTCGATCACGACGCCGCCGAGCACGAGCGGTCCTTCGCCGCCGAAGGCGTGCACGTCGTAACCGAGACCGACACGAGTCCTCATGATGCGCTCACACGACCTCGATCAGCCCCGAGGCGACCTCGAGGTCGTCGGGCACGGTGATCTTGAGGTTGCGCACCTCACCGGCGACGACCCGTACGACGCCGCCCGCCCGCTCGATGAGCATCGCGTCGTCGCTGCCCTCGGCCGCCGACGCGTGCGCGCGCCGCAACGCGTCGGACCGGAATGCCTGCGGGGTCTGAACCACGACGAGCCCGTCGCGCGACACCGTCTCGACCACCCGCTCGCCCTCGACCCGCTTCAGCGTGTCGGTCACCGCGAGGGCGGGAACCGCGGCATCGGCACCGGAGCGGACCGCGGCGATCACCGCCGCGAACAGCAGGAGGGACGCGAGCGGTCGCGCCGCGTCGTGCACCACGATCACCTCCGCATCGGGCGGCACCGCCGCGAGCGCGGCCCGCACCGATTCGGCGCGCGTGTCTCCGCCGGCGACCGCGACGACGGGCGGTACCGGTTGCCAGCCCGACTCGGCGGGCAGCGCGACCACGACACCGTCACAGGCGCGCGCGGTGGTCGCGATCGATCGCTCGAGCACGGTCGCACCACCGAGCCGGGCGAACTGCTTGGCCGCTCCGAAGCGGCTGCCCCGGCCCCCGGCGACGACGATCCCCCAGACGGTCACCGGGTCAGTATGGCGCGCCGCCCACGCGGGTCAGCCCTGCAGCGACGCCGAGTGATCGGGCTGATCGTCGATGCTGGCGAACACGATGCGACCGACCGACGTCGGGACGACCGACGTGACCTGGAGCGACACCTCGGGCCCGCCGACCAACGAGACACCACCGTTGACGACCACCATCGATCCGTCTTCGAGCTGACCCACGCCCTG
>CAAGKR010268776.1_pt1 | contig 12278 bp, 11 predicted proteins | sample 2556971 | NCBI WGS metagenome assembly CAAGKR01 (sample SAMEA5207829, study PRJEB30636) | soil metagenome | biome: forest; feature: boreal; material: soil | place: USA | collected 2011-09 | depth 1 m
CGTCATGCTCCTTTGCGATCTCGCCGGAGACCGATGACCGACGCTAGCCACAACCAACGAACATTTGAAAGGCCGCAGCCGGGTTAGATCGGCCGCAGTTTCGCGTTCCCGGTGACGATGTCGTTATGCGGAGACGCGCCGAGCCGTCCAGACCGGCAGATCGCGCTCGTAGGGGAAGTCGGCAAGATGGCGCTCGATTGCGGCGTCGTCGCCGTAGCAATCGCTCCGGGTCAGGATATGAATCGCCAATGCCGTGAATGGCAGGTAGATGAAGACGGCGGCCCATCCGATATTCGGCGCGCCGATTCGGAACAACATCGTGATTCCAAAGATCACAATACCCGAGTAGAGCGCCGGCCCGAGTAATGCGCGCGATCGCATCGCGGGGATAGAGCCGCCCGGTTTACCCGCACCACGATTTAAAGCCGCGTCGAGCAACTGGAAGATCGCGATCGTGATCGCCGCGACAAAATACCATCCGAGATAGTTGCTGATCGGCACGCCGAAATGCGGCCCGGGCGGATCGTACCAGAAAATCCTGCCGAGGAACCATCTGTCTCCGAGCACGCTCAACGGATCGACGACCATGTCGATCATCACCATGAACAGCGCGGCCATCAGCCACACTCGCGGCGCGCGGCGAAGTTTCCAGGTGTCGAGGATTCGCAAGTCGGCGCCGTGCCGGTAGAGCGGCGCACTCAGCAGCATCGCGACCGTATAGCTGGCGAAGCCGAGAAACGTGAACGAAAGCGAGTCCATAAGCGGTACGCCGAATACCCAGATCTCGCGGCTACGAGTCGCCTCAATGTAATGATAGAGCCCGAATGGAAATCCGTTGTGGACCGAAGACCATTCGCACGCGAGCGAGACGCCGTAGGTCAGCACCGAAAAGAGAAGTGTCGCGCGAAATCCGAAGTTGACGATTGCGATGAACAGGAAGCTCGCCAAAAAAACAAAAACATATGGGCGCAGCGCAATCGTGGACAGTAGCAGATGCATCGCGAAGGCCTGCTACGCGGCGCTCTTGGCGGTGCCGGTCGATCTGAAGAACTCGATCGCGGCGGTCAGCGCCGCGTCGATCGGCCCCGGCGAATAGCCCAGCTCTGCGCGCGCCTTCGACGAGTCGAAGAACATCCGCTTTCGCGCCATCCGCACTTCCGTCAGGCTGGCGCGCGGCGCTCGACGCGTAACCGTACGCGCTACCGCCTCGGCGCCGAGCGCGAATCCGAACGCGACCGCATATGGAATCCTCATCTTCGGACCGGGCAATCCGGAAATCGCGGCGAGCCGCCCGAGAAGTTCCTTGAGGGTGAGATTCTCGCCGCCAAGAATATACTTCTCGCCGGTCCGGCCGTGCTCCGCCGCCAGCAGATGGCCGCGCGCAACGTCCTCGACATCGACGATGTTAAGCCCGGTCTCCACGTACGCGGGCATCCGTCGATTCAGGAAGTCCACGATTATTCTTCCGGTAGGTGTCGGCTTGAAGTCGAGCGCGCCAATAGGCGTCGAGGGATTCACGATCACCACCGGCGCACCGGCGCGCGCGGCTTCGAGCGCCGCCTGCTCGGCCATGTACTTCGAGCGCTTGTAATGCCCGGTCATCTCGGCGAGTGACGACGGCGTGTCTTCGCGCCCAACTCCTCCGTGCGGAATCCCAAGCGCTCCCACCGTGCTGGTATGAACGATGCGCGACACGCCCGCAGCGGCGGCGGCCCGCAGGATATGGCGCGTGCCCTCGAGGTTGGTCGCATACATCGGTGCGGGATCGGTGAGCCACAGCCGGTAGTCGGCGGCGACATGATAAACCTCGTCGCATCCGACGACCGCACGTTCGACCGACTCGAAGTAGCGGAGATCGCCGCGCATGATCTCGAGGTTGAGGCCGGCGAGCGCGCTCAAATCCGCGTTCTCGCGCACCAGGACGCGCACCCGATCGCCGCGCGCAATCAGAGCGCGCACCACGTGGCATCCGACAAATCCGTTTCCGCCCGTGACCAGCGCTAACTTTGTCGCCATCGGACTAAGCCGCGCGTTGTGCGCCGGCATGCGCGGCGACCGCCGCCGCCGCGGCCCGGCCGGAAATTACCGCGCTCTCGATGGTTGCGGGGAGGCCGGTCTGTATCCAGTCGCCGGCCAGGAAAAAATTCGAAATCGGCGTCTTCGCCGTCGGCCGCAAATCGTGCGAGCGCAGGTCCGGCGCCATGGTAGCGTGTTTCTCCTTGAGCACCAGCGACTTAACGACCTTTGCGTCGCGCGAGGCCGGGATCATGGCGTGCAGATCGTTCAACACGATTTCCAGAATCTCGTCGCTGGTGCGCTCGACCAGCTTTCGCGCGCCGCTGATCACGAAACTCATGTAGCCTGGGTGCGCCTCGCCACGCTGGCTGAAAATCCGGCGCTTGTTGAATAGCCACTGAGTAGTCGTACCGATAAAGCCCACGAACGGCAAATTAGTCACTTCGCGATCGAGCCAGATATGGACGCAGATGATCGGCGAGCTCGTGAGCCACGCCAGGCGCGCGAAGAACGGATCCGCTATCGCATTTTCGGGGATGAAACGGAGCAACTGCGCCGCCGGAACGGCAGAGATAAAATTCGAGCCTTCGATCCTGCGCCCGTCGCGCAACCGCGCGCTCGTGACGCCACCGCCAGGCCCAAGCTCCAGGGTCTCGACGATCGAGTGCGATGCGACCGTGCCACCCGCGCGCTCGATAAGCTGCTTCGACCCCGTGCAATACAGATCGGTAAGCCCGACGCGCGAATAAACGAATGCCGAGTCGCGGCGGCGCGAGAAAAACGCGCGCTTCAGGACTTCGGCCAGCAGCTCGGCCGACGACGATTGGGGCTCGTCGTTCAAAGTCGCGATTGACATGGGATACCAAAAGCATTGCCGCGCCCATTCGGATTGCCCAAGACGATCCATCAGTTGCGTGACGGTCAGATGACGCAGTTCGCCGTCTCCGTGCCGGCGCATCGCAAGCATCCGAAGTCCGCCACGCATCACGCCGATTCGCTCTGCGATACTCAGATGCCGGTAACCGAGCACTGCGCCCATCATGTGAATCGGACCGGGCAGCCGCGCGGTCTTAAGCAGCGCGCTTCGTCCCGGTCCGGCGAGCATTTCGATTTCCAAATTCTCGTGAAAGACGAGCTGATCGTAGGCACCGATGCGATCGAGGAAGTCCAGCGTCTCGCCGTAGCATCCCATCAGCACGTGCTGTCCGTTGTCGACGAAGTCGCCGGTGTCGGGATCGGCAAACGAATACGCGCGACCGCCGAGCGCGGGTTTGCCCTCGAGCACCGTGACGCGTAATCCTTTTTCCGCGAGCGCGACCGCCGCACTGAGTCCGGCAAAGCCCGCGCCGATCACCACTGCGTCGTTGGACGACACCGCTTGATTCGCAGTCGTCATTTGGATTAACCGCGCAGCGCGCCCAATCGGCCCACCGCCCAGGCGCGTCCGACCAGGTAGAGTTTATGGGGAGCGGAAAGGCGCTGGCGGCGGTCGAGCACACGATAATTTGACTTGATGATCCGCTCGAGCAACGCGGCGTAGATTAGCCGCATCGCCTCCGCCGTAAGCAGCGTCGATCGATCCTCGGCTGCGAGCGCCGCTTGCGCAGCCGCGTAGAGTTCTTGCGCGCGTTTGGCTTCGAAGTCCATCAGGCTGACAAAGTTCGACGAGTACACGCCGCCGAGAATTTCATCCTCGCTCACGTTGAATCGCGCGAGGTCTTCCAGTGGAAGATAAATCCGCCCGCGCGCCGCGTCCTCGCGCACGTCGCGCAGAATATTGGTCAACTGAAGGGCCAGTCCGAGGTTCTCCGCGTACAACTTCGCCGACGGATTGCGGTAGCCGAATATCTCGATGCAGATGAGGCCCAGCGCCGACGCGACGCAATAACAATACGGGCGTAGCTCTGCAAAGGTTTGATAGCGCTTGCGAGAGAGATCCATCTCCACGCCGGCGATGATTTCCTCGAAGAGCTCTCGCGGAATTGCAAATCGCCGCGCGCTATCGGCCAGCGCGCGAGAGACCGCGCGCGTCGGCACGCCCGCATACACACGATCAAGTTCCTCGCGCCACCTCCTCAGCAGCAGCGCCGGCTCGTGAATCGATTCGTCGTCGGCGATATCATCGATGAAACGGCAGAATGCATAAACGGCATGGAGCGCGCGGCGCCGCTGCGGCGGCAGCAAAATGAACGCGTAGTAAAAGCTCGACCGGGAACGGCGCGTGATTTGCGCGCAGCGTTCGTAGTCGGCGTCGAGCGATGCACCGTCGCGGCCGGCGCGTCCTTCGTTCCCGATTGCGCTGCTATCAGGCTTCAAGCCGTCCACGAAGTGCGTTCCATCCAAGTTTCAGGTAGTCCACTTTGGTAAGCTCCGGACGCTTCCGGAATACGTCGTAGTCAATCCGTTCGATCGCGCGCAGTATCGCCAGGCCGCCACCGGCGAACATCAGGATGTCGCTTCTCAGGCGCTTATCGACGCGCCGATGGAGTTCGCCTCCTTCAGTCAGCATAGCGCGCGCGACCCCGGCTTCATGACGCATCAATTCCAGAAACTCGCGTGAAGACGTGTGCGCCGCGAGATCGGCGGCCGTGACGCCGAAGCGTTCCATGTCGCGGCGCGGGAGATAGATTCGTCCCTTGTCGAGATCGACTGCGACATCCTGCCAGAAGTTCGCGAGCTGCAGTCCGCTGCAAACGAGATCCGACAGATGCTGCCGCTCGGCGTCGCGATAACCGAAAAGATATAGCACCAACTGTCCGACCGGATTCGCCGAATAGCGCGAGTAGCCAAGCAGATCGTCAAGCCGGTCGAAACCCTTGAAATCGACGTCCGAGCGGAACGCGGTCAGTAGATCCTTGAATGGTTCGCGCGGGATATCGAATCGGCGGACGGTGTCGGCAAGCGCGATGAACACCGGATGGCGCGGCGTCCCTGCGTACGCCGAGTCGAGTTCGCGCTCCCATTGGTCGAGCATCGCTAGGTCGTGATGCTCGTCGGCGAAGTCGTCGGCCATCCGCGCGTATGCATATATCGCGTACATATGGGGGCGCATCTCGCGCGGCATCAACCACGACGCAATCGTGAAATTTTCATAGTGCGATTTCGCGAGCCGCGCGCAGAACTCGTATGCGCTCGCGAGGTCGAAGGTCCCCGCCGGTGGCGTCGCCGTCGGCACCGCGTTTACGGTGTAGCCGGCTGCATCGCCTTGCAGATGTGCGCGCGCGGTCTCCATCGTGTCAGGCCGCGGCCGGTCTCGCGCCGATCAGTTCGCGCGCAGCGGCGCGTGCCCATCCGTCGGTCTCGAGCAAATCCTCGATCGTGCGCGCCGGTGAGTTTGGATGCCGTCGCATGACGGCTTCGATATGCCGCGGAATATCGACGAAGCGCACCCGCCCGGCCAGAAAGCCCGCCACCAGTTCCTCGTTGGCGGCGTTGAGACACGCGGGCATCGTGTGTCCCGCCGCGAGCGCCTCGTACGCCAGACCGAGACACGGAAACCGCGAAAGATCCGGTTCCTCGAACGTGAGGCGCGAATTTTCAGCGAGCGATAGCGGCTTCAAATGAGTCATCGGCAGCCGCTCCGGATACGCGAGCGCGTATGCAACCGGAATCGCCATGTCGGGAATCGCCATCTCCGCAATCACCGAGCCATCGATCATCTCGACCATCGAATGAATCACGCTCTGCGGATGAATCACGACCGAGACTGCAGCGGCCGTGAGATCGAACAGCCATCTCGCCTCGATGACTTCCAGTCCCTTGTTCATCAGCGTCGCCGAATCGATCGTAATCTTGCTGCCCATCTTCCAGGTCGGATGCTTCAGCGCCTGCTCGATAGTAATCGACGCGAAGCGGTCGGCGGGCAGTTCCCGAAATGGTCCGCCCGATGCGGTCAGGATGATCCGCTTCAGCCAGTCGCGCCCGCGTCCTTCGAGGCATTGAAAAATCGCATTGTGCTCGCTGTCCACCGGGAGCAGCCGCACCCGATGCGCGCGCACTGCCGCCGTGATCAACTCACCCGCGATGACCAGCACTTCCTTGTTGGCGAACGCGATGTCCTTGCCGGCCTTGATTGCGGCGAGCGTCGGCTGCAAGCCCATCGCGCCGACCAACGCCGACATCACCAGCGTCGCCGCGGGATGAGTTGCCACCGCCACCGCGCCTTCGAGACCATGAACTATCGTCACCCGCTCACTGCCGAGCCGCGTCGCAAGTTCGTGCGCGAGTTCCGGCGTCGCCACCGAAACCAACTCGGGATGAAAGCGCTTCACCTGTCCGGTGAGCAGATCGAGGTTGCTGCCCGCGGCCATCGCGGCCACGCGGAAGCGATCGCTGAAACGCCCGACCACGTCAAGCGTGGTGACGCCGACCGATCCGGTTGAGCCGAGAATCGAAATCGCTTTCATCACGCCGCGCTCATCCGGAAGCGGTCTCCGCGAGCCGCCGGCGGAAACGCCCAAGCGCCATCAGCGGAAAGTAGTGGGCATACATATAGTAGTGAAGATAAAAATGATTCGGAAAACCGTTGCCGGTGGATTCCGTCTCGTCCCACGCGCCTTCATCGTTCTGCCGCTCTAAGAGCCACTGCGCGCCGCGCATCGCGTGATCGCTGAGGCCTGTCTCGCCCGCGATCAAACCGATCAATGCCCACGCGGTTTGCGAGGCCGTGCTGGTTCCGCGCCCGTGCCACGCGGGGTCCCGGTCCGAGAGCGGGCTCTCGCCCCATCCGCCGTCGGGATTCTGTTTCGATTTGAGCCATTGCACGGCGCGCTTGATCCACGGCTCGTTGGTATCGACGCCGATTTCGCTGAGCCCGGACAGCGCCGAGAACGTGCCGTAGATATAGTTGATGCCCCAGCGTCCCCACCATCCGCCCGCAGGCGACTGATTGCTCTTGAGCCACTCGATCGCGCGCCTGGCGACCGGATGATCGGTACGATAGCCAACCGACCCCATCATCTCGAGCACGCGCCCGGTCAGATCGGGGCAGGACGGATCGGTTACCGCTTCGACGTCGGCGAGCGGCACATGATTGAGCCAGGTCGCGTCGTTGTCGGCGTCGAACGCCGCGAAGCCGCCGTCCTTCGACTGCATCCCCATTACCCAATTCGCGCCCGCGCGAATCGACCGCTCCTTGATTTCGGGATCGTCGGCGCTCGAATTGGCCAGCACCGACAAAATCACCGCCGAATCATCCACGTCGGGATACCAGTCATTGTAAAACTCGAACGCCCATCCGCCCGGCACGAGGTCCGGGCGCTTAATCGACCAATCGCCTTTCTTGAATATCTGATGATCGATAAACCACCGCGCGGTTTGCTTCAGCGCGGGATGATCGCCTGGCAGACCGGAATCGAGCAGCGCCTTTCCCGCCAGCGCCGTGTCCCAGTTGACCGAGACGCACGGCATGTACATCGCGTAGTCGGAGAAATGCCAGATGAGCTCGCGCGATGCCTCGATCGCTTTTTTCAGCACCGGATGGTCGTTGCGATAGCCGTTGGCTTTCAGAGCCATCGCGCTCAGCAGGTAGCACGGTTCGATTCCGCCCCACGATCCGTTAGCGTCCTGATGTTCGAGGATCCAGTTTTCGGTATGGCTGAGTGCGCGCGCGCGGAGCCGTTTCAGCCGATGGCGATCGTAAAAGCGCAGCCCCCGGTCGGCGACGTTGAACGCGCTCCGCAGCGAGAGCATCTTCGCGCCCCGCGGCTGCTTGAATTTTGTGAAATGGGGCGGCTCGATGAAAAGTTCCAGGATGCCGCGCTGATAGTCGATTTTCTTCTCCGGCCGCGCCGCCTGCAACAGCATCAGCGCCATCAGCGTTCCGCGCGCCCACGAGCCCAGCTCGTAGATGTTGAACGGGAACCAGTTCGGGCAGAGCGCGATTTCGACCGGCACCGCCGCGGTCGCGTCCCACGTAATCTGCCCCATCGCAGCCAGGTAAAAGCGCGCGAGCGTTCCGCAATTCACGATCCCGCCCTTGGAGAGAATCCAGCGTCGCGCAGCCGCCAGCGGCTCGTCGCCGGCCCGCATGCCGGTGAGTTTCAGCGCGAAGTAACTCTCGATGGTCATCGAAAGATAGCCCTCGCCGCCGCGATAAAGCGCCCAGCTTCCGTCCGCGCTCTGCGTGTCGAGCAGATACTTCGTGAGCCGCGCTTCGAGTTCGAGATCGACCGTGTCCATAAAGTGATTGAAGATGATGAACTCCGCGTTCATCTCGGCGTTCGCCTCCAGCGGTGCGTGCCAGTAGCCCTCGGGCTTCTGCAGCGCGATGAGCGAGCGCTGGGCGCGATCGATCGTGTAGTCAATCTTGCCCGCGAACTCGTCGTGGGGCGAAATCGCAATCGCCGGATTACCGATTTCAATCGCCTGAGTCATATTTCACCTGAAACTAAACTTGGGGCTTACGCGCCGCTCGGTACGCCACCCGGTCCACTTGAATACGCGAGATGATCGCCGCTCATTATGGAATCACCGCACACTTCAGCACCCCGCCTCGCTCGAGCATCGAAAATACTTCCGCCAGATCGTCAAGCCGCATCCGCGCGTTGACGATCGCGCCGGCATTCAGCGCGCGCCCGGCCAGCAACTCATACGCCCGTCGCACGTCGCGCGGCCGGAAATGAAACGGCGCCATCAATGTGAGATTGTCGTAATGCATCCGGCGCGTATCGACGCGAAGCTCCGTGCCCGCTGGACATCCGCCGAAAAACACCACCCGCCCGCCACGCCGCACCCGCGCGAGCGCATCCTGCCATCCCTCGACCTGCCCGGTGCATTCGATCACCAGGTCGGGTCCGAAGCCGCTGTTGAGCTTCGCGATTTGATCCGCCGCGTCGGCGCTGCGCGCATCGATCACAAGGTCGGCGCCCATCTCGCCGGCCCACTTGAGCCGCTCCGCACCGCGCCCGACGACCACCACCTCGCGCACGCCCGCCGCCTTCAGCACCAGCATGTGCAGCAGGCCGAATGCGCCAGCGCCGATTATCACCACTGTTTCGGATTTCTCCGGCCGCGCCATCGAACTCGCATGAACCACGCACGAGAGCGGTTCGAGCAGCGCCGCTTCTTCGAACGGCAAGTTCGCCGGCTTGATGAAAGTGTTTCGCGCGACCACATGCGCGGGCAGCAGCAGCAGGTCGGCATACGCACCAAGCACCATCCGCCCGACCGCATCGGCACAGAGATTTTCTTGTCCGTGCTGGCAATAGAAACAGATTCCGCATGGCGCGGTCGGCGCTGCCATGATCTCGTCGCCGGCTCTGAAAGCGGTCACGCCCGCGCCGGCTTCGGCGACGACGCCCGAAAACTCATGCCCGAAAGGGATCGGCAGTTTCCACAGCGGATGCCCACGCCGAAAAGCTTTGAGATCGGTCCCGCAGCTGAGTGCGCACCGGACTCGGATCAGCAATTCGCCCGGCCCGGGACGCGGCGGCGTGAAGTTGCGCAATTCGAGACGGCCCGGCTCCACCAGCACGGCCTGTCGCGATTGCGTCGCGGCCATATCCAGCGTGCGCTCTGCGGCACTCACAGCTTGCGCTCCACGACGAACGTCGCCAGCTCGCGCAACGCAACCGCACGCTCGTCGAAGCTCGAAAGCGCGCGATGCGCCCGGCTTTCGAGCTCGCGCGCGAGATCGAGCGAGCGTTCGATTCCTAAAATCGCGGGATAGGTCGCCTTGCCGCGCTCGCTATCCTTCTGCGTCCGCTTGCCCATCTGCTCGGGCGTGCCCTGAACATCCAGCAGGTCATCGACGACCTGGAACGCCAGTCCGAGCGCGCGCGCGTATGCGTCGAGCGATTCGATTTGCGCCGCGCTCGCCCCACCCATCCGCGCGCCGCCGCGAACCGAGGCCAGGAACAGCGCGCCGGTTTTTCTGCCGTGCAGTTCCTCGAGCTCTTCGAGCGTTTTCGACTTGCCCTCGCCGAGCAGATCGATCACCTGACCGCCGACCATTCCGGCCGATCCTGCCGCGCTGGCGAGTTCCGCGATTGTCTCGAGGACCACCGCCGGCACCACGCCCGCATCGGTTGCGCGCGCGAGCACCTTGAACGCGTCGGTCAGCAGCGCATCTCCTGCCAGCGTCGCTATCGCCACGCCATAAACTTTGTGATTGGTCGGCCGCCCGCGGCGAAAATCGTCATCATCCATGCACGGGAGATCATCGTGAATCAGCGAGTAGGTGTGAATCATCTCAACCGCGCACGCCAGATCCATCGCAGCCGCGAGGTCCCCGCCCACCGCCTCGCACGACGCGAGCGCCAGAACCGGGCGGAGCCGCTTGCCGCCTGCGAGCAGGCTGTAGCGCATCGCCTCCGGCAGACGCGCCGCCGCACCTGCGGGAGTGTCCACACTCTTCGCAAGCGCCAGCTCAACCAAGTGGGCCCGCTCTTTTAGATAGTGGTTGAGGTCGAACACTCTTCTTTTCTCTTTTCTCTGCTCTCGGGGAGACTGGCGCGACTAGCGACCCCCAAGGGGAGCCAAGAGAGAGGGCTCAGGCGTTGAAACTTACTTTTTCAACCGCCGGCTAGGCTACGTAGTGGCGCACCATCCGCCACGAGTCTTTCAGATTCTTGCCGAAATCGAGCGCCACCGTCCCTTCAAAACCTGAGTGCAGCTTGCAGTCGCGGCAGCGAAAATCCTGCTTGGTTCTATAATACTCCCAATCAGTCGCCGCATGCATTTCCTCCAGGGTCTTGTAGTGACCGTTGGTTATCAGGTAGCAGGGTCCCTTCCATCCCTGCGGATTGCGCGTCACCGTGGTCCACGGGCTGCACTGCAGGTCGCGCTTGCCGACCAGGTAATCAAGGTAGATCGGCGTGTTGATTATTTTGTAGTCATCGGACATGTCGCGGACTTTCACGAACTTCTGCGGCATCTCCTCTTTCTTGAGGTACTCCTCGTCGTTGGTAAGCACCTGGTAATGGTAGCCGGGGCTGAGCAGCATCCCGTCCACGCCGAGACTGGTCAGGTACTTGATCATCGCCTCCAGTTCGTCGCCGGTGGTCTCGCGGAAGACGGTGGTATTGGTCTGAACGCGGTAGCCCTTTTCCTTTAGCATCTTGATCATCTTCACGACGATGTCGAAATGCCCCTGCCGGTCGGTGACGCGATCGTTGGTTTCGCGCATCCCGTCCAGATGCAGGTTGAAGCTCAGGTACGGACTCGGCGGCACCTGCTTGACGAAGCGCTCGAGCAAAATCGCGTTGGTGCAGATCATGACGTGGCGCTTTTGATCCTCGATCAGTCCCCGGGTCAGCGCCGCGATATGCTTGTACATCAGCGGCTCGCCGCCGCAGATCGAAACGATCGGCGCGCCCGCTTCCTCGGCGGAATGCAACGCCTCGTCGAGCGGCATCATGTCGCGAATCGTTTCCTTGTACTCGACGATTCGCCCGCATCCGATACACGCGAGGTTGCACGCGTGCAGCGGCTCCAGCATCAGCACTAGTGGAAAATACTTTTCGCCGGCACGTTTCTTCGCGCGCATGTATCTGCCGAGATCGAGCATCTGTCTCATAGGAATGCGCATGCTTGCTGGTTCTCCCCCAAAAGCTGAAGTATGTTCGGCGGCTTATGCGCCGCCCTGTGATGGCGATGGCTGCGACGTATCGCCGAACAGCCACTCCCCGACCATCGCGACGGCGCCTTCCGGATCGACGGCCTTCGCGCCCAGAAACAAATACTCGATGAGCAAACCATTCAGCGCCGAGAGCAGGAAACCGGCTGCCGCCTCGGGCGCGGAACGGCGCGGGCAGATGCCCTTTTGCTGCGCGCTGGCAATCAGCTCGATCAGCATCGCCCGATACCCGGTATAGAGCTTGAGGACCTGATCGTTGAGGCTCTCCGAGAGACGCTGATCCTGGAGCATCTGCGCCAGGAAAAAGCGCACCGAGCTGGCATTGTCGCGCACGAAAAGCAGGTAGAACTCGACCAGCTTCTGGATCTGCGCGCGCTCGTCCATCGCCGCCGCTTCTTCGGCAAAGTCGATAAAGTACGGCTCGAGCAGCCGGTTCAGGACTGCGACGAACAGCTCTTCCTTGGTCTTGAAATGCCAGAAAATCAGCGCCTTGCTGACCCGTGCCTCGCGCGCGACCTCCGACATCGACGTTTCATGAAAACCACGATTCGCAAACAGATGCATCGCGGCTTTCAGAATTTCGTCACGTGAATCCTGCGACTGTGTTCGTGGCTCGTTAGAGCCTACTTTGATCTGCGATGCGCCCATAATGCATATCCGAAATCCTTATCTGCTCCGTTTTTCA
>CAAGKR010005113.1_pt1 | contig 12275 bp, 11 predicted proteins | sample 2556971 | NCBI WGS metagenome assembly CAAGKR01 (sample SAMEA5207829, study PRJEB30636) | soil metagenome | biome: forest; feature: boreal; material: soil | place: USA | collected 2011-09 | depth 1 m
CCGGCGCCCTGCGGGTCCAGAGACGGGTTCATGAACACGAGGAGGCGGTTCTTCTGATACTGCTGCAGGATCGGCGTGTTGAGGCCGACCACCGCGGCGACGGCGATCAGCGCGATGGCGACCGCGAACCAGCGGCCCTTCATGCCCCCGACCAGCAGCATCCCCAGCGCGATCATGATGAAGACGAGGCCAGTTCCCAGGTCCGGCTGCAGCATGATGAGCACGAACGGCACCGCGACGTAGCCGGCGACGCGCAGCACGTCCTTGGGCTTCTCGATCTTGCCCCCGTATTCGGCGATCACCGCCGCCAGCACGACGATGAAGAGCAGCTTCGACGGCTCGGAGGGCTGGAACAGACTGACGCTGCCGATCCTGAGCCAGGAGGTGGCGCCGCTCACCGAGCTGCCCAGTCCCGGGATGCGCGGCGAGATGATCAGCACCGAGAGCAGGATCATCAGCGGGCCGGTCCACGCCTTGAAGTGCGTGTAGTCGATCGACCACAGCGCGGCGAGGAACAGCAGGCCGATCGCGATGCCGATCAGCTGGCGCTGGACGAGGCCCGCGTGCCCGACCATCGTCGTCGTGGCCGACGACACCATGATGGTCCCGAAGATGAGCAGGCCCACGACGGCGAGCGCCAGCCCGACATGGAGCCGGCTCGTGAGGAACTTGCTGAGCGAGAACCGCATGTGTCTACCTCGAGTTGTCGACCGCGTACACGGCTTTGTACTTCACGCTGAAGAGCTTGCTCAGTATCTGGCGCGCGGCGGGCTCCGCCACGGAACCGCCGTGGCCGCCCTGTTCGACCAGCACGACCACCGCGTAGCGCGGCTTGTTCGCCGGCGCGTAGCACGCGAACCACGCGTAGTCGTCCTTGCCTGCCATCTGCGCGGTACCGGTCTTGCCGGCGACAGAGGTCGAGAACCCCTTCATCGCCGGCGCGCCGGTGCCGACCGTCGTCACGCCCACCAGCGCCGCCCGCAACGTCGCCAGGTTCGCGGCGCTCAGCGTGGGCCCCGGCAGCACGGTAGGTGTCACCACGACCGCCGGGGAGCCGTCGGCGCCGAGCACGGCCTGCAGCACGTGCGGCAGCATGACGTGGCCGCCGTTCGCGAGGGTCGCGTAGTAGTTCGCGAGCTGCAGCGGGGTGACGAGCAGGTCGCCCTGCCCGATCGCCATGTTCACGGTGTCGCCCGGGACCCACGCCTGGTACTCGGGGTAGTTCTGGTTGAACGCCTTCTTCCAGGCCGCGGTCGGGACGCGACCGCCGACCTCGCCGGGCAGGTCGATCCCGAGCGCCTTCCCGAAGCCGACCGACGTGGCGAACGCCTGCATCTTCTCGCCGGGCGCCTCGTAGAAGAGCTTCCCGACGCTGTAGAAGAAGCTGTCGTTCGACTGCTCGATGGCTCCCACGAGCGAGAGGTGGGCGTTCGTGACGTGGTCCCAGTTCCACTTCGCCCACTGCTTGCCGAACCCCATCCAGTGGGCCGGGCAGTAGATCACTGTGGAGGGCGTGATCAGGCTGTCCTGCAGCGCCGCCATCCCGACGACGGCCTTGAAGGTCGAGCCGGGCGGGTACGCGGACATGATCGCCCGGTTCGTGAGCGGGTACTGCGAGGAGGTGGCGTTGAGGCTCTGCCACGTCGCGTTGGATATGCCGTTGAGGAACGACGAGGGATCGTACGTCGGAGCGCTCGCCATGGCGATGACCGCGCCGGTGTTGACGTCGAGGACGACCGCGGCGCCCGCTTTCGCCTTGAAGCCCAGACTGTTGGCGTGGGCTATGGCGTTGGCCAGCGCCTTCTCGGCGATCGCCTGGATGTCCTTGTCGATCGTGAGCTCGATGTTCTTGCCGGCCAGCGGCTCGCCCTGGGCCAGCACGCTCACGGCACGACCCTGGTTGTCGACCTCGAGCCGCTGGAAGCCCTTCACGCCCTGCAGGACCTTGTCGTATTGGGCCTCGACGCCGGTCTTCCCGACGATGTCGCCCATCGCCGCGTCCGGCAGGGATGACGCGGCGAGCTGCGCCTCCGAGATCTCGCCCGTGTAGCCAAGGATGTGGGCGGCAAGGGAGCCGAACGGGTACTCGCGGACCGCGGCCGCCTGGACCTGCACTCCCGGGAACTCCGCGGCGTGCTCCTCGAGGTATGCGGCCGTCGCGAGCGGGATGTCGGTGCGCAGCACGTGTGGCGCGAGCCGCTGCTCCTTGAACGAGGCCAGCTTCTTCTGGATGTCGGCCACCGGGACGTCGATCACGGACGAGAGCCGCGCCACCAGGGTGGTGTCGACCGAGATGCTCGACGGAGCGGTCACCGTCATGACAGAGCGGTTCGTGACGAGCGGTCGGCCCCTGGAGTCGAGGATCTCCCCCCGCGGCGCAGGCAGGGAGATCTCGCGCGTGCTGTTGTTCGCGGCGGCCGCCACGTACTGTCCGGCTGACAGCACCTGCATGCTCCACAGCCTGACACCCAGGGCGCCCAGCACCACGAGGACGATCGCGCCGAATACGGCGAATCGCCCTTTGAGCTGTTCGCGGAAGGTCACCATTCGCGATCGTTCCTCGTGTCGCACGGCCGGACCCTCACGCCAGGTGGCGGAAGGACTTCATCGGACGCTCTGTCCGCAAGAGACGGGCCAGGAGCGGGTAGACGATCACGGCGAGCGCCGTGTGGTAGACCGCGCTCGGGAGCATGACGACGACCAGATCGTGCCAGAACTGGATGCCGGTCCCCAGGACGACCAGCACGATCCCGTGAGCCACCTCCGTCGCGAGACTGGCCACGGCGACCACGGAGACCGGGAGCAGCCATCCCTCGGCGAAGAGGTTCGCGCTGAGCATTCCCGCGACGTAGCCGACGACCGTGAGCACGAGCGCATAGGGGCCGACGAGCCCGCTGCCCAGCAGGTCGAACAGAAGACCGCCGACGAGGCCGGACACGCCGCCCGCCACCGGGCCCTGCGTGAGCGCGATGGTCACCACGACCAGGAACATGAAGTTCGGGACGACGCCGAGTATCGCGAACCGCGACGCGAGGGACGCCTGCAGGACGAACGCCGCCGCCACCGCGATCGTTGCCGGGATCCACTTGTTCACTCTCCGCCTCCCGGAAGCGTCGCGGTCGACATCTGGCTCGTGACCACGAGGACCTCTTCGATGCGCGGGATGTCGACGCGGGACGCGACGGACACCACCGCGTACAGGTCGGACTGCGGCGCGGAGACCTGCGTCACCTCACCGACCACTATCCCTTTCGGGTACACGCCGCCGAGCCCGGAGGTGACCAGCACGTCCCCGACGACCGGCGCGTCCGCCTTCTGCACGAAGGAGAGCTCGAGCGGACCGTCGATGGTGCCCTGCACGATCCCGTTCACGCGCGTGCGCTGGACGAGGACGGCCACCCCGCTCGAGGAGTCGGTGATCAGGCGCACCTGCGCATCGAAGGGCGTGGCGGAGACCACCTGGCCCAGCAGACCGCCGGCGGCGATCACCGCGTCGCCCTCCCTCACCCCCGAGGACGTGCCGCGGTCGAGGAGGATGGAACTCTCCAGCGAGTCGGTGGGCCTGCCGATCACGTTCGCGCCGATCGTCGGGAGGTTCTGCGCCTTCGCGAAATCCACGAGCGCGCGGATCCGGTCGTTCTGCAACTTGGCCTCCTGGAGCGCCGAGAGGCTCTGCTTCAGCTGCAGGTTCTGTGCCTGCAGCGACGCGAACTGGGCGCGGTTCATGCCCAGACCCGCCGCCCAGTCCCCGATGGCGCGGAACGGGGCGGTGATCGCCGTCCCCGCCGCGGCGAAGGGTTCGCTCACGGCGAGCACGACGCGCCGAGCCTGGTGGATCGGCCCGCCCGACCCTTCGCGGTACCACACCGTTGTGACGATGAGCGCGGCGACGATCAGGGCCGTCAGCACGAGCGGACGGCCCGCACCGCGGCGTGTATCGATCTCGAGACGCTTCACAGGTTGATCAGCACTCGCTCTCCCGTCCCGCTAGCGCGAGACGGTGAGGACCTTCTTGAGAACGTCGATCTCCTCGAGGGCCATCGCCGACCCCAGGACGACGTTGATGAGCGCGTTCTCCGAGACGTGCACGGGGATGCCGGTCTCCGACTGCAGCCGCTCGTCCAGACCCTTGAGCAGGGCGCCGCCGCCCGTGAGCACGATGCCGAACTCCATGACGTCGCCGGACAGCTCCGGCGGGGTCTCCTCGAGCGTGGCGGTGACCGCATGGACGATGGCGTTCGTCGGATCCTCGACGGCGGTGCGGATCTCCTCGCTGGAAAGCGTCAGCGTGCGCGGAAGCCCGGTCTGCAGGTCGCGGCCGCGGACCTCCGCGTCGATCTCCTCGGGAAGGGAGTGCGCGCTGCCGATCTCGAACTTGATCTCCTCGGCCGTGCGCTCCCCGATGAGCACGTTGTACTCGCGCTTGACGTGGGCGACGATCGCCTCGTCGAACTCGTCCCCGCCGATGCGGATCGACTGCGCGACCACGATGCCGCCCAGCGAGATGACCGCCACCTCCGTGGTGCCGCCGCCGATGTCGACGACCATGTTCCCGGTCGGCTCCTGGATCGGCAGCCCGGCGCCGATCGCGGCCGCCATCGGCTCCTCGATGAGGAAGGCCTGCCGCGCGCCCGCCTGCATGGTGGCCTCGAAGACGGCGCGCTTCTCGACCTCGGTCACGCCGGAAGGCACACAGACGACCACGCGCGGCTTCGGCTGCCACGGGAAGCGCTTTACCCGCGTCTTGTTGATGAAGTAGCGCAGCATCGCCTCGGTCACCTCGAAGTCGGCGATGACGCCGTCCTTCAGTGGCCTGATCGCGACGATCGAACCCGGCGTGCGGCCGAGCATGCGCTTCGCCTCGATACCGACGGCCAACACTCGCTTGCTGTCCTTCTCGATGGCGACAACGGACGGCTCGATGAGCACGATCCCGCGACCGCGGACCGAGACGAGCGTGTTGGCGGTCCCGAGGTCTACGGCCATGTCCGAACCCCAGGAGGTGAAAAGCATGTCGGTGAGGGACAAGGTGTTTCCTCTCGCGGACGCCGGGCGTCCGGGGCGATGCAGCAGGACGAGCGGACGGGCCATGGAGCGCGGACACGCCGATGTATCCGCACGGACTCGTCGGACTCCGCGCAAGTCTAGCACAGCGGGAGCAAAACCCCTGCTCGGACGCAGGAACGACACACTCCCGTCATAGCACGCCCATCGTCCGCATCGACACGTGCGCGCCGCCATCACCGATGACGATGTGGTCCAGCAGCTCGATGCCGAGCACCTCACCGGCCTTGGCGAGCCGCCTGGTGAGCTGGAGGTCCGCGCCGCTCGGCGTCGGATCGCCGCTGGGATGGTTGTGCACCACCACCACGGAGGCCGCCGACATGCGCACCGCCTCCTTGAACAGCTCTCTCGGATGCACGATCGACGCGTTGAGCGAGCCCACCGAGACCTCGACCATGCGGAGCAGACGGTTCTTCGTGGACAGGACGAGCGCCCAGAAGTGCTCGCGGTCGAGGCCAAGAAGCTGCGTCGAGCACAGCGCGACCACGTCCTCGGGCGTGGAGACCAGCGGCCGCTCGCAGGCGGGCCACGCGCTGGCCCTGCGCGCCAACTCCAGACACGCGAGGAGCCGCGCGGCACCGGCCGGACCCACACCGTCGAACGCGACGAGGTCCTCGGCTGCGACGCGCCACAATCCGTCGGGACGCGGATGCGCATCGAGCACGGCGCGGCCGATCGCCGGCCGCGTCTCGCATATCAGGAGTCCGAGCAGGTCCGCATCGGAGACCGCGTCAGCGCGCCCCGCCAGCACGGCGTCGCGACAGGATCCCGAGTCCGTCCTCATGCGAGGTGCCATCGTGCCAACGCCCCTCCCCGCAGTGGCCTATCGTGCGAGGGGTGGACCTGCGGGAGAAGCGGCGGACGCGCCGCGCACAGGGCGCCAGCCGCCCGGGCGCCTCGTTCCGTCAGACGCGACCGTGACTTCCGAGGACGCTCGCGACTTCAGCAGCGGTCGCGGGACCGCCGGCCGAGCACACGGACGCCGGGGCCCTGTCCGCCGCCACCGCGACCGCAGCACCGAAGCACGATTCGTTGCCGCACGCCCCGCAGTTCCCGCCGGGCAGGACGTCCAGGACCTCCGAAACGAGCGGGTTGGGCGCCGGGGGACGGACGCGCAGGCGGGGCAGAAAGGGAGCACCGACGACGGCCACGACCGCGACGATGGCCACGCCGATGAATGCGAGCCCTCCCACGGTCTTCCCCCTGCCTTCGTCGACACACGCGCCGCGCATCCCGACGCATTCTACCGTCTGCGGGCGCGACGCCTCGTCCCACCGGGACCATCATCGCCGAACGGGCTTGCCGGTCTCCGTCCACCCTGCGACCGCGAGCCGACGTCGCGCGACACGAACGAGGAGCGCCCCGCATGCGGGGCGCTCCGGATCGACGCGGCCAGATCAAGGGTCAGTGCACGGAACAGCTCAGGCACGGGTCGTACGAGCGGACCAACTCTTCGACGAGCAGCGCGAACTCGGCCTCGCTGCGATCGGCCACCGTGGGCGCGAACGCCCGCATGTCCGCTTCGATGTTCGCCAGGTTCTGGGCGGTGGGCGTGATCACGTCCCCGCGGGTCACGATCCCGTCGTCGTCGATCGCATACGAATGGTAGAGCGTACCCCGCGGCGCCTCCGTGGCCGAGCCGCCCTCGCCCGCACGGATCCGGAACGGCTGCGGCACGGAGCTCCCGCCCATCTCCAGCAGCCGCTCGATGTAGCCCGCGCACCGGGCCGAGGCATCCGCGAGCTCGACCGCCTGCAGCAGGTTCATGTGGAACGGGTTGCGCGTCGGCAACGCGATCCCCGACTTCGCGAGCGCCGCGCGTCCGGCATCGTTGAGCTTTCCGGCGTTGATGTCCGCCCTCGCCACCGAACCGACGAGGAACGGCCGACCGTCGACCGTCGAGTGCTTGGCGTTGCTGTGACCCACCACACCCTCGCTGATGAACGACCGGTACTCCCCCGCCGGTCGCCGCCAACCTGCGTCGAAGGCCGCCGTGTCCCCGTCGTAGATCGCGTAGTCGTCGTCCGCGGTGAGCGCGAGCATCTCGCCCGCGGTGGCCAAGTCCGGCACCTGGAACGAGGCGAACAGCTCGACGGTGGCGAGCGCGTCGTCGACCACGCCGAGGAGCATCTCGCGGAAGGACGCCAGCGCCGCGGGTGCCGGCTCGCTCGTGAAGCCGCCGACGACGGCGCTCACCGGATGCACCGGACGGCCGCCGACCGCGGTGGTGAGGTCGTTCCCGAGCTTCTTGAGCCGCAACGCGCGCTCCACGACCTCCGGCAGCGTCTCGGCGAGCGGGAACACGCTCGGCAGGCCCACGTAGTCCGGCGCCGCGAGGATGTAGAGGTGCGTGGCGTGGTTCTGCAGGTAGGAGCCGTAGACGAGCAGTTTGCGCAGCATCTTCGTGCGCTCGCTCACCTCGATCCCGAGCGCGGCTTCGATCGCCTTGATCGAGGTGGTCACGTGGTTCGGCGAGCATATGCCGCAGATGCGCGAGGTGATGAGCGGCGCCTCGTCGAACCGGCGGCCGACGACCATCGACTCGAAGAAGCGGGCTGGTTCCACGACGTCCATCCTGACCTCGCGAACCTCGCCGTTCTCGACGTTGACGGTGATGTTGCCGTGACCTTCGATGCGAGCGACGTGCTCGATGGTGAGTCGCGCCATGTCAGCCACGCACCTCCTTCGCGGTGTTGAAGAGGCGGAGCGCGTCGTCCAGCGCGCCGGCGGGCCGCCCGGAGGCGACAACGATGGCGCGCGCGGACTCGAGGTTCGCGTCGGGAGCGACGCCCCGGCAACCGGTGCACGGGCGGTTGAGCGAGGGGCAGAGAGCGCCGCATCCGGCGCGCGTCACGAGACCGAGGCACAGCTCGCCGCGGTCGAAGAAGCAGACCGTCTCGTTGATCTTGCACGACGCGCACATCGTGAGGTTCGGGACCAGGTCCTTCATGCCGAGCAGCACGTGCGAGAGCACCCGGAGGAACTCGGCCGGGTCGATCGGGCAGCCCGGCACGTGGTAGTCGACGTCGATGACGGAGTCGACCGGCATCGGGGCCCGCTTGCCGGCAGCCACCTTCGGCCCGTCGCACATCCCATAGACCACGTCGTAGCGCTCGTCGAGGTCGAGCAGGTTCGCCAGCGCGGGGATGCCGCCGGTGTTCGCGCACGCGCCGATCGCGATCACCACACCTGCCGTGTCGCGCACACAGCGCAGCAGCTCGACGTGCTCGTCGGTGGTGACGGCGCCCTCGACGATCGCCACATCGTACTCGGACGGCATGTGCCCGCTGGTCGCGAGCTGCCAATAGGTGAGGTCGATGAGCCCGAGCACGTCGAGGATCTCGTCGGTCATGTTGCTGAGCTGGACCTGACATCCGTAATCGGAGGCCAGTGACAGCACGACCACCCGTGGCGCCATGCTAGATCGCCTCCTGCAGGTTCATGGCTTCCCAGTAGCTGAACACCGGGCCGTCGATGCACGCGTACTGGTGCCCGACGCCGCAGTGCCCGCACTTGCCGATGCCGCACTTCATGCGCCGCTCGAAGGAGACGTAGATGCGGTCCACGTCCATCTCCTTCTTGCGCATCTCGGCGATCACGTATTTGTACATGATGGGCGGACCGCACAGCGCGCCGTAGGTGCTCTGCGGGTCCACGTCGATCTGGTCGAACAGCTTGGTGACCAGGCCGACCTCGCCGTCCCACGTCTCGTCCGGCTTGTCGACCGTGAGAATCAGGTCGAAGTCGTCCCGGTGCCGCCACATGTCGAACTGGCGCCGGAACAGGATCTCCGACGGCGTGCGGGACCCGTACAGGATCGTGACCTTGCCGAACTCGTGGCGGTCGTCGTGGATGTGGTTGATGAGCGACTTCAGCGGCGCGATGCCCAGGCCGCCCGCCACCAGCAGGACGTCGTGACCCTTCATCTCGGCGAACGGGAACCCGCGACCGAACGGCCCGCGGAGCCCCACCACGTCGCCGCATCGCTTCCGATGCAGAGCGCCGGTCACGTCGCCGGAGTTGCGCACGCACAGCTCGATGAAGCCCTGCTTGCTCGGGGCCGACGAGATCGAGATGGGCGCCTCGCCGACACCGAAGACCGAGACCTCCACGAACTGGCCCGCCTCGAAGTCGAACGCCTCTCGCGCCTCCTCGTCGATGAGCCGCAGCTCAAAGAGCTTCTCCATCGGCGTGAGGTCGATGATCGAGGTGATCCGCGCGGGATGCGGGCGGTAGGGGTTCACGGCCACGGCGGCCGTCTTCGTCTGGACGCTCACCGGTCCACCACTCCCGTCTGCAGCGCGCGGACGACGCGCGGCGGGTCGATGTGCGCCTTGCAGGCGCGCGTGCATCGGCCGCAGCCGACGCACAGCACCCGCTCGTACCGCGAGAGGTAGCCCCACTGCTTGTGGTAGTAGCGGTAGCGGACCCGCGCCGCCCGCAGCTCGCGGAAGTTGCCGTGCGCCACCTCGGCGAAGTCGTGGAACATGCACGAATCCCAGGTGCGGATCCGCGCGCCGGTCTTCTGGTCCGCGTCCAGCTCATCGTGCACGTCGAAGCAGTAGCAGGTCGGGCACACCATCGAGCAGGCGCCGCAGCTCAGGCACAGGTCGCCGAGCTCCTGCCAGATCGGCGAGTCGTACTTGGCGTCGAGCAGCACCGGCAGCTGCGAGGTATCGATCGCGTTCGAGAACGCGCCCTCGAACGCGGCCGTCCGGGCCTGGAACGCCGCGGTGTCCTCCTCGGTGACGTCCCTGCCGGTCACGTAGCGGTCGACGACCTCCGCGCCCTTGACCGACCGGATCGACGTGTAGTAGTCGTCCCCGATCTCGGACAGGAAGATGTCGAAGCCCCAGTGCGTCTCGTTCGTGCCCCACGCGTCGCAGGTGCAGGTGTCCGTCGGCATGCACGACACCCCCACGATCAGGGTGTTCTCGCGTCGCGCCTTGTAGTACGGATCCGGATTCTCGCCGAGGAACACGTTGTCGAGCAGCAGCAACGAGTTCACGTCGCATGGGTGCAGGCCGAACAGCACCCGTGGGGTGACCTCGATGACGTCGTCGACGACCTGGTCGTCGACGACGCGGAAGCGCATGAGCGTCTCAGACGGCGGGAAGAGCCACCCCTTCGCGGGGAGCAGCGTGGTGTCGTAGTCCAAACGCAGATCGGCGGGGTCGTCGAGCGGGGCGAACACGAAGGAATCGCCCTTGGCGACGGGCCCGACGACCTCGAACTCCGTCGCGAGCCCGCGGACGAGATCCGCGATCTCGGCCTTCGGGATGATCCGGAACAACACCTCTCACGCCCTTTCCCCTGCCGTCGACGGCCGACGGCGCCGGTAGGCGGAGACGATCGGGAATGGTGACGGCCGACCGCTCCGTTGACGCTCGGGGCCGACGGTCAGAAGAAGATGCCGATCTCGCGCTCGGCCGACTCCGGAGAGTCGGAGCCGTGCACGACGTTGGCGTCCATGATCAGCCCGAAGTCACCGCGGATCGTGCCGGGAGCGGCGTCCCGCGGGTTGGTCGCGCCCATCAGCTTGCGGCAGACCGTCACGGCGTCCGGGCCGGACAGCACCATCTTCACGACGGGACCGCTGGTGATGTACGCGATCAGCCCGGCGTAGAACGGCTTGCCCTCGTGTTCGGCGTAGTTCGCGGCGGCCTGCTCGCGGGTGACCACGCCGTACTCCATGCGCTCGATCCGAAGCCCCGCATCCTCGAACCGCTGCACGACGCGTCCGACGAGCCCCCGTGCCACGGCATCGGGCTTGACCATGATGTAGGTGCGCTGGTCCACGTTCTTCCTCTCGTCAGTCCCAGGATCCGCGCGGACAGCCGGCGTCTGCGCGGAGACATCGTAACAAGTGTTACAAAGTCGGGCAAGAGATATCCGTCGCTCGGGACTCCCCGAGGTCACTTCGCCGTGGAGCTCCAGGCGTTCTGCAGGCCGACGATCTTCCAGCCGACGCCTTCGCGGGCGAGATGGACGTCGTAGCCGAGCTTGCCGCCCGAGTCCAGGGACACCGTCACAGCGACGGTGCTCACCTTCGACGCTCGGTCGACCCCGGTGATGCTGAAGGAAGCGAACTTTGCCGGGAGCGATCGCATCTCCTGCGCCACGTCGGCCACCGGCACCGCCACCCAGAAGTCGCTGTAGGAGGAGCCGCCCCGATACGCGTTCAGCAGACCGGTGACGGTCTGCTCCTGCGTCGGATACCCGTAGCCGCCGAAGTAGGCCGCTGCGAGGCCGCCGAAGACGACCAGCACCACGAGGACGAGCCCGGCGACGCGGAGCGCGATCGCGCGGGGGGTCCGCTTCTGCGCGCGGTCCGCCTTGCGCGCCCTGCGGTCGGCGTCGCGCATCTCTTCCTCGGTGATCGTGAAGAAACGCTGTGTCGCCTCGTCGTCCGCGTCGTGCAGCGCGGGGAACGCCCCGGTCGAGCCCGACGCGTGCGCTTCCGAGCCGCGCTCCCCCGCCTCGGCGGCGGACGCGGCGTCGGGCAGCTCGCCGTCGTCCTCGGGCCGCTGCTCCTCGGTGTGAGCGCGGGCGACGGCGGCCTCGTACGTTTCCAGCGTCCCATCGGTCAGTTCGTAGCCGAAGGTGTCGCGGGCGGTCTCGAACTCCCGGACGGCTTCCTCGAAGAATCCCATCGCCGTGTACGCGAGCGCAAGGTTGGCGGCGGCCTTCCCTTTGGTGGCGTAGCCTTCGAGCCCGATCGCCGCCTTGAACGCCTCGACGGCGTCCTCCGGCCGGCCGAGTGACATGAACGAGAGTCCGAGGTTGTTGAGCGCCTTGCCGGGGTCCGGGTTGCCGTCGGCCCACGCGGCCTGGCGGTACTCCTGCGTGGCCTCCTCGAAGCGACCGAGCGCGTAGAGCGCGGCCGCCCGGCCGAGCATCGCCTTGTACGGCGTCGCGTAGCCGGCCTCGGCGAGAGCGGCGTCGTAGGCGTCGAGCGCGTCCTCGTGCTGACCGAGCGCCGCGAGCGCCGTGCCCAGGTTCGCGAACACCGCGCCGCGCTTCTCGTAGACCGGGTCGCCGGCCGCCTTCCGGTAGACGGTGACCGCGTCGGCGTGGCGGTGCAGCTTCATCAGGGCGTTGCCGGCCTGGTGCAGCGCGTGACCCGCATCGTCGGAGGGACCTCCCTGGGCGGCCGCCATGAACTCGAGCGCGGCGTTCTGCCAGTCACCGGCGGCGGACGCCGCCTCGCC
>CAAGKR010017400.1_pt1 | contig 12273 bp, 10 predicted proteins | sample 2556971 | NCBI WGS metagenome assembly CAAGKR01 (sample SAMEA5207829, study PRJEB30636) | soil metagenome | biome: forest; feature: boreal; material: soil | place: USA | collected 2011-09 | depth 1 m
CACGCCGAGGAGAAATTCAAGGAGGCGGCGGAGGCGTACGGGGTGCTCTCCGATGAGGAGAAGCGCTCGCGCTACGACCGCCACGGACACTCCGGTGTCAGCGGAATGGGCGGTTTCGATCCGAACCAGTTCGCCGACTTCGGCGACATCCTCGGCGATCTCTTCGGATTCGGCGACATCTTCGGAAGCGGACGGCGTCGCGGCAATCGTCCGCTGCGCGGCAACGATCTTCGCTACGACCTGAGCCTCATGTTCGAGGAGGCGGTCTTCGGCAAAGAGATCTCCATTAACGTTCCGCGCGTCATCACCTGCACGACCTGCAGCGGCACCGGCGCGAAGCCGGGCACGACGCCGGCGACGTGCACCGGCTGCGGGGGCCGCGGCCAGCTGCGCTACTCACAAGGATTCTTCGCCGTGGCGCGGACGTGTCCGCAGTGCGGCGGAGCGGGGAAAGTGATCAAGGATCCCTGCGCGACATGCGGCGGCGCGGGGCGATTGCGGGAGGACAAGAATCTTTCCGTGAAGATCCCGGCCGGTGTCGACGAAGGTTCGCGTCTGCGCATCGGAAGCGAGGGCGAGGCGGGCTTGAATGGCGGGCCGTCGGGAGATCTCTACGTCTTCATTTCGGTCAAGCCGCATCAGAAATTCACGCGGCGCGATTACGACATTCATTCAGAGCAGGCGATCTCTGTGACCGCAGCGGCCCTCGGATCGGAGATGACCACCGACACGATCGATGGACCGGAAACGCTGCGCATCCCGCCTGGAACGCAGCCGAATCAGGTCTTCCGCCTGCGCGGCAAGGGCGTACAGTTCCTGCAGAGTCCCGGCCGCGGCGATCATTATGTGCACGTGAGTGTCCGCGTCCCGACCACGTTGACTGACGAGCAGCGCGGTCTGCTCGAGCGCTTCGCCGAGCTGTCGGGCGAATTGCCGTCTGACGCCCGCGGGGTGTTCGACAAAGTAAAGGACTTCTTCGGCGGATGATGTTCGGCTGCTGAAAAAACTGCTACCATTTCTTCCGACCCGTCCAAAATGAACTCGCTCGCTGCGCTCGGCACAGCCTGGTGGATTGTCGGCTGTATCGTCGGCGCGTTCGCGACCTACTATTCCTCGCGTCGGGCGATGCTGGACGACGATTCCATCGAGTGACCGATTTCATCCTGGAGATCTCCTGCGATCCGTCGCGTGAAGACGAGATCCACGGACGCCTCTTTCTGACGCGGTCGACCGGCAGCAGCACAACCGACGGAATCGTTTCGGCGTATTTCGCTTCAGCCGGGGAGCGCGATGACGCGGCGAGATTGTTCGAGAACTTCACCGTGCGACGCGTCGAGCGCAATCGTGTCGATTGGCTGGACCGATATCAACAGTCGCTCCGACCTGTTCTGATCGGGCAACGCTTCGTCGTCGCGCCCGACCCGGCGCTGCTCCCCGCGGACAGCGGCCGGCATCGGCTTCTCGTTCCTCAGGAACAGGCCTTCGGGACGGGGTGGCATGAATCGACCGCACTTTCGATCGAGCTCCTCGAAGAAATGGATCTGCGCGACGCACAGGGACTCGACATCGGCGCCGGCAGCGGAATCCTCGCTCTCGCCATGCTTGCTCTGGGTGCTCGTAAGGTGATCGCGTTCGATGTCGACGTCGATGCCTTTGCTCCGCTTCGCCAGAACCGCGCTCGCAATCGTTTCACCGCGCGGCAGATGCCGATCTTCATCGGCGGCACTGCGTCATTGCGCGGCGGTCGATTCGATGTGGTGACGATGAACATCCTCCCCGAGGTGATCATCCCGCTCCTGCCTGAGCTGCAGCCTCATGTCGGCGGCGCGTTGATCGTCAGCGGCATCCTGACGACTTTGCGCCACGATGTGATCAGCGCCGCCAACCGTTGCAGCTTGCGGCTCGAGCGAGAGCGGGGAAAGGGCGAGTGGTGGGCGGCAAGGTTCGTGTGATTCCTGACGCGGCACCATAAGCGCGCGGCGTCGTTGGCTCATTGTTTTAGTGTGGAGGCCGGGCCTCTGCCCGGCCTGTGCCGGCCAGAGGGCCGGCGCCCACACGTACAACGCGGCGGCAGCGGCGAGATGGCTCGATGAACAGCGTCTCGACCGTGGCGGTACACTACCGCGGTCATGAACCAGATCAGCGATCGCCTCAAAGGCCTCGTGCAGTCCGACATTCGCCGCATGTCGCGCGAATGCGAGCGCGTCAGCGGCATCAATCTGGGGCAAGGCATCTGCGATCTGCCGACCATTCCGGAGCTGGTCGAAGGTGCGTGCGACGCGATCGCCGGCTCGAAGGCGACGTACTCGAAGTTCGAAGGGATCGATCTTCTCCGCGAGCGGATCGCTCGCAAGATGGAGCGCTTCAACGGTCTCCGATTCGATCCGATGAAGGAGATCGTGGTGACCGTCGGGTCGACGGGTGGATTCGCCACCGCGGCGATGGCTACGCTCAACGCCGGGGATGAAGTCATTCTGTTCGAGCCTTACTACGGGTATCACCTCAACACGCTCAAGATTCTGGGAATCGTTCCGCGCTTCGTGCCACTGCGCGCTCCCGACTGGTCGATCGATTTCGCTGCGCTGCGCGCCGCCTTCGGTCCGAAGACCCGCGGCATCGTCGTCTGCACGCCGTCGAATCCATGCGGAAAAGTCTTCACGCGCGACGAGCTGCAGAAGATCGGCGCGCTTTGCCGCGAGTTCAGCGCGTGGGCGTACACGGACGAAATCTACGAATACATCGTGTTCGATGGACGCCGGCATGTCTCGATGGCGTCGATCGAAGACTGCCGCGACGTGACAATCACCGTCTCCGGATTCTCGAAGACGTTCTCGATCACCGGGTGGCGAATCGGCTACGTCGCCGCCGACGCTCGCATCGCCCAGGCGATCGGTCTTGTGAACGATCTCTTCTACGTCTGCGCGCCGACGCCGCTGCAGTGGGGTGTTGCCCGTGCCCTGGAGATCGGCGAGGACTACTACCGTAATCTCGCCGCCGACTACCAGAAGAAGCGCGACATCCTCGCCGTCGCTCTGCAACAAGCCGGATTCCGTCCCTCGCTTCCCCAGGGCGCGTACTACATGCTGGCCGAAATCCCGGAGGACTTCCGCGACGATCGCGAAGCCGCGGATGCCCTTCTCGAGCACGCGCGTGTAGCCTCGATTCCCGGTTCAGCGTTCTTCGTCTCCGCCGCAGGAAAGCGGATGCTGCGCTTCTGCTTTGCGAAGGACTTCGCCGCGCTCGAAGAAGCGTGCAAGAAAATCCGCGCGTTCCGAAGTGTGGCCACCGGCTTCAGCCGGTCGGCCGGCTAAAGCCGGCCGCTACACCTTCTTCCGCGCTGCCTGCAGATCCTCGAGAATCTCTTCCGCGTGCCTGGCGGTGTCGATCTCCTTGTAAATCTTCTTGATGCGCCCGTCGGCTCCGATCCAATACGTCCTTCGCGCCACGCCCCAGGTCCGCCGGCCGTCCAGATTTTTCTCTCTCCACACGCCGTACATCTTCGCCACGTCCGCTGTCTCGTCAGACAGCAGCGGGAAATTCAACTGGTGTTTGCCGCGAAATTTTCGATGGCTTTCGAGCGGATCTGTCGAGACGCCGAGGATGACGGCACCGGCTTTGTAGAGATCGCCTTCATGATCGCGGAAGGAACACGCTTCAGCCCTGCACCCTGGCGTGTCGTCCTTCGGATAAAAGTAGAGGATCACGTCTTTGCCGCGCTGTTCCTTCAGCGTCACGTCCTTGCCGAGTGTCGATGGCAGACGAAAATCCGCCGCGACATCGCCGACCTTCGGCTCGTAGAAGTCCTGCACTAGTTCACCTTTCCGCTGTCGAACAGCACCTTCTCTGCGATGAGCACCGCGTTGAGTGCCGAACTGCGGCGCAGATTATCGCAGACGGCCCAGACCCAGAATCCGCCGGCGATCGACGGATCGCGCCGCACTTCCGCGACGAGCACTTCGTCTTTTCCCGCCGCGTCGATCGTCCCGAACGATTCGTCTTCCTGCGGCAATGCGATCGCCGGATTCTCACTGAGTTTCTGTGCGATCTCCGGCATCTCCAGCGCATCCTCCGTCTGAACGAACAGCGAGAACGTGTGGCCGTGAAAGACCGTGCCCTGGGTGATCAGAAGCGCGATCTGCGCGTGCGAATCCGCGAGCGTATGAATTTGACGCACGATGAATTCCTCGTTGTGCTCGAGCGCCGGATACAGATTGAAGGCCAGTTGCCGATCGAACACTTCCTTCGGAACGGCCTGGATGTTCAGGACGCCGAGGGTCTGCTGCGCGAGCTCCTCGACGCCGTGCTCGAACTCCGACGCGGGCTGAACGACGGTGGCGGCGCACATTTCGATCCGGCTGAGCATCTTCACCTGATGGAGGATGAGCGCGATCGGGATCGTCACCGGGTGCGGCGAGATCAGCGTCGTATCGGCGGGGGTCACGCTATCGAGGTTCACGCCGGCGATCACCAGTTTCCCGTCCGACCTCGATGGTTGGGACACGTCGATGACGATGAAGTGGTCGTCAGACTGGCGCTCGATCCACTGGCGATTGCCGGCCGCCGGCCCGCAGAAGAAAACGAGATCGAGATCCTCCAGCTCGTCGTCGGAGACCGGAGACACGACCGCCGGTTCATCGCCGACTTCGGTGAGCGCGCCGGAGGCTTTTCCCGTACTGTCGAGCAGCGTCACTTTGGCGAATGGAAACGCACGTTCGCGCAGGATGGTCTTGATCTCGTTGCCGACCAGCGTCAGTGGATTGACGATGCCGATGCGAAAGCCGGCGCTCGATTTCGGTTGCGGCATGAGTCAGTGCAGCGTCTCGGCCGCCGGCTCGAACAGATCCTTGCTTCCCTTGCGCCAGGGGAACGCGATCGACCAGAGGCGCACCAGCGGGCCGGATGCGAAGTACGAAATCGCGCCGATGAAGAAGAACTGTCGCGGCCACTTCGACGCGACGCCGAGGATCAGGGCCAGCAACACGATGTACATCAGCGAGCGCTCTTTCTGCAGACCGATACCTTTCTGGCTGCGATAGCGAATCGGCGACACCATCGCAAACGCAACGGCGGCAGTCACCAGCAGCATGACGACGGCGAATTTTTCGTCGGTCACCGGAGCGGGTGCGTAGTAGATGATCGCTGCCAGTGTCAGCGCACCGGCGGGGCTGGGCAGACCGACAAAGTAGCGATAGTCGGTTTTTCCGGTCATCACGTTGAAGCGCGCCAGTCGCAATGAAACGCTGACGAGGAAGAGAAAAGCGATTCCGCCGCCGAGGTTGCCGAGGACGTGGAGGCCCCAGGCGTAGATGAGGACGGCGGGCGCGACGCCGAACGTCACGACGTCCGCGAGCGAGTCGTACTCCTTGCCGAACTCACTGGTGGCGCCCAGGCTGCGCGCGAGCAGGCCGTCAAATGTGTCGAAGACCGCGGCGATGAAGAGTGAAAGGCAAGCGACCTCGAAGAACTGGATGGCCAGATCGGTTCGTCCGTCGGCAATCGCTTCGATCCCGCGCGTGCTGTTCACGATCGCCCGGAAGCCGAAAAAGAGATTCAGCACCGTGAACGAAGTGGGGATGATGTACACCCCGCGCCGGAGGTTCTTCCGAACATCCGGACGCTTCATGCCGGCTCCTCGATCTCGGCGATCACCGTGAGGCCGACCTTCACCTTCTCGCGCATCTGCACTTTGATCGCCGCAGCAGCAGGGAAAAAGATGTCCACGCGCGATCCGAATTTGATCATTCCGATGCGTTCGCCGCGCACGACCTCATCGCCTTCCCGTTTGTCGAATACGATCCGGCGCGCCAGGAGTCCGGCGATCTGCTTGAGTGCGACCTTTCCGCCGTGGCCATCCTCGATCACGATGAGATTCTGCTCGTTCTCCGTCGACGACTTCTCGGCGAATGCGGCGATCTTTTTCCCCGGGTTGTAGCGGTAGTGGACGATGCGGCCGGTGATCGGCGCGCGATTCACGTGCACGTCAAAGACGGACATGAAGATGCTGACCTGCCGCGTCAGGCCTGGCCAGACGTCGCCGTCCCTGATGTCTTTGATCTGCACGACCGTGCCGTCGGCAGGGGAGAGGACGTCGACGTGGCGTTCCGATCCGCGGCGGTGCGGATCGCGAAAGAAGTTGAGGAGGAACAGCGCGAGAAAGCCGAAGACGATCGCTGCGACGTACCACTGGATGAGCAGCGCCGCGGCGGTGAGGATCACGACCGGGATGATGAACAGCCACCCCTCCGGCGCGAACCGGATTTTCGGCATGAGGCGATGTTATGCAATCCGCTGTCCGTTGTCCGCTATTTGCGGTCCGCAGCACGCGGGCAGCGAGTAACGGACAACGAAAAACGGGGTCCGATGCGGAACCCCGTTTTGGAAGACTGCGATGCAGAAGGGTTACACGCTGGCGTGACTCGATTCCCAGGTTCGGATCTTCGCGGCCATTTGGTCCTTCAGATGGAGTTTGAGCTTCTTGAGCGTCTTCTCTTCGATCTCTTCTTCGGTGGTCACCTGGTTCTTCGCGGCGAGCTCGGTCAGGCGCGACTCACATGCGTGGTGCTCCTCGAGCCAATTACGGAACTCCTCATCTTCGCTGCTGAGAATCCGCTGAATGTCCGCGGTACGATCCGACATCTTTCGTCCTCCTTCGAAAGGTCCATTCATTTCCCGATTCTAGCACCGCGCACGCCAGCCCTCGGCAACATTCCGTGACGTGCCTAAATGCAGTAACATCAAGAGGTTGAGCCTGACTGTGCCGTCGCGCCGGGCGCTCTCCGGAGCCGTGTTCTTCGTGGTGATTTCTGCGTTTCTTACGCCCTTCCAGCGAGGGCTTTTTGTCGGCGATGAAACGAAATACGGCGAGGTTGTCCGGGAGATGCGCATCGGCGGCTCGTTCTTTCTGCCCACGCTCGGCGGCCTGCCGTTCACGCACAAGCCGCCGTTGCATTTCTGGCTCATCGACCTGCTGACGTACGCGCTCGGACTCTACTCCACGTGGGCGTTCGTCCTGCCGTCGCTCGCTGCGTTTGTGTTCCTGCTCTACCTCATGTGGAGGATGGGTGGGCCGCTCGCGGCGTTCATTAGCGGGGCATCGCTCCTGATTTGGGGATCGGCGCAAACGGCACGCATGGATGTTGGATTCAACGCCTTCATCGTGCTCGCGGTGTGGATGATGCGGCGAGTCTTCGACGAGAATGATTCAGGCGCTTTGGGAATCGCCGGCGTCTCTCTGGCCATCGCCACGTTGATCAAGGGGCCCATGGCGCCGGTCATCGGCATCGTGCTGTTCCTTCTGGAGGCATGGCGCCGCCGCGCCTTTCCACGAACACGTTATGTTCCGGCCGTTGCCGCGATCGTCGTCATTCCGCTGCTCTGGTTTGTGCTGGCGATGATGCTTGGCGGCGACGCGTACACGCACGAGCTCATCGTGAAGCAGACCGTGGGACGCGCGTTCGCATCATGGGTGCATCAGGCGCCGCCGTGGTTCTACCTGCTGCACATGCCGGCGATTCTGTTCCCCTGGTTCCTGCTGGCACTGGCGGCGCTGCGCGGCGCGAACCGCTTCTACCTGAGCTGGACCATCGCGGTTCTCGTCCCGTACTCTCTGATGAGCAGCAAGCTCGATGTCTACATGATGGCGCTGATTCCGCCGGTCGCGTTGATGATCGCTGAGTTCGTAGAACGCGGCGACAAATGGACGCAACCCTTGAACCTCGCGATGCTCGCGCTGATCACTGTTTTCGGCGTCATGGCGCTCTTCGCATTGCCTCGATTCCCGGACGCGAATCTGCCACGCGTGAAAACCATGTTCGTAATTCTGTCGATCGCCGCGGTGATCGGCTTGATCGTGACGATGGTTCGCCGGGATCTGTCAACGCTCGTCGTCGGAATCGTTCCCATCGTCGCCTTCGTCTACGCCGCGATCGCGCTGATGCCGCTGGCGAACGCTGTCGCTACACCGCAACCGCTCATCGCCGCGCTCCTGAAGCAGAATGTGCCTCCGGAGCAGATGGCGCTGTACTCCTGTCCGCATCTCTGGAGCCGCAATTTTCCGCGGCAGCTGGAGCGTGTCCGCTATGTCGATGCCGACACGCTTGGTCAACCTGCGCTCATCGCCACCAGCCGCCTGCACGCCAACGAGATCGCATCGACGTTGAGCAACTATCGCAAAGTCGACGAGGTCCGCATGATCGGAAAGTGGTTCGATGTCTATCGACGCTAGACGGCGCGCGGCGTCCATCGCGTTCATCGCGCTGGTCGTGTTGTCGGTCTGGTGGCCGTCGCCGATCGTCTCCGTGAATCGACTCTGCTGCAACGCCTCGCTCGGCATCGACGAGCTCTCGTTTCTCGGACGCGAATCGTTTTCCTGGGACGTCGTCTTCTGGTGGATCGCCATTCTGTTCGCGCTGCTTCTCCTTCAGGATGCGCGAGACTTCGGCGCCGTGCGTGAAGAAATTCGCGACGTTCGGGTGAGCGGCGGCATCGGAATCGCCGTTGCAGCCGTCGCCGCGGCGGCGCTTGTCGCGGTCATTTGGTTTTCCGCGGATGCGCCGGTCACCGCCTGGGCCGAACGAATCAACTCCGACGAGCTGGAGAGCTGGATCAGGATCGCCAATCGATTCGGCGGCGGCTTGAACCCGGTGATGGTCATCGCGTTCTTCCTGCTCGCCGGCATGGCGTACGCGGATCGGCGATGGATCCGCCACGCGATTCAGATGACGATCGCCGGCGCGGCGGCCGGAATCCTCGTTCAGATTCTGAAACTTGCTGTCGGTCGTACGCGTCCCGAGCTATGGCTCGGCCCATTCCACCATGCACGCGCCTCGGCCAGCTCGTTTCCCAGCGGGCACACGGTCGGTGCGTTCGCGTTGGCCGGAGTCCTGATCCTCGGCGCCGAGTCGAGAACGTTGCGAGTGATCGCTGCGCTTCTCGCCTTCGCCGTGGCGCTCTCGCGTGTCCTCGCGTTTCGCCACTGGACGTCCGACGTTGCCGCATCGGCAGCGATCGGACTCCTCGTCGCGGCTACGCTTCGATCTCCGCGAAGTTGACGCTGACCAGACGCGAACAGCCCGCTTCTTCCATGGTGACACCGTAGAGTACGTCCGCCGCCTCCATCGTCCGCCGCGAATGGGTGATGACGATGAACTGCGTCTCGTGCGCCATGTCGCGCACCAGACGAACGAATCGCTCGTTGTTCACTTCGTCCAGCGGCGCATCGACTTCGTCGAGAATGCAGAAGGGTGACGGCTTGTAGCGGAAGATCGCGAAGAGAAGCGCGAGCGCCGTCAACGCGCGTTCGCCACCGGAGAGGAGCGCGATCGACTGAGTCCTTTTCCCCGGCGGCTGCGCGATGAGCTCGATGCCGCTCTCCAGCATGTCTTCGTCATCGAGGAGCTGCATCCGCGCCGCCCCTCCACCGAAGAGCGACGCGAAGATTTCGCCGAATGATTGATTCACGCTGGCGAATGCGTCGCGGAAGAGATCGCGCGATGTCATGTTGATCTTGCGAATCGTGGCGCGCAGCGACTCGATGGCCTGCACGAGATCGTCGCGCTGCGTTCGCAGAAACGTTTCGCGCTCTTCCAGCTCCTGCGACTCTTCGATCGCCAGAACGTTGACCGGACCGACCTTTTCGAGATGCTCGAGCAGTCGCGCCACTTCGGATTCGAGATCGGCTCGCGCCTGTTCGTCTGCCGGCGCATCGATGTCGGCGAGAGCGTCGACCCCGGCGTGCAGGTCGAGCGCGATCTGCTCGCGCAGCAGCTCGAACGCGGAGCGCGCGCGATCGAGACGCCGTTCCGCTTCGAACAGCGCGTCCTTCGCTCCGTTCCACTGCTCGCGCGATTGTGTAGCCGCTGTCTGCAACTCGAGCACGCGGCGCTCGAGATCCGCCACTTCGGCTTCCAGAGCAGCGCGAGTTTCCGTCAGCTCCTGCAGTTTCGCCACGGCAACGTCGAGCTCATGGCGTGCGTCATCGGTTGCCGCCGTCGTTTCCTGCCTCTTCTGCCTCAGTCCGTCGATCTCACTCTGAAGCTGCGTGCGGCGCGACGCGAGCGAGACGACGATTCGCGACAGATTGTCGAATTCGCGCTGGACCGCCGTGACGTTGCCCGTCGCCGCTTCGACATCGACGCGACCTTTCGAAGCGACGTCGGTGATGTGCTCGAACTCCGCGCGGGCAGTCGCCAGCGCTTCCTCGTGTCGTCGGATCGCGTCATGCGTTTCGCGTTCGCGCGTTTCCAGCCACTGCAGATCGGCGATCGCGGCGGTTCGACGCGCGACCAGCTGTTCCTTCTCTTCGACGTACAGCGTTTGTTCTTCTGAAGCGACCGCCAGGTCACGCTCGAAGCGATCGAGCTCGACGCCGGCCCGCTCTCGATCGCTGCGACGATCGTGCAGATCCGTCTCCGCAGTCCGCGCGCGCTCTTCGGCGATGATGCGCGCGTCATCCGCTGCGTGCAGCTCGTCTTCGACCGCCTGCAGCTCCGCAGCGATTCCGGTGGCGCGCGTCTCTTCCGTGCCGAGGAGAGACTGAAGGTCACTCAGTTGACGCTTGAGCGAGAAAACGCCGGGCGTTGCGCCCTCCGTTTTTCCGCCGACGACGAGCGGACCGCGCACGATGTCACCTTCCAGCGTGACGAATGTCGCACTCGGCCGATCCTTCGCGCGTTCCAGCGCCTGCTGCAAGTCGCCGACGATGTACGCCTCGGGCATCGCGTGTCGCACCGCGTCGGCAACCGCGCCTTCGCCAACGACCGCGTACGCCGCGTCACCACGCCGGCTTCCTTCGCCAGTCTGCTGATAATCGAGAACGACGAATGCTCCGCGTCCGGCGCCGCGCTGCCGCAGGCGCGCGACGGCATGGAACGCTGTTCGCGCGTCATCGACCACGACGGCCTTCGACACTTCGCGCAGCAGCGTGTCCAGCGCGGCCTCGTACCCTTCCGCGGCTCGCACCGCTTCCGCGGCGGCGGTGGCGTTCGGAATCACTTCGAGAATCGCGCTACGGACCTCTTCATCCTGGGATTCGAGCGAAGTGAGAAGGGTACGCAGCGAGTCGATCTTGTACGTGGTCTGCGAGACGCGGTCGCGTGCGCTCGCCAGCGACTCGCGCATCGCATCACGCCGCTCAGTGAGCTCGTCACGATGCGCGACGGCATCGCGCGCGCGATGCTGCGCGTCCACGAGCGCCTGCTCGGCCGCCCGCAACGCCGCTTCCTGCTCGCTGAGTGTCATCTTCGCGAAGTCGCGGCTGTCCGTGGCACGCCGCGCAGCGTCCTGCAGCTTGCCGAGGTAGAACTCGCATTTCTCGACGGCCACTTCGATCTGATGCACCTGGTTCCGCGCTTCGGAAATTTTCGCGATGGTCTGCATCAGTGTCTCGCGCGCATCCGAGAGCGACCTCTCGTGAGTGCGCACCTCGTCCGATTTTTCCTGGCGCTGATGCTCGAGTTGATCGGCGATGTCACGAACGCGATTCCGTTCGACGCGCGCCGACTCGAGTGCATCGCGCTGCTGATCGAGCAGCGTCTGCTGTTCCGCCGCTTCCGCCTCGAGCTCGGCAATCTGACCGCGCGCGTTGTCGAGGCGCTGCGTCAGATCGGCGATGTTGATCTCCGATTGCTTCAGAAATGAGCGAAGGCGCTCCACTTCCCCGTTGAGCGCGGCCATCTCTTCGCGCACGTTCGCCGCGCGCGTCGTGCGCGCAGCGAGCCGGGTGCGATGCTCGTCGAGCGTGCCCTCAACGTGCGCGAGCTGTTCGGCGAGCGTGCGTTCATCCGCCTGCGCGCCGCTCACTCCGTCCTGGGCAGTCTGTTGTTCCGCCTGCGCCGCGACGAGCCGCCCTTTGTACAGCGATCGCTTTGCTGTCGAGAGCTGCTCGGACAGTTCACGATGGCGGCGCGCCTTCCCCGCCTGCCGCTTCAGCGAATTCACATTCCGCGTCACCTCGGCCAGCGTGTCATCGATGCGCAGCAGATTCGCCTGCGTCTCCTCGAGTTTCAGCTCCGCGCCACGACGCTTCGTTTTGTACTTCGTGATGCCGGCCGCCTCTTCGATCAGCCTGCGCCGATCCTGCGGTTTGTTGGACAGGATCAGGTCGATCTTTCCCTGCTCCATCACCGAGTAATTGCGGATGCCCAGACCGGTGTCCATCAGGATGTCGGAGATGTCCTTCATGCGGACGCGGCGTCCGTTCAGGCGGAACTCCGACTCGCCGGTGCGGAAGACGCGGCGGTTGAGCGTGATCCGACCGTCGTCGGCAGCGGGATG
>CAAGKR010428578.1_pt1 | contig 12269 bp, 6 predicted proteins | sample 2556971 | NCBI WGS metagenome assembly CAAGKR01 (sample SAMEA5207829, study PRJEB30636) | soil metagenome | biome: forest; feature: boreal; material: soil | place: USA | collected 2011-09 | depth 1 m
AAAATTCGTCGAGAGTCGCGGTGGTCGGTGCCGGCGCGGTGGGCGGTTACTTCGGGGGAATGCTGGCGCGTGCGGGCGTACCGGTGATTCTTATCGGGCGGCTGGTGTTTGTCGAAGCGGTTCGGAAGTCGGGATTGCTTCTAGACACCGTGCAGTTTCAGGAAAGCGTGGAAGTGGAAGCGTCCACGGAGATTTCGGCAGTCGCGGGCGCGGATGTGGTGCTCTTCTGCGTGAAAACGACCGATACCATCAGCGCTTCACAGGAATTGGCGAAGTATGTCGGCGCCGGGACGATTGTGGTCAGCATGCAAAATGGCGTGAACAACGCCGAAGAAATTCGTAAGGCCTCCGGCATCGATGCGCTGCCCGCCGTGGTTTATGTCGCCGCAGCCATGCCTGGGCCAGGACAGATAAAGCATTTGGGGAGAGGCGACCTGGTGGTTGGCCCAAAAAACGCGGGCACCGAAAAGTTCGCGGCCTTGTGCGAGTCCGCGAAAATATCCTGCCGGATTTCGGAGAATATCACCGGGGAATTGTGGACCAAGTTGGTGTGGAACTGCGCGTTGAATGCGCTTTCTGGGCTGGGGCGCGTGACCTACAGAGAAATAATCGCGAGTGAGGATGCTAAACGAGTGGTGCAGGCGGCGGTGTATGAGGTGCTTGCCGTGGCCCACGCAAAACACATTCAGCCGCCAGGATTGGAAGATCCAGCCGCCGCGATCGCAGGCGCTTTAAAAATCGCGGAGCAGATGAGCGGGACGCGTTCATCGACAGCGCAAGATATGGCGCGCGGTAAGAAAACAGAGATCGATACGCTGAATGGTTATGTGGCGAAGTTGGGGAGAGAACTTGGCGTGGCCACGCCCGTCAATCACACGTTGTTTACGTTGGTGAAATTGCAAGAAGCGGGATTCTGATACACAGTTTGGTAGGGTAGCGTTTAATTTGGGTAGCGGCGGTCGCGTGCCTTGAATGGGATGTGCACCACGGCTTCCAGGTCCACCGGCTCACCTTTGCGTGTGGCGGGCTGAAACTTCCATTGTGCAAAAGCCGCGATGGAGTTGGCGTCAAGTTGCGGGTCGATGCCGCGAACTTTCTGAATGCTGTCCACGCTCCCGTCACGGCGGATCACGCCGTAGAGAATCACTTCTCCTTCGACGTGCTGCAGCGCCAGATCCTGCGGATATTTTGGATCGACCTTGCGTACCGGCACCGGCGACGTGACATTTTCGGAACGGTGCGCGGCATCGGCAAGGTGCAATTCCGAAAAGTGAATGATCCAACTGCCGGTGAAGCTGCTTACGTTTGGCATGTTGATGTTCAGGGAATAGACATGCTTCGAGGCGAAAATCTGTTCAGGCTTCGCGTCCGGCGGAAGCGCCGAGAAATTCGGGGGACCCGTCCGCTCGGCGGGTTCTTCGATAGACACGTCTGGACTCGGCCGCATTAGGGCAGATTGCGATTTGGGAATGGTAAGTTTTCCCGGAGCGCCAAGGCCGGAAACATTCGCGTTCGGTTTAGGATTGCCCCCGCTTATGGAGATACCGATAGAGTTGTTCCCTGCCCCACTGGCGGAATTTCCAGAATCTCCTGCGCCGCCGGACACGGGTTCTGGCGAATTGCCGAATACGCCAGATTTACCTTCCGGTGAAATCGCTACCCGAGCGGCGAGGTTTCCTTGCGGTACAGGAATGACTGGAGAAGGCGGCGCCGGTGCTGCAGAGAGCGCGATCAGCGTCGATCCATTTGAGCTTCCCGAAGTATTCGCGAGTGGCACTTCCGGCGCGGCGACGTTTTCGCCAGGCTGCGAGCGCTCCGCGGCGCGAGGCACGGAAGACGCGTTAATCTGCAACTTCGGCCTCGCGGGACCTTCTGGAGACGAAGTTATGTTAAGCACGGCGGTGCGGAGTTCAGCATTTGCGATTTCCGGCGTGGGAGCGTCCGCAGTAGTGGGTATCCGGGAAACTTTAGGATGCAGCTTCGCCAGCGCGGTTTCGCTGATTTGCATGTGCGGGCGCGCGGGTACACGGGCGGAAGCGAGTTGCACGACATTCGGCATGTCCGGAAGAATCTTAGGGGCTTCCGGCGGGGCGGTCGGATTGATCAGCGTTTGCCGGGGATGCGTGGGGTGAACGGGATCGGTGTTAATGCGTTGGCGCGGATGGAACGCGGCGGCCGATTCCGCCGGAGTGGATTGGGCCGGATCGGCCTTCGGCGCGGATTTTGTCTTGCTCTTTGGAATATTGAGCAGCGGCAAATCGTCTATTGGGCCGGACCAGGTCAGCTGCGTATCGTCAAAAGCATGATTGCGCTGCGGGGTAATTGGAATGTCAGGCCAAGGAGCAAGGAAAATCGCGGCGTGCAGCAGGGCAGCGGCCAGGAAGCCGATCAGCGGAAGGCGCCGTTCAACGGTGACATCCGGAAATATTTCCGATGGAGGAGCGTGTTTGTCTAATTTTGCGCGCTGAAAGAAAACAGGGATACCGCTGAAGAAATTCCCGTGAAAATTTTTCCAGGCAATCTCCAATTTCGGTTCGACCGCTCCCGCAAGACGTACGGGATAAACGTACATCTCGGTTTGACCAAGCAAATCGAACGGATTGGGATGAAATCTTCTCGACATGAATTCTTAGGCTACAAATAAATTCCTGTACTGGGATAATCCATGATACCCGAAGAAGTATAGATGAGGCGAATAGAGCAGAGGTTTACTCCGCATTGGACGTGTCCTGCTTGCGCGGTCGAGAGAAGCTGTAGAAGCTTAGACTGGCGTCACCCTGGCGAAGCACTCGGGCTCGAAACAGATTGCCAAAACGTTCCGGCAAGTCGACGGTGTAGCGGTGCTCGGCAATGACCAGGCTGCCGTCCGAGAGAAACACAGCTTCGCCAAGAAACGTGAGGGCGCGGCGATAGTCTCCGGAAGCGGCGTAGGGCGGATCGAGGAAAACGATGTCGAACGGCGGCGTATCAGGCTTTTGCGCGGCCGCGACAATTTGTAGCCCACGCATGACGTCTAAGGCCAAAACTTTGGCAACCGAATGAATTTTCAGCGAATCGAGATTCTTCTGGATGAGCGTAGCGGCTGGCGGATGATTCTCGATGAAGACTACATCGCTGGCTCCGCGGCTGATCGCTTCTATTCCTACCGCGCCGGTCCCGGCAAACGCATCGATAAATCGCGAACCTTCGATGCGACTCGCAAGAACGTTGAACAGTGTCTCGCGAAGACGGTCGCTCGTGGGGCGCAGCACGAGCCCTTTGAGGCTTCTCAGTTGACGGCTGCGAAATGTGCCTGCTATGACACGCATGGTTGTCCGGTACAAATCAGCCGATGTGAGCGAGTTGATAGCGCCGCTGCCACTGTGACGGCAGAAGTTTTAGCATCCGCTGCAAATTCTCCTTCTGCGAAGATTCTTCGGCGAGCGAAAAGGCTTCCTTGCGCGCAAGTTCGAGGAGTTCGCGGTCTCGCAACGGATTGGCAATGTGGAAACCGAGTTCTCCCGACTGTCGCGTGCCAAAAAATTCGCCGGGTCCGCGGATCAACAGATCGGTTTCGGCAATTTCAAATCCATTGTTGGTGCGAACCATGGTCTCCAGCCGTGTCCGGGCGTCTTCCGTCACCCGCCCGGGCGAAACCAGAATGCAATGCGATTTTTGCCGACCGCGTCCAATACGGCCGCGCAACTGGTGCAATTGAGCCAGCCCGAAACGCTCCGCGTGTTCAATAACCATGACAGTGGCGTTGGGAACGTCGACGCCAACCTCCACGACCGTTGTGGCGACCAAAATCTGAATCTCATTACGCCGGAAACGTTGCATCACGTCTTCTTTTTCCTCGCTGGAGAGCCGCCCATGCAATAGGCCGACTTTCAGTTTGGGAAAAACAGTCTTGGAAAGGCGCTCGTATTCCTCTATCGCGGCCTTCAGTTCCAACTTCGATTCTTCGATAACCGGATAAATGATGTACGCCTGGCGGCCGGCTTCCGCTTCGCGGCGAAGCGATTCCCACACTCCAGGCAAGTTTTTATCATTGGTCATCCGCGTTTCAATGGGCCTACGGCCGGGAGGAAGCTCATCGATCACGGAAACATCCAGGTCGCCGTAGAGCGTGAGGGACAGCGTGCGCGGGATCGGCGTCGCGGTGAGCACCAGAACATGCGGTGCGTGACCCTGTTTGGCGGCTTTATCCATCAGGCGCTTTCGTTGCAGAACACCGAAGCGGTGCTGCTCATCGATAGCAGCGAATCCCAACCGTGCAAATTCCACTGCATCCTCGATCAGCGCGTGGGTGCCGACCACCAGCTTGGCTTCGCCGGAGCGGATGCGTACGCGGGCCTCGGCCTTCGCCGCCGGCTTCAGCCCGCTGATGAGCAGTTCCACATGGTATCCGCCAGGCGCGAAAATGCGGCGCGCCGAAAGATAATGTTGCACAGCGAGAATCTCCGTCGGTGCCATAAGCGCAGCCTGGCAGCCGTTTTCAATAGCGATAGCGGCAGCCTGCAACGCTACGATAGTCTTGCCGCTGCCCACATCACCCTGTAACAGCCGGTTCATGGGCGCGGGCTTTTCAAGATCGACGGCAATTTCCGCCAGTACCCGCTTTTGTGCCGCGGTGGGCTTGAATGGAAGGATACGCTTCAGCGCTTCGCGTACTTTGTCCTCGCGCACCCGAAAGGCGATGGCATTCTCCTTTCGCGCCACGCGGCGGCCAAGCGCCAGACTCAATTGATACAGGAAAAACTCTTCGAAGATCAGCCGCTGTTGCGCCGGCGAACGAAAAAGATTCAACAACTCTACAGACTCGCCCGCTGAGGGAAAATGTGTCTGGATGAGCGCATCTCGACGGGAAGGTAAGCTCAACTTTTCTCGCAGTACAGCGGGCAAGATGTCGGGAATGTTCTGTTCAAGATCCTGCAGCGTGGCGTAGATCGCGCGACGAATCATCCGCGAACCAAAAGTGCCAATCGATTCATAAATGGGCACAATGCGGCCAGCTTCGGTCGAATCGAGTTCACCGGTACTGAGAATTTCGATGTGCGGATTGACCATTTCTCGCCGCGCGGGCCGCAGCCTGTCGATTTCCACTTTGCCGTGAAGGATCAGTTGCTGGCCGGGTATCAGCCGGCGTTCGAGATACCCGCCGTGAAAAAATTTGCACGGCAGCGAACCGCTATCGTCCTGAACCAGCAGGTGATAAATGGCATCGCGGCCGTATATCCCCCGCACCGCCTGGCCGCTCATCACTTGCGCACGCAAGGTGTAGATGCCGTTCGGCTGCACGTCTTTAATTTTGGCGAAATGGATGCGGTCTTCATAACGAAACGGTAGATAGTTCAGCAAGTCTTCGAGCGTGTAGATGACGCGCTTGGCCAGGAGTTCCGCTCGCTGCGGCCCGACTCCTTTGACCATGCGCACTTCGGTTTGCAGGCTGATCGACATTCTATGTTCATTCTTTTATATCATTCCCGCATAAAGCATGCTTTTCCCGAAACTTGCGCATCGGGCGGCCGTATCAATAGACTGGACGGAAGCATGTGGGGCAACACTCTCGGGAGGTTGCATTGCCGGAAGACCGATTGACGGGAAGCGACAAGCGCGCGCTGCTATTGTGGATTTTCTTCGGCCTGCTGGGGGTGTGGTTCGCACATAGATATTTTTTCCAGGCGTTTCCCGAAGCTTCCGTGGATTTCAAGGTGTCGCGTGCCGATGCACAAGCCCGCGCGAAACAGTTCGTCGAAGCGATGGGAGAAAACCTGAACGGCTACCAGTCGACCATTGCATTTGCGGTGGACGAAAGCGCGAAAACTTATCTAGAGCGGGAACTGGGACTGCAGCAGGCCAACCGGCTGATGTCCGGCGAACTGAATATCTGGTATTGGGAAGTGCGATTTTTTAAGCCGCTGCAGGAAGAAGAATATCGGGTACACGTGAACCCCGCGGGAATAGTGGTCGCCTATGACCACAAGATCGAAGAAAAACGCGCCGAAAAACCCCTGCAAAAAGATGAAGCGTTGGCGGCCGCCGAAGGCTATCTGCAGAAACAGTTGAGTACGGATTTAAACAATTGGCAGTTTCTGCCTGAACAGGCGAATTCGCAAACGCGCCCGAATCGCGTCGACTGGTCCTTCACCTGGGAGCGCAAAGGATTCAAGGCCAAGGAAGCGCCTTACCGCCTGGAAGTTGGTCTCGAAGGCAATCAAATCGGCAATTCGCAAGAATTCCTGCAGGTGCCGGAGGCCTGGACCCGGGATTACGAGCATCTCCGTTCCACCAACATATTTTATGGAGAAATTGCACTACTCCCCTACGGATTTTTGCTTGGCGGCGCGCTGTGGGTTGGAATTCTGCTGACCAGACAAGGCAAGACCACCTGGGCTCCGGCGCTGAAAATAGGCGCGGTGGTGGCGATTCTAGCTTCGTTGATGGAATTGAATCAGTGGCAATCCTATCGCGCAGGTTATGACACGCACCAGGCGTACTCCGCCTTCGTGTTGATGGCGCTCGCGAAAATCATAGTCGGCGGAATTGCCGCAGGTCTGATGGTGACACTGGTGCTGCCCGGAGGCGAGCCGCTCTATCGTGCGTCTCAACCGGATAAACTGCGCTTGTATAAGGCCTTCACGTTACGGGGACTCCGCTCCAAAGAATTTTTCAGCTCGTCCGCTGTCGGCCTGTCTATGGCCGCGGCACACATTGGATTTATTGTGGCGTTCTACATGATCGGCAGCTGGTTGGGAGTTTGGGCGCCGCAAGACCTGAGCTATTCCGACGTGGTAAACACATCGTTCCCGTGGATTGCCGGCGTAGCCATCGGCGTGATGGCCGCGACCAGCGAAGAATTTCTGTTCCGTTTGTTCGCCATTCCCTTTCTCCGGAAGCTGACCGGTTCGCGAATTATTTGCGTAATCCTGCCCGCTTTTTTCTGGGGTTTTCTGCACAGCAACTATCCACAAGAGCCCGGTTACATTCGCGGTTTGGAAGTAGGGACCATCGGCATCCTCGCGGGTATTGTGATGCTGCGCTGGGGAATTGTGGCCACGCTGATTTGGCACTACACCGTGGATGCTTCGCTCGTAGGATTACTGTTAATCCGCTCGGACAATCCGTATTTCAAAATCTCTGGGATCGTGGTGGGACTGGCAGCGGTGGCGCCTCTGGCTTTTTCGGGGGTGTCGTATCGAATGCGCGGGCGGTTTGAAAGGGTTGAAGACTTGCTCAATCGGGCAGAACCGATCTCCGACATCGAATTCGCGCAGCCTGCAACTTCGGTCGAATCGCCCGCTGCAACGATGCGTTACGAAGCGCTCGGAGCGGGAGCCATCGGATTTTTGACGCTGTGCCTGATCATCGGTGGCTTGGCAACGTGGCGATTGAAACAACCGCATATTGGCGATTATTTGCGCTTGTCCGTCGATGCGAAAGACGCCACCCGGCGCGCCGATGCAGTCTTGCGCGAGCACGGTCTGGACCCGACCAGCTTCCGGACGGCCGCACAGTTTGCACCGACCACCGACCCGATCGCCAATGAGTTTCTGCGCCGCCGTATGACCGTTGCCGAGATTAACAAAATCTACGATCAGCGCGTGCCGGGAGCACTGTGGCGAGTGCGCTATTTCCGGGATTTGCAGCCCGAGGAATTTGGCGTGACGCTAAAGCCGGATGGCTCCGTGCATGCTTTTCGGCACACGCTTGCGCAAGCGACCAAGGGGCCATCCATAACGAAGGAGCATGCTCTCTCCATCGCAGAAAGCTTCTTGCGTGAACAGAAACAGATTGACCTGAGTCAGTGGAAGTTGGTAGCGAGCGATTCAGAAAAATGGCCGAACCGTACGGACCACACGCTGACATGGCAGCAGAATACTCCGCTCGATCCGGAGAAACCCGGTGCGGCAGGATCCGTCGATCACGCTTACGCGCGGATGGACGTGCAGGTGCTCGGCGACGAGCCCGTAAACTATCGGACATACATAAAAATTCCCGAAGAATTTACGCGCCAGCAGGAGCAGCTTACGCTTCCACACACATTATTTTCGGTAGGCCAGGTCGGTCTCGCGCTCGCACTCGTTGTTATCGTGATCGTATTTTTCTTCAAGCGCTTGCGGACACAGCCGGTGCGTGTACCTTGGCAAAGACTGGCTTTGTTGGGAATTTTAGGTCTGGCCGCTTACGCTCTCAATTTTCTTCTCGGCGAGGGCATCCCCGTACTGTTTTCTCGTTACCCTACCTCCATGCCATGGCGCCTCTTTTTGGCGAGCTCCGCTGTCGGAGTCTTTATTATTAGCTTGCTTGTGTTAGCCGGCATCATGCTGATCTTCGGCCTGGCGTGGAATTTTGCGGCACGGGCGTTTGGAGCGGAAAAAATCCCCGCTTGGTTCGGTATGCCCGGAAATTATTACCGCGACGCGTTCTGGATCGGCTTAGGGGGCTCGGCGCTGCTGGTTGGCCTCCATCGGATTCTTGACGCTGCGATGGCAAAGCTGCCTACTCTGCATCGCGGTTACCCGGCGCATTTTGGCGCGGCTTTCGACGCGGTCAACCCGGCAGCCAGCATCATTGGCGGCGACATTATGCGCGCATTATTCCTGACCGCCCTTGTCGCCCTCGCGGCTTCCTTTTTGGGCGCCGAATTGCGGCTGCGCTGGTTGCGGCTGCTTCTATTTCTGGCTGTGGCCATCTCGATGGTTTCGGACTGGGGCTCGCCCACCAATTTTCTTCTGCAATTTGCAGCGTCGGCCATTACGCTGGGAATCCTGGTGTTCGGCATTCGCCAGATCGCACCATTCAATGTGCTCGGCTGGTTTCTGGTGATAGCCTGCACCGGTTTACTGGCTGGCGCAGTGGACTTACTGTCGCAGCCGAACCACTTTTATCAAGTCCAGGGGGACATCGTCGCTGCGGCTCTCAGCTTGCTCCTGCTGTGGCCGCTGGTAACATGGCGCATGACGCCCAAGACTGCGAATTAGTTTTGGAGTGCGGCTTGCCCTGAGCTTCGAAGGGCGCCCCGCTGTCGTTTTTAGGATTGTAGATAAGCTAAATGCAGCGCGGGCTGGCTGTTTGCGGCTTTAGATTAGGCGGAATGCGTCAAGCGGGAGCAGAACTCCCGCACTCCAGATTTCGTGCTTACGTATCCGAGCACCTGGCGTCAAAGTGGTTAGCGGTAAAGGCAGTCTTTTGCCGCAGCGTGCTAGTTCCCACAGGCAACGTCGGTGGCAGGCCTTTGGCAAAGAGAAAGCGAAAATGTCTTTATCCAACTGGGCTCTTGCTCTAGCGAATGCATCCAACCAGACCAGCGCTGCCACGGCGGCACTGGCTACGGTGAACTCTTTGGCCGACCTTGATGATCGGAACCTGGTGCAGGAAGCACAGGCGGGCAGCCGCGCAGCCTTTGAAATACTGGTGCAGCGCTACGACCGGGATGTACTGCGACTGGCTTTGAACCTCATGAAGCGCACCGAAGACGCCCGGGACGTGTATCAGGAAGCCTTCCTCAAGGTCTACCGCAATCTGCACCGCTTCCGTTTCGAATGCAGCTTTTACACCTGGTTGTATCGCATCGTCACCAACGTCTGCCTGGATCACCTGCGCCGGCGCAAGGCGCGCCCTGAAGACCAGGCCCCGGAATTGCATCCGGCTAGAAGCGAAGAGGGCAGCACGGACTTTTTCGAACGCCAGCGCGAACATCGCCCGACGCTGGACCCGGAAAAACATCTCGTCGGCCAGGAAATTCAAGCGCATCTTGCAGCCGCCATGCTGCGGCTTTCTGCTCGCGAACGTGTCGTATTTGAAATGAAGCATTACCAGGGATTGAAGTTGCGCGCCATTGGCGACGCATTGGGTACCAGCGAAGAGACCGTAAAAAATTCCTTGTTCCGGGCGACCCGCAAGCTTCGCCAGGAATTGAGCGTGCTGCGATGAATCGCTCCGGACAGGCATTTACCTGTGAAGGGATCGCACCGCTTTTGGTTTTTTACGCCTGCAACGAACTAGACGCCCAGGAACGCGCGAGTGTAGATCAGCACGTGGCCGCCTGCGAAAGTTGCCGGACACAATTGGCGGGAGCGCAAGAGTTTGCCGCAGCAATTGCGGCCGTCCCGCAGTCTGCAGATCATCAGGATCGCTCGGAGATATTGCTTTCCCAATGCCGCAGCGAACTAGCCGAAAGCCTGGACGATCTGGCGCAGCCAAGAGTGAGAGACCATGCGCTGCGGTTCTCATGGTTTCGGCGTTGGATGATCGTGCATCCCGCATGGAGTGGCGCGGCGCTCGTCACTTTCGGAGTATTGCTTGGAGTGCAAATCCTCCCCCGGTTCGTGCGCCACGAGGGAACTGGCAATCTGGAACAAGCGGTGAATGTCCGCCCGGAAACCCCGCTAACCGACGATCAGCTCTCCAAAATGGTGGTGGCGGGAATCAACCTGACGCCATCGACAGATTCCGGCACGCAGAAGGTGCGGCTACAATTGAGCGCTGAGGAACCGGTGACTTTGACCGGCAGCTTGGACGACCCCGACGTGCGGCGCGTGCTCACTTTCGTGGTAAAAAGTGGCGCGCGTTTCAATTCGGGCATACGGCAGGATTGCCTCGATGTGTTAAAAGGTCGTTCACAAGATAAGGAAGTACGCAGCGCATTGCTGGAAGCAGCACGCAAAGATCCCAACCCAGCGGTGCGGTTGAAGGCCCTGGAGGCACTTCGGGATTCCTCCGCAGACTCCCAGGTGCGCGAAGCTTTGCTGGATTCGCTGCAGCACGACTCCAACCCCGGCGTGCGTGTGGAAGCCGTGAATCTGCTGGTACGTTCGCTGGAACAAGCAAAGCTCGGGAAACCGGAGCAGTCGCTGGAAGGCGAGCCCAAGGTACGAATTCCAGAGCACGATGTTTCCCTCGAGGCAGACAACAAAGACTCCGGCGAATCCATGGCGAATATGATTCAGGCGCTGGAACGCTTGCAGCATAAAGATCCCAGCCGCTATGTTCGCCTGCAAAGTGGGGTCGCGCTACGGCAGATTGATGAACACAGGGAGCACTAACACCGCGGCGTTGTCTCGATTTATTACTTGTACTCTTAAAAAATTGATTCGAGTTCATTTCTCCATGGTTCTATCAAGATGCCATCGCTTTCGGCTGCTAGCAGCCTCGCTGTTCGTACTGGCTGGGGCTTGTTTCGGATTTACCGCGAGGCAGTCCCTCTGCGCAGAAGTTACGCCGCCTCATCAAAGCGTTGATCGCACCGGTACCCTCACCACTTCCAGCGGACTGACGCTGCATCTGAAGGCGGACTTGGGTTCGGTGGAAATTCGCGCTCTGCCATCTGCGGGGCCGCAAACCGTGAAGTATTCCGTGCACATCGAAACGGACGCCAGCGGCAACCTGGCGCAGAAATTGCTCGATCATTACGCGTTGACGGCCACAGCAAATGCAAACGGAGTGGACATTTCCGGCGCGTTGCCGAAGCGCACCAATCGCGCACAATTTTGGGTGCATTTTGTTGTGAGCGTCCCAGCCAAATACAATTTAGAGATTTCGACGGATGCGGGTGATATTCAAAGCTCAGACATCGAAGGGCGTGTCCTGCTGCAAACCGAGGGCGGAAACATCACCGCAGGCCGCATTACGTATCACGGCCCCTCGGGGGGTCCCGGAGATCGGCCCTTGGCCAAGCTCGAAACCCAGGGCGGTCACATTAAAGTTGTCGATGTTGCTGGCGATGTGGACGCGTTCACTGCAGGCGGCCACGTCATCGTGGGCAACATTGGTGGCAGCGCCAAACTCCGCACCGGCGGCGGACACATCCGCGCTGGAACTATAAAAGGAATAGCTCAACTGGAAACGGACGGTGGAAATATCACCGTTGGCGAAGCCGGCGCGCTGGTCACTGCTCGAACGGGGGGTGGACAGATCGACTTTGGCGAAGTGCACGGTTCGGTTCACGCGCAAACCGCGGGCGGCGGGATCCGGGTCATCTATGTCGCAGGGCCCGTGGAAGTGGAAACCAGCGGCGGTAGCATTTGCATGACGAGAATCACAAACACAGTTCACGCCGCAACGGGCGATGGCACCATAACCGCCTGGATTAATCCCGAATCGCAAACCTCGCAACATCAGGTGCGCTTGCCGGGTCCGTCCCAGTTGGCTTCAGGTACCGGCGATATCATCGTGTTCCTGCCTAGAAATCTTGCCGCCACGATAGACGCCACCGTGGAAAGCGGCGGCATGCAGCGCATCGAAGCCGATCCGACCTTCCCCCTCAACCTACAGGTGCGAGCCGATGG
>CAAGKR010179140.1_pt1 | contig 12268 bp, 11 predicted proteins | sample 2556971 | NCBI WGS metagenome assembly CAAGKR01 (sample SAMEA5207829, study PRJEB30636) | soil metagenome | biome: forest; feature: boreal; material: soil | place: USA | collected 2011-09 | depth 1 m
AGGATCGTTCCGAGCACCCGCCAGCCGTCGCTGAAGGTCCGCAGATTGCTGCGGCCGTGGATTCGGGCCAGCTCGAAGCTTGCAACCTCGGCCACCCGCAAGCCGGACTTGGCGGCGCGGAGGTTCAGCAGCGTCTCGACCTCGAAGCCGTCGATGTCGACGTTGAGCGCCGGCAGGCATGCGTGCCAAAAGGCGTTGTAGCCGTAGCAGAGGTCGCTGTAGTGGGTGCCGTGAAGCAGGTTTGCAAGGTGTGTGAGGCCGCGATTGCCGAGACGTCTCAGCGGGGTCATGTCGTGACTCCCGCCGCCCTGGATCGCGCGCGTGCCCTTGGCAAAGTCGGCGCCGCTGACGAGCGCCCCGACGAACGCCGGGATCTCCTTGGGGTCAGCTGAGCCGTCGGCGTCGAGCGTGACGATGATGTCTCCGCGGCAGGCGGCGAACCCGCATGCCAGGGCGTTGCCCTTGCCCGAGCGGCTCTGGTGGACCACGCGGATGTCGGGCCGCATCGCGCGCGCCACGGCCTCGGTGTCGTCGGTGGATGTGCCCGGCACGAGCACGACCTCAAACACGTTGTCGGGCAGGTTCGCCAGCACGTGACGAAGATTCAGCGCTTCGTTGAGCGCCGGGATGACGACGCTGACCCGGATTGCGCTGATGCTCCCCCGCCGACCGCCGCCGCCGCGTCGCTCACCGTCCGCTTCGCCAGTCCGAGCGTCGCTGCGCCTCGGCGTGTGCGACCCGTTGCGTTCCAGGACGTCGGAGCCGTTGCTCGAAGGTGCGCCGGAACCGTTGCGTTCCAGGACGTCGGAACCGTTGCGCCCGGTAGTGCTCGATTCGTTGTGCTCCTCGACGTTTGGCCGATCCGGTTCGATCACGGCGTGCCTGACCGCCGTGACCATGGCGTCGCGGAAGGCGTCTACGAGCTGGGCGTTGCCGGCTGCCAGCTCGGGGCTCGAAGGCAGGGGCTTCATCCCGCATTTCTCGGCGTTCCACGGCCTGTTGATGACCGGAACGGCTGTTGCTGGACGGATGGTCATGCCTCCGCGCAAGATCCCGCTCGGCCAGTCGGCTAAATCGGCCGATACCATCGATATGCAGACCCCAGCCACTGCGCCGCAGACGGAAGCCGTCCACCGCGTGGAGCCGCCCGCGGGCCGGGCGCGGATCGGCGACATCGTCGTCGCCCTCGGTTTCAGCGACCGCGAGACCGTCGAGGAGGCTGCGCGCGCGGCGCGCGAGATCGGCGAGCAGATCGGCCAGGTGCTGCTGGAGCGGGGTGCGATCACCACCGATCAGTTCGCGGTCGCGATGGCGAAGCGCTTCGGCCTCGAGCATCGACGCCTCGACGAGATCAACCTCGACGCCTCGGCGGCGCAGTTGGTCACATTCACCGCTGCGCGGCGGATGCGTTCGGTGCCGGTCGCCTTCGAGAACGACCATACGCTCGTCGTGGCGGTCGCCAATCCGGACAACTACCTTGTGCTCGAAGACATGTCCATGTTCACCGGCATGCAGATCAAGCCGGTCGTCGTGTCTCAGGAGGACCTGGACGCGCTGCTCAAACGGCTGAGCGTGCTCGACGGCGAGTTCGAGGACGAGCCTTCGGCGGAGGCCGCGACGCTCGACGACGAACACTTCGAGAGCCCGGACGACGCGCCGACGATCAAGTTGGTCCGCTCGATCATCTCCGAGGCGGTCGAGCGTGGCGTATCGGACGTGCATTTCGCGCCTGAGGAGGGCACGCTGACGGTTCGCTTCCGGATCGACGGCGTGATGGTCGACGCCGCGCGCGTCCCGCGCAGCCAGGCCCCCGCGGTGATCTCGCGGATCAAGATCCTCGCGGACCTCGACATCTCGGAGAAGCGGCTGCCACAGGACGGACGCATCGGCATCGTAATCGACGGACGCCGCGTGGACATCCGCGTCGCGGTGATGCCGCTGGTGGCCGGCGAGTCCGCTGTGCTGCGGATACTCGATGCCGGACGCTCGCCGCTGTCGCTCGACGATCTCGGGATGAGTCCGGCCGATCTCGAGCGGCTTGGCTCCGCGCTGCATCGGACCCAGGGGGGGATCCTCGCGACGGGTCCGACCGGCTCCGGCAAGACGACCTCGATGTACGCGATGATCGCGATGGTTCGCTCGCCTGAGAAGACCCTGACGACGATCGAGGATCCGGTCGAGTACCGCCTCAGCGGCGTCAATCAGATCCAGGTGTCCGAGCGCAGCGGTCTCACGTTCGCCACCGGCCTGCGGGCAATCGTGCGGGCCGACCCGGACGTCATCATGGTTGGCGAGATTCGCGATCGCGAAAGCGCGCACATCGCGATCGAGGCCGCGCTGACCGGACACCTCGTGCTCTCCACGCTGCACACAAACGACGCCCCGAGCGCCCCGATGAGGCTCGTCGACATGGGGATCGAGCCCTACATGGTCGCCGCGTCGATCAACTGCGTGATCGCCCAGCGCCTCGCTCGGCGCGTCTGTCCCAGCTGCCGGCGGCCGGTGCGTGTACCCGGTCAGCTCGTCGGCCTCGAAGGGGGAGAGGTCGAGGTTTACGAGGCGGTCGGATGTGGACGCTGCCGTCAGACCGGCTACCGCGGCCGTCTCGGCCTCTACGAGGTGATGAACGTGTCCGACGAGATCCGCACCCTGATCGTCGGCCGTGCCGCGGCGCAGGAGATCCGCCGGGTCGCCGTCGAGCAGGGGATGCGCACGCTGCGCGGCGACGGGCTCGCCAAGATTCGCGCCGGCGAGACGACGATCGTCGAGATCGAGCGCGTGCTCGGCTGAACCGGCGCGTGGCGCTGGCGCGCAGACCGCCGATCACGGCGGGTCTGGCGGGCGCCCCGCGACGAGCACCGCCGACGCCATGCGCGCGACGGCGTCGCCGAGGATCTGCGGCGAGGTTGCGAGGTTGAGCCGCACGTGGCCGGAGCCGCCGGTGCCGAAGCGAGGCCCGGAGTTCAGCGCGACGCGGCCACGCTGCAAAAACACGGCTGCAGGGTCGTCCGCGAGCTCCAGTGAGCGACAGTCGAGCCACGCGAGGTAGGTCCCCTGCGGCGGGCGGTAGCGGACACCGGGGAGCTGCTCGGCGAGCAGCTCGGCGAGCAGGCGGCCGTTTGCGTCCAACCCGAGCAGCAGGCGCTCCAGCCAACGGCGCCCCTCTTGCAAAGCCGCGACGTGGGCGATCACGCCGATGTGGCTCGGTCCGTGGCGGCCCTGCTGTGGCAGCCTCGCCAGGTCGCGTGTAGCCTCGCCGCCGGCCACCGCCAGCGCAGCCTTCAGCCCGGCGAGATTCCAGCCCTTGGACGCCGACGCCACCGAGAAGCCGCGCTCGGATCCCGCCACCGTCAGGTAGGGGACGTGTGTACTAGGCGGGTGGACGATCGGGGCGTGGATCTCGTCGGCCACGACGCGAACCCCGTGATGCTCGGCCAGGGCGACAACGCTCGCGAGTTCCTCGCGCGTATGCACGGTGCCGGTCGGGTTGTGAGGGCTGCATAACAGAAACGCTGCGCCGCGCCCGTCGGTCGTGGCCGCGCTGAAGGCGCGCTCGAGCGTGTCAGGGTCGATCCGGTGCTCGGTGTTCAGGGGTGCCTCGATCACCCGCCGCTCGATCTGTTCGACGAAGCCGTAGAACGGCGTGTAAACGGGTGCGTTGACGACCACGGCGTCGCCGCGTTCGGTCACGAGTTCGAGGATCTCGACGATTCCGCCCATCACGTCGGCGACGTTGGCGCAGGCGTCGAGGTCGAGCTCCCAACCCCAGCGCTCGCGCGCAAAGTCCGCGTAAGCCTCGGCGTAGGCTGTGCCCTCGGCGTAGCCGGTGTCGCCAATCGCCATCGCGTGATCGACGGCGCGGATAATCGGCTCGGCGAGCGGTACGTCCATCTCGGCCACCCACAGCGGCAGCACGTCGGCGTCGAATCGGCGCCATTTCATGCTTGTGCGGCAGCGCAGCTGCTCCAGCGACAGCACGCTCAGGGGGGTGGTCACGGCCGGCACGCTAGCGTGCGGCGGCGCCCGCCGCCGGCGCACGCGGTGAGTCGGCGTCGTGCTCAGCGGGGAGTCCGCGCCGCTGCGGCGCCCTCGCCGAGTGCGACCTCGAGTGAAGGCAACTCGTTTGGCTCGTGCGACCAGGGAGTGGGACGCTGGGCTGTGCCTCGGTCGGCGGGGCTGCGACGCCGACCGTCGCTGCGGAGACAATAGAACCGCTGCGCGCCCGGCCCGCGGCCTCAGCCCGCAACGAGATCCGCGTGTTCACGCTGACCACAGCCCTCCTCTTGTGCCTGCTCGGACTGGCTGTGGGGGTGTTCGGCACGCTCGTGGGCGCCGGCGGCGGCTTCATCGTCACGCCTGTGCTGCTGCTGCTCTACCCGCACAGCACACCCGAGCTGATCACGGCGATCAGCCTCGTGGTCGTGTTCTTCAACGCGACCTCGGGAAGCGCCGCCTACGCCCGGCAGGGCCGAATCGACTATCGATCGGGGCTGATCTTCGCCGCCGCGACGGTGCCGGGCTCGATCCTCGGCGTGCTGGTCGCCAACCGCGTATCGCGGCCCGGGTTCGACGTGATCATGGGTGTGGCACTGGCGGCTCTGGCGATCTGGCTGATCGTCGGGCACACCGAGGCCGGGGAGGGCGTGGAGGGGCTCGGCTCGACGCGCACGCTCACCAGTCGCGACGGCACGACCTACCACTACCGCGCCCGGGTCCGCCGCGGCGCCGTGCTCAGCGTTGGCGTCGGCTTCGTCTCGAGCTTCCTCGGCATCGGCGGCGGTGTCGTCCACGTGCCGCTGATGGTTGCCGCGCTCGGATTCCCCACGCACGTGGCTACGGCCACCTCCCATTTCGTGCTCGCGTTCATGGCGCTCGTCGCGACGATCACGCATGTGATCAGCGGCTCGTTCCATCACGGCGTCGGGCTCCGTCGCGCCGCCGCGCTCTCGGTCGGCGTGGTGATCGGAGCGCAGGTCGGGGCCAGGGTCTCCCAGCGCGTCAGCGGCCGGCGGATCCAGCATCTGCTCGCCGGTGGGCTCCTGCTGCTCGGCGTGCGGCTGATTCTGAGCGTCGCCCTCTAGCGCTTGCGACGCCCGAACCCGGGCGCAGGCGGCCCCCGCCGGAGCCCCTATTTAGGTTGAGGAACCCCTATTTAGGTTGAGGAACGATTCGGATGTAGGGTCGCGGCGCCTTCCAGCCGTCCGGCCAGCGTTCATGTGCCTCATCGTCGGACACCGAGCCGGCGATGATCACGTCGTCGCCGGGCTGCCAGTTTGCGGGCGTGGAGACCTTGTGGTTGGCCGTCAGCTGCAGAGAGTCGATCACGCGCAGGACCTCGTCGAAGTTGCGCCCTGTCGTCATGGGGTAGATCAGGATCAGCTTGATCTTCTTGTCCGGCCCGATCACGAAGACGTTACGGACGGTCTGGTTGTCCGCCGCGGTGCGGTCGGTCGCCTCACCGGTGACGTCGAGGGGCAGCATCCCGTAGAGCTTCGAGACGGCGAAGTCGGCGTCGCCGATGATCGGGTAGTTGGGGGCCGTGCCCTGTGTCTCCTCGATGTCGGTGGCCCACTGCTCGTGGTTTGCGACCGGATCAACCGACAGGCCGATGACCTTGACGCCGCGGCGCTCGAACTCGGGCTCGATCGAGGCCATGTAGCCGAGCTCGGTCGTGCAGACCGGCGTGAAGTTGCGGGGATGCGAGAACAGCACCGCCCACGAATCTCCGAGCCACTCGTAGAAATGGATCGGGCCCTGGCTGGTCTCCGCCTCGAAGTCCGGGGCGGTCGAGCCTATTTGCAATGACATCTGGTTCTCCTTGCGTTGACTTCGAGAGCTGGGCCTGGCCGTTACGTGGCGCGTGTGACGGGGACCAGGACGCGCCGCTGCCGGCCTACCGGAAACGGCGCCGGCCGCGACGGTCGTGCGCGCGTTGACGCGTGGCGCCGGGTCTCGGTTGTTGGGGTGACGAAGCCTCTTCTGCTCTACGTTAGTTGCTCGTCCGGGGACTCAAGGGTTTGGCCGGACCGATCGTACTAAATGGCGATCGGGATATGGGAGATTCGGGCGCGGCGGGCGCGGCGTTCCGCCGGAAGGATCGCCGCCGCGAGCACCAGCAGGTAGCTGGACGAGAACCACTGCAGACCCGACTCCGACGATGCAGTGACCGCGCGAGCGTCGACGGCGCGACGCTGAGGATCGTGCCGTCGAGACCGACGGCGAGAACCGCCAGCGTCAGCGCGCCGAGCGCCCACCAGCGGCGGGTGCCGAGACCCTGGGATCAACCGAGACCCTGGGATCAACCGAGACCATCGTGGCCGGCGTCCGGCGGGCTGAGCCAAGCGCCCGGCGTCAGGCGGGAGCTGGCCCCCGGTTTCTGAGGTTCACCTGCCAGTTGGCCAGCGGGAGCAGGAACAGGATCGCACCGATCAGGATCAGAAGGAGTCCGGCGAGCGTTGCGATGCTTCCGATCACCGACCAGCCCCACGCGTTGAGCAGCAGTCCACGGAGGGTCTCTCCCTTGAACAGGGTGGCCACCTCGCCCGCGAGCTTCGCGTTGTTGGGCGCCGCCAGCGCGGCCGTGCTGACCTGCGCGTAGGTTTGCCCGCCGGCGACCTCCGAGAGGTGCACGTTGATGAAGTTGTTGGCGTAGGCCTTGGCCTGGGCGCCGTCGACGAGCTGTTGGCCGGCATACTGCTTGATGCCTGGCAGGAGAGCGGGGCTACCGGCGGCCGGGAAGAAGATCTTCTGCGGGACGAGCTGGTCGTGGACGACCTGCTTGTCGTAGTGGCCGCCGACGACGGCGAGAATGCCGACGACCATCATGCCTGCCGCGGCGACGGTCGCGATCGAGGTCAGGCCGGTCAGCTTCGCCAGCAGCGGGCTTCTGGCTGTGCCCGGCGGGCGCGTTTGCGTGCCGCTGTCAGCTGCGGCTCCAATGCCGGTGGCGCGTGCTGCGCCGTTCTCGTGGGTGGGCGGAGGCATCTGCGGGATGACGGGGCTGGCCACGGTGGGCCTCATTTCAGTGGGTGCGAGGTGGCGCGAACACTGCGCAGGGGCAGCGCGCGCCTCGGAACCGTCCTGCTAGGAGCCGCTTCGGCCGCGGCGACGGCCGAAGCCAAAGCCGGAAAGCAGCAGGATTGCGACGACGATCAAGAGGACCGTGACCATGTGTTTCACCCCCTACGGGGTCGGCTGAGCTCTGGTTCGCGCACGTCTACTTGCGCCGGCCGTTGCTGTTGTGAGCGCCGAGCGCGTCGGTGACCTTGTCGACGGCGCCCTCGACGGCGTGCTTGATCGAGCTCTTGGCCTGTTCGAGCCGGCCTTCGTCCTTGAGTTGCTGGTTTCCGGTCAGCACGCCCGCGGCTTCCTTGATGCGGCCCGTTGCCTGGTCGATGTTCTTGTCGGTCATGGGTCCTCCGTTGGTGTGTGCGGGCGCCGGGCGCCCGGGTTGGTCGTGTGGGTGTGCGTGGGGCGACAGGCGCCACGCGGCTGAGAGGTCGCCGAAGACGGCCACTGTCGCGTTGCGTCCCTTCGCGGGGAGGGGGGTTGCTTCGTTGCCTGCGTTCATGAGGGCACCAACTCTCCGTTGGATGGCGGCGGCAGGATCGGGGGTGGGACGGGTAGCCCGCCGGCCGCGTCGGTCTCGCGCGCCAGGAAGGCGCCGAGCTCTTGGATCGTGCTCATCAGCGGCGCCGGGAAGACGACTGTGGAGTTCTTGTCGACGGCGATCTCGACGAGCGTCTGCAGGTTGCGCAGCTGCAGCGCGAGTGGGTGGGCCATCATCACGTCGGAGGCGCGCGCAAGCTCGCCGGCGGCCAGCGCTTCGCCCTCGGCGGCGATGATCTTGGCGCGCTTTTCGCGCTCGGCCTCAGCCTGACGGGCCATCGCGCGTTTCATCGTGTCCGGGAGCTGGATGTCCTTCAGCTCGACAGTGGTGACCTTGATGCCCCATTCCTCGGTCTGGATGTCGAGGATCTCGCGGATGTTCTGGTTGATCGTGTCGGTCTCCGACAGCGTCTCGTCGAGGGTGTGGCGCCCGACAACGGAGCGCAGCGTCGTCTGGGCGATCTGGTTGATCGCCTCGGCGACGTTCTCGATCGCGATGACGGCGCGGATTGGGTCCTCGACCCGGTAGTAGGCGACCGCGGAGACGTCGATGCTGACGTTGTCGCGGGTGATGATGCCCTGAGACTGGATCGGCATCGTGATGATCCGCAGTGACACCCGGTCGACGCGGTTGATCAACGGCACGAAGACGATCACGCCCGGCCCGCGCGCGCCGTCCGTCACTCGCCCGAGGTGGAAGATGACCGCTCGCTCGTACTGCTTGAGGATCCGTACGGACGCTGCGAGGACCGCCACGACGACCAGCGCGACCGCGATCAGGACGTAGACGATCATGCGGATCCTCCCCCGGCGGCAGCGCGAGCGTGCGGTGGGGCAGGCCGCGCTCGGCACCCAACGCTCATGACGTCTGCGGGCAAGGCGGCCTCCGGGTTGAACCGGCGGCCGCCAGCGGCCATTGGCGTCGCGGCGCTAGGGGTGCCGCCTGCGATCGAAGCGGTGAAACGAACTGCGTCGGGCACAGCGACCTCCGGGGGGTTTGTGGATCCTCGGAAGTCAGGTCGCGTTGCCGGCTGAATGCCGACCTCACGGTGTATGCCCTCGACGATCAACGCTACTCGCCGTGTCAAGCCGGCAACACGGCAGCGTGCGACGCCACAGCTACTAACTCGCATGGGGGGCACGCGTGCGCCGCCGGAACATCATCGTGATCAGGATGCCGAGCAGCCAGCCGAGGATCGCTGTGAACAGCGTCAGCCAGACGAGCGGCACCGTCGAGTGTGCGAAGACCCAGTCGATCTTGACGCGGCGTGTGTTCGATGTCGCGAGCGCGACGACGTACACGAGCACGGCGACGGTGGCCAGCGCACCGAGGTGCAGGCGCGTGCGGTGGGCCATGCGGATGAAGTGCGCACCACGACTCTCTGCCGGCGTCGGGGCGGCGGAGTCTGTCAGTGGCGGCTGCTGTGGCGGTGGCGTCTCGCCCGTGGCGAGGTCCCCGACGATCTCGGTTGGCGATGTGTCCTGTGGTGCTTGAACCGAGCCTTGCGACATGACTACCTCCTTGACTGACGTTCGCGTGCCGGTCACGCCGCGGCACTGGCCGCTTCCCGTGCGGCCTGGTAGGTGATCGTGCGCTTGCCGGCGCGCGCGTGGACGCCTCTGCGCCGCCGCGAACGTTGGACGCCGGCCGACACGGGCAGCTTCTCGCGCACCGCGACCGCCTCGAGCAGTCCCGCGCGGGCGCGGACCAGCAGTGACTTCACGGCCGCCACGCTCGTGTCCATCGCGCCCGCGATCTGTTGGTAGCTGAAACCGTCGATCTCGCGCAGGAGCAGCGCGGTCCGCTGCGTGTCTGGCAGTGCCTGCACGTCGATCACCAGCTCCCGGAGCTGCTGGCGGCTGACAAGCTTCTCCACCACGGTGCCGCCGTGCTCGGCGGGACGGTCGTCCATCGCGTCGGAGCCGGCGGTGGCGGTGCGGCGCAGCTGGTTGATGCAGCGATTTCGCGCGATTCGGTAGAGCCACGGTCGCACCTGGATCTCGCGGTCGTCCGCTAGCAGGGCGTTGAAGGCGGCCGTGAAGACATCCTGCAAAGCGTCCTCGGCGTCCTCCTTTGACTTCAGAATCTGCCAGCAGAACCACAGCAGCCGCGATTGGTAACGCGCCACGAGGGTGTCGAAAACACCCGGCTCGCCACGCCGAAGCAGCGCGACCAGGTGCTCGTCGGAAAGGCGGGCACGAGCTGCGGCCGACAGTTGGGGACGCAGGTGCCGCGCGCCGCCGGTGTGCGACGCGACGGCTCGCAAGCGTGGTGGTGAGGCCGCTCGGCCAAACGTGTCTCGGGAGCTGGCCGTAGGAACAACCGGCGAGTGGGGCACGTGCGACCTCCTGGTTCGTTCAGAAACGAAACGTCAGAAAGTCAGGCGGCGCTGCCAGCTCACATGCCGTGAGCCGACCTCACGTGATGCCCTTCCTCGGAGCAGACTACTCCGCGGCGCCGCGGAACTCAACAGGTCAGGCGGGGAGCGCTCGGCGAACGGCGCCGGCTCCGCCGGGCGGGGCCCTCAGCCGGATGAAGGATGGGGCTCGAGCGACGCGAGCTCGTCGTGATCGAGGAGGTCCGTTGGGGCGAGGACGAAGACCTCGCACATCATGTCCGGGTGCTGCTGGTTGCCGCTCATGAAGCCGATCACGCGCCGGCCGGTCGCGCTCTCGATGACCTCTCCAAAGCGTCCGCGCATGATCTCCTGGAATTCCATCCGCTGCTGGATCACGGCGTCGCCGCGACCGCCCTCCAGCAGCGTCTCCTCGACCCGAGAGAACCCGCCGCGCAGGACGCACACGACGAGGTCGTCCTCGTAGTAGGACTTCGTCCTTGACGGGCCGTGGCCGTAGAACTCCTTCAGCAGCGCGACCATCCCGTCCGAGATCGCGCTCAGCACGTCCCCGTGCGTCAGCGGCGGGGCTTGGACCTCGCGTGGGCTCATGGCGCGAAAGCCGGATGTCGTGAACTCGCCGGAACCGTCAAAGCGTAGCGCGCCGTGGCGCCAAAGCGTCCTCAAGCGTCGCTCGTTGGGTCCGCGCCCTTCGCCTCACGCGCGACCTTGCCCTGAGGGACGAGACACAGGGCCACCATGTCGGTCGCAACCACCCCACCAGGGCCGGGCGCGCGATGCAGTACCGTTTCATGAGAGGGCATAGACGTGGGGTCGGCCACAGCGTCGGCAGCACGATCTGACTTCCGAGATCCGCTAACCCCCCGGAGGTCGCCGTGCCCAACCAGCTGTGGCTCCCTGATCCCGTAGGCACGCGGTCGAGCGCTGCGCGCGGAGCGCCGAGCGCTCTGGCGGACTGATGGCTCGGTTCACGCGACCGCTGCTGTGCGTGCTCGCTGCCGGGGTGACGGTCGCGGCACTCTCGACGGGCGCGGCCCCTGCGACGTCCACGTCCGTTCACCATCCGGCGGTCGGGATCGGCGACAACAAGGCGGACATGTTTACGGATCCGCGCTTCCTGGCGCTCCGCGTCAAGAACGTCCGCTACGACATGTCCTGGGACGCGCTGACGGTCACCTACCAGCGCCAGGAGGTGAAGGCCTGGATGAACGCCGCCAAGACGCACGGCCTGAACGTGTTGTTGACGATCGACCACTCCGACCGGGTGATCTACAAGAACGTCAAGGTGCACGGCAAGACCAAGCGAGAGGCCTTCAGCCAGGTTCGCGTGATGCCGACGACGGCCGAATACGTCAAGGCATTCAAGGCCTTCCGCAAGACGTTCCCATGGGTCAAGCAGTTCGTGACCTGGGACGAGACGAACTGCTACTGCGAAGGGAGCTACGACAAGGAGACCGAGATCGCCGCCTACTACCGCGGTATGCGCGGGGCCTGTCCGTCGTGCACGCTCCTGGCGGCCGAATTCCTCGATACCGCCAAGCAGGACGCCGTGCCGATGGCGACCTGGGTCTCGAAGCTCGACAAGGCGCTCGGCTACCAGCCGGGGTATTGGGGACTGAACGACTACGAGGATGCCAACCACCTGGTCAGCACGCAGACGCGTCAGTTGCTCAAACTCGTCCGCGGCAAGATCTGGCTCGCCGAGACCGGTGGGATCGTCAACCGGCCGGCGGTGAGGAATCCGGGGTTCCCTCAGAACGCCGCCCATGCCGCGGAGGTCGACAGCTACGTGCTCAAGACGCTGGGATCGCTGAGTCCGCGGATTCAGCGCGTCTACCTCTACGAGTGGGACGCCAGGACCCGTGTCGACACCTGGGACAGCGCGCTGATCTCCTACAACACCATTCCACGCCAGGGTTACAAGGTGCTCGCCGCCACGCTGAGGTCCTGGGGCATCAAGCCGAACTGCTCGATCTCGCGGGTGCCGCCGAGTTGCCCACGCCTCGCAGCCACGCGGCCGACTGCCGTGCGCGGTTAGTTGCGCGAGCAACCCGTAGGGGAGGTCGCGCCGCGCGCGATCGCCGACGTCGAGGGCCTGCGTGGGCGTTTACCAGCCCAGCGCGTTCTCACCCGCCATCACGCAACCCGCCGCCGAAGGCGTGTCCGGATCGCCCCGGGACGCAGAAAAGCCCCGCACGGCGGGGCTTTTCGCAGTGCGCCCGAGAGGACTCGAACCTCCACGAGCTAAGCGCTCACAAGGCCCTCAACCTTGCGCGTCTACCAATTCCGCCACAGGCGCAGGC
>CAAGKR010064106.1_pt1 | contig 12267 bp, 9 predicted proteins | sample 2556971 | NCBI WGS metagenome assembly CAAGKR01 (sample SAMEA5207829, study PRJEB30636) | soil metagenome | biome: forest; feature: boreal; material: soil | place: USA | collected 2011-09 | depth 1 m
CAGAAAGGAGAACCAAATCGCAACGGACTCACGGAAAGGACAGGGAGCGAAGCGGCAAGGGATTTGCGGTTGGAGCGAATGGCAACGGGCGTGACAGGTCGCTGTTTACCTGGCGCGACCGTGTGCTAGCGAAGGACGGTCTGGCATTTGCGGAACTGGAGTCAGCATATTCTTAGGTTGACGTTCTTGCTACGGATTGGAGAGCATGAAGATCCCATGGCCCAGCCTACCCTCCCACTTCCAATCGGACGCCAGAAGGATGTCTTATACCTTCCAAGTCGAGGGCATTTTGTCGTTTTGGGGACCGCAGGCAGCGGGAAAACTACGCTCGCAATCCTGAGGGCCGCCTACTTGGGAAATCCGAATACCGATAACAACGGTCAAACTCTTCTCGTAACATTCAATCGTGCTCTGGTGAGCTACCTTAGGCAATTCCAAGGGTCACATTTTAGAAATGTTGTCGTTGAAAACTACCACCTTTTTGCGCGAGGCTACCTAAACAGCCGGGGTCGAATGCGCAATAACTCGATTTGCGACGGGAATCTCCGAGAATTGCTGGTCTTGAGAGCAATTTTAGCGACCGTTCAGGCGAAGGGCGATCATGCCGTGCTTGGCCGAGGCTTCGAGTTCTTTTCAAAGGAAATCGAGTGGATTCAGCAACATGGGATTAACTCGGCACAGAATTACGTCCAGACCGAGCGAATTGTTCGAGGTGAAACGCCCCTCAACGAGAAGTCACGCGCCCTCGTTTTTGACGTGTACGAGGAATATCTTTCACTTCGCAAAGCAGAGCGCAAGGATTTCGATTGGGACGACATGGCAAATGGAGTTTGTGAGGAACTCGACAATGATGCGAGTCGCCGTCGCTACAAGCACGTGGTGATTGATGAGGGACAAGATTTCTCCCCGCAGATGATTCGCTCTCTCGCCAAGGCGATTCCATCTGATGGATCTCTGACTTTTTTTGGAGACATGGCTCAGCAGATATACGGTCAAAGAATGACGTGGAGGTCTGCCGGGCTAAACATCGCACAGGTCTGGGAATTTAAGGAGAACTATAGAAATACGCGCCAAATCGCGGACCTCGCTCTTGCGATCGGTCGTATGCCTTATTACGAAGGGACTCCAGACATAGTGGAGCCCGTTTCTCCCAGGGCCGACGGCCCACTGCCTGCACTCGTTGAATGTCCTTCTACGCGAAGAGAGATTGCATTAGTCCTGGAACTAGCAGTCCAAGCAGGCAAGACCCAGACCGTTGCTATTCTTGGGCGAACTTGGGGCCTCGTGGATGCGATTGCGAGGCAACTTCCCAGATCTGCCATTAAATTGCATCGGGAATTAACTACCTGGCAGGCAGGACCTGGAATCTACTACGGAACTTTTTACGGGGCGAAGGGGTTGGAATTTGACACAGTGTTTCTACCCTTCCTCACGAACTCGAATATTCCCGATAAGGGGCAAGTCAAAGGTCTGGGAGAAGAGGGAGCTCGATCTGTCGATGGCAAGCTGCTTTACGTTGGCGTGACCAGAGCTAAGACTCGTCTTGTCATAACATTCACGGGGAATATTACCGAACTGCTGCCGCCCGATAAGACCCTGTACCAGGCCAGTAAAGCGTGAACGAGAAGATCAAAGCCGAAGTTCAACGGCGGAGGATCACGCGACTTTGCCACTTCACGCCCTCTCGAAACCTTGGCCAGATTCTGTCAGGTACGCTTGGCGTTCTCGCAACAATGAAGTTGAAGGAAGATGAGCGACACATTTTCGCACCGACGGATTTGGCGAGACTCGACGGATTTACGGATCACATCTCTTCTTCCATCGAATATCCGAACGCTTGGTATTTTGACAAAGCGAGAACGAGAGATGCTCTGTTTCGGGATTGGGTCATCTTGTTCATTGACAGAAAATATCTCTGGAAAGATGGAACTCGGTTTTGCCCCCGAAATGCATCTGCATCCTATGGTCGTCAAGTCGGAATTGGACATTCAGCTTTTAACAGTTTATTTGCGCCCGAGATCGCAGGTGCCCATGGATGGAAGTACACTCGGACAGCGCTCACGCCTGATTATTGTGTGACGGATGAGCAAGCTGAAGTCTTGATTCCCGATAAGATCGCACTTGAAGATATCCTCGGAGTGGCTGTGCACAGCGTCGAACAAGCCAGAAACGAATTTGTTAGACTACTATACTTGGGCACGCCCGAAGGAAGGTTGCGAGAGCTAAAAGTCACGGTTGCACCTGATTTGTATGATAAATACAAACTGAGTGGCATATTGAAGCAGGGTCAGCGACCAGAAGAGACATCGTTTGATTCGAGCACGGTAAGGTGACTGAAGGTGCCAATGAATAGCGGGGATGGAGCTGCAACGACTGCCAACGAGAAGGCGCTGGGGGCCTTTTTGGGGGGCGCTGTCGGTGATGCGTTAGGATGGCCTAACGAGATGCCCGCTCGTCGAGTTCGAGGGAATAATGGCGGAGATTCCTCTCTGGGCAGTGGATTTGAAACCTGGCGTCGCAGATCTGGCGGCCGTTTCATGCCTCATGAGGAGGTGATTCGTGCTGGAGAATACAGCGACGACACTCAACTTTTGCTTTGCAGCGCTCGGAGCCTTCTGCACGGAGCGGCATGGCTCGGTCATCTAGTGTCAAAGGAATTGCCCACATGGAGGCTGTACCAGCGGGGTGGAGGAGGCGCAACGAATCGAGCAGTGGATATATGGACGAAGGGACGAGCTCCGTGGTCTCTAAATCCAGACGATGCAAAGTCGACATCTTATTTCAACGCCGGTGGCAATGGCGTCGCAATGAGAATCTTGCCCCATGCAATAGTGGGTGTCCACGATAAGACTTTTCGCTCCACCGCTCAAGGTATCTTGCTGAATGGCATCTGCACGCATGGACATCCCCGCGCTCTGCTTGGTGCGCTTGCCTATGGATTTGTTGTCTGGCAGGGACTGCGCTTATCCGGCACGTTGGCTTATGGCCAACTAATCGAACTGGTTCTCAGCGATCCTAAACAGTGGTCCTCTTTTCCGGAGGATGCTGGCGTCCTTTCAAAGTGGCGCGAGGAAGCACAACGCGTGCATCAAGGGCTCTTCGACCAGCTATGGTCAAGCACTGAGTCCGAAATGTTGGCATTGTTGGGAAAGAGTCTAGGGGGAATTAAGGCTGGCGCGATTTCGGTTGATTCCAAAATCCTCAGCGATCTGGGCTGCTTCAACCGCTCTATAAGTGGAGCCGGAACCGTATGCGCCGCAGCGGCAATTTATATTGCTTCTAAATATGCTCCTGATCCCCAGAATGGGGTCATGGAAGCAGCAAGTTCGAAAGGTGCTGACACCGATACCCTTGCTTCTATGGCTGGTGGGCTTTTGGGAGTAATAGCCGGCATTGAATGGCTGCAACGTTATCGAAACCAGCTTCAAGACGAGCGATACATCACAGATCTAGCGCAGCGGTTAGAGGCGGTCGAATATGACCAAGCTTTGACGGCTGAGATAGGCAAATTGACGGTGAAACCCAGTGTTGCGGTGGACCGTTTCCTCGACAAGCTGCCCGAAGGAGTTACCGACGACATTTTTGAACTACCTGATGGAAGAAAGGTATCTATCAAAGAAGTCGTACCCGTCGAAACAAAATCGCAAAATCTACATGGTAGGCAATGGAAGCTCAGCACTGAAGACGGACAGAGCCTATACATCAAAAAGCTTGAACGCGGATCACAATTCGACGGCCAGCTGGCTGTCGCGGTCGAGAGCAACAACAAACTTGGAGCCAAGAAAAAAGGTACCCGATTAGGATCGAAGGTGAGAGCCGTCAAGCTCATTGTGCGGAATCTTGAACGATCCCGACAGTTTTATCATGAGGTCCTTGGCCTGAGGATCGCCCGTGAATCCAAAACCCTGGTCAACTTCGGCGGGATCGTCTCACTGATCTCCCGTGAACACGGGAGTGAGTTTGAGTCATTCGATAGAGAAGGGTTTCAGACCAGGTCAATTATCTGCATAGAATGCTCGAATATTCTGATTTGCCATGACCGAGTAAGAAGCTTTATCGAAGCGAAAGCTAGCCCAATCTATGACAGATCAGGGCGGAAGGTGTTTCGATGCATCGATCTGGACGGAAATGTTATAGAGATATTTGAATCGGTAGCCGACAATACCCAGAGTTGAAGCTCAACCGTAGCATTCCACTACACAATACCTCAGATAAGTTGTAGTATTGTGTTGTGAGAAAACGGCGCAAAGAAGCCGCCAAGCGGCTCTACGAGATAGCGGAAGTGCAGCAGGGCTTCTTCACGACCAAGCAGGCTAAATCTGCGGGGTTCGCGGAGAATACTCACCCGTACCACGTTCAGGCGGGAAACTGGATTCGTGAGCATCGCGGAATCTATCGGCTGGCCAGCTTTCCGCGAGGCGAGCGCCCCGACCTGATGCTTTGGTCGCTCTGGGCTCGGAATCGGAAAGAGGCGGCCCAGGGAGTCTACAGCCATCAAACTGCTCTGAGCCTTTACGACCTCTCGGACGTAATGCCGGCGAAGCTGCACATGACTGTGCCGAAAAGTTTCCGGCGAAATAGTGAGACCCCCCGCGTGCTCGTTCTGCATTTCGCAGATCTCCCCCAAAGTGACATTGGAGCTGTTCATGGAGTGCGCGTAACAAAACCTATGCGAACGATTCTTGATCTGCTGGAAGGCGGAGAGGTGCCGCCTGCGACCCTTCGGCAAGCACTCCGTGACGGGCTGCGGCGAGGGCTCATTCGCAGGAGCGAAATTGCAGAGGCTAAAAAGCACTTGGCGGACGACAAGCAACTGCGAATCTTTTTTCAGAAAGTAGCCGCCTGATGGAGCCCAAGAGATACGCGACAGCCGCAGCCTTTCGAAGGGCCCTGGAGGACAGGCTTCAGGATATCGCCGGAACGGAAAACGTTGACTTGCAGCGCCTGCGGCGTCAGGTTGCCTTTGACCGGCTCTTGGCGCGACTGTTTCAGGCGGCACAGCCTCGCGCGCTACCTTGGGCATTGAAGGGTGGTTACGCGATGGAGCTCCGGATCAAGGCAGCGCGCACAACGAAGGATATTGACCTGACAATGCGCAGCGTCTTCAGTTCTGGCGAGAAGAAAGGCGAAAAGATGAATTTGGCCGTGCTGGAGAAGCTACAAGAAGCGGCTGCCTTCAGTAATGACGACTTCTTCGTTTACACGATAGGTGAGCCAATTTCAGACCTAGATGCTGCCCCGTATGGTGGCGCGAGGTTTCCGGTAGAAGCTCGCCTCGATGGCCGCGTATTCGTTGGATTTCACCTAGACGTAGGGATTGGCGACGCTGTGATGGAGCCACTCGAAGTCATCGAAGGGCGCGATTGGTTGGGGTTTGCCGGCATTGCGAGCCCGTCGTTGTACATGATTCCCCGCGAGCAACAGTTTGCCGAAAAACTTCACGCTTACACTCTGCCACGCCAGGGGGCGGTAAATAGCCGCGTGCGGGACCTCGTGGACATGGTTCTATTGATTCAGTCTGGTACGTTGGAAAATGAAAAGATCAATGAAGGTGTTCGTATTACTTTTGGCCGCCGCACGAGTCATACTTTGCCCAGACTGCTCTCGCCGCCGCCTACGGAATGGCAGAAACCATACGATGCTCTTGCGAAAGAGTGCGGTTTGTCGGGTGGAATAGATTGGGCGTTTGCGACGCTCGACAGGTTTCTGAGCGAACGTGGAATCGTTGAAGCTAGACAGAGGAAGTCATAGCAGCAAGGGTTGGCATGCAATGCCTTCAGGCCCCTAGGTATGTGACTAGTGATTCTAGCTAGTCATACTATTTACCGATTATCACGCGGGAGGCTGGATGAGCAAGGAACACATCTTGGACCAATTCAGGCTCTTTGCCTTGGGAACGGACGGCATAGGGGGATGGTTGGGGCCGGATACAGACCATCGGGTGTTCGACAGGCTCGATAGAGTTGACGGAGATCCCCTCGCGAAGGTACAGCTCAATCAGCTTCTCGCGTTTGGACACGAAGCCCCGGTATCCGACGATTTCTTCCGTTACTATTGGTTGTCCGCACCGACTCTTCATCCCTACGATGTCAAAGTTGTTCCTGACTTTGACGAAAAGTGGCTGTCCTCGAATGCGATTGTTTCCCTAGCGCATCTGCGCTGGGGTTTGTCCAGGCTGTTCACAGATGGGCTTCTCTATTTCGGCAACGTCAGGACTGCGTACCGAAAATTGCGAACGTTCACAGCGACGGAACTGATTACGTTTTTTGGGAAACGAAGGTTCGACACAGACGCAATCAAGTCTCGCGGACCGTCGCTTCCCCTCACAGCCATACCGAAAGATGACCGCTACCTCGTTTCTGAGATGGCGTGCAAGTCTTACGGCGAGGGTATGGATGGCGGGGCGTTAAAGGCGGCACTTTTGGGCGCGATGAAGGCCCACCTATCCAAGGGCGGTGGTGCAATTGCTATTCGGCGTCTGCTAGATCCTGCATTCCTGACAGAAGAGTACGCGAGCAGGCAGAATGAGCTTTTGTTTTCCGCTGATGATGTGCTTGATGAGGCGGTTGCCTCGGAAGCAGACCTTGAAGAACGCTATCAACGTCTGGCCTCGCGGTTCACGAGCGCACGGCAAATGGCGTTGGCTAACACGGACCTTTATTTGTCCATGGTTAATGATCTCGACGTTTACGTGGCGACCAGTATGCGTTCCCGTCAAGACTTTCGGGACATGGCGTCAGACTGTGACAAGATCTTCTCCGCCCAGCGTCTCAAATCTTTGAACTTGCGATACTTTGATCCCACATTGAGCGCCGCAGAGGGGCATGAAGACAAGGGGTTAATCGAATGCCTGATGGTGAAGTGTGCGAAGGCGCTTGTTTATTGCGCTGGTGAACGCGAAAGCTATGGCAAAGATGCTGAGGCGGCGATGGCGCTCAGTCTCGGAAAGCCAGTCATCTTTTACTGTAACCAAGAGCGGCGCCGTCGATTTTATCGAGACGTACACCCCTTGAGCCGCCTCATCGAGTTCGAAACTGGAGTTGCAGTTGGTGCGATGGTGACTGATACACTCGCCGATGTGTCTGATCTGTTGTGGCGCATGTTCGAAAACAAAATGGAATACCGGCTTGAGCATTCCAAGCCGGGACACCTTCGACTCCTTGAGAGCACCACTGATTCGGTTGTCAGGTTACAGAGCAGCGATCGAATGCTCACTGAAACGTTTTGGAACCACTATCACAACCGCGATGTTGCGCCGGGTTGACGCGAGGCAAACGTGCCCTGCCTCCTACTTTTCAAAGAGCCACCAAGAGTGTCATCAATAAAGTCTCCCGGGCTAGATGGCAGCGAGCGCCGACGCTTCATCTAAGCTACTTGTGGAGGTGCGATGCCTCTCTCCAACTATTTTCGGTTTTTGCGGTTAAGGTTGTCTCGCCAGGGATGGTTATTCTCCGGCCCTATTGGTAGGATTCACTACTGGGCGACGCGAGACCGAGAGTGGAAATGACAGATGCCGATATTTTGAAGGACAGCGGGGTCGATTTCCTCGCTGTTGTCGTTGACCGCCAGGACGTTGAACGGCAGCACGTCGAGACTACCCTAAATGTCTTACAGCGACTACTTCAAGATCGCCAGACCGTTGTGAGTTTTCGTGCGCGGCTTGATATTGCTTTCGCAGGGTACGATGACGACACTCGGGAGCTCCACGAAATTGATGAAGTCAGGAAGTTTCTCGGCCATCTCGACAAGAAGTTCCCGTTCTGGTTTTACTTCCTGAACCTCCGCAGCGGCACGCTGGTCATGATTCTCCTGAGCCTCTGCCGATATTCGAGGAACTCAGATGGGACTTTCGTCATTGACGAGGCCGAGCAGGAGAGATTCTTTGTCGAACACGGCGGTGCGGTGAGTCGGCTGTTCCAGACTTACGGCTTGGACGAGGAGGAGTACGAACCGCTGGCGATGCAAATCAAGAGCTACCTTGAAAACAGAAGGAACCCTCCCCTGATTCACTGAGCGTGGGCGGCATTTCCATGCTAGAAGGATTGGAAATGGTAGCCGGGAATTCGGACGAGCAGCTCTTGCACCGCATGGCTGTCGAGCCATTCGCTGATCTTCACTTCGGGCGAAGGCTTGGCTTGCGCCTTTCCTGTTAGTGGAATACGCACTTCATAGACAGCCCTGTTCTCCTCCGTGATTGAGTACCGCATCTCGTCGCTAGAGAAGTCGTACCCTGCTTCGACAATATTGCGCACAAGCACCTCCTCCCAACATTATAACCGGAATTATTTGAAATTCCTGGGAACTCGTTATTTAAGGGTGATTTCCTTTTTGGACGCTTTTTCAACTAATTCGGTCAGCAGATACATCCCATTTACGACCTGATACCCAAAGGCGATACGGGACACAAAGAAAAGCGCAATGCCTGGGCCTTACGGCGGATTAGACCAAGTCCCTGAAATTGGTGAATCCGCGCGACGCCAGTCTATTTATCGTCGTCACAGCAGTTGCCTTGGCTGTTGCATCGCCACTGTTAATTGCTTCGATTAGAAGAGTGCGAGCTTGAGCGTCCCAACCGTATATTTCGAACACATCTTCAAGTCCGGCGGTCAGCAGGCTTAAGCATTCGACGCACTCGCCCGGCATTGTTTTGGAAAGTTTTGCAAGTTGTTCGACGACGAGATGAGGCACTTCTGCCCGCCCCGTTGTCCGCAGGATTCTTAATAAGATGTTCATCTTCCAATTTGGATCGAATTTGTCGGAGGCGAAGCACCAACTGAACGCAGCAAGTTCGGGACGGTAAAAGCCTTTGTCCGTTGCGTTCTCGGCGGCATTCAAACGCGACTCAAACAAATCCTTGACGCGATTTAGCGTATCGGGCGGAATTCCTTGTTTGTCGTTGTAGACAGCGTACCCGAATTGATGCATGGCGTGTCCGCGAACTTTTTCAGGAGCCTTTTCCAAGAACTTCTGCATGAGATCGCCATCTAGTTTCAGCGTTCCCCACCAATACAAACCCATTAGATGATCGGCTAAAAGGTCACCAGGGCTTTGCCCATACTTTGTTTTCGAATTGCTTTCGCCGATGTTTTCGATGGCTCTCACATACTGGTTACGCAGAATCTCAAACAGCCGTGCTCCCGGTCGCCAGGAGGCGAGAAAACCATTCCACGCAGCGTTCCAAAGTGCTCGTTTTTCCGGATCCTCGGGGAAAATATCTGTTAGGTGTTGCAGAAACCACGGTTGATCCAGATCAGCTAAAGGGACCAGTTTTTCTCCAAACACCGAATGCACCGAAGGGTCAGTGTTGCGACTGAGTATGTCTTCGAGTGTTCTTTGAAATTCAGGCATTTCTGCAAACCAATTACGCGCTGGTTTTTCGGTGGCTTGCGCTTCGATGTTCTGCTTAACCCACACGGCGTACCGTATCGCTGCAAGTAGCGGCTCTGGTGAAACCGACGGCTTGACTGCTGGGCCGCTCAGAAACTCCTCAAGACTCTCTGGACCGACCGTCGTCTCAATTGCCGGCGGCGCTGAACAGAGCGCTTCCAAGATCTTCCAGACTTCTGTGCGGCACGAAAACGGAATCGTAATGTTCTTGGACTCGAAGCCCATTGAGATCAGTCTCGCAATTGAGTTACGGGTCCAATACCATTCGTCTGCGATCCCGTTCTGTGGTGGAGCATTCGATTGTTGCTGCGCCGCCCATTTAAGTAGTTCAATAAGGGGCGGCCAGTCGAATCGTTGGTCTTTTCGAATGGCTTCTTGGAAGCCCTCAACGATCGCGTTGACGTAAATGGCTCGAACACCCTGAAATTGCGGAGCACCTTGTGCAAATCGTTCTGGTTGTTCCGCGATGACGTGAGACAGCGTCGCACCGAGACCTTCTTCGGTAGGGAATCCCCAGTCGCCAGTGGACTTCCACGTGTTGAGGAACTTTACGATTTCATCGATGCTGAGCGCTTCGATCTCTTTGGCTTTAAGCGGGGCGGAATGCATCCAAGCCCCTCCTAACCCCTCTGGTGAAGTCTTTGTTTCGTCATGCGCCGTTGAAATCGCAACTAGCGAGGCAAATTCGGATTTGAGTTTGTCTGACAAATCTTTCGAAATTAGATCGAGTCGTTTCTTCTTCCATATTTGTACGACCTGCTGAATCTGTTCATCTGTGGGCGCTTGGCCGTGCGCTCTTTTGAATCGTTTTGTGAATCGAGCGACATTCGGGCCTTCGTCAATCCATTTCAGAATTTTGTGCTGCTTCTCCGGCGAGAGAAGCTTGAAGCAATCCCGCATCAACATCGAATATTCGTCCCACTCGCTTCTCCGACTGGGGTCGAGCATTCCGCGACTCAAAAGCGTCCGCTCGACATCGACCATATCCGATTGCGGGTGAAGTCTCAGAAGGTGGTGCGCGAGCCTGCTGAAAATCAGTCTTCGCCTTTTTCGCAAGGATTTTACTAAGCGCGAGACCGACTGCGGATCGGCGTTCGCCAGTAGGTCCGCGGTATCGCGAATGGCGCTCACCAGAAGCGGTTTTCCGTCAATATGAACTCCCGAATCGATCTCGACAGACGAGCACCAGATGTTCGACAAATCCTCCGGATGGCGCGGGCGACCCAGAGGCCGCGAAAGAAGAATTGCGTTTTCCAGGACATCGCAAAGCAATTCGAATGCAGGTTCGCCGATCTCGACGACTACAGACGGGAACTTCTTCGTGAGGACTTGCTCGTAGTACCAGACATCAAGCTGCGCTGTGGGAAACCGTATGACGGGTTCGCCGACGCTATCGGGAGTCGCAACGAAATCCAGCAGTAGGTGGGAAAGTTCAAGAGCTGCGGTGGACTGACCGTCTTCAGCGAGGATCTTCAGAAGCTCGCCAAGTTTCAAATTCAGTTGACCGGTTGTGCGTCCTACGTCGAGCCACCGTTTGATCTTGGGCAAGAGGTTCGCGGCCAATGCCGGAGGCAGTTTGAGCGACGCTTCCGCGAAATCCTGATGAATCAGAAAGTTCGTCGTTTCCGGAATCTTCAGGATCAGTTCGAGTACTTGGTCTGGGACAAGTGGTGCCATCCGTGTCAGGAACCGTGATTGGTGCCAGACGGAATATCTGACTCTGCCGTTTTCCAGATCCTCTATTGGAGCGGGGGGCTCTTCGAAGAATCCTTCATGAACCAGAGGAGGAAGCCAGTCAGGATCGTCAAGCTTAGCGAAAAAATGTCCCAAGACGACTTCATTATTGGGCAGTTGGGTCCTCAGGATTTGGGCGTCGGGATTCGTAGGCTTCGCCTTCTTCGCAAGCTCTTCCGCCTTGGCAATCCAAATCACGTAGTGTTCTTCGAATTTTTCCAACACCAAATCGAGAATGAGTTCCATTTGGTCCCATAAACGGCGAAATTCTTCATCCAGCGGTCGAGGCGCAGCGATCGCGTTTCTGTGTGCGCGTCTGTCGAGACTTGGAAAGCTTACCCAAGCTTGGGCAACGGGGTCTGATTCCGCGATTTCGAGGCCTTTCACAATTCCAAGAATGCTTCGTTTGTGAGCGTCCTTCTCTCCTTTAAGAACTACTTCACTTGACGCTGTAACTAAAACTTGGCGCAGTCCTGATTCGATTTCCCTCAGTAGGTGGGCGACGAGATGCGTGGTGGATTCGTACAAGGGCTGCTCGGTCATTTGCCGGCAAGCGTCTTTGTAGAAAGCGGCTGGCCCAGGTCCTACTTTTCGCAGGCGACCGTAAATTCTTTCCTGACGAGGTGTGGAAAACTGGAATGGCTTCGTTCGGAACTCTTCACCTTCCGCCATTGGTCCTCGCAGGCTCTCCTAAAGGAGAGCGAACGCCTATCCGTGGAGTGGCACTTAGGCGAAGCAAAAGCATATAACTACAGTCTACAATCAGCCAACCAAACGCCAGGGAGACGAAGATGCGATTAGGCGTTGAACTGTTTCGGTCCAACTTCGGTCACTTCAGGAGGGAGATAAATGACGCGTTCCCTCATAAGCGACACCAGAAGCGGCGCTTAGAGTTTTGCACTGCGCACCTTCTAAGCAGACGGTCGCGCCGGTTCCTGTGGCTTGGTACAGGCGCAAAATGAGATTCTCAGGTGCCCGTTAAGTGCCCCGAATACCCGGTTTTGAGAGGCTTTTGCAGCTGAGAAGAAGGGCTAAGTCGTTTGAATCCGGCAGAGCCGGTTGGCGTTTGGCGCGTTATGAGCCCGACGAGCTACCAGGCTGCTCCACCCCGCACCACCACTATAGCGGACGCGCGCAGTCCCGTCA
>CAAGKR010066279.1_pt1 | contig 12267 bp, 9 predicted proteins | sample 2556971 | NCBI WGS metagenome assembly CAAGKR01 (sample SAMEA5207829, study PRJEB30636) | soil metagenome | biome: forest; feature: boreal; material: soil | place: USA | collected 2011-09 | depth 1 m
GTTACAATTGTTACAAAATCCATTTTTTGTTCTGCAGGTAATTGGCTTTCCTTTTCAAGCATTTCCTGGTAGGTAGTGTAAATCCTGTTTTCAGGTAAAAACAAAGAGCGTCCACTATCTATGGCAATATCTCTATCAATGCTGAGTGCACCACAAACTAATTCTATCAAACCATCTGTATTGGCAGCAATCCGGTGAATAGCTCCTATAAAAGCATCCTTTCCGCCACCTATCATTCCCATTTTTAATTTTCTCATAATTAAAAAATTCTGATATAGAAAATAATTCTTTTAAAATATACTTGATAGTTTTCGAAAATTGTTTAAATTCTTTTTCTCTTAAAATAAAATCTTGCATTAAAAATAGTACATTTAATTCCAATAATTAATCAGCGATGAAATTTACTACACGATTGCAGCTTTCCACCATGATGTTTTTAAATTTTTTTATCTGGGGTGCATGGTTTGTAACCTTAGGCACTTTTTTAAAAAATAACCTACATGCTTCTGGCACTCAAACCGGTTCTGTTTTTTCTACCCAATCATGGGGAGCTATTGTTGCTCCATTTATTATAGGATTAATTGCAGACCGATATTTCAATGCAGAAAAGATTCTTGGTGTATTGCATCTTATAGGTGCTGCATTAATGTACTATATGTATAGTGCAGGTAACATAACGGCTATCTATCCTGAGTCATTCTTTTATTATTTATTAGCATACATGATTTTATATATGCCTACACTTGCTTTGGTAAATTCAATTTCTTTTAATCAAATGAAAGATCCTGAAAAAGAATTTTCGAGCATAAGGGTTTGGGGAACCATAGGATGGATCGTTGCCGGTTTGCTAATCAGTTATGCTTTCTTGTGGGATTCTGAAACAAATGTAAAAGCAGGTTTAATGAAAAATACTTTCTTACTTGCTTCTATTGCTTCGCTGGTTTTAGGGCTGTTTAGTTTTACATTACCAAAAACACCGCCTAAGGTTGCTCCTGGTACAAAAGTGAAAGTTTCTGATATTTTAGGATTGGATGCATTAAAACTATTAAAGGATAAAAACTTCTTAATATTCTTTATCGCTTCTATACTCATTTGTATTCCATTGGCATTTTATTATCAGAATGCAAACCCGTTTCTTTCAAATATAGGAATGACAAACCCAACTGGGAAAATGACAATTGGGCAAATATCTGAAGTACTTTTTTTATTAATGTTACCGGTTTTTTTCAAAAAATTTGGATTTAAAAAAACCATACTTGCCGGTATGCTTGCATGGGCTTTACGCTATGCATTATTTGCCTATGGAAATGCAGGTGACTTAAGCTTTATGTTGATTATAGGTATTGCTTTACATGGTGTATGCTACGATTTCTTTTTTGTATCGGGCCAAATTTATACCAATGCAAAAGCCGGTATTAAATATAAGAGCGCTGCACAAGGGTTGATTACGCTGGCAACTTATGGTATAGGAATGCTTATTGGATTTAAAATTGCCGGACTCATAACCGATGCTTACAAAATTTCAGAATCTGCATTCGACTGGAAGATGATTTGGATCATTCCATCGGGGATTGCATTTGTAGTATTTCTATTGTTTGCAATTTCCTTCAACGATAAAAATGAGAAGAGTATAACCGATCAAAGCTTGAATATATAAATTATGAGTTCAAAACAAAACAGGAGAACAGTACTTAAAAATATTGCTCTGGGCACATCAGCATTCTTAGCTGCACCTTCCATTTCTTTTGCAAATAATTTTGAGGATGAAAAAAATTATAAATTGAAAGGCAATATCAATCATTCTGTTTCACGCTGGACGTTCGGTTATCTTTCTTTAGATGAATTGTGTAAAGCAGTAAAAGAAATCGGGTTTAATGCAATTGATTTGGTAGGCCCAAAAGACTGGCCTGTTCTTCAAAAGCACGGCATTTACAGTTCTATGTGCTATACCGCAGGCGATAATAATTTATACAATGGATTGGATAATCCCATTTATCATAACCAGCTTATAAAAGAATATTTAGAAGTAATACCGGTGATGGCAAAAGCGGGATATAAAAATCTAATCTGCTTTAGTGGCAAGCGTGAAGGAATGGATGATGAAACAGGAATGAAAAATTGTATGGACGCATTGAAAAAAATTTTACCTTTTGCTGAAAAAAATGGAGTTACCATGGTAATGGAACTTTTGAACAGCAAAATTGATCATAAGGATTACATGTGCAACCATGTAGAATGGGGAGCAGAGCTTTGCAAACGCATCAGCTCAGAAAATTTTAAATTGCTGTTCGATATTTATCACATGCAAATTCAGGAGGGAGATATTATAAGAAACATTAAAGATAATCATCAGTACATTGCTCATTATCATACAGGTGGTGTTCCCGGTAGGCATGAGATTAATGATACACAGGAATTATATTACCCGGCGGTAATGAAAGCAATTGTTGAAACCGGCTACAAAGGTTATGTTGCACAGGAATTTGTTCCTACCTATACTGATAAATTAGATTCTTTAAGAGAAGCCATTAAAATTTGCGATGTATAGAATTTATAATTGACAATGATTAATCAACAATTCAGCAATAAAGCCATTTAGCAATAGAAAAATTTAAATTCAACATAAAAAATAAAAATTTAAAATTTAAAAAATCCTATGCCAGAAAATACTTATGATGCAATTGTAATAGGCTCAGGAATATCAGGAGGCTGGGCAGCAAAAGAGCTCACTGAAAAAGGTTTGAAAACAATAATGCTTGAAAGAGGGAGAAACATTGAGCATGTAAAAGATTATGTAAATGCAACTAAAGGCCTGTGGGAATTTCCTCATCGTGGCGGTCGCACACAACAAATGATAAAAGATTATCCGGTACTTAGCAGAGACTATCCCTTAAATGAACAAAATTTAGAATTCTGGGTAAATGAAAAAGAAAATCCTTATGTAGAGGTAAAGCGCTTTGATTGGTACAGAGGCTATCAGGTAGGCGGACGCTCACTTTTATGGGGTCGTCAAAGTTATCGCTGGAGCGATTTTGATTTTGAAGCCAACGCAAAAGATGGTATTGCGGTTGATTGGCCAATCAGATATAAAGACATAGCACCATGGTATAGTTATGTAGAAAAATTTGCGGGCATTAACGGATCAAAAGATGGATTAGCGCAATTACCTGATGGCGAATTTTTACCTGCGATGGAATTTAACTGCGTTGAAAAAGATGTGGCAGAACGTATGAATGCTCATTACAAAAGCAAACGAATGATAATGGGCAGAAGTGCAAATCTCACAGCACCCATTCAGGGACGAGCAAATTGCCAATACAGAAATAAATGTTGGTTAGGATGTCCTTTCGGAGCTTATTTCAGCACTCAATCTTCCACACTTCCGGCCGCAATGGCAACGGGTAAGTTAACGCTACGTCCATGGAGTATTGTTACAGAAATAATTTATGATAAGGACACAAAAAAAGCCACAGGCGTAAGAGTGTTGGATGCACAAACCAATCAAACGTATGAATACTTTGCAAAAATTATTTTCCTTAATGCATCTACATTAAATTCTGCATGGGTATTAATGAATTCAGCAACCAATGTTTGGCAGGGCGGATTGGGCAGTAGCAGTGGTGAGTTAGGTAATAATCTTATGGATCATCATTTTCGTTGCGGGGCAGGAGGCACGATAGATGGATATGAAGACAAATACTATTTCGGCCGTCGTCCCAATGGGCCTTACATACCACGTTACAGAAATTTATTTGGTGATAAGCGGGATTATATCCGCGGATTTGGCTACCAGGGTGGCGCCAGCAGAAACGGATGGGGACGTGATATTGCTGAATTAAATATAGGAGGCGAATTTAAAGATGCGCTATCAGAGCCAGGTCCATGGTCTATTGGCTTTACTGCATTCGGAGAAACTTTGCCTTATCATGAAAACAAAATTTCTCTTGATAAAAATAAAAAAGATAAATGGGGATTGCCTGTGCTTGCCATAGATTGTGAAATAAAAGAAAATGAAAAAAAGATGCGTAAGGATATGATGGAAGATGCAAAAGAAATGCTGGAAGTAGCAGGCGTAAAAAATGTAAACACTTTCGACAATGACTATGCAATGGGAATGGGAATTCATGAAATGGGAACAGCCCGTATGGGAAGAGATCCAAAAACTTCTGTGCTTAATGAATGGAACCAGGTATGGGATGCGCCAAACGTATATGTTACTGATGGTGCATGTATGACATCTGCAGCATGCGTTAATCCATCCCTTACTTATATGGCGCTAACAGCCCGTGCAGTTGACCATGCTGTTAGTGAATTGAAAAAACAAAATGTTTAAATAGCTTAAAAAAAATTAAAGTATGACTGATGACACAAAAAATATTTCTTCTACATCACGAAGGGAATTTCTCAGGAATACAGCAATTACCGCTGCTGGTTTCATCATACTACCACGGCATGTGTTGGGCGGAAAGGGTTTTATAGCTCCCAGTGACCGGTTGTTAATTGCAGGTGTTGGTGTGGGTGGAAAAGGAGAAAGCGATATTGCAAACTTCTTTAAAAGCGGAAAAGCAGATATTGCTTTTTTGTGTGATGTAGATGATAAAAGAGCAGCAACATCAGTTAAAAATTTTCCCAAAGCAAAATATTATAAAGACTGGCGTGAAATGTTTGATAAGGAATCAAAACATTTTGATGCAGTATCAGTTTCCACTCCCGATCATAATCATGCAGTGGCAGCTTTAGGCGCCATGCAATTGGGCAAGCATGTATATGTTCAAAAACCATTAACGCATGATATTTATGAAGCACGGGTACTAACAAATGCCGCTAAACAATATAAGGTAGTAACACAAATGGGCAACCAGGGCGCTTCCGGTGATGGAGTTCGCCAATTGGTTGACTGGTATGATGCAGGTGTTATTGGTAAAGTGCATACTGTTTATTGCTGGACAGATCGCCCGGTTTGGCCGCAGGGAATTCCATGGCCTTCTCAAAAAGCGGAAGTGCCCAAAACTTTAGATTGGAATTTATGGTTAGGAACAGCGCCTTATAAAGATTACATTGAAAAGCTTGTTCCTTTTAACTGGCGTGGCTGGTGGGATTATGGAACCGGTGCTTTGGGAGATATGGGATGCCACATAATGGCGCCGGCATTTACTGTTCTCGATCTGAAATATGTTACCGATGTACAGGCAAGTGTGGGAAGCGTTTATGTAGATGAATTCAAACGTGGTTATTTTCCTGAAAGCTGTCCACCTTCAAGTCATGTAATTCTTACATTTCCTAAAACACATAAAACAAAGCATGAAGTTACCGTGCATTGGATGGATGGCGGCATAGAACCGGAAAGACCGGAAGAATTATTGCCTAATGAAGTTTTTGGTGATGGAGGAAACGGCACTTTATTCATAGGAACAAAAGGCAAAATGATGTGCGGCACTTATGGTGCAAATCCACAACTGCTGCCCACAAGTAAAACAAAAGAAGTTCAGGTAAAACAAAGAATGGCAAGAGTGCCGGGTAGTGCAGAAGGTCACTATGCTCAATGGATAGAAGCATGTATTGCAGGATATGGAAATAAAGAAGTGAGCTCACCTTTTGAATCGGCAGGACCGTTAACCGAAGGATTGCTGATGGCTAATTTAGCAATAAGAGGCTTTGATATTCGCAAGCCAGGAGCTGATGGAAAAGGATTTGATTATCCAGGTAGATACATAAAACTTTTATGGGATAACGACAATATGAAAGTGACGAATTTTGATGACGTAAATCAATTTGTAAAACGTGAATATCGGAAAGGGTACAATCTTAATATTTAAAAAAATTTTTTAAAAAATAAATTATGAACAGAAAAGAAGCGGTACAATATATTTCGCTCCTGTTAGGAGGAACATTGGTAGGCGGAAACGCTTTTTTAACCGGCTGCAAAAGTACCGGCAACAAAATGAGTTTTACTGCAGATGACATCGCCTATCTGGATGAAATTGCCAATACTATTTTACCTGAAACGTCAACTCCCGGCGCAAAAGCTGCCATGGTTGGGCAATTTATGATCGTTATGATAAATGATTGCTATGAAGAAAAAGATCAGAAAATATTTCATGAAGGAATGGATAAGCTGAATGATCTCTCAAAGAAAAATTACGATGCATCATTCATGAAAATTAATGATCAGCAACGCCACGATCTTTTAGTGAAATTAGATAATGAGCAAAAAGATTACATGAAAAATAAAAAGAAAGAAGAGCCTTCTCACTATTTCCGTATGATGAAGGAACTTACTTTACTCGGTTATTTCACGTCAGAAATAGGATGTACCAAAGCAAGACGCTATGTAGAAACCCCTGGAAATTTTGAAGGATGTATTCCTTATAAAAAGGGTGATAAAGCATTCGCTTAAAATATAAACACAATGTATCAACGCAGAGACTTTTTAAAAACAGCAGCAACAGGAATAGCGCTCACAGCAGTAAGCGAAAAAATATTGGGATTCAGATCATCTTCCTTGTTTGGCTCTGAAAACATTAAAGAATTTGGCTTGCAGCTTTATACTTTACGTGATGTATTGCCAAAAGATCCCAAAGGTGTTTTAAAGCAGGTTGCAGAAATGGGCTATAAACAAATTGAAAGTTTTGAAGGCGGTGCAGGAATGTTTTGGGGAATGACGAACATTGAATTTAAAAAGTATATGGATGATCTGGGGATGAAGATTGTATCGAGCCATTGCAATATCGAAAAAGATTTTGAACGCAAAGCAAATGAAGCCGCAGAAATTGGTATGAAATATTTAATTTGTCCGAGCCTGGATAATGAAAAAAATATGGATAGGGATGGTTATAAAAAAGCTGCTGAATTATTTAATAAAAAAGGAGAAATCTGTAAAAGCAATGGCTTCAGGTTTGCCTATCATAACCACGATCAGGCTTTTGTACAAAGACCCGGAGGTTTTATATCCGAAGAAATTTTGCTGGAAGGTTCTGACCCATCTTTAGTAGATTTTGAAATGGATATTTACTGGGTAGTTACAGCCGGTGAATACCCCATTAAGTGGTTTGAAAAATATCCTAACCGTTTTCGGCTTAGTCATATTAAAGATAGAAAAAAGAATGTACCGCTTTCTGATAAAGACGCCTCCTGCATTGCAGGTCAGGGACAAATAGATTTTGCAAAAATTTTAAAAGCAGGTCAAAAAAAAGGATTGAAATATTTTATTGTTGAACAGGAACGATATGATAATACTACCTCTTTATTGGCGGCCAAGGCTGATGCAGACTATTTAAAAAAATTAAAAATTTAATTCGATAAGAATTACCGCAATGAATCTTTAGATTTCATCGTAGTATCTTTTTTATGAGTGCTGAGGTTTATTGCATTGGTTGTATCCGGAATGCCTCCATTCTCATTTTGCACACCTACTTCGTTTTTACTTTTCGTATCCTCAGTAGTTTTTTTATCGTTTGAATTGCAGCTAAAAAGTACTGAAACAATTGTTACAATAAATATCCTTTTCATACTTACCATTTTATATAAAGGTAATTTTATTTTTGCGTAGATTGAAAACGATATAGTTAATATCAAAATACAAATAATTCTTAATTAAAAAACAACTGATCCGGTTGCAGGAATAAGTGAAATAAAGAGCACATTATAAGCAGCAGATATTATATTTTCTTCATAACAAAATTTAAATAATAAATTATATTATTTGAAAAGTTGTAAAAGAAGATTAGCGTTTTGCTCTCTCTCTTAGAAAATTTGAATCTTACTAAGCGTCTTTGTTTAGAATTATTTTTCTTATTTATTTATTGTAAGTGATTATTTTTCTTTTTTCATATGTAAACGATCAACTATTAGATCTCCCACTTTTGCACCATAAATAGTGCTTAGAGCACAAGTTGGATAAAAATGAATGCCTCCATAAAATCTTGCTTTATCATTTTCTTCTGCTGCATCTCTAAATGATTTGTAGCTGCGGCTCTTAATACCAAATTCAAGCTCTGATGTATCGGTGTAGGCAAAATTATCTCTAAATATACTTGTCAATACTTCTGCGGCTGAAGAAGAAAGTGTACAGTGGCCACAGGAATATTCAGGGAAAGACGGAGTTTGTAAATATGGTCGCCAGTTTTTATCAAAACTCCTATTAATAACCGTTTCGGGACGAACTGTATTGTATTTATATTTAGCATCCCAGCATTGAATAAAAGTATCAAATAAAGCAATAGCTGTTTTAGCAAAAGCATATACTGTTTCCGGATAATCTGCATTTGCTTTTTTTGCAGCTATACCTACTATGCTCATCCAATGCCCGGGAGGGGAGAATTTTTTTGTTCCAAACATCAGGTGCCCGCTTAGATTTACTTTAAATGCATTATCATCCCAAAAATCTGCCATATGTTTTTGTTCGGGGGTTAAACTATCAATCGCATTTTTAATCTGTATTACCTGTTGATAATAAGGGCTGTTTTTATCTGTAATATTAAATTTAAAAGGCGGAGGCGGACGAAATTGAGAGGCGCTATCAAGCACTAACGGCCGCATTGTATTCCAATATGGCTCCAATGCAGAGCTATATGCAGGAGGTGTTGGAACCCATCTTGAAGGATCTTCCATCTTTACAGTATATTCAGGCATACCTTTCATATGTAAATAATTATCTTCCTTACTCCACGCCATTATAACTTTAGACAATGTATCTGCATATTGAAGTGAATTATTAAAAACATCATCCGGCATACCATGTTCTTTAGCAAGATTTTTTAAACTATCTACATAAGTGCTCATACTGCCTTTTGGATAAGTAACCGATTCTCCAAGCGTACAAAAAGCCATTAAGGATGTGAACTCATAATTAATTTTTTTACTGTTATCCGGTTTTGGAATATTCTTGAGTCCGTTTAATTGACCGGCTAAAGAATTATATTGGTTTGGGTAGCCCGCTGCGATTGCTTCGTAGGCGGCTATATTAGCATATAAATAATTACGCGATGCTACAGGCGGGCTAAAATTATTACCCATTACAACCTTATTTAATTCGTGCACTGTATTGGAATAAAGCTGGGAGTTTTTAAAAATATCACCGTAGTCTTTCTTTTTAGAGGTGCAACCCTCAATAACAATACATGCTGTTAGCACAAAAAATATTAATCGCATTTTTCAGGATTTAAGGTAATAAAAATACAGAGTCTGTTTCAAAGCGCAATCGCTATCATGCATTTTTAAAATTATTTACCTGTATTTTTCAACAAAATAAAAGAAGGTGATTTTTTCCAATCTACAGCTGATTTATTCATAACAGGACCTATTGAAAAATTACCTAATACCAAATCTATTTTCCCATCTCCATCTATATCTCCGGCATCCATTGTAAGCCATCTTCCCAGCTTTCCTTCGGGCAAAGTGTAAGGCATAAAATTAAAATTGCCGGTATTTTTAAAATAAACAAATCCTTCTTCGGGCTGGTGTGCATAATCAGCAAAAAAAGATATCGTTGCTATATCAAGATCTCCGTCTCCATCATAATCCCGTGCTATGGCTTTATAACAACCATTGATAGGATAGAAAAATTCCTGTTTAAAATGATTTGTTTTATCATTAATAAAAATATATACACCGTGATATGGTTTGAATACCGGTGAAAAATCTGCATTGTCTCCGCATGTATAAACTATATCGGGATACCCATCTTTATTAAAATCAGCCAATTCAAAATAGGAAGAACCATAAATCGGCGGAAAGCGCAATACTTCTTCCTGGCTAAATTGACCATTCCCTTTATTTGTAAAAAGAAAAATTCCTTCTTCTCCCTGGGCAAATAAAACCCATAGATCAGGAAGACCATCATGATTATAATCCTGAACATATGCTTTGATGGCTCCCGGGACGGGTCTTAGCACATGACGGGTATATTTATTATTCCCTAGATTTTCCATCCAGGATAATGCGCCGGTTAAAAAACCAAACTCACATACCACATAATCCATTTTTCCATCATTGTTCAAATCAGCAGAAGTTAACTCAACAGGACGTTGTAAACCATCAAATAACGGTAAAGAATCTCTAGTCATCTTTCCATTTTTATTACTCCTTATATATTCTCCTTTTCCAAATTTTCCATTATTAGGATTTAAAACTCCAATATCACATGCAAGAATTTCACTTTGCTTAAAATTCATGTCAACAACAACACCGACATTAGGAACTGAATCAATAACGTTTAAATTTTTATTTAAAAAGAAAGCTGTCTTTTTTAAAGCATCACTTATAATTAAAGGATGTAAAGGATCAGATGCATTTATTTTTATAAATGATGTAGCAGAAGCGGGATAATTAACAGAAGGAATTTGGGCAGTAAAAAGCGGCAAACCCATTTGGATTGGATATTGACGTTGCTGATGTGGTAAAGTATCAGGTGAAGTGGCGGTGTAATAATCAATGATATTTTGCCATTCTGCAAAGCTTAATAAAGGTTGTGATGGATAATAATTCGGATCAAGGTTTCTGTCATGTTTAGCAGAAGGATAAGTTTCAAAATTATAAACAAAAATGCCAAGCCTTGGACCCATATTTGGCAACACACCTTTTTCCCAATCTTTGCTATCTAATAAGGACGGATCGGGCAATAAATGACAAGCCTGGCAATATCTTGCCGCAAGTATTTTTCCGTTTTTAATGCCTGATAAAGAAGTTTCAGAATGAGTACGGTTTCTGTGAACGTCCTCAACACAGGAAGATAGAAAACAAATCAAATAACAATTAAATAAGAAAAAAAGAATGAGTGATCTAAAGCTTTGTTTAAACATTTATTTTATTTAAATGGAGAAAATTTAAAATCAAGATTATTGGATATTAATTTTGCGGACACTCCCTTTATAATCTCTTACTTCTACTGATACAACATTGTTATCAATATTTAAAAACCGGGCTGATTGTGATAAGAATGAAGCGCCATAGCCAATTTCACGCTTCTGCTTTGTACCATTTTTATATTCAATTATTGCGCTAACTTCCGATGGCTCTAATTGAATTGTGCGAATATTTTTTTTCAGCTCAAAAATTTTTAAAGGACCTTTATTTTCACTTGTTGCTAACAAACATTTCCCCGAAGCGGTTCTTAATTTAACCAATGCTTTGCCATTGCCCGGAACAAACCAGCCGCTTTGAAGAATAGACATTGGCGTAAAACCACCTCTTCCGTTTCCTTTCAATAAAAGCCCGTTGCAGGCATCATACCTGCCTACAGAAACTTCTGTGCTAAAATCATTTCCGGTTATTAAAAGATCTAAATTACCATCTCCGTCAAAATCTTCTGCTGCCATTCCATTCATGCAGGAATATTGGGCTGCTGCCGGTAATGGTATGATTTCAAATTTTCCATTTCCAAGATTTTTCAGAAAACTGTTACCAAAATAATTTGCCTTTAATACCAAAGCATTTTTTAATTCTTCTTTGGTAAACATTTCATCAAATGTTGCAGTTGCATACGATTTATAATTGGGAAATTTAAAACGAAAACCAGGCATCTGTTTGATCATATCATCCCTGGTATGAACAGGATATTCTTTTTTTTCAGGATCAGTTTGTGAAGTGGGAAGAAATATTGAAGGTACTGCATCATAGCTGCCATTGTTATCAAAATCTTTTGCATAAATCTTTACCGGATATTTTTCACTGGCACGATAAAAAGAATTTAGCCCAAGATTACCAACTATATAATCTGTTTTACCATCATTATCAAAATCTCCGGGGATAATGCTGGACCACCATCCAAGCTTATTATCAATGCCGGTTGTTGCAGTAATATCTTTAAAAATTCCTTTATCATTTTTAAGAATTTTAATAGGCATCCATTCTCCTGTTAGTATCAGGTCCTGCCATCCGTCATTATCAAAATCTGTCCAGACAGCATCGCAAACCAGCCCTACCTTATTTAATGATTTTGCAACTGAAGATGTTACATCAGTAAATTTTATTACGCCGTTCTTGGAATCATTGCGATAAATAAAACTGGAAACAGGCTGAGGATATTTCCACGGCTCTACTCTGCCTCCAATAAATAAATCAAGGTCGCCATCATTATCAAAATCTGCAGCCCGAACGCAGGATTTACTTGTAAAATTTTTTGGCAATGCATTTTCCGCAATAGTAAAATTTCCTTTACCGTCATTAATATATAATTCATCCTGGTACTCATCACTCTCAGGCTGACCGGCATATCCTCCTCTTGCGATATAAATATCAAGATCTCCATCGCCATCTGCATCAAACAAA
>CAAGKR010180593.1_pt1 | contig 12260 bp, 9 predicted proteins | sample 2556971 | NCBI WGS metagenome assembly CAAGKR01 (sample SAMEA5207829, study PRJEB30636) | soil metagenome | biome: forest; feature: boreal; material: soil | place: USA | collected 2011-09 | depth 1 m
AAAGGGCTTTCCATCGGCAAGCGTTCCCGAAAGGGTTACAGGAATGCGCACTTGAATCCGGGCGCTCCGCCGAAAGGGAATTGAGCCGGCAGCTTTTGCCATAAACCACCTCGAATAATCATCGCCGGAGCGACAATCTGGTTGAGGCCGCGATAGAATCTTGAACGCTTGGTCCGTCGTGAAGAAAAACGGGGCGGCGTTATCGGGCCACCGAAAGGAAACTCCGAACTCAGGAACGGGGCAAGGATAGCATAACGGCAGAGATTGCACACAAAGGGAACGACCTTGGGTAGTGTCCTGATTGGATGTTCCTCATTGGTGGGGGCGAGGAGTCGCGCCTCCGGAGAACTGTGGCTTCTCCGAACGCAAGAACCGCTGATTTCGAGATATACGAACTCTGGAGTGTTACGGGTCTTGAAACGAGTGACTAGTGGCGCGCTTCTGCCGCTGCAATCCGCAGCATCGCCGCGAGACTGCGCTCGATGTCCTCTTCGGTAGTGGCCCAGGATGAGACGCTGATGCGCATTGCGGCGCCGCCACGCCATACCGTTCCGCCGCACCAACACGTGCCGTCAGCCTGAAGGGCGGCGATCACGCGGCGGGTAGCATTGTCGTCATGGAATGAGACGAGCACCTGGTTCAGGACGACTTCGTTGAGCACCGACCATCCCGCGGCGGACAAACCCTCGGCAAAACGCGTGGCATACCGGCAATTCCGTTCGATAAGGTCCGCCAGCCCCGAGCGGCCGAGGTTCATGAGGGCCGCCCAAATCTCGACGGCGCGAGCGCGTCGCGACATTTCCGGAACGTGCAAGTTTGGCTCACGTTTATCGACGTGCACCAGGTAAGCCGCGTTCGTGGACATGGCCGCCGTCAGGTGTCGCGTGTCACGGACCATGGCAATTCCGCTGTCATAGGGGACGTTCAGCCACTTGTGCGCGTCTGTCGCCCATGAATCGGAGTCGCGCAACCCGGCAGTCAGATGGGCGCGCGCCGGAGATGCGGCGGCCCAGAGACCGAACGCGCCATCCACGTGGAGCCAGGCGCCGCCCTGGTGTGCTCGCGTGCAAATCTCCGTTGCCGGATCGAAAGCTCCGGTATTCACTTCCCCGGCCTGGACGCAGACAATCGTTGGTCCAGTAATTTGCGGAAACAAGTCTAGGCGCATTCGGCCCTGCGGATCTGCCGGCACTCGGACCACACGCTCGCGGCCGAATCCCAGAAGACTTAGAGCCTTGAGCAGACTCACGTGGACGTCATCTCCCACAACCACCGTGATGGGCGGCGCGCCGAAGAGTCCTTGCGCCTCAACGTCCCAGCCGGATTTGGCCAGGACCGCGTGACGCGCGGCGGCCAGGCAGGTAAAGTTCGCCATCGTCGCGCCCGTCACAAAACCGCCACCAGCTTCGGCGGGCAATCCAAAGACATCGAGCAGCCACTTGATTGCAACCTTCTCAAGCTGAGCAGCGACTGGCGATAAGGTATACAAACCCGCGCACTGGTCCCACGCCCCCGCCAGCCAATTTGCGGCGAGCGCGGCAGGCAGTACGCCCCCGACGACGAACCCAAAATAGCGGCGGCCGGCGGAAGCGACCGTCGCCGGAGAGCCCAATTCATCCAGCAGCGCCAGCACGCGAGCGGGATCGGTGGGCTTCTCAGGCATTGGGATGTCAAAATTTTTTAATCGCTCAACCGCGTCGATGCTCGGCGCGAGGGGGCGGTCGTTTAGAGTTTCAAGGTACCGGCTGGCGCGTTCAGCTGTCGTTTTCAGTAGCTCTCTCAATTGAAGATTCTCCTTATTCTTGCTTTGGCGCGCAAACGACTGACTTCCTTGCGAAAGTTCCTAGAGTACTCCAGCCGTCCCGCGAGGGAAAGGACCAGTTCAGCAGGAATGCGGAGAGACAAAGTAAGCTGATTCACAACATGCTTCCCACTGTCTGGGGAAGGGAAGGGAAGACGGGAACTGATTCGAGATACGGATTCGATGGACGACTCGTGCTAGAATCTTTGCCCATCAGACAGAAGATTTAAGGAGGAGAGAACAAATGAAAACCAGATCTTTACTCATAGCGGCCGGAATCTTGTTAGCTGTGTGCGCCCAGGCTCAACAGCCAGGGAAAGGCATTATTGCAGAGGGGGGCACGACGAATGACCGCGCTTCTGCCCGAGTGCTCTATTGGAATCAGAGATCCAATGCGGCGGCGGGCCAGATTGCAGTTAATTACGGACGCCCTGTTTGGAAAAAGGACTACGAGGACACGGCAAAGTTTGACGCTATGACCAATGGAAAAATCTGGAGGCTGGGCAACAATTTTTGGACGACCTTGGTGACCGACCTTCCCCTGACTATCTCAGGGAAACACGTTCCCGCTGGACCTTACTATCTCGGATTAAGCCGCTCGGCCGACGGATCGCAATGGAGCCTGGCATTTATTAACCCGGCCGGCGCCCGCAAAGCCCACCTTGACGCCTTTGATATCCGAAAAGCAAAAGTTGATTTTCTTGCCCCGATGTCTACGGAGAAAGCGGGCGAGCCGGCCGAAAAACTGACGATCACTTTGACCTATCCCAAGGATGACATCAAAAACGTAACTCTGAAGGTAGCGTGGGGAAATTTGGCTCTCTCCGCTCCCATCAAAGTTGCACTGGCGGAATGACCCTAGCAGAGTGAATTCTTACGCGGGCTGCGCGCGCTGAGCAAGAGATTCCGCGCCACGGAATAATAAAGTTTTCTGCAGAAATCATCGTAAAACGAATATTGCCGTTGGTCATGGTAGTTTGGATTGTTTTTCTGACCCTTACAGACGCAGACGGTTAGAAGAAGTCGGGCGACATGAAACCCACAGACACCCATCCGGTGCAAGGCGCTTGCCTCAAAAGTGGTGGTATGGTAGAAAAGATGGCGTTGCTGCAATCAATCAATGCCACCCTTTATCCACGGGATTGGGATGTCGCCAATCAATTTGCAGGAGAGGGCAGGTTTGATTCTGGAATCAAGCATGCCGACCGCATGCCCTGGGTTTAGAATTGACGCACCTTTTTCGACGGTGCGCACGGCGATGTTGACGGTTTGAATGGACTCGCGTGGTGTTAAGTTGATGAGCAGAGAAAGGGGAGAGTGATCGCCGTGAGCAATGCAAGCGGGACGGAAGCAGCCGCGATTCACATAAAAGTCTCTGCCCTGTCGGACATGGGCCGGGTCCGCAAGAATAACGAGGACAATTTCGCAGTCTGCAATCTCACGACGGGAGAAGCGGGTCTGGCCACTCTCTCGAACCACGTCCAGGGCGCGCGCGGAACGCTTTTTATGGTGGCGGACGGGATGGGTGGGGAAGCGTCGGGCGAAGTAGCCAGCCAGATTTGCGCCACAACCGTACCCAAACGGATTTACGAAAACTTGAAGTCGCTGGGAAGCGTAAGCGAGGCAAATTTTGTGCTGTTGCTGCGGGAAGCTATCGAGTATGCCAACCAGATCATTTTTCAGAAGGCTCAATCCAGCACGAACTTTAAGGGCATGGGAACGACGACGACGGCGGCCGCATTGTTTGGCCCTTATTTGTTCGTCGGACAAGTGGGTGACTCGCGAGCGTATGTGATTCGGAATAAACAGATGGTCCAACTTACTCGCGATCAGACTTTCTTGAACTATCTGGCGGACATCGGGGCGGAAATGCCCGAGGACCCGGAAAAAGATAACCGCAAGAGTATTCTGACGCAGGCGGTGGGGAGCAGCGAAAAGGTGGAAGTGAAAGTAACGTACACCAAAGTCCGTCAGGGTGATTCGCTGCTCTTGTGCAGCGACGGATTGTACAACATGGTGAAGACGCCCGAAATGCTGAGTATCGTGAATCGCCCGGATGGTTTGCCCGGAAAATGCAAAGCTCTGATTGCGAAGGCTAACGAACAGGGCGGCACGGATAACTGTACGGTGATTATGGCTGGATTTACCGGCCCCGGCCTTCCGCCATCTGACTCCTCTGCTGTAGTGGAATTTAAAGAATTCCGGGAAGATGATTTTACAGCCGGCGCCTAATCCCTCGCGCGGCGGGTGGGCTGGCGGGTGAATCGGCAATGCATGCGGAATTAGTTTTTCAATCTCCCTGCACTTTTTTGTCCATCGCCGGGCAAGTTGATGAGCACTTCAAACCGTTCCGGCCCGAAGAGTGCTGCGGAGGATGGCCGGTATGAGATGTCCGAGGTGCGGAGAGAAAAACGATGATGGTTTCAGTTTTTGTCGTAATTGTGGCAGTGCCTTACCCGCCGCTGAAGATGGCGCAGCCACGATGTCCCTGACGGATGCAAACCTACCTGCTCCCTTTGTGTCTTCGCCAGTCGTCGCCACTCCAGCCAAGCCTGAGCAGCAAGCCGTTTACAAATTATTGGCGACTGAGGGACTGCTCTCCGGTCGCACATTTACCATTGACGCCAAAGGCTTGATCATCGGGCGTGACCCCGCCACCTGTCAAGTGGTGGTGGCGGATGACGAAGTTTCGCGCCTTCATGCCTGGGTTGGCTTCAATGACCAGGGCGAAGTTGTGGTTCGGGACAGCAATTCAGCAAACGGAACTTATGTCAATGATGTCCGGATCAAGGAACGGGTGGTGCAGCCATCCGATGAAATTTCTGTCGGAACTGGGCGCCATCATCTTTTTCGGATTCAAGGGGTACAGGCGGTTTCCTCGGATCCCGTCCCAACCGAACAAATGGAGGCACCCAAGGTAGGCGTGGCGACTGGGGGCACTTCTATCCTGAGCGCGAAGGACCTGGCGGCGGCGGAGCAGCAGGAAGAAAAAACGGCCAGCGGAACGGTCAAAATGAAAGTGACCGACCTGATGGCGCGTCCTCACCTCGAGCTCATTGTTGACAAATACGCTGTCAGAACTCTGGATATTCCTGACGACGGGTTGGTTGTCGGGCGCGATCCAAGCCGTTGTCCTTTGGTGATGGAACACCAGTCTGTCTCGGGCGTCCACGCCGAATTCAAGCCGAAGGACGGCAAAGTGATTCTCACCGACCGTTCGACCAACGGTACCTTTGTCAACGGTCTGCGCGCCACCGCGGTTGAACTCCATGACGGCGATTACATTACTTTCGGGCGGTACTCCGGCAAATCCCTGATTTTCCGGACGGGCCTGGAGCCGGAATTGAAGGTCGAGAAAATCGACCTGACAAAAGACCTCATCACCATCGGTCGCGATCCCTCGAATGATATAGCGATCAACCATCCCATCGTTTCCAAAAAACACGCGCAGATCATGAAGCAGGATGGCAGGGTTTTCATTAATGACCTCGGCTCAACCAACGGGACTTTTGTAAACGGCATTAAGATCAGGCGGCATCCTCTGCAAGAGCTGGACCGGATCGTCGTTGGCCCTCTCGAATTGCACTTCACCGGGGCCAGCTTGTCCCATGCACCCGCCATGACGGTGGTTCGCCTAGATGTGCGCGACATCAGCTTTCAGGTGACCGATTTGAGCACCGGTAAGCCCAAACTGCTATTGGATGACATCTCGCTGGTGGTGAAGCCACGTGAATTGATTGGATTGCTGGGTCCGAGCGGCGCGGGGAAAACGACTCTGATGAATGCGCTCAACGGTTTTGTGAAGCCCACCGGCGGACATGTGTTTTACAACGGGGTTGAGCTTTATCAAAACCTGGATAGCCTGAAGTCCACCATCGGGTTTGTGCCACAGGAAGATATCATGCACAAACAATTGGGGGTCCGCCGATGTCTGTATTATGCGGCGAAGCTGAGGTTGCCTGAGGACCTCTCCGAAGCAGAGATCGACAAGCGCGTGGACGAGATGCTCGACATTCTGAAAATCGATCCTCAACGCTGGGACAATCCTGTGGCCACGCTGAGCGGCGGCCAGCGCAAGCGGGTGAGTATCGGGATCGAGCTGCTCCCCAAGCCCGGCGTTCTTTTCCTGGATGAGCCCACCGCGGGTCTCGATCCACGCACCGAGACTCTGATGATGATGTTGTTCCGGCAGCTTGCCAATCAAGGCTCCACCATAGTCATCACCACCCACTTGCTGGCGTCTTTCGGTGTCCTGGACAAAGTCGTGGTGCTGGTTCAGGGGCGGCTTGCCTTTTACGGGCCGGGCACGAAATTCCTGAATTATTTCAAAGCCGAGGCGCCGCCTGATGTTTACGATGACCTGACTGATAACAACACGGTGGCTTACTCCCAGGAGTTGAGGAGGCGCTATCAGGAATCGTCCCTCTACAAAGATTTGATTTCCGATCCCCTGAGATCGGTCCAGGAGGAGAAGACCTCGGCAGCCATCGCCACGGCCGCCAAACCGCATGCGAAGGGTTTTAGCCTTCACCAGTTCTCGGTGCTGGTGCGCCGAAACTGGGAATTGAAGTTTGGCGACCGTTCCCAAACCCTGCTCCTGTTTCTCCAGGCGCCCATCGTGGCGCTGCTGGTGGCCATGATGGCGAGCGAGCCGAACCAGATCCAAACTATTTTCATGGCCATGTTTGCTTCCTTGTGGTTTGGCTGTTCGAACGCCGTCCGGGAGATTGTGGATGAACAAACGATCTACCGCCGCGAACGACAGACGGGATTAAAAATACCGTCCTATATTTTTTCAAAAATCTTCGTCTTATCGTTTGTCGCACTGGCGCAATGTTTTTCGGTGCTGGTAATCCTTTTGGCCTGGACTCCCGCTCATCCCGCGCTGAGTCTGAATCCCGTGGAGATTGCAGGCGGGCTTGCCCTCATGTTCCTGGTGGCGGTAAACGGGACGTTGATTGGTCTCGTGATCTCGAGCCTGGTGAGTACCCCCGAAAAAGCGCTCACTCTCTTCCCCCTGGTGCTCATCCCTGAACTTCTGCTATCAGGGCTTTTTTTGCCCGTGCGAGCCATTCAACCGATTATCCCCATTACCGTCGAGCAGCTCTTTGAAGGGAAACTGTTTGCGCAGCCCGAGGCGAAAGCCAGGGCAAACGAAATGATGCACCCGCATTCGGCGCCGCCCGCGGCTCCGCAAACCGCGGCGCCTTCACAGACGCCGGAGTCTGCCGCGTCGCAAGGAGAAGCTGCCCACCAGGTTGTGGGAGCGATGGCCCCGTCCGCAGAAGTTCAAAATGCATTTCACAAATACACGCCGGAGCCTATGGAGGGCATGCCAAAGCCAGTGCGATGGCTGTCCGCGCTCGCTGTGTCGCGTTGGGGGATGGAGGCGTTGTCGGACCTGTGTATTCACGGTTCACACTCGATAGAGGATTCTTCCTATAAGATCATTAATACGGTTTACATTTCATTCCATCCTGACGACCTTGAAAAACTTGAGAAGGGTCTGGAAGCTCCGGCGGACTTTGCCGCATCCGGCAGTTTCCCGTTGCCCTCGAATTTCTGGAAAGACAAAGGGCCGTACTTTGCAGTCCTGATAGGATACGCCGTACTGATGACCTGGATAGTTCTGATTCTGATGAAGCGTAAGGACGTGTCTTAAGCGCCCTTTTTTTACACAAAGGAGACACAATGGAAACCGGTTATTCCGCTCTTCGCAATCTTCTATGGGTTGTTCTGGTATTAGTTGCCCTTGCCGTCCTGTCCAACTTTTATGTTGCCTCGCAGCTTTCCCGCAACAGTGACGAGCTGGCCAGCATCAGGCTATTGTTGCAAAAGCAGTTGATGGGAGATGTTATGACCCAGTCTGCAGAACTCCAAAAGCGCATGGATGCGCTGAACCAGACCGCCGGCGGTATCAACGCGCAGATGAAGCAAGCCGAAGATGAAATGGACGCGAAATTAAAAAAGGCGCAGGATGATTTTGTGGCCCGAATGCAGGTGGAACTGCCTAATATCATGGACAATTATGTGAAGAAGCGCACACCCGCCCTCGAGAAGCAGGCCCAACAAGAACTTCAGAAGCGCGGCGTGCCTGCGCACTAGCCGCTGCTTCTTCCCTTAACTTTCGATGGTCTGGACTTCCACCCGGAAAAGTTGCTCGCCCAGAAAAAACTCGTCAGCATCCCGCAATTCAATCTCATCCCGGATCCGGCGATAAACGCCGTTTCGGCTTTTCAAGTCTTGCAGGATGAAGCGGCCCGGTTGGGCCACGATGCGTGCGTGCATTCCCGACATGTAGGGATCGTCTTTGAAAATTAAGTCTCCTGTTGTACGGCCAATTGTGGTTTCAGGCTTGTCCAGACTGAATTCCTCAATCAATTCGCCGGTTAACCGGATACGTTCGAGCTTGGCGGTAATGGGGCCAGGTTGGAGGCTCGGCGCGCCCGACATCTTGATGGTGCCCTCGCCAGCCAGACTCTCGTCAAGTCGCTGCGTGGTTAAACGAAACAGTTCCCGACCGAGCAGGAAGACATCACCCGGAGTTAGTTGGGTGTCCTGTCGCAGCTTCACAAACGTCCCATTGGGTGAACCCAGGTCTTTCAAAAAAAGCTTTCCTTCTCGTTTCATGACGGAAGCGTGTCGAGGAGCTAACAAGACGTCGTTCGGGTAACTGGCATCGCAATTCCCGCGTCCTATAAATGATTCCTTAATGATGCGCAAGCTACTGCCCGTAGTACCATCCTGCTTTACTTCCAATATTTTCGCTTCTATCTTGGGCACGCGGAGTCCCATGAAAACCTGTGTGCCCTGTGCTGATGATGGGGCGGGAACTGCTACGGGCGCGGGTCGAGCCGCCGCCGGGGGGGCGGGTGGCGGAGCCGGTGCGATTCGATGAGGAGGCGGCGTGGCAGCGGGTGCGGCTGGTTTTGGGGGCGCTGGAACGGTCTTTGGCGGAACGGCCGGGGCGACTATACGGGGCGCCGCGGCAGGTGGCGTAACTACAGGATGGGCCGGAGATTTGGGAGTCGCAGCGGCCGAGGGAGAAGCGGCGGGTAATACCGCCCCGCAAAAACCGCAGAATTTGCTTCCTGCCGGAATTTCTTTGCGGCAGTTCGAACACACGGTTGGGGCGGCGGCCTGTCGATGCGCAGGTGGTGCAGTCGCTTCGGGATGATTTGTTTCCTCGTGCAGAGGTTTACCACACCGACTGCATAACGCACCCGGCGTTCCAGGGTTCGGTGTTCCGCACGACGGACATCGGATATAGCGTACTGTCCCTTCTTCGCTCGTGTGTTCGGTCATGACTAGCAGTCCTTTAAAAGGTCACGAAAAATTCAGCGTCAGTGTTCCGTGGTGCGAACCCAAATCGGGTTAGTATAGCAGCGAAATTCTTCCCTCCTATTATTCAGCGTCCTGGCCTCGAGAGGGATACAACCCCAATCGGCGCCGAGATTCTCATGGCGAGATTAAGCTGCGGATCGCCGCAATAGGGATACACTCTTTTGCGCCTCCGGCAAGCGCCAAAACTTTTCCGTCCGGGGTTAACAGCGGCGCGCCAGACTCTCCCGTGTTCAATGGCTGGTCCAACGTAATCAAGGATCCCGTCACTGTTGTTTTGACGAACGTCAGTTTAGGAAGGGCGAGAGGTTGGCTAAGACCATAGGGGAAAGAGAGGAGAGCAGTCTTAAGATTCTGGGCAGTCTGAACAGAAGGGTCGGCGACTGCCAGCGGCATGAAACTGGCGCCGGATAATTGCAAAAGTGCGGCGTCATCGCTTCCCGATACATCCAAGTCGAGCGTTGCGCTCGTGCCAGAGTCAGGGTCCCGGTAATTTTCCTTCTTGATTTGATCGGGGGCGGTCTTCAACACTTTCAGTGTCTGTTGGTCCGTACTCGAGGCGGTTTGGAAATCAAACTTGCCATCGGGCAAGAGCACCTGCGCACCGGCGGGCCAAGCTGAAAGCTTGTAACTCCTGGCGTCGAACTCGAGATGAAAACGTTTTATCAGCAAGGCAACTTGAGGATCAAATTTCCAGGGCTGGATAACGCGTTTCGCCGTCAAAAGCTTTCCGTCTGCGCTCACAACGAAACCGGTTCCCGACTGAACGAATTTCTCTGTCGCCTTGGTTTGAGGATTGCGCAGGGTATATTCGCAATAGATCAAATAAAGTGACTTGCTTCCAATGGAGGACAAGGTTTGTTCTGCCTCAAGCTGAGCTAGGTGCTCTTTGGCCAGAGCAATCGCGCTGGAGGCTGTGGGATCCGAGAGTGTATCCAGGATCTTTTTCGCCGCCATTTGCATAAAGGGGCTGTCGGGCAAGAACTGCAGCGGAATTTCCTCATTCATCTTGACCGGCAGAACGAGTTGTTTGGCGCCAAGCGCGAGTTTTTCAAGGAAATTCAACTTTACTTCAATAAAGCTTTCACCCGTGATTTGAATGGTTCTTTTATTCACCAATTCTGTCAGAGGCTCCAACGATTCAAGATCTGTAAAAATAATCGAGCACTTGAGCGGGGCCGGCAAGTCCACGGCTCCTTTATTTGAAACCTTAAATTCCTTTTCGAACGTCTCGATGTGCACCGGTATGCCGCCCACTCGGACATCCTGGAAATAGATCCTGCGAATGGTCGCGGAGCGATCGGCCGGTTTAATCCCCACGAAAAGATTCAGCAGAAGCCGGTCTGACTGGATGTCGTCGTAGGAAATACTTTTGTAAAAGACGGGACCTTCGACCGGCTTGCCGGGTTCAGTTTTTTCGGGGAACTTGTAAATTTTCGCGCCGCGCAATTCGGGCGGAAGCTGATCGGCTGCGGGATTGTCCTGCTGACGGGCCACCGATAATGAGGCCAAGCTGCCGAGGAGAAGAAATGCAGCCACCCCGATTGTCTTCAGGTATGGGCGTTGTAGTTTCATGGGCGTGAGAGGGTGAAACGTGTGATCAGCGTCTTGTGCCTCAGGAAGAAACCTTCGCGCTGTAGGGGCTGGAAAGAGTTTCAGCCCACAGGATTTCGTAGACTTCAACCGGGGCCTCCTTGCCCTTCACCAGGATAGGGTCAAGCCGTTTGGCGGGCAAGCTGCCATTCAAGGTTCGATGGGTTGATTCGGAAATCAAAACCTGGCCTCCGGCAGCGTTCGCACAAAGCCGCGATGCCACGTTCACGGCATCTCCGATTACAGTATAGTCCATCCGCCGGGATGAGCCAATGTTGCCCGCCGTTACTGGGCCGGTATTGATACCCAAACCCATTTTCAACGAACGTTGTCCCATGGCCTCCCAATCGCGATTGAGCTTTACCAGGGCTTGTTGCATTTCGATTGCGGTTTTCACCGCCCTTAGGGAATCGTCTTCTTTGGTCAGGGGAGCCCCAAAAACTGCCATCAGCCCATCGCCCAGGTACTTATCCAGAGTGCCCCCGTTTTCAAAAACCAGATCGGTCATCTCAGTAAAATACTCGTTCAACAATTCAACCACCTCCTGGGGTTCCATCTTTTCGGACATTCGAGTAAATCCGCGGATGTCGGCAAAGAGGATGGTGGCCGTTTGGTTTTCGCCGCCCAGATGAACCTGGTCGGGGTTGGCAAGGATTCTCTCCACAATGGAAGAGCTCAAGAAGCGTTCCAGCGCCTGACGCTCGATGACGCGCCGGGAGAGTTCCTCGTGGGAGCGCGCGTTATCAAAACTGATGGCCGCTTCGGCAGCCACGACGGCAAAAATGTTGAGCTCTTCTTTTGTAAACGCCCACGGTTTGGTCAAGCAGTCCACATAGAAAAGCCCGAAAACCTTATCCTTGTAAATAAGTGGCGCGCACATGGCGGATCGGATGCCGGATATCCGAAGGCTCTCGCTCGACGAGAAACGCTCATCGCCCGCCACATCATGAATCAGCAGCGGCACGCGCTCTGTTGTAACGCGGTCGATGATCGTTTTGCTCAGCACCACTGCTTTTGCTTCGGCCTTCATTCGCTCGTCTTTGTAGAGCAGCACGGCGGCTTTGAAACCTTTCTTTTCGTCATGGAGCATGACAAATCCTCGCTCCACATTTTCCATTTGGAATACCAACTCCATGACGCGCTGCATGATTTCTTCAGGAGTCAATACGGAAGCAAGCGTCTTCCCCACGCCCAAAAGCAATTTGAGCAGTTTGTTTTCTTGCTCAAGAATCCGCAGCCGCTCCTGGACAACTTGCGGCGCGGGCACGCCCGCATCCACGTGAACGCGCAAGGCGGATTGGAGCGTCACCGAAGTAATCAGGTCTTGAACCTCGGTGAGCGGCTTGGAACCGGCCTCAACGTGGAGGGGCTGCTCTCCGGCCACCTCATAATTCAGCTCGTACATGCCGATGCTAACGCGGTCATGGTCGGCAAGCCGGAACTCCTGGACTTGCTGACCATTTACGATAATTCCGTTCAAGCTGCCCAAGTCAATCAGCAGAGTGATATCGCCGGGAAGGACCGT
>CAAGKR010188439.1_pt1 | contig 12260 bp, 9 predicted proteins | sample 2556971 | NCBI WGS metagenome assembly CAAGKR01 (sample SAMEA5207829, study PRJEB30636) | soil metagenome | biome: forest; feature: boreal; material: soil | place: USA | collected 2011-09 | depth 1 m
ACTGCTGTGGAATTATTCTCAGGGTCTTGGGGGTTTTACCGCGATCTTTCCTGAAGAACTTCAAGATACAGCGAAAACGCGGCTATTGCGGTTCGGCATGTGCCTTGCGCCCCACATGGCGGAACCCCTGTGGTTTTGCCAAGAGACGGGTTACTTGGCCCATGTTGATCGAAACGGTAGTTAGTTTAGCGATGCTGAAGCGGTTTTCATCTCTGATTCTGACGCTCGTGATCGGTGGCAGCGTACTGGCTGGCACGGCACGGCTCCACGATGAACATGTCTGCAAGATGGCAGGCATGGAGATGATGCCGGGCATGGAAACCATGCCATGCTGTAAGAAGGATGAGACTCAATCCGTTGTGAGTGAGTCCGGCTCTCAGGGACAGTGCTGTGTCGCCATTCCGCAAGAGACTGGTTCAAGCGGAACAACGTTTAATCTGCGTCCGCCTTCCTTCAGTATCGCTGTTATTCATCCGGCAGTCGTGCAGTCTCCTCTGGCTGCTCCTAAGCCATACGAGTGTTCCTACTCGACCGAAGTCTTCTTACCCAACCTCCAGGCTAGTTACATCCGCAATCTTTCCCTTCTGATCTAACGCCCACAAGGCCGTCGTGTGTCTCGTTGTGGTGTGTCCTTAATTGAAGGACTCACTCGTACAACAGGCGCCGACGTGCAGGCGCGCGCGAGCATTGAGAGATCAGTCTTGAAACTCGTCTTGTGGGTAGTTGTGTTTAGTCAAATCAGGAAAGGACCAAAGTCTATGAAAAAATTGGCAATCGCACTTGTTCTCGGAGCTCTTGCAATCGTGGCTGCGGCGTGCAGCTCAAGCAGCACCACTGACACCGGAAAGGTAATTAAGAGTGCTCCCGTAGGTAACAACCTGACCGCGACGCTCTCAAACAAAGACGGCGCGCTCAAAAATGGTGACAACGATTTCTTTGTTTCCTTCAAAGACAGTTCGGGCAAGACGGTGGAAGTCGGCGCCGTTGGTCTGAGCTTCCACATGCCAGGGATGGGAACGATGCCGGCGATGAACAGCGCCGCGACGTTCACGGCTACCGGCACTCCGGGAATATATCAGGGCAAAGTGAAGCTTGAGTCGGCTGGTGATTGGCAGGCGCAAATCAGTTACGAGGGAGCGGCCGGAAGAGGCAAGACCTCATTCACCGTAACTGCACAGTAGCGAGCACCGCGGGTATTTAGCGCGAAGGAGGTCTTATGAATCACGAACATCAATCAGGAAATGGTGGTTGGCTCGGCTCGCGAAGGAGCCTGGTGCTCATAGTGTTTCTCGCGATTATTGGGTTCTTCCTTTTCACAGAACACCGGGCTCACTTGTTCGGCATTCTTCCTTATCTGCTGCTACTGGCTTGTCCATTCATGCACATGTTCATGCATGGAGGTCATGGCAAGCATGGCAGTGACGGTGAAGGACATCACTGAGGGCAGCACAGAGTTCACAAGGAGGTAAGAGCATCATGCAGGCATATGGTCTTTGGTTATTGGTTCTGATCAACTCGGCGGTGTTCATCATCTTCGCCTTCAGCTTCACGCGCCCGCGCACCAGCCGCGACTGGCGTTCGTTCGGAGCCTTTTCGGCTTTCATCTTGGCGCTGTTTACTGAGATGTATGGATTTCCGCTCACTCTTTATTTGCTTTCGGGATGGCTCGGCCAGCGTTATCCGCAGCTCGATCTGTTTTCGCATAACTCAGGGCATCTCTGGCACACGCTCTTTCGGATGAAAGGCGATCCGCATTTCGATCCCTTTCACATCCTGAGCAACGTGTTCATCTTCGGCGGGTTCATCTTCCTCGCATCTGCCTGGGAGAAGCTCTACCGCGCGCAACGCGAACACAAGCTGGCAACGACCGGTGCATACGCTTACGTCCGGCATCCGCAATACGTCGCCTTCATCGTCATCATGTTTGGTTTCTTACTACAGTGGCCGACGCTGCTCACGCTCGTGATGTTTCCGGTGCTGGTTTGGATGTATGTCCGTCTGGCCCGGAGCGAAGAGCGTGATGCGCTCGCCGTGTTCGGTGAGCAATACGCTCGGTACGCTCAGATAACTCCGGCATTTTTCCCGCGTCTGCGGAGAACAACTCAGGTTACTCAATCGCATTGAGAGGAGGGTTCGTCATGAAACTCAACTTAAAAGCAATCGCCATCGCTGAAGCCGCCGTTGCTGGAATTCTATTTGTTCTTCGCCCGGCGATGTGAAAACGCGTCGTTTCCGCTTGAGAAGAGGAAACCGAATACGAATGGAGGAAGCAGTCCTGTGAAAGCGAAGCCAATCAAAATAATCGTTGCTTACCTGCTGGCAGTAGTCTTGGCTGGAAGCGGCGTTGCCCTGGGCCAGCAGCCTGGCACAGCTAACCCAGAAACTGCCGGAGCCCCAGCCCGCGACGGACGTAACCAGCAATCAATTCCGTCTACTGCATCTGACGCGCCTGCTGGGATCCCAGCGCTGCAACAGTTGATTGAGCAGGCGCTGGAAAACAATCCAGAGATCAAGGCGATGCAACGCCGCTTTGACGCCATGCGCGCGCGTATCCCGCAGGCGAAGGCATTGGACGCGCCTGTGCTCAGCATTGGCTACACCGGCAACATCGTGCCCTTCCAAGTGCAGAAGGGCGATCCCTCAAGCGGACGCATGATCGGGATCAGCCAGGACCTGCCCTATCCCGGCAAACGTTCATTGAGAGGGAAGGTTGCCAGCACCGACGCGGATGCAGAGTGGTGGGCTTTTGAGCAAACACGGAGGAACGTCGTGGCGGAGGTCAAGGACTCCTACTTTGATCTCTATTACCTTACCAAGGCCATCGGAGTCGTCACCAAAACTAAGACACTTCTTGAGCAGTTCACCAAGATTGCCGAAGTGCGTTACTCCGTTGGCAAAGGCATTCAACAAGACGTTCTCAAGGCCCAAGTCGAATTCTCAAAGCTGATCGAACAACAGACCATATTGGAACAGCGAAAGCAGATTGCTGAGGCTCGCTTAAATAGTCTGCTGTACCGCGAGCCTGAGTCACCATTGGGAGTCCCTGAAGAACTGAGGCCGCGCGATTTCCCATACACACTGGCCGCGCTTAATGAAACGGCCGTAGCAAATTACCCGGACTTGAAGGGCCAGCGCCGCAAGATCGAAAGCGCGCAGTACGCGATTCAGCTTGCGAAGAAGGATTTCTATCCCGACTTCACCGTGGGATTCACCTACACGAACCGCCCGGCGATGCCAGAGATGTATGGAGTGAACATCGGGATCAAGCTCCCAATTTATTACGCGCAAAAGCAGCGGCCGGCGCTCACTGAAGCAACTGCCAGTGCGGAGGCGGAGAAGCGAAGTTTGGAAAACATGACAACGCTGTTGTTCTTCAAGATTAGGGACAAGTATCTCGCGGAGACCACCGCCAGGCGCCTTGTCAGTCTTTACAGCACGACCATTGTTCCGCAGTCATCGCTATCCCTTGAGTCGGCCATCGCGGGATACGAAGTGGGCAAAGTCGATTTCCTGACACTGCTCGACAATCTCGTCACGCTGCTCAACTACGAGCTTAGTTACTACGAGCAGCTCAGTAATGAGGAGAAAGCGGTTGCGGCGCTTGAGCCGCTGGTGGGTGTGACATTGAGACCGTAAGTCTGATTTCGGTGATGAATGCCAGATAAAGAGAAGGATTAACAAATGACCACAGCAGATAGATCGGAGAACGAAAAGACCGCGTTATTGGACGTGCCGGACGAGCGTGAAAACGCCGCGGAAGTGATCTTTCCGGCGATTGAAAGGACTCCGACTGCCGAAGAACTCGGAGCGCTGATCTCGCCTGCTGTTCCAGAGGCAGCGGTTGTCACTGCTAAGAAAGAGCTGGATGAGGAAACCCAGAAGCGTGCTCCCGGAAAGCGGAAATGGATTGTGCTCCTTACCGTTTTAATCCTTGTCGCGGCCGGTATCTTCATCTTCTTCTATCTGCAAAACAGACCGAAGCCTGTCCCGACGCCTAAGTCCGTCGATCTGCCCACGCAAACGAGTTCAACGACCAGCGAAATGCCTGAGACTGCTTTTAGGATCAGTCCAGAGAAACAGCAATTAATCGGTGTCCAGTATGGCACCGTGGAATATCAAGTTATTTCAAAGTCGCTGCGCGCCGTAGGCCGTCTCGCTTACGACGAGACCAAGATCATCCGCATCAGTCCCAAGATCGAAGGCTGGATCGAAAAGGTCTACGTTGATTTCACCGGAAAGCTAGTCAAGAAGGGCCAGCCGCTGCTCAGCATCTACAGCCCCGACCTCGTGCAGACGCAGGAAGAGTATCTGCTGGCAATCAAGGGCAGAAGGCAGCTCGGTGAGAGTCCTTTCCCTGAAGCAGTCAACTTCTCCGAATCGCTCGTGCAATCAGCACGAAGACGGCTGGAGTTTTGGGACATCAGCGAAGCTCAGATCCGTGAACTCGAGAAACGCGGGACGCCCACCAGGGCGATGACCCTTTATGCGCCGGCCAGTGGCTTTGTCACAGCCCGCAACGCCTTTCCGAGGCAGCGGGTGACGCCTGAGACCGAACTCTATGCCATCGCCGATCTCTCCACGGTCTGGGTGATTGCCGACATCTACGAGTTCGAAGCCGCGGACATCAAGATGGGGCAGCCGGCGACGGTAACGATCTCTTCCTATCCCGGACGTGAGTTCAAGGGAAAGATTACCTACATCTACCCACAACTGGACAACACCACGCGCACGCTCAAGGTAAGAGTGGAGCTCGCGAATAAAGGCTTCGAGTTCAAGCCGGATATGTACGCGGACGTTGTTCTCAACATTAGTTATGGCAGGCGCCTTATCGTGCCTCAGGAAGCGGTGATGGATTCCGGATCTGAGAAATTGGTTTACGTCTCTCTTGACAATGGTTATTTCGAGCCGCGAAAGGTGCAACTTGGAGCCAAGGTCGATGACAAATTCATCGTACTGGCCGGACTTAAAGAGGGCGAGCGCGTCGTCACGTCCGGCAACTTCCTGGTCGACTCAGAAAGCAAGCTGAAATCGGCCGCGGGTGGAATGGGTATGCCAGGCATGGACCATGGTGCTTCCAAGTCAGCTGAGAAGAGCTCGCCACCGCAAAATCAGTCTCAGACTCAACCGTCGCAGCGGAAGATTTTGTATTGGTACGACGCAATGAACCCGGCCTACAGGTCTGATAAGCCCGGGAAAGCGCCTGACGGCATGGACTTGGTTCCCAAATACGCAGACGACAAATGATCGAATGAGAATCTGTCGATGATTAACAAGATTATTGAAATCTGCGCTCACAACAAGTTCATGGTCCTGCTCTTAGTCGGGATGCTGACGCTTGCCGGGTTGTGGTCCATCAAGAACATCTCGCTCGATGCCATTCCCGACCTCTCAGACACGCAGGTGATCATCTATTCGCGTTGGGATCGGAGCCCGGACATCATCGAGGATCAGGTTACCTACCCGATCATCTCGTCACTGCTCGGTGTACCCAAGGTAAAAGATATTCGCGGCTTTTCAGACTTCGGCTATTCCTACGTTTACATCATCTTCGAAGATGGCACCGACATTTATTGGGCCCGTTCACGCACACTTGAGTATCTAAGCAATATCCTTCCGAAGCTGCCGCAAGGGGTAAACGTCGAACTTGCCCGCGACGAAACCGGCGTAGGGTGGATCTATGAATACGCGCTCGTTGATAAGACCGGGCAAAACAATCTGGCACAACTGCGAAGCTTTCAGGACTGGAACATGCGGTACGCCTTGCAGGCTGTGCCCGGAGTGGCCGAGGTCGCTCCGCTGGGAGGATTCGTCAAGCAATACCAGGTCAACGTCGATCCGAATGCTCTGCTCGCCTATGACATTCCGATTGAACGCGTGGTCGAAGCCGTACGCCAGGGGAATAGCGATGTGGGAGGCCGCCTGGTCGAGTTCTCTGGCCGCGAGTACATGGTTCGCGGGCGCGGCTACATAAAAAAGGTCTCTGACGTGGAAAACATCGTCGTCGGGACCAGCAAGCAGGGCGGCACGCCAATTCTCGTGAGGAATCTCGGCACGGTAACGCTTGGTCCTGACATCCGGCGCGGCCTGGCTGATCTGGACGGAGAAGGAGATGTGGTCGGCGGGATTGTCATCATGCGTTATGGCGAGAACGCCGAGAAGGTCATCCAACGAGTGCGCACGAAACTCGATGAACTTAAGCCCTCATTGCCAAAGGGGGTCGCAATCGTCACGACCTATGACCGCGCTGAACTAATCGAGCGCGCGATCGAAACGCTCAAGGGAACGCTCATAGAGGAACTGATCATCGTCAGTCTCATCATCATGATCTTCCTCTGGCACATCCCGTCCGCGATCGTGCCGATCATTACGATCCCGATTACGATCATCATCGCATTCATTCCTATGTACTGGATGGGGCTGACCGCCAACATCATGAGCATCGGCGGAATCGCTATCGCCATCGGGGCGATGATTGACGCGGCAATAGTCGTTGTCGAGCAAACGCACAAGAAACTCGAACACTGGGATGCCGAAGGCAGACCCGGAAGCTATAAAGACGTAGTCATTAGCGCGGTAAAGGAAGTTGGCGGCCCCAGCTTCTTTGCGCTGCTCGTGATTGCAGTGGCGTTCGTTCCCGTCTTCACGCTTGAAGGCCAGGAAGGGAGGCTCTTCAAACCGCTCGCCTATACCAAGAACTTCTCCATGGCGATCGCTGCCTTCCTGGCAATCACATTTGATCCAGCGATTCGACTGCTCTTCACGCACATGGATCCGTACAAGTTCAAGCCAAAGTTTCTCGCAAAGATTACCAATGCGGTGCTTGTCGGCAAGATTCATAGTGAGGAGACCCATCCCATTAGCCGGCCGCTAATGAAGATCTATCACCCGGTTTGCGAGTTTGTATTACGACACACATGGGCGGTCATTATTCTGGCAGTGCTGGCAGTTGCTTTGACCGTTCCGATTTTTAATCGACTCGGCTCAGAGTTCATGCCGCCCTTGAACGAAGGCGTGCTGCTCTACATGCCTACGACACTACCGGGTATTTCCGTCACTCAAACCGAGCGTTTGCTCCAGGTGATGGATAAGACGCTCAAGAGCTTCCCAGAAGTCGAGCGTGTGTTCGGCAAGGCTGGGCGCGCTGAAACTGCGACGGACCCGGCGCCATTCTCGATGATGGAGACAGTGGTTGTACTCAAACCTGAATCCGAATGGCCCAAGGTACCGCGTTGGTATTCATCCAGGGCGCCAGATTGGTTGCAGGGAATCCTGCGCCGTGCGTGGCCGGATCATAAGAGCATGGATGAACTCATCTATGGGTCAGGCGGGATGAACGAAGCATTACAACTGCCAGGAGTCTCAAATGCCTGGACCATGCCCATAAAAGCGCGAATTGATATGTTGACGACCGGCGTGCGCACTCCCGTGGGCATAAAGATTATGGGCGCCGATCTCGCCGAGGTGCAGAAACTCGGCGAGCACATCGAGATTTTACTCAAAGACGTGCCCGGCACTAAGAGCGTCTTTGCCGAGCGCGCGGCGGGCGGGTATTTCCTCGATTTCATACTCAAGCGCGAGGAACTGGCGCGCTATGGCCTCACTGTAGATCAGGCCAATGCCGTCGTGATGTCGGCAGTCGGGGGTGAGAACGTCACCACGACAGTCGAAGGCCGGGAGCGTTATCCGGTCAATGTTCGTTACCTGAGGGATTATCGCAGCGACCCGGACAAGCTATCGCGAACTTTTGTGATGGCTCCAAATGGCACTCAGATTCCTCTCGGCCAGATTGCAGACATCCAAATGGTCAATGGGCCATCAATGATTCGCGATGAGAATGGTCGACTGTCCGGCTACGTATACGTTGACATTGACACTTCTCAGCGCGATATCGGCGGTTACGTGGCGGATGCCAAGAAGGTGCTGCGCGAGAAGGTACAACTGCCTGCCGGTTATGAACTGATCTGGAGTGGCCAATTTGAAAGTATGGAACGGGTAAAGGCCCGGCTAGTAATCGTCGTGCCAATTACGATCTTCCTCATTTTCATGTTGCTCTACTTGAATACCCGCTCAATTGCCAAGACGGTAATTATTCTCCTGGCAGTTCCATTCTCTGCAATTGGAGCGATCTGGTTCCTCTACTTCCTCGGCTACAACATGAGCATTGCCGTCTGGGTCGGTTTGATCGCTCTTATGGGCGTTGATGCCGAAACCGGCATGTTCATGTTGCTTTATCTCGACATCGCGTTTCGGGAGGCCAGAGATAAGGGCCGGATGAGGAATTGGGGCGACCTCAAAGAGGCGATTCTGCATGGTGCAGTAAAGCGACTCCGTCCCAAGGTTATGACCGTCGGTGTGATGTTTACCGGACTGGTGCCGATTATGTGGTCTACCGGCAGCGGGGCCGACGTTATGAAGCGCATTGCGGCTCCTATGATTGGCGGCATCTTCACTTCTTTTATTCTCGAGCTGGTGGTCTATCCGGCCATCTATGCCATTTGGAAATGGCACTTTGATGTCAAAAAGCATCCTGGGCCGCCGGTGCTGGAGCCGCAAGCCGCAACCGGCTGATTGGAGGTAACTGTTTTTGATCAACCAGATCCCGCCAGCAGTAATTCTCTTAACGGGTGCACTTCTAATTCTAGGAGGCACGAAGTTAGCCCGTCGTTTCGGCCTGCCCGGCGCTTTCGGATGCGGAGTGGCGCTCTGCATCATCGCGATAAGCGTTTGGCTTTTTCCGGCCGACTGGCGGGACTGGTGGGCAGGCGGGTCTTGGGGCGACCGCCTGTTCACCTCTGTTCGAATAGTCGGATTGACGGGAATGCTGTTTCTCGCTGGCACGCGTTTCAATTCTGGTCAATTGCACAGGAAGTTCGGTCTGATGTTGGGGTTTGCGCTCTCTGCTGGAGTCTTATTTGCCGTTGTAGTCCTGCTGCTGAAACTTCTTGGAGGGCTGGATTCGGGACCAATCGTCCTGGTGGCTGCGACTATTATCGCCAGTGGCTTATGGCTTCCCGGAGAACTCTCTCGCTTTGACAAGGCGGACAATGATCTCCTGATCGATTGGCAAGCAGGTGCGGTCGTGTTCACCGCGCTCGCAATGCTGGCAGTTTACTTTTATGACATCTTTGCGGTCATCAGTCACCCCCGGCCAGGCGCCTCGGTGTACATGGTCGTGGCGTTGTACGAATCAGTAAAGCTGCTCGTCTTCTTCGCCTTTGCCTACTTTATCTCCACCCGATTCTTAGCACGCGCTGAAGGGCGCATCTCAGCTACCCGAACGACCATCGCGTTTGTACTAATCGCCGTCCTGATATTCGCGCTGGCAGCTATAACCACCAACCAACTTGGCGCAATTGCGTGGGCATTTGTCGCCGGAGCTTTGTGGCGTCGCAGCGAGATCGGGAAGAGATTTAGTGAGAGCGAGAGACCACTTGCGTCGGCCACGCTGATTTCGTTTGTGTTCTTGCCTGTGCTGCTGCAATCGCATGGTCGAAGACTAACTGGATTCTTGTCACTCATCATCGCTGTGTTGGCGGCTATGGTCCTCAAGTGGGTATTCGTGTGGGTCGGAATGAGATCGGGCGGAACGTCATCTAGCGACGCAATGCGCACCGCCGCGGCAATGGTCCTTCCAGGCGAAATGGCCATTCTGTTTCTGGGATTCGGAATTATCCGTTGGGTAATAGAGCCGCCAGTTTACTTCGGCATACTTGGATATGCGCTGGTTTCAAGCCTGTTGACTCCGTTGGTATGGCACTTTTCCACGGTCGGTAGAGAGGCCGTAGTTGGGGCAAGGAGGAAAGCTATGAACGGTCGAATAAAAAGGGCTGTCTGCCTATTAGTTACTGCGCTGGCGATAGTCTCGTTTAGCAGCAGAACAAGTTTAGCTCAGCAGTCCGCAGGCGGGTCGGGTAGTCAGGAGATATTCTGCGCACTCTCAGCGAAAGCGGTCCGACACAGACAGGCAGAGGGACTAGTGGAGTTCAACAGAGAAAGGTGGGTCACATGAAAGCCGGCCATACAAATCTTTTGGTCCTCGCTGCGTTAATCCTCTTGACTCTGACGCAATCAGTGAGGGCGCAAGAGTTCACATACAAAGTTCAGCAGGACCGTCTGGTTGGCCACAGAGATGGTGAGTTGGTCATTTCAGAGAACGGCGTCGAGTATCGTACGAAGAACGTAAAAGACGGACGCACATGGTCGTACGATGATATCAAGCTCCTGGAAATACTCTCACCAACGCGCGTTCGCATTTGGACCTATAAAGACCGCAAGCTCCTCCTCGGACGGGATGAAAGCTTAACTTTCAAGATTGTCGACGGAAAGCTTGACCAAAAGGTCAGCGACTTTCTGCGCGGCCGCATTGCCCGGCCCCTCGTTACGTCTTTAACTGCGGAAGAAGGAACGATACTGGCTCAGATACCTGTAAAGCATCTTCATCGTCTGGGAGCGTGCGAAGGAACGCTGAGGATCTATCCGGACAGGCTAGTCTATGAAGCGAACGACGGACATGACTCGCGAAGCTGGCGCTGGACCGACATTCGGTCAGTGGGGCGGCCCGACGCTTATCGCTTTGACGTCGAGACGTTTGAGCCGCAGCTCGGCGCCTCAAGTCGGAGTTTCAGCTTCCTTCTGAAAGAGCAGTTGCCTGACAAAACCTACGACTTGATTTGGAGTCGCGTGTTTCGTCCGACTCCGCTAGTTAGGGCGGAAGGATCGGCCGGAAAGTAGACGTGTCGGGGACAAAGGTGGTGGCAATAAGTTAATGATTAAGATGATGCAGAAGGTTAACACAGCGACGATAAGAGCTTTTAGTGGAGCGGAAGAGGTGCGGCGGTGCGATGAACTGGGTCGTCCCTCTTGGATGGGTTTTGGCGGGCATCTGCCGATGCTCCTTGGAACGGTCTTGCTAGTCGGCTCAAGTGCGCTGGGCCAGACCGCAGCCGTAAACACTCAGAATGGTACGGAACGGGACCAAAATGAAAACGTCCACGTAGAGCACTATCTGGATCGGTTGATCGCTAGTGCTGTCGTTGCAGGCGACGCGGCCAGTGTCATCAAGGAGGCTGACGCCTACCGCACCGAAGCCAGCCAGAGATTAAGGAATGGCCAGCGCGACGAAGCGCGCGCGTTGCTCAGGCAAGCCGGCGAAGTGATCGCAGCGGCAGCTCCTGACGGAGACATCAAGCAAGAAGACCCTCTGCTCCGGGAATACCTGCGAGAGATCACGAAGGAGTTGGTCGGGCTGGACTCTCCTAGCGCAACTTCTTCCCCGATATCAGTTGAGGCAAATTTTGCCGCTGGCAATTACGCAGCACAGTCACGAGTTGCTGCTTTTCTTAATTATTACCAGGGACGAGGACGAGCGCGGCTGCTAATCGGACAAGCTCGATTAGCTTCGTACCGGCCAATGATGGCGCAAATTTTTCGTGAAGAAGGCGTGCCTGAATGGTTGATTGGCGTCGGCTTCGTAGAAAGCACTTACAACTCCGCAGCTCACTCACCAGCGCAGGCCCACGGTATCTGGCAGTTCATACCCGGAACAGGTGATCGCTATGGACTGCGACGCACCGCCTGGACCGACGAACGAGGAAGCCCGGAGAAATCCACGCGTGCGGCTGCGCGTTACCTCCGCGATCTGCACGCGCTCTTCGGAGACTGGCTGCTCGCGTTAGCGGCCTACAACTGGGGAGAAGGTCGCGTTGCCAAAGTTATTCATCGCACCGGCATCCGGGACTTCTGGACCATGGCTGATCGCGGTCTCCTGCCGCAAGAAACAACGAACTATGTGCCCTCGGTGCTTGCCGCATCGCGCCTGTTGCTCGGGAACGGCAAACTCATTACTCAGGCGAACGCACCGTCGAAAAGTTTAGAAGGTCCACACTCTCAAGCTAATGCACCGGGCAAGTAGGTGAGGTAGGGCGCGCCGTTACGAGAAAGGAGGACAAGCAAATGCTGATCAGAAAGAAACGACTCCTTTGGACAATTCTGTTCGCCCTGTCGGCGGTCGCAAGCGCGCAGGCCCAGCAAGATGCTCCACTCGATACCATTCGGATCGATACGAACCTGGTTGTCTTGAGAATTGCGGTTAACGATCAACAGGGTCGAGCAGCCATGAGTCTCAAGCAGAATGCGTTCAAGGTTTACGAGGACGGAGTTGAGCAGCAGATAGGTGTCTTTAGCTCAGAAGAGTCGCCAGTTAGTTGGGGTCTGGTTTTAGATCGTAGCGGCAGCATGATGGAAATGATGAATGATGTCTA
>CAAGKR010167844.1_pt1 | contig 12259 bp, 12 predicted proteins | sample 2556971 | NCBI WGS metagenome assembly CAAGKR01 (sample SAMEA5207829, study PRJEB30636) | soil metagenome | biome: forest; feature: boreal; material: soil | place: USA | collected 2011-09 | depth 1 m
GGCGACTCGGTGATCGCGGCATATGAGCAGTACTGCACGGCGTTTGAGTGCTGGACGACGGCGCAGCTGGAGGACTTCGTCCGCGCGCTCACCCGGCCGGTCACCAGCGCGCTGTAGCATCAACCAGAGGAAAAACAGGGGAGCTGGCGGGTTAGGCCGGCTGAGATGGCGCGGAGAGTTCCCAGCGCCGACCCTTCGAACCTGTGGGGTAATGCCCGCGGAGGGAGAGATGTGTTCACGGGACTCAAGGACAGCCCGAGATCGCCTGAGGCAGACCGGCAAGCAGCAGGCGTGAGCGTGACCGGAGTGAGCCGCGCCTACCGCGACTCAAAGCGGACGGCGGTTCGGGCACTCGCCGGAGTATCACTGCACGCAAGCCACGGAGAGCTGCTCGCGGTGGTCGGTCCGAGTGGCTGCGGGAAGACCACCTTGCTGGAGCTGATCTGCGGCCTGCAATCCCCTGACGCGGGCACGATCGTGTGCGCTCCCGCGGCGCTGATGCCCCAACGCGACTTGCTGCTGCCGTGGTTGAGCGCCCTCGACAACGCCGCGCTCGCGCTGCGCATCGCCCACCGGCCGCGTCCCGAGGCCCGCGCACAAGCGGCAGAACTGTTCGCCGAGCTGGGGCTGCGGGGTTTCGAGGAGGCCCATCCGCACGAGCTTTCGGGGGGGATGCGCCAGCGGGTTGCGTTCTTGCGCACGCTGCTGGCGGGCAAGCCGGTCCTGTGCCTGGATGAGCCATTCGGCGCGCTTGACGCGATCACACGCGCGGAGATGCAGGGATGGCTGAGCCAGGCATTGCAACGCGAACCGCGCACCGTGGTGCTCGTGACCCACGACGTCGAGGAGGCGGTGATGCTTGCTGACCGGGTTGCGGTGCTGTCTCCCCGCCCCGGCCGGGTGGTGTCCGAACTCGAAGTGACGCTCGACCGGCCGCGCTCGCGTACGAACCCAGTAATCACCAGGCTGCGCGAAAGCGTGCTCCAGGCTCTCGGCCTAGTCGGGGCAAGCACATCAGAGGGCATTACATGAGACACCGCCTGCGCACCGTCCTTGTGTGGGGTGGATGGGCTCCGATCGTCCTGGTCGCGACTCTGCTCGGCGCCTGGGAGGTATATGTCGAGAGCGGCCAGGTGAGCGCGTTTGTACTGCCGGCGCCCCATGCGATGGCGGCGGCGCTGTGGAACAACGGGAGCCTGATCTGGTCGAACTTCCTGGTGACGGCGCAGGAGGTGGGACTCGGCCTGTGCGCGGCGCTCATAGCCGGCTTCGCGACAGCGCTGGCCATCCACTTCTCGCCGCTGGCGCGCCGGGCAATCTACCCGCTGGCTGTGGGCTCGCAGGCCGTGCCGGTCGCGGTGCTGGCCGCGCCGCTGGTGTTCTGGTGGGGCTTTGGCATGTCGCCCAAGCTCGTCGTGATAGCGCTGATCTGCTTCTTCCCGATCGTCGTGAGCATGGTGGACGGCCTGGGCGCCGTGGACCCCGACCAGCTGAAGCTGCTGCACACGCTTGACGCGTCACGCTGGCAGGCCTTTCGCATGGCAGAGTTGCCAGCGGCGCTGCCGGCAGCTCTCAGCGGCGCGCGCATAGCGCTGGCGGTGGGCATGATCGCGGCCTACATCGCGGAGATCTCGACAGCGGGTACCTCGGCGGGCCTCGGGCACGAGATCAATACGGATCTGACAGCCCTGCAAACCCCCCGTGCGTGGGCGGCAACCGCCGTGCTGTTTGTGGCAGCCGTGGCCTGTTTCTATACCCTCGCCCTGGCCGAGCGCCGGCTGGCGCCGTGGGCGCATCGACCAAGAGGAGAGAACCGTTGAGAATCAAGCTCGCCGTACTAGCCGTGGCCTGCGCCCTGACCCTGCCGGCATGCGGCGCTAAGCAGGACGTGACGGCAGCAAAGAGCACGAAGCCGTGGACGGTGATGCTGGACTTCTTCCCGAACGCGGACCACGCGGCGCTATATTCGGCGATTGCAGGCGGGGACTTCCGCGCGGTGGGCCTGGATGTGAAGCCGCAGACCCCGGCAAACCCAGCCGAACCGCTAAGACTGCTGGCGGCAGGGAAGGTGGACATGGCGATCTCCTACGAGCCAGAGCTGCTGCTGGCCCGAGACCAGGGTCTGAAGCTGGTGTCTGTGGGCGCGCTGGTCCAGCGCCCACTGACGTCGATCATCGCCCTGGCCAGCCAGCACATAAAGAAGGTCGCGGACCTAAAGGGCAAGACGGTGGGCACGGCCGGCATCCCCTACCAGGCAGCGGAGCTGAAGAGCGCCCTGCAGACCGCGGGTGTGAGCCCGACGCAAGTCAAGGAAGTGAATGTTGGCTTCAACCTCGTGCCGGCGATGCTCTCAGGCAAGGTTGCGGCGACGCTGGGGGGCTTCTGGAACTACGAGGCACTCCAGCTCCAGCTGCTGCACAAGCGTCCCGTCACGATCCCGGTGGACCAGGCGGGCGTCCCGACATACAACGAGCTCGTGCTGGTGATACGCGAAGACGAGGCACACACCAGAGGACAGGACCTACGCGCTTTCCTGCAGGCGCTAACCCGCGGCGAGCGCGAGGTACGAGCCAATCCTGCTACCGCGGCCTCGCTCATCGTGAAGGCCAACCCCTCGCTCGAAGGAAAGTTGCAACTCAGCTCGATCGAACACACGCTACCCGCCGTGCTACCCGCGAACGCGAGCGATCCATATGGCTGGCAAGAACCCTCGGCGTGGGCGAGCTTCGGCTCGTGGATGCTCGCACACGGGCTACTCCAGCACGATCCGAACATCGGTCTGCCGCCATTCACGAATGAGTTCCTTCCCGGGCAGGGCCTCTAGCCCGACGCCGGCTACAGCGCCCGCATGTGCACCGCCGCCAGCCCGGCCCACTCCTCGTAGGGGGCGAAGAACGCCCGTACCTCATGCTCCTGCGCGCGGGGATGGGAGCCCCACCCACTCCCGCCGCTGAGATGCCGGCCGACGAGCTTCAGGAGCCCCACATCCGCGGCGGGCAGCTGGTCGTGGCGGCCCTGGCCGAACAGCGCCAGCATCTCCACCGTCCAGGCGCCGATGCCGGGGATAGCGCGCAGCCGCCGCCACGCGTGCTCATGGTTTGAGGCATGCAGATCAACGCGGCCACTGGCCACCTCGCGCGCGGCGCGCACGAGCGCGATCGCGCGAACAGGAGCCAAATCGAAGGACTCGAGCAGCGCGGGCGCCACCCCGGCTAGCGCCGCCGGCGTGGGAAGGTCGCGCACGGTGTTGCCATCCGCGCCCACCGAGCACCTTCCCAGCCGCGCCACCACACGACGCTGGATCGCGGCCGCTCGCTCGAACTCGATCAGCTGCTCGCAGATCGCCCACGCCAGCGCCTCGAACGGCTCCGGCCGGCGCATGACGCGCAACCAGGGACGACGGCGCACCGAGCTGCCGATCAGCGGGTCGCGCGCGAAGCGGCGGTAAAACTCCCGCATGTCCTCATCGACACCCAGCGCGAAGCGCATCCGTGCGATGCCGTATGTGGCGCCCGCGGGGCTCGATGCTCGCGCCCCGAACAGAACCCGGTCCTCAGCCGTCTGCGTCACCCGCACCAGTACGGGTTCTTCCTCGTGGTGCAGCAGGCGTTCGAGCACTCCGCCGCGATGTCGCAGCACGCCGTCCATGCCCCCTCGCAGGGGCAGGCGAAATGGGCTCGCCGGCCTCACCTCGACACGCAGCTCTCCTAAGAAGCGCTCCACCCCATTCGGGGTGCCGGTGGATGCGAAGCTAGTCGCGCCCACCGAGCAGGTGCACATCGACCAGCAGCGAGCGACTGCCCACGATCTGCAGCAGCTCGCCGGCCTTACCCCCAGAACGGGCATCCCGGCTCAAACGCCGCCCAGCGCCGCCCCTCTTCGCGAGTGCGCGGACACGGCGGTGACGGCGGCGATTCACAAGACCGACCACCGCAGCCCCCGCGACAAACCCTCCAGCCGCTACGGCAGCGGCCTGTGCGGCCGGCACTACAGAGCGGCCCGTTCCCCGGTCACTCGACAGCGCGCGCGCGGCCGAGGTCTCTAGGACGGCGGGCTCATCCGCAAGCACGGGAAGCGCGTCGACTTCCTCAGTATCACCCATCGGCAAAGTGTAGGGGGCGACCCAGACTGCTAGTCGAGCACGCGCTCGTAGACCCGGTAGCGCTTGACGACCTTGCCGCCCATTGCTTCCATTCCGCGGTTCATCGGTGTGTTCGTCTCGAGGATCCAGCCCATCTCCCCGCCCTTCTGGGGACGTGCTTCGGCCGCGTCAAAATGCAGCTGGTAGAGCTTCGCCGCCACGCCGGTGTGTTGATGCTCCGGCTTCACGCCCAAGAAGCCAACGCGTACACGATCGGTGATGCGACCCTTGTTCAGGAAGTGCCACCAGCCGAGCGGCAGGAATTTGCCGTTCATCTTTTCCAGCACTTGGTTGAGGTCTGGGAAGGTCATCGCCATACCGACTACCTCGCCGGTGTCTTCTTTCTCAGCGATGAAGCACCAGTGCTTGTCGAAAACCAGCTGGATCTCCTGGGCGTAGGCGTCGAGGTCCTTCTTGGAGTAAGGCACGAAGTCCCAGTTTTTCGACCACGCAGCGTTGTAGACCTCGGCGAAGGAGTCCATGTCTTTGCGCAGGTGGCGGCGGCGCATCGGGCGCACCTTGATGCCGTGCTCTGACTGTGCCTTCTCCGCCAGCTCCCAGATCACCGGCAGCACCTTGTCGCGGTCTGAGACCTCGAGTTTCCACATCAGCAGATCCATCGCCTTGGTCATGCCGGCCTGCTCCATGCGCTGCTGGTAGTAGGGCGGGTGCCAGGGCTGCTTGATCATGGGGCGCAGCTCGAAGCCCTCGATCAGGATGCCGCTCTCTTCGTTCATCGAGAAGTCGGCCGGGCCGACCATGCGCTCTGTGCCGCGCCCGCGCAGCCACTGCTCAGCGGCTGCAAGCAGAGCCTCGAGCACCTCTTGATCGTCCTCGAACTCCAGGAAGCCGTACCAGCCCCAGTTCTTCTTCTGGTAGTCGTTGAAGGCGCGGTTGACCTGCGCCGTGATGCGTCCCACAACGCGCCCCTCACGCCTGGCGAGGAAGTACTCGGCCTCCCCGTGGCTGAAGAACGCGTTCAGACGGCGGTTGAGAAAGACCCAACGCTCGAGCTTCGGCAGGGGAATCCACAGCGGGTGGTTAGCATGCAACCGGAACGGCAGGTCGATGAACTCTTTCAGGCCCCGCCTGCCTGAGATCGGTGTGACCTGGACGCCTGTTCGCTCAGACACGCTCACTGTCCCAGACCCTATATGCCCACTTCGATAGACGTCTTCGCCAAGGTCCGCGGCCACGAGCGTGAGGAGCTGCTGCGCGCAGCGCGCGAGGAGGACCTGATGCCGTACTTCCGCACCGTCGAGTCACCGGCGATGCCGGTGGTCGAGATGGAGGGCGCGCCGCGGATCATGCTCGCGTCGAACAACTACCTCGGGCTGACCGCTGACGAGCGGGTGATGAAGGGCGCGGAGGACGCGCTGCACCGCTATGGCACCGGCCTCACCGGCTCGCGCCTGCTGAACGGCACCACTCCGCTGCACCTCGAGCTCGAGCGCGAGCTGGCGGAGTGGATGAACACCGATGCGGCGATCGTGTTCACCACCGGCCACCAGGCCAATGTTGGCACGCTCGGGACGTTGCTCGGTGCAGGCGACACGGTGATCGTCGATTCCGGCGATCACGCTTCGATCCTCGACGGTGTGCTGCTCTCGAAGGCCAAGATGCGCCCCTTCCGCCACAATCGCATGGACAAGCTGGAGCGAGCCCTGGCTCGTTCACAGCAGGACGGTGGCGGCGTGCTCGTGGTCGTCGACGGCGTCTTCTCGATGGAGGGCGACGTGGCGCCGCTCGTGGACATCACCGAGCTGTGCGCCCACTACGGCGCCCGCCTGATGGTTGACGAGGCTCATGGAGTGGGGGTATTGGGCGCCCGCGGCGCAGGGACCGCCGAGCTCTTGGGAGTCGAGGATCGCGTCGACCTGCGCATGGGCACCTTCTCCAAGTCGCTCGCAGCCTGCGGAGGCTTCGTGGCCGGCCCGGCTGACGTGATCGACTACCTGAGGATCTCCTCGCGCGCATTCCTGTTCACCGCCTCCGCGGTCCCCGCCGCGCTGGGCGCGACGCTGGCCGCCCTGCGTATCATCCGCTCCCCGCAGGGGCCACCGCTGATGGCGGCGGTGCTGGAGCAGGCACGCTACTTGGCCGACGGCCTGCGCGCCCTCGGCTACCGGGTACTGAGCGGCGAGCCTGTGCGCCTCGGGCCGGGCGAGGACGCGCGCGTGGAGACCGTGCATACGCCGATCGTCCCCGTGCTCGTCGGCGACGACTGGAAGGCAGCGCTGCTGTGGCGCGCCCTGTACGACGGAGGAGTCTTCACCAACTGCGCGCTGCACCCCGCCGTGCCCCCGGGAGGAGCGCTGCTGCGCACCAGCGTGATGGCCACGCACGACCGCGCGGTGCTCGATGAGGCACTCGCGGTCTTTGCGCGTGTGAAGGAGGAGTTCGAATCCGAGCACGGCGCCCTTCCGGGCCTGGGCTGAGGTCCTCCCGCTTGTCCATTTCTTCACAAGTCCCGGCCGCAAGAAAAAGGTCGCTTCTAGCGTACGAAGTGCAGTCGCGCAGTTGACCGGGAGGCCCGTGCTCGCGTAGCTTCCAAGAGCGCTCTGCATGACCATTTGAAGTTCGCCCCAAAGCATCGGGTGGGGCCAGGTGCCGGGATCACCGCGACTTGTCGCGGATGAGTTCGGTCGGCCATGGCGATCGCATATTCGTTAAAACTGAAAGCAAGGATGTTGCCCGCCGCGGGGCTCGCGACGGCAACGGGGAGAGTGCCCACATGAACGCGACAGCGACGGTCGCCCCTGCTGGTCCGCAGTACATGCGCGCCTTGGAACGCGCCAATAAGGTCCGCCTCGCTCGCGCCGAGCTCAAGCGCCGGGTGGCGCTGGGCGAGATCTGCGTCGCCGCGGTGATCCTCGATTGCCCCTGGGAGGCGCACAGCATGGCGGTGGCTGACCTGCTTATGAGCCAGCGCCGCTGGGGTCAGACCCGCTGCCGCAAGTTCCTAGCCCAGATTGCGATGTCCGAGAAGAAGACCGTCGGATCGATGACCGATCGCCAGCGCCGCACGCTCGCGGCGATGCTCACCGCCGTTCCACATGGTCGCGATCAGGCCATTGAGCTGGACCCCATCCCATACCAGCCGCCGCCGCGCGAGGGTCGCGCGATGGCGCTCAGCCGTTAGTCAAGTTCCTAGCCCGGGGCCGCGCAAACGCGCGGCCCCTCGGATAACGGACAGCCGGAGGAGAGCTTGACGTGCCACCAACCCGCGAGCATGCCGATCAGCCCAAGGCGCGGGCGGACCTCCCACACGCCGCAGCCCCCTTGACCAAGATCGCGGACCGGCAGGCGCGCGAACTTGTAACGGCCCGGTTCAAGCTTCATCCCCTCGAGCAGTTCGCGTGAGGAGCGCTCGTATTCTGCACGCTCAGTCGCAAGCCGGCGCATGTCCCGCACCCGACCCGCCAGCCGGTCACGTGTCCACTCCAACACCTCCAGCGTGGGCAGGCACGGGCCACCGATCGCCGCGCCCGTTGCATCGGGGAGCTCAGCGGGGGAGAGGTGTGGGAACGCGCCAGCGACGATCGCCGAGCACTCGCGCTCGAGCCTTCCGATCTGTGCCTTGAACGCGTTGCGCGCGGCGAGATCGCCGGCTTGGAGAAGATGGCCGCCGGTGACGGCGGTCTCCTCGATATCTGATCGGTCCCGATCTCTAACAAGCCCGGACTGGGTCATACCCATCTCCTCCTCCTGGCGCCGGAAAACGATTCTATCAGCGTCCCTCAGGGTTGTTCAGCGCCGCGCGACATGTCCACAGCGCCTCCTCGACGTACAGCGAAGGCACACCGGACACCTGGATCGCAAACAGCGTCAAACCGCTCGTGCCCGCGCTGACCTCGTGGCCCGGTGCCAGCTCCCCAAACAGAATCGCCAGGGCCACTGAGGCATCCGCCACCACCAGGCGGCCAGCTGGCAGGACCGGCGCGCCAGGGGAGCGTCCCAATGGCTCGCCCTCACTGCTCAAGCGGATGCCGAGCGGACCGTCCACGGCATCGGAATCAAGTGCCCACACGGGCACACCGGTGTCCACCAGCGCGATCAGCAGGACGTCCTCGAGCAGGCCGCCGGAGAGGAAGCCCCCGCGCAGCATCCGCTCGAGCGCCGCCTCCTCAATCGGCGTGCGCACAACATCGGGGTCGAGACCGATGTGACGGAAGAAGACCCGGTAGGCCGCTGGCACGGGCTCCCGGCGGACGGCCACCGCCCGCGCGCCCCGAAACCGGTTGGAGAGTTCATGCAGGCGGCCTTCAATCCCGGACGGCGAGCTCGCGAGGACCGAGCCCGGCCGTCCGGCTCGTGCCTGCGCAACCACCAGCTGCAACTCGGGGAGCTCCTGCTCGACCTCGCGAGCTCGCCACCCCAGCTCCAGCCTGGGAGCACCCGGCTGGCCGCCCTCCGGTTGCCCCGGTGTGGGAGGCAAATGGGAGCTCACGGCACCCGCGGCCTCCAGCCACGCTTGCGCGCTGCTTGCACCAGCTCACTGACACGCGCGCGCAACGTCGCCGGCGCAGGTGCGCTCAGCAGCGCCGGGCTTTGCACCTCGCCTCCAGGGTAGGCAAAGCTCACCTGCGGGCAACTCGCCAGTTTGTAGAGCGCCGCCAGCGCCCCGTCACGATCGAAGCCGATCGGGATGCTCAGGTTCCGTGCTCGCATCAGCTTGCGCAACTGACCTCGGGCTCCCTTGATCGCGACGCCCGCGAAACGCACGCCCGGGAACGAGGGTGCCAGCGCCTGGAGGTCACTCAAGATCTTCGGGCAAGAGCCTCCGTCGACGAATAGCGCCAGCACCACCGGCCCCTGTTCATAAAGTTCACAGATGTTCAAGATCCCCGTGCCCCTCACCGAGCATGCTGGGTGCTTTCCCGCGGCGCCTTCGTTGGCATGGGCGGCTATGTCAGCGTCGCCGCTCAGATCACCCACTGCAAGCGGCACGGCGAATGGCGCCAGCGGATGACCGGGTTCGATGCCCCTAACCCCGTTCGGCTTCGTAAACGCCGTGTTAATCGTTATGAGTACCAAGATCACCAGCCCCAAGATGCCCACGTAGCGCCCGTATCGTGGGCGGGTGGGTTCAGAATTCATCCGAAAGCTCCTCGGATCGCGTCACAGCAGCCCTTGAGGAGAAATGTCGGAGTTGTCGGATAATTTCTTAGACCGACTCATGGCGTGCGCGCCCGTGCCGGCGCATCCAGTGAAAGCCCGGGACACGAACGGCGATCGCTCGCGGCCGCTCAGCGAGCATCAGCGCCGCGGGCAGGACCACCAGCACACCCACTAGCGAGACGCTCAGGTCGATCAGCGTCACCAACCCAAAGTCACGGAGCATGCGAATATCCGACAGCACCAGCACACCGAAGCCCGCGATCGCCGTCACCCCCGATGCCGCCACCGCGGCACCCGTGCGCTTATAGGTGCGGCGCAACGCCACGATCGCATCTGCACCCCTGCGCCGCTCTTGCCGGTAGCGCTCGGACAGCAGAACGCTGAACTCAGTGGAGATGGCGATCACCAGCGCGCCCAGGGTCACAGACATCGGGTTCAGCGGCACCCTCAACGCGAACAAGATCAACGCAGAAGACCCCGTCGCCAGAGCGATCGGCGCTAGCGGTACGAGCGCCCGGCGGCGATCCCCGCGGAAGGCGATCAAGAGCACGAACGCGACCGCCACCAGCCCCGCGAGCAGCATCTCCAAGCGCCGCCACGGCGACGCCACCTGCGCGCCCGACTGGGCCGCAAGCACCGGCAACCCGACCAGCTGTGCGCTCACGCCCGCGGGTGGGTGCAAGCTCGAGCGCATCTCTTCGATCACCCGCTGCTGCTGGTCGAGCCCCATCAGGCGGATGCCGAACGCGAGCGTCGCAACATGCCGGTCGGCACTGATCACGTCCTGGGAGAAGTAAGGCGGGATCGCGCGCAACAGGCCACTCACTTCGGCCTGCCTCAGCTTAGTTTTGTTCGCTGTCCCCGTGCCTTCACCAGCGAACAGATCCGGCAGCGAGAAGGCCGGACATAGCCGTGCCTTCCCGCAGCCCCGCGTGGAGCTGTAGCCGAAGCGTTTCAGCACTGCGCGCTCATATGAGCTCATCCATTCGAGCACCGGCGGCTTGGTCAAGTCCTTGGCGCTGACCATCAGGTCGAGCTGCCCTCCCACGCCCGTGACACGCTCGAGCACATTCAGATTCGCCAGCGACTGGAGGTTCTGCGGGACCAGCTTCGTGATGTCGGTCTCCACATGCGTCTGCGTATCCAGTCCCCAGCCGAGCACCGCCAGCGCCAGCCCCACGCCCAGTACGCGCCCCGGCCGGCGTATTGCCTTCACCAGCGCCACCCTGGCCAGGAACCGGTTGACCGGATTGTCCAGCAGCAGTTCGCGTGCACCCCGCCATGCGGCACCCACCGACGCATCGAAGAGGCCTCCGCGCACTTGCGCCCCTCTCCGCCCGGCCGACCGGTCCTCAGCCAGCACCAGCGTCGCAGACCCCGCGGTGAGCGCGCACAAGAATGCGAGCACGACGCCCACTACCAGCAACAGCCCAAAGCTTCGCACCATCGGCACCGGCGAGAGCAACAGCACGAGCATTGCCCCAACACTCGCGACACCAGCCGTTGCGATCGCCGGGCCGCCGGCCGTGGCCGCGCGCATGACAGCCACCCGAGCGTCGTCGGGTGGGTGGGCCCCTTCTAAGGCCTCCTCCACGCGTGACTGGAACTGGATCGCATAGTCCACCGCGAGCCCCACGAGCACCGGCAGCACCGCCACCTGAGCCACTGTCAGCGAGGCCCCTACGATCGACAGCGCACCGAACGTGAGTGCCGCGGCGAGCAGCGCGATCCCCAAAGGCAAAAGCCACGGCCTGCCTCGAAAGATCAGGCTGAGTGTGGCCGCCATAACCAGCATGACAGCCACCAGCAGCAGCTCGATCGAGTGCGTGATCCTCCCAGTAAGATCCGCGACGATCACCGGCTCGCCCGTCAGGAGATAGGCCCCGCCGCGCGTCAGCCGCCATTGCTTCATCGCCACTACCTGGCGGATCAGCGCAATTGTGTGGGTGCGTGCGCCTTCGGACAGCCCGGCCTTCAAACGTACCGATACCAACGCAGCTTCGCGGCTCGGGAACAGGTACGCGAAGCGTTGCTTCGGCGTACCCGCCGGCTTGGTCGAGTCGAACACCAGCGTTGAGACGAACCTCGGATCGTCCAGGCTCGGCCGTGCGGTGAGGCCATACTGGAGCGCCAGTGTCGCGAGGCCCTCCTGGAAACGCGCCAGCGTGATCGAGCTCGCCTGACGGCCGAGCTTCTGCGCTTCGGCTTCGCTTTCACCACGCGCGAGCGCGGCCCTCCTAACGACCTTCTCAGCCTGCTTCGCCTGCGCTTCGGCCTGCTTGGTCTGGACTGAGAGTTGTTCGTCGATCTGTTCGGCGGCCTCGTTGATGAACGTGCCCGGACCGAACACCACCTTTACCGTCCGTGCCTGCGCCAGCTGTCCGCATGGCCCGCTTGCACCACCCTCTTTCGCGAGCGCCGTTACCGGGACGTTGCCTGACAGGCAGCCCTCCAGCCCCACCAGGCGGTCGACATCCGAGCTGAGCACGAGTTGCTGCAAATCGCCTTTCACCAGCACCTCGATCGGCTCTTCGCCGAAGTTCGCGTAAAACCGCTGGGTGGCCCTGTACTCGGAGCTGGAGCTCGACACGAAGGTGCTGGCCGCAGCCGTCGGGCGCAAGCGCAACGCAAAGGCCGCACCTCCCAGCCCGAGCGCCACGGCGATCGACACCACCAGCCAGGGCCGGCGCGCGGCCGCACCGGCAAGGGCCGAAAGAACTCGCGCCGTCATCTGGCCACCGCACCGGCGAGGGCATCGTCCTCACAAGCAACCGCGCAAGGAGTGTGGCGTACCGAGCGCTGGCCGGTCTCATCGCCGGCCAGCCAGCACGCGAGCGAACGGGGACGCCAACAGGGGCGCCGGGGCACCGCCAGTGTCACTCCATACCGAGCGGGCCCTGCGCTTCGCCCGAGAGGAACTGGCGGACGAACGGGGTCTCGCTCGCGAACAGCTCAGCCGCCGGCCCCGACTCGACGACGCGGCCCTTCCACAGGACC